>Ga0190334_1000057_pt1 | contig 52198 bp, 51 predicted proteins | sample 48720478_MG_FD_161270 | JGI IMG/M metagenome (GOLD analysis project Ga0190334, IMG submission 161270) | Hydrothermal vent sediment bacterial communities from Southern Trench, Guaymas Basin, Mexico - 4872-04-7-8_MG | ecosystem: Environmental > Aquatic > Marine > Hydrothermal vents > Sediment ... | reverse complement strand
TCAAGTTGCTCAGATTCAAGTTTCTGCACATAATATGAGGGAATTAAACCATAGTACTTTTGTAGTTGCCTAATTCCCTTTTTTAATAAAATTTTATCTATAAATTCAATTTCCTTTAAAACTCTCTTCATTTTTGTTCTAATTTCAGCAGAAATATTTTCTACTTTTTTAACCATATCCTCCTCGTTTAATTCAGATAATAACTCAACTTGATGTTGAGGAGACCAGATTCCCTTTTTTGGATTAGATAATCTTAAACCAGCTAAACCTAAAAAGAAATCCCTTGATTTTAATACACAATGATTGAAGATCAATGCAATTGCATATGGGTTTGGTAATTGATATCCCAGTTGAGTTTGGATGTCTACTTCAGATAATTTAAAAGGAAATCCTGGATGAGTGTGCCACCATCCGATTATAAAATCATTTTTCTTGTCTTGTATGGCACGTTCATAAATTATGTTGTCTATTTGAGCCATATCAACGTATTGTTTATTTTCATACTTAACACCTGCTCTATCACCAACAACCATGGGAATGGCATCTTTTATGATAATTTTCTCTTGATTTTCAATTGATCCGATTAGGATCCCATACACTTCTCGCCATTCTTTTTCAGGAATGTCATTAGAAGCATATCGCGTGGCATAGCCAACAATTCGTTTATAAGCTTTAAAGCGGACAAGGGCAGGCGTTTTAATACATTTCTCATAATTTTCAGCTAAAAATTGGTTTTCTTCATCTAAAGTTTCAAGATTAAAGTGAAATTCTCTCTTAGAATGCTGGAAATTTAATTTGTTATCAATTTCTTTTACTTTTTCGCCATTAGATTTCAGTTCTTTATTATCTTCCTTGGACATGACGTATTCAGCTAAAAGAAGGCTAAAGAAAATAAGTTTATTTTAAATGCTTTTTATGTAATTTATAGTGCAATGATATTTATCATTTTTCATAAAATTTTCAATTAATCATGAAAGTTTTCGGATTTTGCGGACTTCCAGGTTCTGGTAAAACTACAGCAATAATGGCTATAAAAGATCTTGGTGAAATTATAACCATGGGCGATGTTATTAGACAAGAAGCAAGAAGACGTGGATTAGAACCTACTAATGAAAATTTAGGAAAATTAGCTATTGAACTTAGAATAAAAAATGGCGAAGAATTCATTGCAGAAAAATGCGTGGAGCTAATTAAAAAATTAAATAATGAAATTGTATTTATAGATGGAATAAGGTCGATATCAGAATTAAAAGTATTTAGAAAGTATTGGAAATTTCCATTAATAGCTATAAAAACAAAAAAAAAGATTCGATATAAAAGAATAATTAATCGTTCACGATCAGATGATTCAAGAATTATCAAGCAGATCAAACAACGTGATAAAAGAGAAATAAATCTGGGGTTAAAAAAGGTTATAAAAAAATCTGATTACGTTATCTATAACAACAATTCAGAAGAAGAATTAAAAAAAAAAGTAAGAACACTTATTCTAAAATTAATGAATTCTAAGCAGGGGATATGAAGGATTTCCACGAAATAGTGCAATGAAAGTTCGGTTATATCAGAATGTATCATATGTTCCACGAAATAGAATATTCATAAAAGATCGATGAAGAAGCTAAAAACAGGTCTTTGGTGTTAAGATGTGTTGTTCTTGATCTAGCTTATTAGTTCCTTAATGATAAAATCAATCATTAGCCAGCTTTAATGGGTACCAAATTCATAGTTGGTATAAGAACAAAAATAAAATTATAATTCTATATAAAATAATATATCTTACAATGCAATTAATAATATTGTTTGTGTTCCTCGTAATTTCAGTTTTCATTATTTTCCTAGTAATTAATTTTAAAAGGTGGAAAAAATCCGCAACTAGAGTTATGGATGATGGAGAAGTAATAGAAACGACGATGGGAAAATTACATTACAAACTGACTGGAGAAGGTCCAGTATTATTTTTTATGCACGGAGCGCCTGGAGGATTTGATCAAGCAATTTTAATTGATTATCTAGTTCAAGAAGGATATTCTATACTCGCTGTTTCCAGACCCGGATATCTAAGAACTCCTTTTGTTCCTCTCTCTTATGAGGAACAAGTTGATCAATATGTGGAATTATTAGATAAGTTAGCAATTGATAAGGTGGTTGTCATGGGATACTCTGCGGGTGGTCCACTTGCACTTTATTTTGCTAATAAATATCCCGAGAGAACTTATGCTCTAGTAATGGAAGCGGGCGTGAGTACAATATACGAGGATCCTAGTGAAGAAGTAATGGAATCATTTTGGGGGAAATTATTATTGAATAATAGAATACAAGATTTCTTAAGCTGGGTTTCTATAGTGGCTTTAAAACTAGCCTTCAAGACAACATTCAAGAGTATACTCCGCATAGAGACTTTACTTGACAAGGAAAAGATTAAAGCCTTTGTAAATTTAGTTTCAAAAGATAAAGAAAGACGCATGTGGTTAAGAAACCTTATAAATACAACAGTACCCATGAGTATAAGAAAACAAGGTCTTAATCACGACCTAGAGCTCTTATTTTCAATCAAGGCAATACCAGTTAAGAACATTAATGTAAAATCGTTATTAATCTATAGCAAAGAAGATAACGATGTTAAATGGTCACATGCTGAATACCTCCAAGCCAATCTCAAGGATTTTGATTTATTAGTAACGCACGGAGGCCATATGATGTGGATAGGAGAAGATATGGATAAAATTATCTCAAAAAGAATTGAATTTTTAAAATCAATAAAATATTATTAAAAGTGCTTTAACTCAATATTTTATGAGGTAGTATTTTAATAGAAATATATATAAAATTTGAAAATTTAGATTTTGAGTTTTTCGACTCGAGTTTTGGTCCTTCGTTATAATAATATTACATATTAACTTCTTAAAATTTAATCTCAATATTTATCCAAGACTTCTTAAGAAACTTTTATTTTTACTTCTATACTTAAATGAATTCGTCAAGTTGTTTAGGATCATCAATAATTATTGTTGTTGTGCTATTAGGGCACACTCATTCGCATCGGCCACAGCCAAGACATTTTTCTTGATTAACTTAAGCTATTACTTTTAAGTGTTTCCATCCCTTCAAATGTATTGAGTTCACTACATTTCTGCCATCCAATCTATAAGTCCTCGTCAAATTTTACATTAATACCCTCAATTCTTCGCATCACATTTTTAAATTCTGCTGTTTCATATTTCTTTTTTCCCACAATACAACAAAAAAGGCAACAGCAACATGTAGTCATAAAATTTCCTCTGTCTGGAAATCCTATGACTTCCGAATCCCATTTTTATTTTCCAATCATGGGGATTAATCCATTATCCTAAGCTTTTTTTACTTTATTCATTGCTTCTTCCTTAATGTCGTGATCTATAACAACAATTCAGAAGAAAAATTGAAAAAAAGTTTAAGAACACTTATCTAAAATTAATTGAAGATTATTAAAGTTAACATATGTTATTTCAAGCTTTTGTACCATTAGAGTAATATAATAATCTCATCTCTAAATAACCCCCGTGAAAAATTACAATGCCAAAAGGTGGTGGAGGTTGGCTGCTTTTTGGTAAATTGAAAGATTCTCTAATTAACGTGTTTTCACTATAAGGTAAGAATGGATTCCATGGATAAATATAATTAGGATCAAAGGGCATTTGTTCCATATTATATCTGAAGATCCCATAAATAGGTTTACCAATATAATTGGTTGCTTTTTCTTCCAAATTTCCAGTAAAGTAATCCATTTTTAGGATATATTCAACCCAATATCCAAAGTGAAGTATTGAAACAAAAATTATTCCAGATACATTAACTTCATCTGGAATGTAAGAATTAGCGATGATTGTTAATTCATTGTATTCTCCCATTGTAATTATAGGGCCCATTTTTGGCACGAATCTAAGGGCTATAAGTGCACTAGATAATGCAAAAATGATTGAAATAATCGAAATTAGTATTGTTCTCATTTTTTGATGCAGCTTGTTTAATTTTTTAAACCAATTTAAGATTAAAATAATGCTTTATGGAATAATCAAACCAATTGGAAGAAATGCTATTAATAAGAATTGTTCTTGCCATGTAGAGGGAATTATTATTAAGAGGAATAATAAAATTGCTAAAAATATATATGAAAAAGCTAAATAAGTTTTATCAGGAAAAGATTTAATATCTCGATTTGAAACATTTTTCCTTAAATTATTACTTAGGAAGTAAAAAGTGCACCAAATTCCTAGGATGTAAGGAATGTTAAGGAAAACTAAAAAACCAAATCTATATATCTCATTTATTTTTGAATCAGCATTAAATATTGAATTAAAAAAGCTTTTAAATCGAGATATGAAGTTTGTAATGGTCGTAGGATACAAGATTATTAAAAGTATGAATATTGCTAAAGATAAAATAATGAGAATCATGATTATTAAAAATTCTTTCTTAGGAAATTTACGCATTTTAATTGCTTTTATAAAAAGATTAAAAATGAAAAGGATTCCAAATAATGCAAGAGCTAGAGCTGCGGTAAAAACATGACAAAATATCGCACATGTAAATGCAAGAAATGCAAGAATGCCATTAGGATACAATTGTTTCATATTTTCAAACCATTTTGTAGTAAAATATAAAAAAACCAAAATGAAAAAAGTTCCGGCTAAATTTTGCATAAAATCTTCAATCATTCTAAGACAATATACATTGAAAGTTATTAAAAAGGCGCTAAGCAAGCAAGGAATTTTTGATTCAATACCGACTTTTTCCGTAAATATGCCCGTTAAATAATATGCAGGTATCGCCATTGCAGCAGCGATCACGGACATTCCTAACTTTATTCCTAAGAAGGAGTTATTTGTTAATAAAACAAAGATAGTTAAATAATAATAAACTAAAGGAGGATCATTACTTTCCGGAATCCAGTAGTAAGGATGTATCTTACTTGCAAATCATAATATGGCCCATCTGGACCATAAGAAATGGGATAAAAAGATAGAGATATCATGTATAACAAAAATGAGCAAATTACAATGATAATTAATATTATGAAATAAATCAAATTTTTCTTTAACATAAATTCTAGTAATCATCTTATTTTAATTAGAAACTTAGTAAAAATTTACAAATTTAAAAGTTACTAACTAAAAAACTTTAAAAAATAAATTCTTAAATTAAAGAAATAATCCATTCATTAATTAAAAGAATCAGTCATATGCTAAATAATCGGCTATGGTTTTTGCTAAAGATACTTTTGCCATCTCATTATCAATAGAGTCGGTACCAATTATTTCATCGGCTCCAGCTTTCATGATTCTGTACTTCGCTTGACCTAACATTAAAGCATGAGTAGCAGCAGCATAGACTTTTTTCGCCCCACTTTGTTTTGATAATTCTATAGCAGTTGCCATCGTCCCTCCCGTTGCTATGATGTCATCTGCAATGACCACATCTTTACCTTTTAGGTTTAATTCCCCTGACATTTTTATTTCTCCAGTAATTACATCTCTTTTCTTCTCAAAATATTCTATTGGAACACTTTCCCCAAAATATCTAGCAAAAGCCTTTGAACGTTCAATTGATCCCTTATCAGGAGATACAACAACTATATCTTCTGCTCCTAATGACTTGATGTAATTTGCTAAGAGCTCCATTGAATCAATATTTATCGCCTTACAATCAAATTCTTCTAAAATTTGAGGATTATGTACATCAACGGTATAAAATTCGTCTATATTTTGAGAATTGATCATTCTAGCAATAACCCTAGCAAAAGGACATTCTCCTGGTCTAAATATTTTATCTTGTCTGGCATATGCTAAATAAGGAACAATTACGATTAATTTTTCTGGACCTATTCGTTTCACCGAATCAATCATCATTAACAATTCAAATAAACGAGAATTCTGAGTAGAATTTGCACTCGGTCCTGTTGATTGAATGATAATTACCTCTTTCCCTTGAAGAATCGATTCATCTTCTAAATTTAACCTTAAGTAATTTTCTCCATCCGGAAAATTCTTAGTTTCAGTATTTATTGTTTCAATACCAAGTTCCTGGGCAATTCTTACTCCCAATATTTGAGAGGCTGGGCCAACAATCATTATTTTTTCCATTGATAACATTCACCTTTTTTTAAAAAAAATACATTTAAATAAATCACATGCTTTTTAAAAAATCTAAGCTTTTTTTAAAAATCTCATCTCGATGACCTTTAAATGAATGACCTCCAGTTTCAAATATCAAAACATTACTATCTTTTAAACCTAAATGATTTTTTATTTGAATCACGTTTTTAAAAGGAATTCTATCATCATCCTTGCAATGTGCTAAAAGAACGCGTTCATTATTTGAAGGGTCATTCTTAATATAATATTTAGGACTCATTATTCTTATATCACTTTCAGAAAATCTTACCTGAGTAGTGCTATAATCGTATCTGGTGCATAAAGGTATTAGTTTCTTCACTCTTTCATCAATATATCCATGTGTAAGAATAATAGCTCCTCCAAAACTTCGTCCAAATAAAGCTATTTTTTTTCCTAAAAGTCTTTTCCTTTCTTGTTCTAAAATCCAATCGATTACTGAATGAATATCATTAAAAATTTGGGGTATCATTCTGGCCCATTTTTTACGAGATTGTTTTGCAGTTTCTCCATGCCCCCGATGATCATATGATAACACGTAATATCCAGCATCAGCGAATTTCTCAGTAAATGATTTTACAAACTTACTATTTTTATGCTCCAATAATGCTGGGCAATTCACAATAAAAGGTGCCATCTTTGGGGTATTATCAGTGTAATAAATCGAGCTTTTAAGTAAAATTTCATCATCTCTTGTAGGAATATCAACATCTTCGATAATTAAACTTTTCATTTTAATGCGGTTCTATCTTTAATTTTTAAATCAATAAAGAATTAATCATTAATAAATTTGAAAAAATATTGTGTTTAATCAAACATTCTAACTTTTTGAATGTTTGAGAACGTGTTTTTTGAGAGCATCCTTTCTTGGAATATTAATCTCAGTTTTATTATATTTTTCAACAATTTCCATTAAATGTTTATTTAAAGTTTCATGTTCAGGTATGCAAGAACTGGAATTTAGAAATTCTTCTCCTCGTCGCATGGCAACTAAGTTCTCATTTATCTTCACTAATTCTGTAGCAATTATGCTATTAATGTAAATTAAATCCGAAATCATATCTTTAATATATAGTATTAATTTTAACTGATCTGACATGAGTAGATTAATTCTAAAAAATTTTAAACTTTTTTTAAGTTTAGAAAAATTTTTGGTTTAATTTTTATTTTTTATCTTTTAAAGGGTTTAATTTTTATAAGATAAAAAAAAATAGTTTAAAAAATAAAGAATCGATATATAATCAAGAAAACTATTGAACCAAGAATTATGAGACCAAAAATTCTTGTTCTTATTAAGAAAACCCTTCTTAATTCATTATCTTTAAATGTCTCCTTAAATGTTGTGATTTTTTGTTTAATATTCTCAATAAAATTTTTCTTCGAAGCCTGAATTGATAAAGGAATTTGATATTTAATAGTCGAAGTTTTAAATTCTACTACATTGATTGGAAAACATAAATAAATGAAAAGCATTATAATAATGAGAATGCCCACTAAAGTACTGATTAAATCATATAAAATTAGCGATAATGAATCCGAAATATACCAACCTAAACCCATTTGAATGATTAAAATCATTGTTAACCAAGTAATGCTTGCTACATCAAAAAAATCTAAACTTCTTAACCGATAAGTAACTTTAATGTCCTTAACATTTTTTGCTTCTATGTATTGAAATTTTTTCCAAAATTTTCTGTAAGATTTAAACACTCTTGTACTTTCATCATAGAAGAATAGTTCCGAACCTTTTTTACTGAAATCTTGTGTTACTGCTTCAACAATTAATATGAAACCATAAATGATCATTACCCACCACACCAAGGGACCAAAAAATAGCATTTGAGTTAACATTATGATGGATAATAAGACTAAAATGGAACCAAGTATTAACCGATAGTAGTTTGAATGTTTATCCTTAACGTTTTTAAAAATTTCTCCTCTCAATTCTCCCAATTCACGTTCTTTAAATGATTCAACATTTCCAAAACTCAATAATTTATGAAATTCTTCATGAAATTTTTCTTTATTCTTGAATTTTACAGGAGCGAACCACATTTCATATAATTTTGTATTTGTAGCAATTTCATAATACTCTTGGTAAAAAAATACAAGAATTATTACAGAAATGATTTCAATAATAGAGATGATTACAAAAGTCCAAGATAAGATATGTTCTGGACCTGCTCTTTCTGCCCAAAACAAGGGAATTGCCGTCATCAATTGCATTACGATAAATGGCATGAAAACAACAATCCAAGTTAATTTAGGACCAAGATGATTATTTTGATACCTGAAAGCTTCAACATCCTTGATGGGGATCTCTGTTAACCAAGGAAAACCGGGTCTAATCTCATAAAAGAAATAAAAATTTTTTGACTTAGAGAATATCCCTCTGAATATGCTTAGGAAGAAGTACAATAACAATCCAAAACCAAATCCCAAAGCTGGAAGGCCAGTTACATAAAACCATGAGGGTCCACCAAGAAAGACAGCACTACCATACTCCAATTCGTGCCCTACTCCCGTTCCAAAGATTTCTAATGAAATGATGCCTGCTATGATCAGAAGTATTGCTACAATTAACCTAGTGAGGGCTAAAGAGTTAAATTTAATAAAGAATTCAACAAGCTCCCTCATGTTTCTCAAATTCTTTATTGTAATCGAATTTTCTCTTATGTAATAGGGAGCAATGAAAAATTTAGAAGCTAAAATCATCCCAATAATGATTATTATTATGTCTATTGCAAAAGAAAAGTTAATACCCATTAATTCTATCTTAAAATCGTATCCTATAGTCAAGAATAAAAGACCTAATAGCATGATACTTACTCCAACAACTAGGAAGATTATTCTAAGTATTTTTTTCTTAGGATGAGTCTTTTTTAAAGCTTCAATTTCTTCCTCGCTTAAGGCTGTCAAGAATTTTCTCAACCAAAATATTTTTACTTTGATTAATATTTTTATTTTTCCATATAAAAAAATTTCATTTTTTAATATAAATTTTTTAATCTAAATCTTTTTATATCTTAAAATAATGGATTAATAAGATTTTTAGATAGATTAACTTTTCCTACTTTTTTATCGATTTTTATTTCCAACATTTAAATTTCAATTATGAATTTACTAAAATCACATTTTTTTATAATCTTGTTGAAAATTTTAGAATAATGAGTTTTTTTAAAAGAGAAATCAAGAAATTTAAGCAATACATCAAGAAATTTTTTTAAAGTCATGAATCCTCTCATAAAAAATTAAAATTGGTGAGATTTCAAGTTAAAAAGAGACTGATTTGTATGTTCTAATAAATAAAAAAAGTTATAATTTAGATTTTTCAACTTTAGAACATTGAAAAAATTCTTTCTTTTTCCTTATTATTGTTTAGCTAACTTTTCTATTGCCGTGTCGATCATGTTTAACTTAGTAGTGTATTTCTCCATTAATTCTGCAAATTTTTCAACGGTTATTTCATTATTTTCTCGAAGTATCTTTAACTCGTTGATGGTCCTAACTATTCCGGCTTTTTTATCGATTAATTTTTCCCTTTTACTATATGTAATTTTCGGTTCTAACTTTTTACTCATGAATTCCTTGAATCTTTTAACATTCAAGTCTTTTGGGACAAATTTAGTAAGATATACTGTGTTTTTAGGAACGAATGGTGCTAAATTTTCGGGAATAATTATGATCGGCTCTGGATCTTGAATTTTCTTGATATTTTCATAATCTAAAGTTTCTACATCTAATTCATTCAAGTGATCTTCCACGATTGATATATTATCTTGAATACTTTCTGTTTCTCCTTCGGTCAAATTTGAAATGTTATTAAGCATATCATTCCATATTTCTTTCGCCTTTTCATAATAAAATTTTGCCTTTTGTTGCAATTTTTTTATTTTATCCTTGCGTAATGGAGTAATGGATGATTCTATTGAAGCTTGTGCCTTTAATTGACATGATTTTCCCATATCATAATGAAATTGCGCTCTTAGTTGGTGTCTTTTCTTTTCATCGTGATTTTTCAGATAGAATATTCTTTTTGACAAATGTGAAAGGCCAGAATATAGTTTAGATGCAAAATATTTATTATTAGAGGTTTCTTCCTTCAAAGCGGCAATACTTTGTGCTAGGGTTCTTGCTTCTTCAGAATTTAATTCTAAATTTCTAGGATCTAAAGTTGTTCCAAAATCACGTTGATATACTGCGGCAGCACTAAAATATGCTGCTGTTTTAAACATCTTGCTGCTTTCAACCATTGCGATTATGGCATTTTCCCAGTCATTTTCTTTTTCATAATTCTCAGAAAGGTGGCTATAAGCCCTAGCTAATACCCATAGTGCTCGAGCACATTCAAACATTATATCTTTAATCTCTATACTTTTATTATCTTTGGGATCTTGGAATGCTGGCGTAATTTCAAGTTTTTTAAGTATTCTTAGATGATTTTCGTTTTGATAGTTGATATTTAATATCCTCGTATATTCTAAAATGAGGTTCAAATCGTCTAATTTAAAACTCTCGTCTTCTCTATCTAAAGCATTCTCTAAATGCTTGATTTTAAAATGAAGATATCGAATACGACGAGTAAGTTCTTCGTCAAAAAACGACATTATTTATACATTAAGTTTTTAGTTAAATTTAAGTTATTTAAAATAATTAATTCATCAAATTAAAACCCATCTATATAATTTTTAAATTTTTTAGAAAATAGGTTAAAAATTTCTAAATACAATTACTAATTTTAAGGTTTTAAGTTGAAAGTTAATAGAATTTTTATTTTTGAATTTATCTCTGGTGGAGGATTTATCAATCAAGAAATTCCGTCATCTTTATTTTCAGAAGGATTTGGAATGTTAAGAAGCATTATCAAAGATTTTTATCGCCTAAATATTGAAGTAGAAACTTTATTAGATCATAGGATTTATAAATTTTCGAAATATTTAGATGCAAGTAAAATTGAAATTGTTAATAAAAATGAGAACTTTATTATCAAATTTTCTAATGCTCTTAAAAAATGTGATTCTGCTTTTATTATCGCTCCAGAATTTTCTAATATTTTATTAAATCTTTCACTTAAAGCTGAGAAATTAGGAAAAAAAATCCTCAGTACAAATATAAATGGAATTAAAATAGGGACTTCAAAAGTAAAAACAATAAAATTTTTTAAAAAAATAGGTGTTCCAGTGCCTAAAACTTGGACAATACCTTTAAGAAAAATTTCGCTAATCAAGTCTTTTATCCTAAAAAAATTCAAAGAATTTAAAACACCTTTAATCCTTAAACCTGTAGATGGAGTTGGCGCCGAATCCATTTTCTACATTAATTCTACGAGTAAAGTCAATCAAATTTTCAATAATGTAAGAGAAAATTTGGATTTAAATAGACAGTACATGTTACAGGAATTTGTTAACGGAAGTGATTTAAGTCTCTCAATTGTTTCTCCGTTTATTGAAAGAGAAAATCAAGATTTTTCAAAAAATATCCTCTTATGTATTAATGAACAATACATAAAATTGGAAGAAAAAGAAGGAAGATTAAATTATATAGGTGGACAAGCGCCAGCAGTGAACCATTCATTAATTCAAGAGAAATTGCAAGACCATTTACAAAAATTCAATCGTATGAAAATTAGGGGCTATTTTGGTGTTGATTTAATAAGGAAAATGGATAATTCCTTTTCTTTCATAGAATTGAATCCAAGATTAACAACATCGTATTTAGGCTTAAGAAAAGTTTTAAACATGAATCCTATTGAAATTCTATTATTCATGAACACTGATGAAATTGAAAATATCAATCTAAAATTTGATGGCTTTTCTCAATTTTTTCATCATGAATTAATTTATAACGGTTCTGATAAATTCTCCAAGATTGAGGAGGATATCATACCAAAAATAGTATCAGAAATTCCTGAAATGATTACTCCACCAATTAATCTTGAAAAGCCAGATACTAAATCTCACAATATTTTGTCATGTTTTTTGGTGTTGAAGGAAAAAGATATAGAAAATATTCGAGAACGTATGAGAGAAATTAACAAAATTCTTCAAAAATATGATTTTGAATTGTTAAAGAGATATGATCAAAATAATTGAAAAGCCACCATAATGGATTAACAAGGATAATATGAGTGCGTTTTCAATTTTTAAATTTTTATGAATCATTAAATTATAGATTAATAACCATAAAGACCACGCTTGAAATATGATCATTAAAATATTATCTAGTGCTTGAACTTGCGGGATCTCAATAGTTTGAGTAATTATGAATAAAAAATGAAAGATTAAATAAATGATAGAAGGAATAAATATGGTTCCAAAAGATATTAAAAATAATAAAGAATTATTTTTCTGTTTATAAAATAACCTGCAAGCTCCTTCTATTATAATAAAATATATGAAAAAATTAATGATAAAGAAAACACCATGGATTGGGAAAGCATTTATTAAACTACTGGGAAAAATTGCTATAGAATTATCGAAAAGTAATAAAAAAGGAAAAATTTTGGTTATTTCACAGAATATTACTCCCAAAATTAATATTCCAATTGAAAGAGTGATTGAGTAATATTGAATTTTTTTATTATTTTGTTCGATCAATGGTTTTGGTGTTAAAAACATTAAGGTTCTTATTAAAGGTGATTTTAAATCCCTGCTTGAAAAATTATTGCGCCTTAATGTTTCAATATTATCTTTTATATATTTATAAGCATGTTGACCTAAATCAGTTAAATAATATTTCTTATCTAATTTTTGTTCAATTAACTGAGAAAGCGTTTCTAAATGGTGATAAATCGTACCGGTACTAACTTTTAATTGCTTTTTTAAAGTTGTAAAAGAAGCGAAACCGTTATCTCCAATTATTTCAAGCATTTTTCTACGAATTTCATGACTTAATGCGTAATAAAAATTAGATTCTAAATCATCAGGGTTATTTTTTTTTGAAGAGTTTTCATCTTCTTTTTTAACACGCATGATTAAACTTTCTTGTTATTGTTTTTTTCTTGCATGAGAATATTTAAAACATCAAAAAAAACTAAAATTGCACCAATGATGGCAAAATAAAACCCAATTTGTGCATTCCCAATATAAGGTGAATCCTTTGTTACGATTTCAAAAATGAAAAGTAGGAAAAATCCTAATCCCATGAAGTTAATTATTACAGCATTTATTTTATACTCCGATTTAATGAAAACTAAAATTGTACCTAATGCACAAACAATCCCGCTTATTAATGGAAATAAAAACAAAAATGATTCTCCTAATGAAAAGGAAATGTAAATGCTATAAATATTTAATAATGTAAAACCGGAAAACCATGACAAAAACTGGGAAATGATTAATAAGATTGAACCAATAATGCCCACGATGCGGAAATTAATAAATTTTTTCAATTTTTCTTTCTCAATCATTCTAATGTTAATTCTTTTTTTCAATAAAGATTAAAATATTAGTATATAATAACATAATATTAACTCACAGATTAAAATTATTGGTCATTGAATCATGTCGTCTAAAACTAATGAAAAACGAGATATGGAATCTATTGACTTGTTAGACTATTTAAGAAAAGAAATTCCCGTAGAAGACTTGCGTGATTTTGAGTCACCTAAACGAATTAACAGTATAGATTTTGTAAAAGGATTTGCCATCGTTTTCATAATTTTAGCACATATAGCGGGAGCTTGGCTTAATAGTCAATGGATTTTCCTCTACGGAATTGTTTTTGCTTTCCTGGATGTGCTTGGTCCTTCATTATTTGTATTTCTTTCTGCTTTAAGCGTGATATTTAGTGTCCGTAAGAAATTAGGTATTCTACCAGAAAATGTTATTCGAAATCGCATCTTAACGCGTGGAATTGTTATAATGGTAATTGGAGTAATATTTAATATCATCTCTATAGACATTACAATCGCGGGATATCCTTTTCCACTCAATTTGTGGGGTTGGAATATTTTAATGTTCATAGGAATTTCCCAGATTTTATCTTTATATGCTTTGAAATTAAGTAAAATGACTCGTTTGATGATCGGATTTGTCATAATTTTCACATCCGATCCCATTAGAGAATTCATATTTAATGGCGTTAAAGCTGGTAATGTCATTCTTGAATTCCTTCATTATATTATCATATCTCCTTCTCCAATGACGCCAATTCTACCATGGGTTTCTATTTGTTTCATATCAACCATTTATGGGGAATTCTTATATGAAGCTATGATTGGTGGCTCAAAAACAGATTATATTGTCTTGATACGCAAATTTTTATTTTCTGGAGTTTTCTTTACAGCGATAGGAATTTTTTTAGGAAGATTAGCATACATTCCTGGAGATAGCTTTATTCATGCAACGGATTATGCTGTTGGGACATTGCCATTATCAGAATATCCACACATATTATTATATAAGTACATCAATTCTCAAATGATAATCCCAGAAATAAGATATCCTGGAATGTGGGAATTTTTAATTAGGGGTAGGGGCCCCAATATGATATATAACTTAGGGACATCTCTATTAATCATTGGAATTTGCTTTTATTTTATTGATCTTAAAAAGAAGAAGAATATTTTTACAAACATGCTAATGTATTATGGAAAAACATCGTTAAGTCTATTTCTCATTCATTTCGTCTTCATAACACTATTTATCGGTCAATTTGACATTGTCATCTTTCCTTTCATATATATCGGTTATGCTGGATTGATGGGATTCTTAATGTATATTTGGATTGAGTACTTTAGAGGCGTAGGATCTCCAGAATGGATAATGATTCAACTAGGAAGAATTGGGCAAAAAACCACTGAAGTTGTGAAAAAAGAAATTCAAACAATCGAAGAAGAAATAAAGGAAACCATACATAAACGGAAAAAAGAAGAAAAATCCGATAAAAGTAACTAATAGATAAAATTTACCAATAATGAAATAAACCTTTATTTCTTAATAATAATTTTTTATTCATTCTTACTTGAAATCCTTTAAGTATTAAAAAAGATATAAATAATCAAATTGTATTATATTAATTAAAAACATTAAACACATTCAAAAGGTTTTCATAATTTCCGCAGAACCAACTTATAAATTTAAAATTAATCTATTCGGACCAACTGGTGTTGGCAAAACCTCCTTATTAATTAGGTTTGTGGAAAATTATTTCAATCCAGATTTAAAGAAAAGTATCGGTTCAAATTTCTTAGTTAAAGATATAAATATTGAAGATAAACACGTTAGACTAATAATATGGGATATTGCAGGAGATCAACAATTTGCTAAATTAAGATCAATATATTTTCAAGGCAGTAATGGGACTATTGGTGTTTACGATGTAACAGATAAACAATCCCTGTTAAAATTACCCGGTTGGATAAGTAGCATAAAAAAAGCTGTAAAAAAAGCAATTCCTATGCTTCTAATAGGAAATAAAGTTGATTTGGAAAGACAAGTTAGCAAGACTGAAGCTGAAGATATGGCAAGTAGATTATCTTGTACTTACTTAGAAACATCTGCCAAGACGGGTAAGAATGTGGAGGATGCTTTTAAAAAATTAGCCATGCTATGCTTGGAAAGCATCTTGAAATGAAGAAGAAAAAAAATATAAGCTAAAACAAGCATTTATTATATAGATATTCCCATTTCTCGCAATTTCTCAATTAAATCGTTGACATCAACAAATTTTATGGCATTAATACCCATTTCTCTGGCAGAACGAATGTTATTTAGCCCATCATCAATGAAAATTATCTCATTTGGTTTACATTTTGCTTTATGAATGGCAAGCTTGAAAATCTTGGGATCAGGTTTAGTAAGATGTACCTCATGTGAAAGAATGAAGTCATCAAATAATTCTGACAAATTCCAACCTTTTTCTTTCAAGTAATTCCAATGACTAGCGTTGATATTTGACAGACATATGGTCTTTAAGGAATTTTTTTGCCTTATTTTTCTTATAAGGTTTACCATTTCTTCATTGATTTTAGAAACGATGCTATTAAATGCATTGTAGAATTCTTCTTGTGAAAGTGAACATATTTGCAATAATTCGCATGCTTGATGATAAAATTCTTCATTTGAAATAAGACCTTGATGGTAAGTATCAGATTGACGAAAAAATTCCAAAATAATTGATGTTTGAGGTTTATTTAATGGTGATGGGGTAATAACCTCGTTAAAAAATCTACTGAAATCTAATTCGACTAGAACTCCCCCCAAATCGAAGATGATGCATTTTATTTTCAAGATGTGACCTCCAATTTACTTTCTAAAATAAATTTTTGTTGAAAATCTCCTAAACTGAACTGGTAACTTATATTTTGGGAAACCTCTCGTATCATCTTCCAGCATATCTAATAATTCGGATAATTTTATGTTATTATATTGCTTTGAAGTGCTTTTCTTTGGACCAAATGGTTCTCCTATTAACCTTTTCCTAACTGAAATTGTTTCTTCTTCTTGTTCGCGCTTGCCTATAATGACTATGTACGGAATCCATTCCATTTCTGCTTGTCTTATTTTTTTTCCTATTGTCTCGTTTCTATCGTCAAAATCTGCACGAAAGGAATGTTTATTTAAAATATCAAGTATTTTTTCAGCATATTCGGTTTGATCTTCACTAATTGTGAGTATTCGCACTTGAATTGGGGATAACCAAGTTTTAAATCCCGGTACAATTCGATCTTTTTCTCGTATGGCAGTTTCTATCAATCCCCAGAGTATTCGTTCTAATCCACCTGTTGGAGAATTATGTAATATAATTGGATATCGTTTTTCGCCATTCTCATCAATGTAATAAATGTTGTATTTTGGTCTTTTTTTTCCTTCATTGTCTACCATGTATTCTAAAGAACTTTCGACATCAATTTGATTAGTAGATAGTGTGGCACTTTTATTTTGGGCAGATAATACTGGCCTTTCAAATTTTAATATGAAATAATAATATCTTTCTTCCCATAATTCCAGTAATGCAGGTTGATTTTCAGACTTAAGCAGGTCAACGATCCAATCTTTATTTTCCTTAAAGAAATCTTTTGTAGTCCTAAAAATAATGAATGATTTGATTCCTAAATCCAATAAAAGGTCTCTTATCAAGAAATATTGATTTTTAAACTCCTCTACGGCAGAATCTAAATCCTTGCATAATGTGTGCATGTCCGGCATGATAAAACCACGGAGCCTTCTCAAACCTGTAAGCTCTCCCTTTAATTCTCTTCTAAAATCATATTGTTCCCATTCATAAACCCTCAACGGGAAATAATGTGGTTTCAAGTTCATTGAGCTAAATAAATCGAATAATAAGAAATCTGAAGCAAACCTTAGGAGATATCTGTCATTTCCGGATTCAACCCAATATGTCCGTGCTGGAAATCTTGCAGTTTGAGCAGTTAATTTCTTATTTTTTACAGTATACATTACGGGTGTATCGATTAATATGGCCCCATAATCAATTAAACGATCTTCAATGAAATTTTTAATCAAGTTCTTCATGATTACTCCTTTTGTATACCATCTCAAATTACCAGCATCAGTATTGGGATCAAAATCCACTAATTCAAACTCTTTCATAACTTTTATGTGTGCAGGCTCAATACCTTCATCAGCTCGCCTTGATTCTAGCTCTGATTTAAGAAATTGACGAAAATCTTCATTTTTTATTTGTTCAGGTATTATTATGTTTTTATCATCATCAAATTTAATTTCTAATTCTTCTCCAGAAGGCATTAAAACTTTAAAAACAGCATTTGTTATGTGCTCTTCAGGTTGGATGTATAGTTTTACATCACGATACATTTCTGCAACTTCATGACCTAAACAATTAATTTTAAAAGATTTGTACCATCCAAATGGAGAATATTTCGCTTTTATTCCTTTTTCTTCCAAAAATTTTGCAATTTTAGGGCAAACTTCCATTGCTTCAGGATCATTACTTAAAAATTTACTTAAATGTGCCCAGGGATAAACCAACACCTGATCAACTCTATACATCGATCTATCTTTAATCAATTCGATTAATTTTCTTGGCTTTCCTTTTATTTTTCCTTGTTCAATTTGCTTATTATATTCCCGTATTTCCTCATTCTTTTTGCGAATAGTCTCTGGAAAACTAGAAATTTGCATGATTGCATCTTCAATAACTTGAGCTCCTTGTTTAGCAATGATATCCGTATCATATGTATCTTGATCCTCAACGGACACGAAAGCTACGAGAATTAATCCATCCATTTTTATAACATCTTCCGAAAATACTTGTGGATTACTGGTTGCTTCTTTATTTTTGTGGACTTCGATGCCATCTGAATGAATTAGTAAAATCTTCATCTTTATCGCGATAATTTATTTCTCTTGATTATAAATAACAAAAAATTCTAAATAGTTTTGTATCTTTTCTAAATTAACTATACTTTAAAATCAAATTAACGATTACTAAAATATTTATCTGTTCTCATGAGTCTTAAAAAAATTTTTTCAAAAATAATTGAAAAGCTAGATGAGTTAGATCAAACTCGTGAAGAAATCTTAAAGATTTCTCGTGAAATGATTAGGGATGCTAGTAGAGCTATAAAAAATGTACATAGAGGAGAATTTAATTCATATGAGGCAAAAATAAAAGCTCTCCAACAAAACCACTCAAAACTCTTAAATTTAATTGATAAAAATCCTGGTTTCTTTTTTAAACATTTACGAACACCAGAGCAAGAATATACTGAAGCAGTAATATTATATTCTATAATTACAAAAAAGCAAATTCCAACTCCAAGTGATTTAAATGTAGATCCCCTGAATTATGTGCTTGGTTTAGCAGATGTTATTGGAGAACTTCGTAGATATGCTCTAGATAATATCAGAAAATCCAAAATTGATAATTTAAATGAAATTTTAGAATACATGGATGAAATATATTCTTATTTATTTTCATTAGATTATCCTTCTGGTTTAACCCAAGATTTAAGACATAAAACTGATAAAGCGAGGTTAACTATAGAAAGAACACGAGGCGATATCTCCTTGACAATTCAAATTAATAAATTAAAAGAATGTATTGAAAAAAATATACCTTCATAATTTTAAACTTGGAACCATATAGGAATGATTTAAGATCAATAAAATTACATGATCGTAGATTAATTTAACTAGAAAAAAGCTTACGCAAATAAAACAAATTCAAGCTTTAAATAATGGATGAAAATAAAATAATAAATGAAAATATTTAGTTGACATGAATATGAAAAAGAAAATCTTGATAGCAGGAACATTTGACATTATACATCCAGGCCATTTATTTTTAATTAATGAAGCTGCCAAATTAGGGGATGTTTATGTAGTCGTTGCGACGGATAAGAATCGGAAAAAATATTCCGGAGAATATCCCATAATACCACAAGAACAACGGTTAGAAGTGGTAAAGGGACTAAAAAATGTAAAAGATGCAAGAATTGGTCGTAGTGATAATGATACTTTAAAAACAGTAGAAGAAATCAATCCGGATATAATTTTACTTGGTCCAGATCAAAAATATGACATAAATACTCTACAAAAAGGTTTAGAAAAGAAAGGTTTGGGCCATATTAAAGTTAAAAGGTTGGAAACATATTATGATAAGTATGAATTGCATTCTTCTCGATTAATTAAACAAAAAGTTATAGATCGGTATTTAAAAAATGAAATGAATAACTCTAATAGTTGAAAATGAAATGATAACTCCAGAGAATTACGCAAATTGGTTTGCTTTATATAAATTATGTCAATTAATAAAAGATAAGCCTTATATTAACATAAATACAGTTGAATTTGGAAAGATTTTAGGATTAAGCCAACAAACTGGAAGTAAAAGATTAAAGGATTTAGAAGAGCTAGGCTGGATTAAACGTACAATTAATGGAAAAACTCAACAAATAAAAATCACAAAAGAAGGTGCTAACATAATGCTTGATGTATATAAGAGCCTTAAAGAATTGTTACAAGCATTATTAATTGTTGGAGAGGTTTGCGAGGGAATGCATGAAGGACGATATTATGTCTCAATTAAAGGATATTATGACCAATTTAAAGAAAAATTAGGTTTTGAACCTTATAAAGGCACGCTAAATTTAAGATTAAGTGATACAAACATAGCAATTTTAAGAGAAAAATTAAGCCACATCACGCCCGTGATTATTGAAGGTTTTCGAGATCAAGACAGAGAATATGGTCCAGTTAAATGTTATGATGTTTATATATCTCGCTTGGATAATCGAGATTTAAAACAAAAAGCAGCAATTCTTGAAATCCAACGTACACATCATGAAAAAAATATTGTAGAGATATTGGCAAAACCTTATTTAAGGGATTATTTCAATTTAAAAGATGGAGATAAATTAATTATAGAGATAATAAATAAATAGTTGAAGGAAAATTCCTTAAAATAAAGGGTAATTTCTTAATCATTCACTCTTATTTTGAAATAACTTGTTTTCATCTTCAGATTTATTAATAATTCTCTTGCTTTTTAAATAACGGACTACAACCGTGAAAATTAATAACCACATGAATATGAATAAGAGTTCGCTGAAAAACCCTATGAAATGAGCAATCAAGCTGGAGATGAAAATATAAAAAAGCCTTTCAGATCTCGCCATTAAACCAATATCGAAATCTCCTGAAGATAAGACGCTTGCTTTTGAACGAAGGTACGATATCATGAACGATGCCATGTAAGAAATAAAAATCACTAACTTTAGATCTAAAATCCCCCATAATTGAAAATTCCAATTAAAAATTAATAATGATAAAAATATGAAAAATTCGCTAATCCTGTCCATAATTGAATCAAAAAAGCCTCCAAACTTGGTGCTTTTATCCAATAATCTTGCAATTGCTCCATCAATTCCATCAAAGATACCTGTTAAAAAAACAAAAATTCCAAAAAAAAGTAAATTTTTCATAAAAACTAAAATAAAAAAACTCAGAATTGCAAGTGCTAACATGATACAAGTAGCAATATTAGGAGTAATTCCCATCTTGCTAAATATTTTAGCCAGACCTTTTATCAATGGTCTAAAGATAACACGCAATCTTAATTTTGAGCTCATTTATTATCAAGTTCAATGGTTTTAAAAATATCTTAATGAAAAAACATGTTTGATATTTACTAAATATGCTCTAATTGTTAAAACTTTTAACATTTTATAAAAGTATGAAAAACTTAAATCAATATGATTGAGAAAAAGATATGAAAAATTATTTTTAATAAAAGATTAGATTTTTTTTAATTAATTTATTTATATTTATATTAGGAAATTTGAATTGTAATAATTATAATTAAATGGTATTTTAATTGAGGCTTAGACTCATATTCTGGACTAAAACAAAGAAAAAGAAAGATCTCGTATTAAAGTTCAACATTGCTCCAAGCAAACATATAGGTTTCATTAATTTCATTAATTTAGCCTTGAGTCAAAATAAACCCATATCATTAATGTTAGAACATGTTGATTCTAACGGAGATAAAAAAATCATTCCTGTCAAAGCAGAATTTAATCTAGAACAAAAAAATGAATAAAATAGTGATTGAAAAATGAAATTGCGCCTTGTCCTTCAAACAACCACCAGATCAAATAAAGAGGTTTCGATTAAATTAAATGTGGCTCCAAAGAAACATTTAGGTTTAATAAATTTTATTGAGTTAACATTAAAAAAAGATTTGGAGGTCTTGTTAACATTTGAAAAAATTAGTAAATCCGGAAAACGTGAAGAGAGCAAAGTCTATGGAAAATTTAAATTTAACTCGGATAATTTAGAAGAGTTAGAAGACCTGCGAAAGCAGATTGAGGTTATTAGAAGAAAGAGAAAAAAACGCCATCAAAAAAGGGTTCTCAAGACATAGTAATGCTTTTATCTTCTTTAATTTATAATCGAATGAATCCCAATTTTACCAGATTTTTACATATATTATAAACTTGTTCTGTTGGAAGGTTCAATTCTTTAGAAATTTGATAAATGGTTTTGTTACCATCAATAGCATTAAAAACGCGCAGTGAACTATTCCCAGTTAAATAATATTTTGGATTTACGCTTAAATTTTTAATAAAAACGGGTCTCTCTTTAAAATATTCGGGTATTTCTTCTTCAACTTCTTTAAGATTATCATCCTCAATTTTATCATGCTCGAAATTGGATTTCATTGATTTAGAATAAATTTCATTAGTAAAATTCTCTAATATCATCTCTATTACTCTTTCAAATGAATTGAACTTTTCAGTATTTCCATTCCATTGCAATAATTCTTCTCTTCTATACATTGTTAAGAATATGCTAGATAGCCTCTCTAATATCTCTCTAATAATTTTACCATCCGTGGTATCATCATGAGTTATTATGAAAATTAAATTTTGAATTGTTTTATCCTTTAAAAAGGATAATTTTAAATTGTTATTTGAAAGTTTTAATTCGCTTATGTTTCCAAGATCTTCAAAGGAATTTGAAAGAGAATTTAGAGCAGTAAAAAATCCTGAAATCAAAATTAAAGAGTCTTTTCTACAAAAAGTAGAATTTGAATTTGAGAAGTTCTTGACGACTAATGGTAAACCATCCTTAACAATAAAGAAATCATGGATCATTGCCGTGAGTCCATTGAGATTTATAAAATGAATTCAATCAAAAATTTGGTTGATGGAGTTATAATCTTAATCGAAATGTATTCAATAAAATATAAAATTCATGAAAGAAAAAGAAATGTGATATTACCATATTATCTTTATTTGAAAAAAATAATATTCTTTAATTTAAAATAAAATAAATTTCATTTAAGAGCTCATGAAAATAATAATTTTGGATACCTTAATTTCATAGAAATTATAAAATCATTTGATTAATGAAATGATAAAAATAAAAGCTCCAGGTAGGTTATGCTTATTTGGTGAACATCAAGATTATTTAGGATACCCTGTTATATCTCTTGCAATTTCGAAATATATTTATTTGAAAGCAAGAAAAATTTCCAATCCTAAATTTATAATTAAACTTCCAGATATCAATCAAGAGTTGGAAATTGCATTAAATAATAAGGAATTAACTTATGAATCTAATCGAGATTATTTACGCAGTGGATATAATCAATTCATAAGAAAAAGAATAAAATTCAATTCAGGATATAGAATTGTCATTAAAGGTGACATTCCCATCAATGCAGGAGTGGCAAGTTCTTCAGCATTGATAATCGCTTGGTTATATTTTTTAAACCTGATCTCTAATCGTAATCTAATGCCAAAAGAATTAGCATTATTAGGGTATGAATCTGAGGTAAAAGAATTTGGAGAGGCGGGAGGAATGATGGATCATTTTAGTTCTTCTTTTGGTAATTTAATCTATTTACAATCCAAAAATTTAAAGCCTAAAATTGCACATTACAATGTCAAATTAAATGGTTTTGTTTTAGGAAATTCTTTAGAAAAGAAAGATACTGTAAAAGATTTAATGAGAGTTAAAAATCTCTCTTTAAAATCATTTGAAGTTTTAAAAGATGTGATGCCTGAATTTGATCCAGTGACCTCGAAATTAAGTGAAGTTAAGCCGTTCTTGGAATCTTTGGAATTCAAATATCGTGAAAAAATTATAGGAAATCTTATCAATCGAGATCTCACGCTTGAAGCAAAAAAATTACTCGATACGTTTCAAATCCATTTAAAAGATAAATCAAATTTGAAAAAAGATTCATATCTCTTAAAAGAATTTTACAAGCCATTAGGAGTTTTATTAACCAAACATTATGAACAATTAAGAGACAGAATAAAAGTAAGCATTCCAAAAATAGATGGTATGATACAATCTTGTTTAGATGCTGGAGCATTGGGAGGAAAGATAAATGGATCTGGGTTTGGAGGAACAATATTCGTTTTAGCTCCTGGGAAAGAAAAATTAATGAAAAACATCATAAATGAGCTTGGTGGGAAAGCATTTATTATCCATACTAGCGATGGAGTTAAGCAATATTGATATTATTTTTAAAATTAAAATCAATTTATTAACTTTTAAGATTTATATATATGAAAAATAAAAATATAATAAGACATGAAAGAAATAACTTAAACATGTAAGTGTTTTAAATGAGAATCAGAACTCGAAAGAATTTAATATATAAAAACATAATTATTTCATTCCTATTAGCTCTTCCTGTTATTGGCTTTTTTTCCTACATTGGCATAGGATTATATATCTTAGATGATGTAGCATCATTTACACTCAATTTAGACCCTCCTAATACGAGTTATTTTTATCCTCTTAACCAAATTTTGGGAAATCAAACCTATCTAAGAAAAATGGCAGACACATATGATTGGCAATTAGAAAAATGGCACATACCTACAAATATTAGTGTAGATGTAACATTTACAAATTATTCTTATAATAAAATCAAAATTTGGCATGGCACGGATAATGGAGCACTCCATCTAGGTTATACATTGGCATCTCAATGTTTTAGATATAAAGTAGCATTAGAAAATGGTGATACCGCTGAATTAATCAATGCAACCAGAATGGTGAAAAAATGTGTAACTGGATTTAGCAACATGTTAGCGGCTCCAAATGGAGGTATTGGCCCAGATTATCCCGGAATGCCAGCGAGATTTGTATGTGCACCTCAATATAGAAAATATCATCCTTGGCTATTTGAAGATCATCCCAGACATTTTAATGGAACTGGAAAATATAAGAATTGGCGAGTTAGGCTTCATACATCCAGAGATGAATTAGCTGGATATTATCTGGGTTTTGCAAGTGTTCTTAAATTTATAGATCCAACAGTAAATGAAGATAGCGCTTGGATAGTCAATCGAATAAGATTATTAACGGAACAATTGATAGAAGGATTTAAGAAAACTAATTGGCTCGTGTTAGGAGGTAATGGAGAACCAGTTGGTTCTGACCTGAACCATTATTTCCCAGGAAGCTCATGGCAGCTAACACTTCTGAGAATTGGAGCTTCAGCTTGCCCTGAGAAATACGAAACTCTCTATCATCATGCTGCTACCAGAATAATGTCAATGATGGATGCAGGTCTTATTGGATATTCAAACACGGTTTATGATACTTATGCATTAGCATTTACAATGGACGTTCTTTTTTCACTTATAATATTAGAAGACAATCCTCAACTTAGAGCACATTACATTAAAAATTTTGAAAATGGATTTTACCAATACCTGAGATATCATAGAAATGCCTATTTCAATATAATTCATCTTGTATTTATGAAATTGATTTCAGATCCTGAAAAATTTGAAGATCCAAACTATACAGATGAAAATATCCGATGGGATGTTCTTGATCAACTCTGGCGATTCAATACATCTGGTTGGGGTAATGGAATTCGCAATTATAATTTAACTGTAAGACCAAATTCCACGCGAGCTACTAGCTTGAATCCGGAAATAAGACAAATGGAAACTTGGAAGGTTAAAGAAAAATGGATACAATTCTTTGAAAATAACGTGTATGGAAGCCTTTTCTCTTGGTTAAGAGATACATTTGATTTTGATGATCCATTATATATGAAACCATTAACTGTTTCTGAAATGGGAGTACACCATTTTCTCTGGGAACATAGCAAATTCTATGGATCGGGAGGCGATCCTACTGGAGACGGTTTAAAACAAGTGATTCCTAATTCATATTTGGTAGTTTATTGGTTAGGGCGTGCCTTTAATATTTTTTAAAAGTCTTTTTTCTTTTTCTTAAAAATAATAAAAAATGTAGATTAAAAAATTGGACTAAATAAGTTTTTAATCTTAAATTTAATTTTTGTTTCTTAGTTAAAAATTTATAATAATATATATGATTAAAATGAATGATACAAAATACAGTAAAAGATATTATTCTAAAGAAAAATATGAACCTTCAATTGAAACATTTGGAACGGGTTTAGTATTTTTATTTGTTGGTTTAATATCAATTTTTAAATCTTTTAAATGTAGATTTCATAGGCCTGCGTTATTGGGGTTTTTGGATGTTAATACCTGCCTTTTTCATAATATTAGGTGGATTTCACCAAATCTATACAAATCGAAATTTCAAAAAAGCTGTAAAAGCTGCTATAATGGATCGGGGATTCAAGGGCACGCATAAACTTGAAGATATTGCACTTGAAGTAGGCATTAAGCCAAATACTCTCTTAAGAGTATTACACGATTTAAGAACATCTGGTTTTGTTAAGTATCGATTTAATTCTAAAACTGGAGAAATAATCTTAGGAGAGGATATTGAAAATGGATTTATAAAATCCGAAGAATCGGAAAAAATCCAAAAGATGGAACCCGTTTCAGGAGCATCAAGAAATTTTTGTCCATATTGTGGTTTCAAATTAAGAGAAGGAGCAAATTTCTGCGAAAATTGCGGTTCTAAAATTTGAAATCTGAATGAAATTTTCATTTAATAAAAAATTATATTTTTTATTTTCAATACTTTTTTTATTCTAATATAAATATTCACGCACACTTTAATGCATAAAAATAAGTGATCTTTATCATGAAAAATAGTGTATTAACTTTTGGAGAGATCATGTTAAGATTATCTCCACCGAATAATTTGAGAATTGTTCAAACAAGATCTTTTGATGCAATTTATGGCGGTGGAGAAGCAAATGTGGCAGTCTCGTTAGCAAATTTCGGTATGGATTCTTATTTTGTAACAAGATTACCTAATAATGAAATTGGTCAAGCTTGTCTTAATTTTTTACGTCAGTATGGGGTTAAGGTAGATAAGATAATTTTTGGGGGTAATAGATTAGGAATATATTTCTTAGAAACTGGTATCTCAATGAGACCAAGTAAAGTAATTTATGATAGAGAAAATTCTGCTATTGCAACAGCAACTCCAGAAATGTTTGATTGGGATAAAATTTTTGATGATGAAATTTTATGGTTTCATTGGACTGGAATTACACCCGCAATATCTCAAAATTTAGCAGAAATTTGCTTGGATGCTGTTAAAATTGCTCGATCAAAGGGACTAACCATTTCATGTGATTTAAATTATCGTAGCAAATTATGGAAATATGGAAAAAAGCCCATTGAAGTAATGGATGAATTAGTAAAATATTGTGATATAATTATCGGAAATGAAGAAGATGCTGAAAAAGTGTTTGGAATCAAGGCTCCAGATACGGATATAATTTCTGGTAAGATAGATCCAAATAAATATGAATACGTTGCACAAGAGTTAAAGAAAAGATTTCATAATGCTAAATATGTGGCAATCACTCTAAGAGGTTCTCTTTCAGCAAGCCACAATACTTGGGCAGGTGTGCTTTATGATGATGAAAATAATTTATATATTAGCTCATCATTTAATATCTTGCCCATTCTTGACCGTGTTGGTGGTGGAGATGCTTTTGTAGCTGGTTTAATTTACGGCTTCTTAAATTTTGAACAAGATAAGCAAAAAATATTAGATTTTGCAGTAGCATCATCCTGCTTAAAACACACAATTTTTGGTGATTTTAATCTCATATCTGTTAAAGAAGTTTTAAAAGTAATGGAAGGAGATGTTTCTGGAAGAGTTTCAAGGTAATTTTAAAAAATGTTAGAAAAGAAAAACGGTATTGGAAAGTATATTCATTTTTTTAATAATGATATAGATTTAAAATCTGAAAATTAAATGTCTCTTCTTTTTTAAATAAGAAATTTTTGTTATTTTTTATAACACTAAACTCTCTTCTTGAGTTGAATAATAATTTCAAAAGGCTTAATGAGTTCAAAAAACATCATAGGTTTAATAAAAGAAAGTGCATTCTCAAATGAGATCATTCCTATTAATGAAACACAGCTTAATCAATCAAACATCCCTGCTAAAAAAAGAGATTCTATCTATAATGGTATAGAAGAATGCGAAAAAGCAAAAAGAGAATATTTTGCAATCATTAATGATATACATTTTTTATTAACTAATAATAAAGAATTAACTCAGGAAGAAAAATTAGTTTATTGCAACAAGGAAAGATATTTTATGAAATTATATCTTAAGGAAGTATTAACCAAGCTTAAGAATATTTTTCTAGATTAAGATAATTTGGGTTGCTGATTAAAAATTTATTATTTGTCCAATTCTCATTTTTAAGAAAAAAATAGATATTTATCAAACCTTTTCATAAAAATAAATAAAAGTTTTAATATCATTTTTCTTGAGTTTTTGCTTTTCTCTTAATTTTAAAAAAGTGAAATTGTTCGATAATTTATATTTATAAGAAATTATGATTGCTCCTTCTTTTGCTGTTATTAAAACATGTTTTAATGAACGCTGCATTGTAGGAAGAGAAAATATGTAAATAAAATCATATTTTTCTAAGTTTTGAATGAACAAATCCTCATTTTTGACTTTAATTTTTCGAAGTGCCTTCTTTTTAATCGTTTTATCCTTTTTAAGACGATTAACTTTATCTTTTGCTTCATTAATTAAATTAATATTCAATTCAATACCTACTGAATAAATGTTATAGTTTAATGCCGAATAAATGATTACGCTGCCATTCCCGGAGCCTAAATCTATGAACTTTTGCTTGCTATTAAGTTTTAATCCAAATTTTTCTTTTAAGGTTTTAAAAATTACTTCAAGATCGGTATACGGCGTTTCTAAAAAAGGTAAGTCTAGTTGAGACTGTATTACATAAGCATTTTTATGTTCCATAGTTTTCTTACAAATATGTCTGAATATTTTCATACATCTGCTACTATTAATGGTTAAAAGTTGGAAAATTATGAAAGTTTTTAAAAAAGTTAATATATTTTGTTTATTTTAAATTTTTTTATCATTAAATTGAAAGAAACATGACTCATATTCTAATAACCGGAGGTACGGGGTTCATTGGAATCCCGTTAGTGAAGAAATTACATGATTTGGGGCACGATTTAACTCTTTTAGTAAGAGAAACTAGCGATGTATCTCCTTTTAAGGAACTCCAAGATATTAAATATTCTATAGGAGATGTTAGAGACATTGAATCCATAAGAAATGCTACAAAGGATATAGATGTAATATATCATTTAGCTGCTTACACGGGCATATGGGCAAAAGATTCATCTATATATTATGATATCAATGTGAATGGAACATTAAACATGGCAAAAGTTGCAATGGAAAAAGATCTTAACTTGTATTATGTTAGTTCGTTTACAGCATTAGGACCTACCCCTCCTGAACCTGTTGATGAAACTTATGAAAATGATAAATTATACATGCATTATGAAAAATCAAAATTCCAAGCAAGAAAGGAAATTAAAAATTTAATTCAAAAAGGTCTCAAAACTGTAATTTTCTACCCTGGAATCGTATATGGTCCAGGAGATTTCAACATTTTTGGTCAAATGCTTTTTGACATAATGCGTGGAAAATTCATGGGTTGTCCTGGAAAAGGAGATTCAATAGCTTGTTTTACTTACGTGAAGGATTTAGTGAATGCAATGGTTAAGGCACTTAATAAGGAAGATATCTTAGGTGAAGATTTTATTATTGGAGGAGAAAATGTAAAATTTATAGATTATCTTAACATGATTGCAGAAATTTCAGAAACAAAAAAACCTCGCAAGGTACCAATGAGCTTAGCAAAAATTTATGCCTTATTTTGCGAATTAAAGTCAAAAATTACTAAAAAAATGCCATATATAACGAGATCTACTCTTAATGGTATGAAATACCATCGTGCTTACTCATCACAAAAAGCGATTGATTTATTGGGGTATGAATTTACTCCTTTAAGAAAAGGTTTGGAAGAAACTATAGCTTGGTATCAAAATTTTTTACAGGAGAAAGAAGAAAATTTAAAAAAGTAATAAAAGAGGAATTAAAATGAAATTAGATATTTTAAATAAGTATACGGGAGAAATTATTGATTCTGTCGAGGCAGATACTGCAGAATCTATTAGAGAAAAAATCAAAAAAGTGGTAAAATGGGAAAAAAAGTTATTAAATACCACTTTAGTTGAAAGAATAGAAGTTATCAAAGGCATCTCTAACGTGTTAATTGAAAAAAAGAAAGAGTTAAAGGATCTAATTGTAGCTGAGGGTGGTCTTCCCATTAAATATTCTGAATGGGAATTTTCAATGATCGAAAAAGGATATGAATATGTAGATTGGTTTAAAGAATTAATTCAAAATAGAGATATTAAAGATCTTCAGACTAATGAAAAATCTCTAATAATGTATCAACCAATGGGATTAACAATTGGAATATCACCTCGAAATACACCAATGTCCTTGCCAATGTATTTCTGGGGTTCTAGCTTCTTAACGGGAAATCCTGCTTTGATAAAACCATCAACAGCATGTCCTTTAACAATGAAAACTTGTCTTGAATTAATTTATGAAAATGACTTCCCATTTAGTGATGCATATGATTTAGTAATAAGTCCAGGCAATTATGCTGTTAAAGAATTTATCGCATCTCCTTTAGTTAAAAACATCGTTTGTGTAGCAGCATCTCACACGGCAAAACAAATTTTAATAGATTATGCAGAAATATTAAAAAATTCAGCTGAAAAATTTCTCGGAGTGAACATGATAAATCATAGTTTTAAAAATTTTGTGTTCGAGTGTGCTGGAAACGATGCTGGAATAGTAATGCCCGGTGTTAACTTGGAACAAGTTGCTAAGTGGAATGTTATTGCTTCTTACACTAATTCGGGTCAACAATGTTTTTCAATGAAACGAATCATCGTACATGAAGACATTTATGATGAATACGTGGAATTATTGATAAAAGAAATGGAAAAATTGAAAATGGGAGACCCAAGAGATATGAGTACTGATATTGGTCCTTTAGGTTCTAGGAGAATTCTTATGATGATGGAGGTAATGATTTCTGATGCTAAGAAATATAAAAATGTTAAAATATTAACGGGAGGAGAAAAAATTGATACTGGTAAGTCGTATGGATTATTTTACAAACCAACCTTAGTGGAAATTCCCCGTGAAGATATCATTGATTTTGATAAAGCCCCATTTCTATGGCGTGAAGAAGCATTTGGACCAGTAAGGAGTATAACAAGAGCTAAAGATATAGATGATGCTATTTTCTTGGCAAATCATAGTAAATATGGAATGAGAGCAGTTGTATATACTCCTCCAGAATATGTTCAAAAATTCCAAAATGAACTCAAAGCTGGTAGCCTTTATATTAATGTAGAACCAATGCAAGCTAATATAAATACACCCTTAGGAGGTTGGAAGGATAGTTCTTACCCTCCTGGAATAAAGTATTATCCTTCTGAAATGGTCCTCAGTAAATTTGTTAGGAATGGTAGCACAGAGAACGCTAAACTATTATTCAATTAATTTATTATATTTATTTTTCAGTATCTTTTATTTTAATTAAATACTAAATAAGATTAACAAATTTTAATTTTGCATTAACCTTCTTATCTATAATTCGGATTTTACTTCGCAATAGGATTGCTATTATTGTTGCAATTACACTTATTATTAAAAATCCTATAAAACTATATCCAAGTGGAATGAACATTGTAGTACTCTCCAATTTTATAATAACATTCTTGTTTTCATCATAATATGCTTCAGAAAGTATCGTGCCCTTGCGTGAAAATGTTTTTTCGACAATATAGCTTATCCCGAGATCACTTTTTGCCCTTTTTCCAATAGTTGCTCCTAGAGCATAATATTCTGTAGGCAAATTTGGAATTGCAGCAGATAAATAATCTTCTACAGGTACTGGAATAAAAATATAGTCTTGATATTGAGCGGGAAGTTTATATATCTCTAAGACTTCAATATTTCCTCCTTTGTTCCAATCAGTTCCATAATCCCAAAACTCAATAGTAACAGACCAACTTATTCCTTCTACTTCTGTAATATCTCTAATGATGATCCTAATTTGATCCCCAATTTTAAAATTTGGCTCACTACCAAAAGTATACTTGAATTTATTCAGATTTAATTCCGTTATCTTCCAAACATATTCATCATTTTTATTTATCGCAAGGTCGTAAGTAGTATGTTGTGCTTTTGCATTCGCACTTAAATTTATTAAGCCAGCTAATGTGGTCAATGTCAATAAAGCGAACACTATTTTATACTTTTTATCCAAGATACATCAAAAATATTGTTTAAAAAAATATTAACTAAAATAATCTATTGAAAAATAAATATTTTATTTATGAAATTGTAATTTAATTCAATGAGTAGAATTTTATGATAGAATTATAAATACCATTTTAGACATTCATTTAACATTATTGTCAAGAAATTTATGAGACTAATAAATATAATTTAATATCAAATAAACTTACAATCATATTAACTATGAAACTTTTTGGTGATTGAAAAGTGAGAGAGGAAGAATTATGTTTTAAATCAGCTACAGAGCTAGCAGAAATGATTAAGAATAAAGAATACACGGCTCTAGAAATTACTGAAATATTTATTGAAAGAATAAACAAAATTAATCCTAAAATTAATGCATATTGCACGACCACTTTTGATTTAGCTAAGAAAATGGCTCAAGAAGCGGATGAGCGGGTAAAAAAGGGAGATCCCTTACCCCCACTCAATGGCTTGCCCGTGTCAATTAAAGATCTAATGCAAGTAAAAAATGTAAGAACTACTTACGGATCGAAACTTTATGAAAATTTTATTTCAGAGGATGATGAAATCGTAATTAAACGATTGAGAAAAGCAGGCTGCGTGATCTTGGGAAAAACCAATACACCTGAATTTGGTCATATTCCTGTTACAAATAATTTGATATTTGGTTGGACAAAAAATCCGTGGAATTTAGAAAAAACATCTGGAGGATCTAGTGGCGGAGCAGCAGCATCTGTAGCTGCTGGTTTAGGTCCTTTAGCACTCGGATCTGATGGAGGAGGATCTATTAGATTACCTAGTTGTCTCTGTGGAGTATATGGTTTAAAACCTACTTTTGGAAGGATTCCACGTTATCCTAGAATTGGAATTGCATTTTGGTCAATGGATCATTATGGTCCTATTTGTAGATATGTAAAGGATGCAGCTCTCATGTTAAATGTAATGAAAGGTCATCATCCTTCAGATAAAGACACTTTTCCAGATGAAGGAATTGATTATGTGAAAGTTCTAGATGAGAAACCTGAGAAATTAAAAATAGGTTATTCTACTACTTTAGGTTATTCTAGAGCAATTGAACCTTATGTAAAGGAAGCGGTTATTGAATCTGCCCTAAAATTAGAAAGCTTTGGCTGGGAAGTTGAAGAGGCTAAAATTAAGATGAAAAAACCGGAATTTGGATTTAATGTATTGGTAACAATGGGATATGCATATGATCTCAAAAAAGCATTGGAAGAAAGAAGAGAAGATTTGAGTCCTGATCTTGCAAAAATGATTGAAGCCGGTTTAAGTTATAATGCTTATGATATCGGAAGAGCTTGGGCGATCAGACAAATGGTATATGAAACTTTCTATAAATTCTTTAATGAATATGACATTCTAATTACTCCTACAACTCCAGTTGTTGCATTTGATCTTGGCATGACAACCGTTCCAAAGATCAACGGTAAACCAGTTTCTTTTGTAGGATGGATGAATTTTACATATCCATTTAACATGTCTGGATTGCCAGCAGCTACAGTTCCTTGCGGATGGCACGATGGACTACCAATAGGGATGCAGATTATAGGGAATAGATATGATGAAAAAACAGTTCTTCAAGTTTCAAAAGCATTTGAAGAAATAGCTCCTTGGCAGGATAAAAAACCAAAGTTAGATTAGATATTAAGTCACTAATTTTAATTTTTTTCTTTACAAGAATTGCAAGTTCTATAAATCTCAAGATTAAAACCATCTGGTTCAAATTCTAATTCTTTTTTCAAATTTTTTAAAAAATTTTTTATAAGAGGTGAAGAATAATCTTCAATTAAACCACATTTTAAACATATAATGTTTACATGTGGTTCAAGATTAGTTTCAAACCTAGAACCTTTATCACTATTTTTTATTTCGAAGATTTTGCCTAAAAGTTTAAGTACATTTAATGTCTGATAAACTGTTGAAAGGCTTATTGTTGGAAATTGCTTTGAAATTTTATCATAAATCTCATCAACATTAGGATGATTTCTTGATGAAAGTATTAATTTAGATATAGCTAATCGTTGAGGAGTTACCCTATAACCATTTTTTCTGAATAAAACTTCTATATTTTCTTCTTTCATAAATACTTAATTAATTTATAATATATAAAATTAATTTTTAAATAATATATATTTCTAGTTAAGAATAATTATTAATAAAAAATAATTTCAACAAATTAATAATAAATAAAATGTGAAATAAAAATGAGTGAAGAAAAAATTGGTATACCTTTAATTGGAGATAAATTTCCAGAAATGGAAGTAACAACCACGTTTGGTTCAATGAAATTACCTGGTGATGCTATAAAAGGTAATAAATGGTTAGTTTTATTTTCCCATCCCGCAGATTTTACACCAGTCTGTACAACAGAATTTTATGCATTTGCTAAACGTTTTAATCAATTTCAAGAATTAAATACTAATCTTATTGGGCTTTCTATCGATCAAGTCTTTGCACACATTAAATGGACAGAATGGATTAAAGAGAATTTAGACATGGAAATTCCTTTTCCTATTATTGCAGATCACGGTGTAGTTGCTAAAAAATTAGGGATGGTTCACCCAAATAAAGGTTCAAATACAGTTAGAGCTGTATTCATCGTAGATCCTGAAGGAGTTATTAGATTAATTCTTTATTATCCACAAGAAATTGGTCGTAATATGGATGAAGTGTTGAGAGCTCTTAAAGCATTACAATTATCTGATAAAGAAAAGGTGGCTCTTCCAGCTAACTGGCCAGAAAATGAGCTAATTGGTGATAAAGTGATAATTCCTCCCGCCAAAGATGTGAAAACAGCTAAAGAAAGGTTGAAATCAAAAGAATTTGAATGTTATGACTGGTGGTTGTGCTATAAGAAATTATAAATAACAATTTATTTTTTCTCTATTTTTTTATTTTAATTGAATTCGATGTTGCAATAATCGTAGAATCACCAATATTCATGTCATCTTTTATTAGATCTTCTAATTTAGAATAATCTCCAATAATACTACTTGAAGAAATTATTCTCTTTAATTCCACGCCATCACCAATCACGCTTTCTGATAGAACACATTTCTCAATGAATACATCATTTCCGATTGAAACATTCGGTCCTATGATTGAATCAATAATTTTAGCATTTTCCCCAATATATACCGGAGGGATTATTTTTGAATCCATGATATTACCTGAAAGAAAATATTTCTCATAAAGAGGATCTTCTAATTTTAATTCACTTAATAATTTTCGATTTCCTTCAAGAAGTGTTTTTGGGCGCCCAAAATCTAAAACTCTTTCTCTCATTTCATTTATTTTAATACGTGCCCCTTCTGAAATTAATTTTTCAATAATTGGCGTGAAAAGGCGTTCTTCTCCATTTTCTAATTTAGTTCTTGCTTGTTCTTCTAAATATTCAAATAATTTTGGTGTAATAGATTTTCGAAATAGGTAAATTCCTGATACCGCTTTATTAGAAACGAATTGAGTAGGTTTCTCAACTATATGTTCTATTACATCATTTTCATCCGTGATTACAATACCATAATATTGAGGTTCTTCTACTTCTTGCACGTTAATTAATCCATCACAATCTTCTTGATGAAATTTAAGTAGAATTGAAGAGATATCACCTAATGGAAGTCTATCGCTTAAGAATATAAATAAATCATCTCCATTAACAATTTCTCTTGTTAAAAGGATAGCATCTCCTAAACCAGAAAAATATGGTTCTTCAGCACTATATCCTATTGGTTTTTGTTCTACGAATTTTATATTGAAATAATCTGAATAATTTTTAAGGAGATGTTCTTTTAATTGGCGCTTTTTATAACCTAAAACAAAACATAAATTTGTTTCTTTGGGAAAATATGTTTTTAACTTATTTAAAATAAGATCTATTAGTTTTTGACCAGCAAGTTTTAAGAAGGCTTTAGGTTTAGAGAAAGTAAAAGGTTGTAATCTCTTACCCACTCCCGCAATTGGGCACACCAACCACATGACAATTATTCTAAAATATTCATTTAATAAAAATTCTTTTAAATAAATAAGCAGTAAACTACAAGTCTAATATTTCTTTAATGGTAGTGTAATATTTGGCTTCCTTTAATTTATCTTCAACAAAATTTCTCAATTTTCTAAGATAATAATTATCTGAGCTCGTTCTTTTAACTCCTTGCAATTTCTTGTTTAAAGCAATTCTTGTGCGTTGATCTAATAATTCTGGTGGAATTTTACGAAACTTTTTCTTCAACTCTAATCGATTATTAGACTTTATATGACGATTATCAGTAGAAATTTTTTTATGTAATATTCGAATCCAAGATTCAATTTTATCCAAATCACCTTTTAAATATTTTCGACTACTAATCCATTCTTTGAACTCCAATATCAATGAAAAAAAATCATCTGATGAGGATTCCTCCCGAATGCCTTTTGAATCCTTTTTTGTAATTTTTTTTATTACTTCTTTTTTTAAATCCAAAATTTCATGATCAGGTAAATTTTTAAATACCTTCTCTTTTTTTTCTTTTAATTCTTTATCTTCCTTCTCTTTTAACCATTTGTCTATTGACATCTTCTAAATAAAATAATTTTATGATAAATTTACACTTTTTTATTGTTTTTTTAACTTCTACAAATAAAATATTTTAATCATGATTCATTGTTCTTCATTGGTAAAAAATAGCCCAGTGGTCTAGTGGATAAGACGCTGGCTTGCGGACCTAAAATAAGGGCAATGAGCCAGTGATCAGGGGTTCAAACTTCTTAAAATGGATTTAAGAAGGAATATATCCCCTCTGGGCTATTATTCAAGCAAATTCTAAATGTATGTTTAAAAATAAATTTTAGAAAATAATTTTTCATATTTATTTAATATCTAACTTAAATTAAGTATAAAATGGTGCTTTTTTAATTGTACAACGAATATTGCGTAATATTTGACATGGATGGAGTGTTGGCTGATACTGGTGAAATTCATTTTGAAAGTTGGGTTAAAATGGCAAGTGAAATAAATGTTGAATTTACTAAAAAATTCTTTAATGAAACTTTTGGGCAACAAAGTCCTACAATTACAAGAAAACTAGTAGGAGATAAATTTGATGAAAAAAAAATTATGGAGCTGGCCAATCGTAAGGAAAAATATTATCGAGATTTAGTAAAAGATAAATTAAAACCATTGCCGGGTGTTCTAGATTTATTAACCGAGTTAAAGAAATATAATTTTAAATTAGCAGTAGGATCTAGTGGGCCTCCAGAAAATGTTGATTTATTATTAAAAACTTTAAAAATTAAAGATTTATTTGATGTAATTATTACATCAGCAGATGTAAATAAAAGTAAGCCCCATCCGGATGTATTTTTAAAAGTTTCTGAGAAATTAAATATTTCTCCAGATAAATGTATCGTAATAGAAGACGCTCCAGTTGGTATTGAAGCTGCAAGAAGGGCTGGCATGAGATCTATTGCTCTAACAACCACTCACGATTATAAAGAATTAATAGATGCAGATCTAGTTGTTAAAGATCTTTCTTATATTTCTATTGACGATATTATAACATTATTTGGAGTAAATTAGGAAATTTTTAAAGTTTTTTATAAAAGATTTTTCTTTAAATTAGCATTCTTTCAAAACATATATATAATTTTTCTATGGATAACTTAGTTATGATTTAATTTTTAAATATAAAATTCAAACATTATATATGTTAAATATGGGTTGTATTTTTCACTTAAATCTTTACTATAAAGAAAAGACCCCACTTTATGAAGCGTAGGATTACAATAAGCAAGTGGTGTAGTTATCTAAAAGATCATGAAGAAAATCCCCATGCTCAGGAGTAAAAAGGTTAAGCCTTTTTTTTAATCTCATTAAACTTCTATCACTATATCATTAATTGGATTTTTGTAAATTTTTATGAGTTAATATATCAACGGATTTTCCTTAAATCTTTTGCGAGATTAACCAATTATAAATAGCCATTTTATTCTTTCCTTTCTTTTTTAATATTTATTAATAATTTGAATTAATAATCAGCAATCATTGATTAGTTTAATTAATAATCGGTAATCATCAAATTTAACGTGAAAGAATTAAATGTTTATCACAAATTTTATAAATTAATGCATGCATATTTCTTTTAACGATAAAATTTTTTCCATTAAGAGACAATCTAGTGATATTCAATGTTGGGGGACTACGAAATATGGTCTAGTAACTTGACGAAAGTGTATCAATCGAGAAAAAGTCAAACCCTGGCGGTCGACCACATCGATCTCAGGGTATCTCCCGGAATACACGGTTTCTTGGGCCCAAATGGGGCAGGCAAGACAACCACTATTAACATGCTTGTTGGAGCGATATCCATCACTGAAGGCGAAGCGTTCATCAAGGGCCATAGGGCAGGGTCAATACAAGCCCGGAGATTGATGGGTTTCCTCCCATAAGACCCAGCATTTTATGGCTCAATGACGGCTCTTGATTATTTAGTATTCATGGCACAATTATTTGGGCTGAGAAAGAGCGTGGCAAGGGCAGGAGCAAGGGACTTGTTAGAATTTTTTGGATTGGAAGAAGAAACAAGTAAAACAATTGCAGAGTTTTCTGGTGGAATGAAACAGAAAGTAGGTCTTGCATCCACGCTAATACACGGGCCAAAATTGCTCATCTTGGACGAACCGACTACCAACCTGGACCCCGTGGGGAGAAAGAGCATCATAGATTACATAAAGCAACTCTCAACTGACATGAGCATTTTCGTTTCCAGTCACATACTTTCCGAGATCGAGCAGATGTGCGAGGAAGTCACCATCTTAGTCAACGGTAAAATAGTCATAACGGACAAGATCCGAGACCTCAAGGACAAATATTCACTCGTGGAAGATAAATTCGTGTTAGACACGGACGATAACGACCTCGTGCTCAGAGAATTCTTGTCATCGAGAGATGAGGGTATCAAAAAAGCTTGGATTGGGGATGATAGCAAGATTTACATTATCACAGAACAGAAGCGAAAGCTCCAGGAGTTCCTTTCCAACTTGATAAGAGAGCAAGGCATTCTGATCAACGATTTTCACCAAGTAGAAGTACCCTTGCAGGATGTATTCATAAAATTAATGGAAAAAGAGTAATGCCGAGTTGAGAAGAAAAATGAATGTTTTTCAAGGCAAAGGGATCGTAAGAAGTGAGAATTTCAAGGGATTTTCTGCCCAATCAAGCTTCATGAAAGACCATTTCATTCCATTTTCCAGCATCTTTAAAAAAACATTTTGGGTGGACCTTCATTCTTTTAAAAGGCTTGCTTTCATAATTTTAGCAATGAATATAATGCCAATATTAATGTACATTTATTTTCCAAAACCAACACCATATGAATTTGCTTCCGTTAATGATATTTTAGGCATTGGTCAAATAATATTTGCTTATTTGCTTGTATGCATTCCATTTTTAATTTTCAGTTCTGCTTCGATGATTTCGGAGGAAATCTCACGAGGTACAATGTTGATATTAGTGAGCAAGCCTGTTTCTAGGAAAAAAATAGTTATAGGTAAGTTTTTAGCAATTTTAAGTTACTTTTTACTCATACACCTTACTAGTCTTGGAGTTACTTCCATTCTTTGTTTAATCAAGCAACCCTTTAATGACATGCTCCCGTTTTTTCTCAGTCAATTATTATATGAACCAATATTATTATACTTTTTTGGGATCATTACAATGGGCTTATCAATGGCACTGAAACAAACGAAAACTGCCCTCCTTATTCCAATTATCACTATTTTAGTAATGTTTTTAAGCGTGTTCATGATAAAACCAGCTCTATTTCAACCTTGCATCTTCAATAAAAATCTAACATATTATGAAGCATTTCAATTGTATCATTTCGATTTAGGCTATCACATTATGAATGTATATCTGGGTATTTTAGACATTACTTTTCCTGAAATTTCTCAGTCTGTTGCAGGAATGTTAGTAAATTGGGGTAATTATAAAATTGTCTATAATGATATCTTTCCAGAAGAATTCAGTTTAGTAAGAACTCATTATTATTCTCCAATAGCATCGTTAATACTATTATTATGTATTGGCTTAACCTTTTTTATTATTGGTATTAGAATTTTTAAAAGAAGAGAAATAACTTCTTAACATTTTAATAAATTTAATTTCATTTATCTAAAAATATAATTTTATTATATATAAAAAGTAATAATATTCAAAATTTTAGAATTTATCTAGAAAAAGAATTAAAATATCAATCATCATCAATATAGTATTATTATTGAAATCTAAAAATTAAAAAAATTATTTTTTATTATTCCATTAACTTAATGAAATCATTACATTTCATTTTTATAACTTGCTTACCAATGTTTACTACTCTTTTTGCTAATTCATCTATTTTCCAATGTTCATGTCCCTTGATATAAGTATTAAAAGTATTTTTTAAAGGCTCAACCCACTTTTTTGGAATTTTATCTGCTCCTAATTGTGCTCCTAATATTGCACCCACATTTCCACAATTACAATCTGTATCTAAACCCATCATCGCTGAAATACACACGGATCTTCCAAGTGGATCTGCTTTATCTTTTGCTCCGTATAATAGAGATAAAACGATTATACCTGCATTTGGCAAGACATGTACACCAGAGATAATTCGATTAAGAAATTTCACGCGTCTTTCACTAAGTTGCTTTTCTTTTCTCACTAATTCTCTGCGACGAATTCGATGCCAATATTTTATTAATTCCTTGCGACCTTCATGGAAATCCTCTGGATATTTCTCAAAAATTTCAATACTTTTTCTTATCATTCTTGAATATAAAGTTTCTCTCTCTTCTGAAATAATATTTAATGCAGATTCAATATTTTGCCTTATATCATTCTCAAAAAAAGCTTGTGATACTAAGATTGCCACGAAAATTTCCCCTTCTATACCAATACCATCATGAGAAATTGATCCATCCATTTTAGCATAGTTCATTGCAATTTTAGGGCATCCAGGAGCTATTTGACCAAAAATGTCCGCTCGCATTTGAGCACCAATAGCATCATAAAAAATATTATTTACTTTACCCGATTCAGGTGGAAAAATGCCCGCTTTTAAATTTTTAAAAGCTCTTTTTTCGGCAGTATACATGTCTCTATATAAATATTGAATCCATGCTTTTGCAATATCATTAGCAGTTAAATCAATTCCACGTTTTTCAAAGGCAAGTAATGCACAAATCTCATACATTTCATCGTCATTAACTTTCGATAAATCAACCTCTTTTGGATAATAATTTAAATCTCCATATTTCTTCTTGATATATGAGTAAGGTAAAAATTCTATAGGTCCACCAACAAAATCACCGATTACTCTACCTAACCATGAACCATGAACTTTATTATAATATTCATTTAAAGAAATTTCTTTCATTATTTACACTTTTAATAATATTCATTAAAAAAGTTTCAAATATCAGTATCTCTAAATAATTCATTTATTTATAAATAATACGCCCATATATAAAATGAAACTTAAATAATTTAGCATCATCTTTCATAATCCGGCTTGCTAGATACTAATGTTGTAGTTTCCTCAATCCAAGCTCCTAATTCATCATCAACGCGAATATAAGTAACGATTTTATCTAATTCTTTTAGTTTAGTAAAAGAACATTCAACTACTAAATCCCATCCTCCATACACGGGAGTTGCATAGGTTACCATCCAATCTTCATTGGGATCCTTAGATCTTAACCCTTTTAATTTATCTACAATTTCCCATTCTTTTCCTATGGTCTTTAATCTTATTAATATATATCCTCTGTAATAGATTTTACACACCTTTTAATTACTTTATTTAAATGATTTTAATAATAAATGAATTATTTTTTTTGAAAAGTATTATTTAATCTTAGTAAATTATGGAAAATTAGGGAAAATATTTAATAAACATTTTGTTTGAGTTGATAATTTACATGGATGATAATGAAATCAAGGAGTTAATCTGGTTATTTGCATTAAAAAATGCAATAAAATTCGATGGAAAGCCTAATAAAAAGGCTATAATGGGAAAATTAATGGCAGAGAAAAAAGAATTACGTTCTAAAGCTAAAGAATTGTTAAGCATGATTGAAGATATTATTACTGAACTTTCAAAATTAAGCGTGGAAGAACAAAAGGAAAGACTCTTAGAATTGGATCCAACAGCATTAGAAAAAAAGCAAAAAAAAGAGGAAAAGAAAGAATTACCAGAATTGCCAAATCATGATAAATATGAAAAAATTGTGATGAGATTAGCGCCATATCCAAGTGGAGCTCTACACATAGGAAATGCCCGAATGATTGTTTTAAATGATGAATATGTGAAAAGATATGGCGGAGAATTAATATTGTTTTATGATGATACCATAGGAAGCCCCAAATCACTAAGAGGAGATCCTAAAGCTAAATATGTTCTCCCTGAAGCTTATGACTTAATTGAAGAAGGTTTGAAATGGTTAGGAGTTAATTATTCCAAAATTTATTATAAAAGCGATAGACTTGAGATCTATTATGAATATTGTGAGAAATTAATAAGAGATAACATGGCTTATGTATGTTTTTGTACTGCCAATGAATTTAGAGATAAATACAAGTTAAAAATGCAAGATTGTCCTCATAGGAATCAAACTATTGAAAAAAATTTGGAAGAATGGCATAACATGCTGAATCGAAAATATGGCGAAACAGAAGCAGTAGTAAGATTGAAAACTGGAATGGACCAACAAAATCCCGCATTGAGAGACCAAATTATAATGAGAATTTCAGAAGCAGAACATCCAAGAGTTGGTAATAAATATGTTGTTTGGCCAATGTTGGAATTTTCTTGGGCGATTGATGACCATTTATTAGGCATAACTCATATTTTGAGAGGAATTGATTTAGTAAAAGAAGATATTATAGAAGAATTCATATGGGAGCATTTTAAATGGCCAAAAGCAGAATTTTTGCACTATGGTCGTTTAAGGTTTCCTGAAATGAAGTTAAGCAAGACATTGGCAAGAGAAAAAATTAAAAAAGGAGAATATAGAGGTTGGGATGATCCCAGAACTTGGAGTTTACAATCGTTAGCAAAAAGAGGAATCCGTCCAGAAGCATTGAGAGAAACTTTATTGGATTTAGGAATGTCCCAAACTGGAATAACTTTTTCAGTAGATTGGTTATATTCGAAAAATAAGGAAATTATTGATGAGATTTCAAATAGATATTTCTATGTAGAAAATCCAATACTTTTAAAAATTAAGGATGTTGAGCAGGATGAATATATTGCTAAACCATTGTTATTACCCACGCATCCTGAAAAAGGGGCTCGCGAAATACATTTAAGAATTAGAGAAGGTTTCTTAGAAGTGTATATTGCAGAATCAGATCTTCGTATTACTGAAGAAGGTAAAGTAATTCGTTTAAAAGATTTATTAAATGTGGAAATAGTCATGATAGATAGGGAAAATAATGTTGTTTTTGGAAAATTTCACAGTTCTAAACTTAATAGGGAATTTTCTATAATACATTGGGTTCCTGCTGATGAATATATTCAGGTTTCAATTCTTAAGCCAGATGGAGAAATATCAAGGGGTTTTGGTGAAATAAATTTATTAGACATGCCATTGAATAATACAATACAATTTGAGAGATATGGCTTCGTAAATCCTGTTGAAATAAAGGATAATGAATTATTTTGTTATTTCACCCATTAATATCTTTTTCATTAATGTAAAATTGCTAAAAATTAAAAAAATATGGGAAATTGATGAAATCTTTTAAAGAAATTAATATTTACGAATAATAATGGAGAAAGACAATAACAATAAAGAAAAATTGAATGAAAAAAAAATTAATTGGAAATTTTGTCCAAATTGTGGTTTTGAATTACCAAATATTTCAAATTTGAAATTTTGCACCAATTGTGGAGTTAACCTCATTTATATAAAGCAAAATAAGCAACTTCCTCCGAATTACATGAAAAGGCAATCAGCCTTGAAAAAAAGTATTGAAGTCTCTGATATTGGGAGGTATAATGAATCTACCGGTATTTTTGAAAAATTAACGGAAGAAGATCTTCCATTTAACAAAGATACAAAATTGTGGTCTACTTCTGCTTCGATTGGTCTTGCAATTAGTTCATTTTTTATCATGAATTCAATTCTCTTTGTAGCGACTTTTCTAATGCTTTTATTAATCCCCTACTCTCTCATCTCTGGTTCCATTCTGAATAATATTTATTTCATAATATTTAGTTCCTTTTCAGAATTTTCGCTAATTTTATTACCCGTTATTTATGTAAGAAGATATCTTCAAAAACCGACCCTTAAAAATAGGTTAGCAATTTTTGGTTTTACAACAAAGAATTACAATTATAAACAAATTTTGAAAGAGATCTTTTTTGGATTGTTATTTGGATTTATTGGAGTAATTTCAGTTCTTTCCATATCATATCTTTTAGAATTTATATTAGAATCAATATTTGGAAGCAATATTATAAGAAATATTGGTGAAAGCTCTAGTGGTTTTGACCAAGTTATTGCTAACTCCGATGTTCTTAGTATAATTCTTCTAATAATAATAATGTTCATTGTTATTGCCCCCTCAGAGGAGATTTTATTTCGAGGATTCTTACAGAAAGGTTTGGTTAGAAGTTTAAGTAAAAAAAGTGGAATAATAATTACAGCTATAATCTTTACATTCATTCATTTAATTGGAAATTTCATTCTTTACCCTCTTATATCAATTGAGTTTCTCATCTCAATGATAATGTCATTCATACCATATTTAGTTATTTCACTGATTTTAGGCTTAATTTATGAGTGGAGAAAAGAGAATTTAATTGCACCGATTATCACGCACGCCTTTTATAATTCATTAACGATTATGTTTGTATTTTTCGCTTTTAATTTTTTCTAACCATTCAAAGGAGTTTTTAAATGAAATTATTAAATATATTTCTCAAAAAGAGCAAAAATAAGAAAATTAATATTGGAATTGGACTAGGAGATAATCTCAGTCATAATATTGAAATTATAAATGTTGTTGAAAAATTCTTAACTTCCAATAATTCCACGATATTTTTATTCTGTACTATATCAACAGCAGAAAAGCTTAGAGAATTTTATAATAATAATCTTTTCATTAAAAGACTAAATGTAATTGAAAATGAATCTCCAGAAACTACGATAATTTCTTATTTAAAACAAAGAAAAGTAGATGGAATTATAAGAGGTGGACTTAGTGCCAATAAATTCTTGAAACAATTAAAGTCAGATTTTAAGTTAAAATATATTAATCGTTTGGCACTATTGGAAACAATTCAAGGAGAACAATTCTTTTTTGGGCCCGTAGGAATTGATGAATGTAGAAATCAAGATGAAAAAATTAATTTCATAAATAAGGCATTAGGAGAATTCGAAAGATTTAATTTAGCACCCATCATCAGCATATTAAGTGGTGGAAGAAAAGGAGATATTGGCAGGGATTCTGCCGTAGATAAAACAATAAAAGAAGCAGAACATGTTGTAAACTTCTTTAAAGAAAATGATCCTAAATTAGCAATATTTCATGATGAGATTTTAATAGAAAATGCTATCTCAAGAGGAGCAAATTTAATAATAGCACCGAATGGGATTGCTGGGAATTTAATATATAGAACATTGGTCCATTTAGGAGGAGGAAAAGCATATGGAGCAATCTATATGGGGATAAATAAACCCATAATAGACACTTCACGAGTAGGTAAACCTTCTGAAATCTATGGTGCATTGATCATGTTACTTGCTCTAACAAATTAAAAAACAAAAGAGTAAGACCATTCTTTCTCATAAACCATAAAAAATGATGGTCATTCATAAAATAAAGGATCGTCTACTAACCTAAAACCCTCATCTAAAGAGTCTAGTTGTTCCATATCTATGGAATTTAATGAAAAATCAAAAACATTCGCATTTTCAAAAAGATGGTTTTTATTTCCAGATTTTGGAATTTCTATAATCCCATGTTGTAGTCCCCATCTGATCATTATTTGAGCAGGCGTCTTGTTATATTTCTCGCTAATTGATTTGATTACAGGATTATTAAATTTTCTACCTCTTGTTAGCGGACAATAGGCTTCTAATTTAATTCCCTTCTCATTACAAAACTCTAATAACTCTTTTTGATAAAGAAATGGAGAGAATTCTACTTGATTGACTGCGGGAATTAGCGAAGAGGATTCTAATAATTCTTTTAAATGCTTTATTGTAAAATTACTAACGCCTACTGCCTTAGCTTTTTCCATCTCAAGGATCTTTTCCATTGCCTTCCAAGTATCTAATCTTTTTGCCATTACAGGCCAATGAATTAAATAAAGATCCACGTGATTTAATTTTAATCTCTTTAAGCTCCTGTCAATCGCCTTAAGAGTTTCATCATACCCTTGTTCATCGTTCCAGACTTTTGTAGTAATGAAGATCTCATCCCTATCAATTTTAGAATCTGAAATTGCTTTTCCTATATCTTCTTCATTACCGTAAAAGGATGCAGTATCAATTAGTTTATATCCTATCTCTAATGCCCACGTTACAGCTTGATATGCCCTTTTTCCTCTAAGAGTCCATGTACCCAATCCTAAAATTGGTATCTTCACTCCATTGTTAAGAATAACACTATGATCTAATGATAAATCCATTTTTTAAACCTTATTTAATAATTTATTTTAAAATGTCTTAAAATAAGTTAATATATTCAATTTAAGAATATATTCTAATTATATACTTAAACTTTATTGTAATTTTTTAAAAATTCTATTAATTGAATTTAAAAAATAAAAAAAAACAATTTAATCATGTAAGGAAACCAATGAAAGTAGCTAATAGTACGATAATACCGCCTATTAAATCAGCCAGAATTATTAATCCGATACTTAGTACAATAAGAATGAATGGCGTGTATCTAATTGGTCTAATTCCCAGTCCAATAGTAATGAAGGAAAATATCAAAGCTATTATTGCTGCTATCAAGCCCATACCGTATGCAAACAATCCCATTCCTATGATTTGCATGATACTTTCAATTAATGCGACTATGCCTCCAATAATCGCCATAACGCGCATTCCTTTATCTGCTTCTTCAATTTTACTCATAAAACATCCTCCTATTTATTTTATTTAATTATTTACTAAGAAGTTAAATTACTTAAAGGTTAAGCATGTTTTTTTATTATTTAATTTTGAAATTTCATTTAATTAAAAATTAATATACAAATGAATGGGATAATATTTTTAAATATGAAAAGAGTTCATATAACATCTTTTTAGAAATTATGTTTTAATAGATATGATTTAGCAATAAACATTACAATAAAATTGTTTAATTAATTATTTTTATCACCTCTAAAAATAAGTGGTATTCATAGCTAATAGAATGTTTTTAAGTTAAATTTCTTATAACCTAATTTTAACTGCTTTCTTATCAAAAAACTCAAAATAAATAAATATTCTTCAGAAATATGCAATCTATTCTTTTAATTTAAAAAATAAGAAAATATGGGAGGAGTGGGACTCGAACCCACGACCTCACGGCCCCCAGCCGTGAATCATACCAAGCTAGACCACCCTCCCTTTGAATAAAAACCATTTTTTTTATTTTTTATTTTTGGCAGTCTATTAGATTAAAGAATTATGAATCCTTTTTATTTTTAATTTTCTAAAATTAAAAAATTAAACAAAACTATTAAACTTCTAAATTTTTTTATTTTGAAAAATCAAAAGTATATTGATAGATATTAATTTTAAATTTAAGGTATAAAAAATGGATCTTATGAGATTAAAGAAAATAAAAGGTAAGAAGTGGATTGTTCTATATATTTTTTATAATATAAATTTTATCTTTTTTATCTTGGAGATCATTTTATTAGAACCTTATTGGGGTGAAATCAATCTTGTGTTTTCTGGCTGGGTTGACATCAAGATAAACATTGTTTTAATCGTGGCATTAATTACAATATTACCATTAATATATGGAGCAATTTTACTAACATTAAAAACGAGAAAGATAATAGAAAAAAATGAGATAAAGCCTCATCTGGTTAATATTATTCTCCCAATTCTTCTCTTAGTAATTTACAATGCTCTTTATCTGGTTCTACTTGATTTATTAGAAGATTATAAATATGTTATTTTTCAAGTTTTAGAGTTTTATTCAATCTTCTTTTATTTGGCATTAGACATTGGACTAATCTTATTATTAATTCCTTTAGTCAGATTTGTTCCCAGGATTAAAGATGTTGTTTCTGAAAGGTTTCTAAAAAGAGAAATTAAAACTAAAATAACCATTATTATTTTCATATTAGCATATATTAGTTCTTTTACTTTACCTTTTTTCAAGGTTCCAGCAAATATACTTTATGGCTCGCTTCCTGATAAACCATTGTTGATAGCACACCGGGGAGCATCTCATTTAGCACCTGAAAATACACTTAAATCAGCAGAAATGGCGTTAAAATATGATGCGGTGGTTGGTATAGAAATGGATGTTCAAATAAGTCTTGATGGCGTGCCTTTTTTAATGCATGACGATGATTTAAAAAGAACTACCAATGTAGAGAGCGTTTTTCCAGAAAAAGAGGACCAAAGAGCGTGCTTTTTTAACATTTCTGAGCTGAAACAACTTGATGCCGGTTCATGGTTTGCTGATGAAGATCCCTATGGGACAATTACAAGTGGCATAGTATCAAAAATTGAAGCAGAATCTTATCGCGGAATAAAGATTCCCACTCTTGAAGAAATTTTAAACTTTTCTCGAGATCACGGTCTTTTTGTTGATCTTGATCTTAAAGGAATACCAAGCACGCATCCATACTATAGCGACTCAAAAGAGATAATTTTAAACGTGACATTAAAATCTGGAATAGATCTAAATAAAGTCATGATTTCCACTCAAGATAGTTCCTTTATAAATTTAATAAAACAATTAAATGCTACTGCTATAATTTTAGGTTATAGTGGTTCTCCTACGATTCAGGAGTTTCGTGCAGCACCATATAACTATTCTTACATTAATACAGCTGATAGTTATAGTAATGATGAATATAGGGCTCTTAATGCTGCAGATATTAAAGTCATGGTCTGGACAATAGATTCTACAGAAAGATATTGTGAATTATGGTGTTTAGGTGTAGATTGGGTTAAAACTAATGTTCCATATAAATTCAATGATCTGCAAAATCCCATAATATATCTCTCTATTGAAATCTATTATACAATTTGGTTTAGCTTAATTGCATCTGCCATTGTACTAACAATTTTCTTGATAAGAAGGAAAAAATTATAAACTTTCTTAATAATTTTTAAATTTTTAAAAAGGTTTTATTTCTTAATATCGTTTTAAAAAGCACCAAATTGAAATAATTTCATGCGATCTCGAAAACCTTATATTATTTTCTGGCCTCAGTATTTTGATAGTAAGCGTACTCGAGCGATGGGTAGAAGATTATCTCTAAAAGACGCTATTGACAAGATTAATCTTGAGGATATTGCAAAAGCAGCTCGAAGATTAGGATACAAAGCACAAATAGAAGCCAATTACAGATATCCTAGAACTTGGTGGGATCCTCCTGGAAGAATTCTTATTGATACTAAAGGTAAAAAAAAATCAAAAGTTTTGCTAGAGATTGCTAAAGAAATAAAGAAAATTCAATTAAAAAAGAAATAAATGACTTGATATTAAATGCATGAATTTGCTTTTGCTTATAATATTTTTAAAATAGCTGAAGAAACAGCGCTCAAATACAATGCAAAGAGAATTTCAGAAGTTTATTTAGAAATAGGAGAATTAACGCTTATAGTACCCAGATTATTAAAAGAATCGTTTAAAATAGCAACAAAAGGTTCCATTGCCGAAGGTGCTGAATTAAAAATAGAAATAATTCCTGGTAAAATTAAATGTCGAGATTGTGGAAAAATTTCAAGAGTGACTCTCAATGAAGAAGCTTATTTAACAGGATTGCAACTTTTTCAATGTAAGCATTGCTTAAGTAAAAACACGGAGATTATTGAAGGAAAAAAGGCTAATATTAAAAACATCAAGATCCAAGAGTCTATTTCATAAATAGTCCCCAAATTAAGAATTTATATCTTTTTTCTTAAAAATTATTAAACCAATGATAAATACTATAGTACCAATGCATATTAACCAAAGCAATGATGCCAATGGTGTATAATAATTATTCCTGGTAAAATAAGGCTCGTAAAAGCTTTCTTTAAACAAGCCCCAACCCATTAGCAATCTTGCAATAGACTGAGAAATTTCAGGAAAAGTAATGTCTAAAATACCCAGATATACATTCATAATGTGGTAGCCTAAATCGAAATGATACAATTGAAATGCTTCATAGTAGGTTAGGTCTGGATTGAAAGGGCAAGGTTGGAATAACGCTGGTTTTATAATGAACACGCTTAAAAACGTGAATAAAATAATGATGATTGGAATGAGAAGGACAGATTTTGTCTTTTTTAAAGCCATTGATAGGCCCATTGTCAACGTCCCAAAAAGGTACAATAGTATTGGAGCATATAACAATTGACTGAGAAAAAACGGGAGCATGTCATTAAAGGGTTGCTTGATTAAACAAAGGATGGAAGTAACTCCAAGACTAATTAGGTGTATGAGTAAAAAGTAGATTATAATTGCTAAAAACTTACTTATTACTATTTTTATTCTAGAAACAGGCTTGCTCACTAATATTAACATTGTACCTCGTGAAACTTCTTCCGAAATCATCGAGGCAGAACTAAAAATTAAAAATGGAATGCATACAAGCAAATAAGCAAATATTATTTGACCAATGCCTAAAATATCATTAATAGAAGCAAATTCATGTGGTATTGGTTCTGTATAATAAATATACATCAATATTGGCATTATATTCATTGCTAAAATTATGAAGGCAAGCCTCTTGAAAGAATGAAGGTCCACCCAAAATGTTTTTTTAAAGATGCTGGAAAATGGAATGAAATGGTCTTTCATGAAGCTTGATTGGGAAGAAAATCCCTTGAAATTCTCACTTCCTATGCTTCTTTTACCTTGAAAAACATCCATTTCTCTTCTCAACTCGGCATTACTCTTTTTCCATTAATTTTATGAATACATCCTGCAAGGGTACTTCTACTTGGTGAAAATCGTTGATCAGAATGCCTTGCTCTCTTATCAAGTTGGAAATAAACTCTTGGAGCTTTCGCTTCTGTTCTGTGATAATGCAAATCCTGCCATCATCCCCAATCCAAGCTTTTTTGATACCCTCATCTCTCGATGACAAGAGTTTTTTGAGCACGAGGTCGTTATCGTCTGTATCTAACACGAATTTATCTTCCACGATGGAATATTTGTTCTTGAGGTCTCGGATCTTATCCGTGATGACTATTTTACCGTTGACTAAGATGGTGACTTCCTCGCACATCTGCTCGATCTCAGAAAGTATGTGGCTGGAAACGAAAATGCTCATGTCAGTTGAGAGTTGCTTGATGTAATCTATGATGCTCTTTCTCCCCACGGGGTCCAGGTTGGTAGTCGGCTCGTCCAAGATGAGCAATTTTGGCTCGTGTATTAGCGTGGAAGCAAGACCTACTTTCTGTTTCATTCCACCAGAAAACTCTGCAATTGTTTTACTTGTTTCTTCTTCCAATCCAAAAAATTCTAACAAGTCCCTTGCTCTTGCCCTTGCCACGCTCTTTCTCAGCCCAAATAATTGTGCCATGAATACTAAATAATCAAGAGCCGTCATTGAGCCATAAAATGCGGGGTCTTGCGGAAGGAAGCCTATCAATCTCCGGGCTTGTATTGAACCTGCCCGATGCCCCTTGATGAACGCTTCGCCTTCGGTGATGGATATTGCTCCAACTAGCATGTTAATCGTGGTTGTCTTGCCCGCCCCGTTTGGGCCCAAGAAACCGTGTATTCCGGGAGATACCCTGAGATCGATGTGGTCCACCGCCAAGGTTTGAATC
>Ga0190334_1000056_pt1 | contig 52464 bp, 47 predicted proteins | sample 48720478_MG_FD_161270 | JGI IMG/M metagenome (GOLD analysis project Ga0190334, IMG submission 161270) | Hydrothermal vent sediment bacterial communities from Southern Trench, Guaymas Basin, Mexico - 4872-04-7-8_MG | ecosystem: Environmental > Aquatic > Marine > Hydrothermal vents > Sediment ... | reverse complement strand
ATGCCAACTCCACGCATGGCGTGGCGATGCGCGGCTTCGGATTCGGCGGGCAAACCAAGATCGCCTACACCCAGGATCCCCATTTGCATGCACTGGAAGTGACAGACCTGGGCCAGAAGGGACGCAGATCGACGGCTTCCTTCTTTGGCGGAACGAAGCCCGAATACCCGCGGCGGATGCATTGCATTCAAGGCTCCGACGCCCACCGTTTGAAGAGGGATCCCAGGAACCGCAAGAATCTGGGCGTGGGTGATCGGCCCACACAAGTGTTGATCCCTGAAGTCTCCTTCGAGGCCCTCCACGAGCTATTCACCAGCCATGACTTTGCCCGCACGCGACCCTATTTCCCGGCAACCAAAGAGGCGTTCGATTTCATCCAGCAGGCACGCGAAGAGGGGCCCAGCATCAACCAGGACTTCCATGAGAGCATGACGGTTAGAGGCGGCCGACTCTACGCCATCATCGCCGATGTCTGCGCCTTCGCCAATACCAACGGTGGAACGCTCTATATCGGTGTATCGGCGGATCCCAAGAAAGAGCCGGTGGGTGTGTCCAAGCCCAAGGAGGCCATGGCCAAGCTTCAGCGCGAGCTGAGCAAGCGAATTAGCCCCCCGCTGGAGTGCGAGGTTGACACCCAGGAGACGCGCGGCAAGACCGCCTTGCGTGTTCTTGTGCCCCGCGGTGAAGACCCGCCCTACGCCGTCGACGACAACAAGATCTACGTGCGGGACGAGGCCGAGACTGGCCTCGCTGTGCGGGATGAGATCGTCCGGTTGGTCCGCATGGGTCGGCGGGAGCCGGAGCCGAAGCTGGAGGAGGCGCAGCCCGAAGAGACGGGCGGGATCGAACCCCCGCGCACAGGGGTCGAAATCGCCGCCGTGGAAGACCGCAACGGCGTCCGATACTACACCATGCGTGATTTGCGCAACGGCAACGTCGTCAAGAATGTCACCGAACGCTCCGCCCGGCGGCTTTGGCACTATGCCATCGCAGAATATCAGAAACTCCCTGAAGATATGGAGAAGGCGCCCATCGCCTGGCAGGGCGACCTGGGCGTGCTGCGCGAGTTGCGCCGCGGGAACCGCGTTCGCTATGACCTGGCGCAGCGCACGCCGGAAGGCATCCGGCTCTTCTTCGGCGTGACCGAGGATGGAATTCACGGCGCGTGGAAGGAACTCGTGGGCGCGGAGGCCGAGTAAAGCCCGGCGGCGCGCCGAGGGACCTCCCGCCGCCGAGGATCGAATCTGAGTGAGAGGCTGCGCGGCATTCACCTGCCGCGCAGCCCTGCGTTGAGGTGTCGATGCAACTGCGAACATTCGATTTCGACCGCGATTACGAGGCTGTGCGCGAGCTCTGGTCCCAGGCCGGCTCAGGAATCCAGCTCTCTCCCTCGGATGAGCCAGAGGAGATCCGCCACAAGCTGAAGCGGGACCCCGAGCTGTTCATCGTCGCCGAGGAGGATGGGCGACTGGTGGGAACCGTTCTGGGAGGCTATGATGGGCGGCGGGGGATTGTCTACCATCTGGCCGTGGCCGTGGATCGCCGCCGCCAGGGGATCGGCAAAGCTTTGATGGAAGCGCTCGAAGAGCGCATGCGGGCGCTCGGCTGCTATAAGTATTACTTGCTGGTGACCCGCAATAACCACGCAGCCGCGCACTTTTATGAAGGGCTTGGCTGCGAACGCATGGACCTGGATGTCATGGGGAAGGTGTTGCGATGAGGGTGGCCGTGCTCACTATCTCAGATCGCGCTGCGCGCGGAGAACGCGAGGACCTGTCCGGTCCCCGGCTGCAGGAAATGATCCGGGCGCGGGGATGGGAAGTGGCGGCGGTGGGGTTGGTTTCGGATGAGCCGGATGAGATTGCCGCCCATCTCAAAGTATGGGCCGATCAGGATATGGCCGACGTGGTTCTCACAACCGGCGGCACCGGCTTCTCGCCTCGCGATCAGACGCCGGAGGCCACACGTTCGATTTTGGACCGGCTCGCGCCGGGGTTGGCAGAGGCCATGCGGGCTGCCAGCCTTAGAAAGACGCCTCATGCCATGCTCTCGCGGGGTGTGGCCGGCATACGGGCCCGGACCTTGATCGTGAACTTGCCGGGCTCCCCGCGCGCCGCGGCCGAGAATCTGGAAGTGATCTTGCCGGTGCTGCCCCACGCCGTGGCGCTTCTGCGCGAATCTCCCGACGCGGAGCAGGGTCATTCCCCTCCGGGAAGCATTCGCCAAGTTTAGCGCAGGCGGAGGGAAAGGAGGCGGGGGTGAACTCGAGAAGAACGCTTCGCTATGGCCACAAGGTGCTCTATGCCAGCGGTTCGCTGGCGGTGGCTTTATCCTACCAGGCCTTTGGCACCTATATCCAATTCCTCTATATCGATATCCTGGGTCTGAAAGCAGCACTGGTTGGGGTTGGCTGGGCAATATACGGCGTATGGAACGCCATCAACGACCCGCTCGCCGGCTACTGGTCCGATCGCACCCGCACTCGCTGGGGCCGCCGCATTCCGTGGATCGCGGCCTTCTTCGTCCCACTCACGCTGACGTTCTACTTGCTTTGGGTGCCTCCCTCACCACTGGTGGAAGGGGCAGGGATTCCACTCTTCGTCTACTTCATGGGCATGGTCCTGCTGTTCGATCTGCTCTGGACCATCGTGGTGATGAATTGGACGGCGCTATTTCCCGAGATGATCCCCGAGGAGAAAGACCGGGCAACAGTCTCAGCCTGGCGGCAGGTCTTCTCCCTGCTCGGGCTTATGGTGGGTGTGGCACTTCCGCCGATTCTTGCAGGCGAGGATTGGTCGGGCAGGGGCACGATGGCGGTGCTGCTGGCAGTGGTTACGGGGCTCTTCTTTGGTCTCTCGCTGCTCGGAAGCCGAGAGAAACGCGAGTTTCGTCATGAGCCGGCGCTTGATTTTCGCGAGGCGCTTCGAGCCACGCTCGCCCATCGCGATTTTCGCTATTTCCTGGGGGCTAACCTCTCCAAAGAATTCATCTACTCCATGCTCACGGCGACGGTTCCTTTCTACACAAAATATGCCTTGGGGTTGCGCGAGCCTGTGAGCCTTCTGGGAATGAGCCTGGACGTGGGGTTTCAGACCTCCATCTTTCTGGGAGCGGCCTTCATCGCCGCCCTGCCGGCCATGCCCATCTGGTCGGCGTACGCCAAGCGCGTGGGCGGGCGGCGCGCCTGGATGACAGCCTGCTGGAGCTTCGGCATAACCTCCCTGCTGCTGCTCTTCACCGATGATTTCTACGCTGGTGTTGCATCAACGGCCCTGCTGGGCCTAAGCTTGGCTGGATTCTTGATGCTCCCCGATTTACTGATCGCCGATGTGACCGATGATGACGAGCTGAAGACAGGCGTGCGGCGCGAGGGCATGTTCTTTGGTATGAACGGCTTCATGATCCGTTTTGCCTTCTCCCTCCAGGGAATGGTCACCGGGGCGGTGCTCACACTCACCGGTTATGTCCGCCCGAGCCCGGGTTTGCTCTATCCAGAGCAGCCGGCGATGGCCGTATGGGGCATCCGGGCGATGATTTCGCTCATCCCTGCGATCGCGGCGCTGGTTTCCTACCTGCTCCTGAAGGGCTACACTTTGCATGGTCACCGGCTGGCGAACGTTCGAGCCCAGGTCGAGAAGCTTCACCGGCAGAAGGCGAAGCAGTTGGCGGAGGAGGCCTCCTGACTCTCGCCGAAAAACTACTATGGCGGTGGCCCACTTCGAGATTGATCGAAAAGAGACTCTATAAGCAATGGGGAAGGTCCCGGGGAGTATGAATCCATGGCGTCTCGCCGTCCGCTTGAAAGCCCCGAAAGCTCATCTCCGAAGATCACCCGGCTTGTGGCGGCTGCCTTGAGGGGCCGCTGGGAGCCGGCATTCGCATTTCGGGCCTGGGAAAAGCTGGCTTTAGAGGTTCTGAATCGCCTGCCGCCTGGATTGGCGCAGCGCATTGTGCGCTGGAACACCCGGCTCTCAGCGCTGCCGTCCAGCCGTGCAGCGGATCTGGCGACTGCCGACCTCGTCGAGGAGCGTCTTTCGGATTATGCAGGGCTGCCCGGTTCCTTCGATTGTATCGTGGTTGGCTCCGCGCTCGGCGGGGCTGCAGCGCACCTGGCGGCCGTGCTAGGGGCGCCATTTCTGCCGCAGGCCTTCGTCCTGGGCCTGCGAGGGGGCAGCCCGCAGGATGAGGTCGAGGCTCACCTGGCAAGGACCAGGCCAGTGGCTGCCGGCATCCTCGAGCGCAACCCGGATCTCATGGCCATTTCCCACTTCGATCCGGTCCATGATCACTGGCTGACTGGCATCCTGAGCCACCTGCGTTTGAAGCTGATCGGGCTGCCGGAAGGATATCGCCGTTTCATCGCTGAACGGCTCAGGCCAGGAGGGACCATCCTCTTCCTGGATTGTCAGGCACGCTGGTTGCGCTTCCGGCTCGGAGAGCGCCTGGTGTGTCAGATTGGGGGGTGGGGGGATATCGGCCCCGAGGAGTTCATCGAGGGCAGCGAACGCATCGACCGCTTCCTGTCCCAGGAGGGATCGCCTCATCGCGGGGGTTGGCGCCCGGGGGAGGGCGACCTGGAGGAGGGGCCCGAATCAGAATGGGGCACTGAGCCGGGGTTGGCGGAGGCGCTGCAAGCCTACGCGGAATCCGGGGGCTTCCATTTTGAGCGCATTCGCATGGATCACCCGCATGATTTCTCTGCGCTGGCGTACGAGGCGCATGAAGCGCTCCTCCGAAGGACAGGCCGGCGCCCGCAGGGAGTCCTGGTGGAAATCTTCACGCAGTACGACCCCTATATGGCGCTGGCCGCACGCCTGCTTCCGCTTTGGCTGATCTTCAATACTGCGGACAGCCTGAGATTCCTACAGTCCTTTCGCGACCGTTTTCCACAAGGCGTGCCGGTGTTTTTCAGCGCGCTGGTCACGCTCTCGCGGACGCCCGACATGGCTTCTTGGCAGGATTGGGCCCGCGCGCTGGAGGGGCTGCGCTGGGAGAATATCGGCGCCCGGCCGGAGCGCTTCCCAGAAGACCTGACGGCGCTCTGGCGCTGGCAAGAACGCTTGAAGAAGAGGATGCGGCTGCTGCCTCCGGCAGAGCTGACCACGTTGCCGCTCGAGGATCTACTTCAAATAGCCGAGCGAGGCGGTCGGGCTTCTGGCCCGTAACCCCCCCTTCACACGGACAGAAGCGATCTTGACAATTCTAGTCCTAATGCATATACTTTCAGTACCCTACCCCCCCAGGGGGGGTATAGAGCGGGGGCTGCCATGGAACGGGAAGAGACGCTGCGCAGGCTCAAGAACATCGAGGGCCATATCCGCGGAATTTCGCGCATGGTCGAGAACGATGCCTATTGCATCGATCTGCTGCGTCAAATTCAAGCCGTTCAGGCGGCGTTGAACAAGGTCAGCGCCAAGATTCTCGATGATCATCTTCATTCCTGCCTGCTCACCGCCGTGCGCGGGGAGAGCGTCGAGGAGCGGGAGCGGGTGCTCGAGGAGATCGTCGAGGTCTACGAGGCAGCGACGAAGGTCTAAGATTCGGATAAAGCAGATTCTCTAAGGATGAGCATCATGGCACTGGCGAAGTTTGAAGTTCCCAATATTTCCTGTGGGCACTGCGTTCACACGATTCAGATGGAGCTCCGCGAGCTCGCAGGCGTGAAGCGGGTGGAGGCTTCACTCTCGGACCGACGGGTGGAAGTGGAATTTGAGCCCCCCGCGACCGAGGAAGCCATCGTCGCAGCGCTTATCGAGATTAACTACCCGCCAGCCAAAGCATAGCGGGCGGATCATCCTTCGATGACAGACAAGACGAAGAGTGTGACCCTGCCCATCGTGGGTATGACTTGCGCCAATTGCGTGGCGACCGTCGAGCGCAACCTGAAGAAGCTCGACGGAGTTTCGTTCGCGACGGTCAATCTGGCCTCAGAGCGGGCCAGCGTGGAGTTTGATCCTCAGAAGCTGGATGAGGAAGCGCTCATCAAACGCGTCCGACGCGCAGGCTACGACGTCGCCCTCGGCGAGGGGGATTTTGTGCTGCGGAGGATCGCGGATGGAACCGACGCCCGACGGCTAGAGGAAGTGCTGATGGCGTTGGATGGCGTGGTGGAGGCGGCTGCGAACCTTGCCACAGAAAGGGTGCGGGTGCGCTACCTGCCGACCGTCGTCTCGCAGGCAGACATGCGCAAGGCATTGCGGGCAGCCGGCTTCGAGGTCGTGGAAGCCGAAGGGGAGGTCGAAGATGTGGAGCGAGTGGCGCGTGAGCGCGAGATCGCCCACCAGCGACGCTTGCTGATCATCGGCACGACCTTCGCCTTGCCGCTGTTCCTGCTCTCGATGCTGGGAGATTTCGGGCTGCTCCCGGAGTCTCTGGCGAACGGTTCCTGGTTACCATGGTTGAAACTGTCTCTAGCGACGCCGGTCCAGTTCTACGTCGGCTGGCAATACTACCGCGGGGCCTATAAGGCGCTGCGCAACCGGGCGGCCAACATGGACGTGCTCATCGCCATGGGGTCCTCGGCGGCGTATTTCTATTCCTTGCCGGTGACCTTTGGGCTTCTGGATGGGCATGTGTATTACGAGACAGCCGCGGTCATCATCACCCTCATCGTGCTCGGCAAATTCTTGGAGGCGCGCGCCAAGGGGCAGACCAGCGAAGCGATTAAGAAACTCATAGCGCTGCGGCCCCGCCAGGCCCGCATCCTGCGGGATGGACAGGAGCTGGAAGTGCCGGTGGAGGAGGTTCGTGTCGGTGATCTGGTGAGCGTCCGGCCCGGCGAACGCATCCCGGTGGACGGCGTGGTCGTCGATGGGCGCACGGCTGTGGACGAATCGATGCTCACCGGCGAATCGATGCCGGTCGAGAAGGGCCCGGGAGATGAGGTCATCGGCGGTACCATGAACCGGCTGGGTTCCATCCGCTTCGAAGCGCTCAAAGTTGGCAAGGACACCGCACTGGCCCAGATCATCCGCCTGGTCGAGGAAGCCCAGGGCAGCAAGGCGCCTATTCAACGCCTGGCTGACCGTGTTTCGGCCGTCTTCGTGCCGCTCGTGATCCTGATTTCCCTGCTGACCTTCGCCGGCTGGTATTTCCTCGCGCCATCTCCCGCAGGTGACCTAACGCCCTTTACCCGGGCTCTGATCAACATGGTCGCGGTTCTGGTGATCGCCTGCCCATGTGCCATGGGCCTGGCCACGCCTACGGCGGTAATGGTCGGTGCTGGCAAGGGCGCCGGCATGGGGATCCTCTTCAAGTCCAGCGAAGCCCTGGAACGGGCAGGGAAGCTCACCACCATAGTCTTGGATAAGACCGGCACGCTCACCCGCGGCCAGCCGGCCGTCACGGACGTCCTTGTGTCGGAGGGGAGATGGAGCGAAGAGGATTTAATCCGCATCGCCGCAAGCGCCGAACGCAATTCTGAACATCCCTTGGGGGAGGCCATCGTGGCAGCAGCCAACGAGCGAGGGCTGCCGATCCAAGCCCCAGACCGCTTCGAGGCCATCGCCGGGCACGGGGTTGTCTCGCATGTCGAGGGTCATGAGGTCATGATTGGTTCGGCGAAGCTGCTGGCCAGGGAAGAGATTTCATTGGGCGGCTTGGAGCACCCTGTACAAGCCCTTCAGGCTGAGGCCAAGACGGCCGTATTTGCTGTCGTGGACGGGGAACTTGCGGGCGCCTTTGGCGTTGCCGATACTCTCAAGGAGGGCTCAAGCGAGGCGGTCCGGAGCCTGCAGGAGATGGGGTTGAAGGTGGCCATGATTACCGGTGACAACCGCCAGACGGCGGAGGCCATCGCCCGCCAGGTCGGCATACCCGCGGTGGATCGTGATGACCGGCCGCTCGTGCATGCGGAAGTCATGCCGGCCGATAAGGCCCGTGTGATCCAATCCCTGCAGGCGGAGGGCGAGGTGGTCGCCATGGTTGGCGATGGGATCAACGATGCGCCAGCCTTGGCGCAGGCGGATGTGGGCATAGCCATAGGAACCGGCACGGATGTGGCCATCGCCGCCGCGCCCATCACCCTGCTCAGCGGTGATATCCGCGGGGTCCCGCGCGCGATCGCGCTCTCGCGTGGTACACTGCGCACCATACGTCAGAACCTGTTCTGGGCGCTCATCTACAATGTCTTGCTCATCCCGGCCGCCGCGTTGGGCCTGCTGAATCCTATGCTCGCCGCTGGGGCCATGGCGTTCAGCTCGATCTTCGTGGTGACAAACAGCCTGCGCCTACGCGGCTTGCGTATTGAGATGCAGACCGAGGTGGAGCCGGCCGGTGAAGATACGGGAAGCCCGGCGGCTGCCCTGAGCGCCTCCTGAACCAGCCATCGATTGCGGCCTTGAACACCCTATCCGGTGTTAGACCGCGGCATTCACGGAGGACATCACGGCATGGATATTGGCGCGATCACGGTTAGCCCCTACGGGATCGGGCTCTCGGCGCTGGCTGGCCTGCTTTCCTTCCTCTCGCCTTGCGTGCTGGCGCTCGTGCCCGCCTATATCGGATATCTGGGGGGGCGCTCGGTATCACCCACCGGGCAAGTGGTGGAAAACCGCTGGCGGACGTTTTCCCATGGGGTCGCCTTCGTGGTGGGCTTCAGTGTGGTATTCGTCATCCTGGGCGCGGCCGCCTCGGCGTTGGGGGCATTGCTCTATGACCTGCGGCATTGGTTGGCCCGCATCGGCGGCGTGGTCGTAATCCTCTTTGGGTTGCATACCACCGGTCTGATCAATATCCCCTTCCTCGACTACGATACGCGCCGCCAGAAGCGGCCGGATCCTGCGCTGGGATATCTATCCTCTGCCCTCATGGGTGTGTTCTTCTCCGCCGGTTGGGCGCCATGCGTGGGGCCGGTTCTGGGCGCCATCCTCACCCTGGCGCTTAGCGGTGGGAGGATTGGCGAGGGTGTGGTGTTGCTCTCGGCCTATTCGATTGGGCTCGCGATTCCCTTCCTGCTGGCCGCATTGGGCGTCGGCAGGATGGCCGAGATTATGCGCAAGTATGGCAAAGCTGTCCGTTATGTGTCGATCGCGACCGGCGTGATCTTAGTCATCGTCGGTTTGATGCTCTTCACCGGGACGCTCGAGAGGCTCGCACGGTTCGACCTCTTTGTTGACTTCGGGCTATGAGCGATGCGCAGCCGGTGGATCTCAGCCACGGGGCTTATGGGCGGCCTGCTGATCTGCGAGGCCTTGATAGATCAAGGGCTGACCGTTCTGGCCGTGAACGCCGGCGAGGAGTTCGAGCAGGTTGAGGCCTTCGCCGAGGAGCTGGAGCTGACCTTTCCCATGCTGCTCGACCCGGGAGAGATTGTTCAACGCCAATACCGCATCCGTGGCTAACCCACTAGCATCTTATTGGACCGCTCGGATGTGGTACGGCTCGTGCATGTCGGAGTTCTGTCGGAAGGCCAATTAGACCGCGCGCTGGCGCAGATGAGGCTGGAATGATGCTGGAGGTGGTGCTATACACTCGTGAGGGTTGCGGACTCTGTGATGAGGTCCGCGATATGCTCAGGCGCTTGGAGGCGGAGATCCCTCATCGCCTGCGCCAGGTGGATATCGAGGCGGATGAGGAACTCATCCGGCGCTATCACGCGCGCATTCCGGTCGTGAAAGTCGGACCTTATACCTTGGAAGCCCCCATCGACGAAATCAATTTACGGGTGGCATTAAAGGCTGCGCTGGATGGGCAGTTGCGCGATGGGGCCGCGCGCCGTTCGGGAGGGAGCGCCGCGGTCATGCTCAATCGCGGGCTGCTTTGGTTCGCCCGGCATTGGCTGGCGGTCTTCAATCTGATCGTATTCCTGTACCTCTCCTTGCCGTTTGCCGCGCCGGTGCTCATGCGAGCAGGCGCAGAACGGCCAGCCAGGATCATCTATACCCTCTACTCGCCGCTCTGCCATCAACTTGCCTACCGAAGCTGGTTCCTTTTCGGAGAACGGCCTTTCTATGCCTCCGAGTGGGCCGACCTGGAGGGGCCATCCTATGAAGAGCTCACTGGCCTGCCGCCGGATGATCTTTTCGATGCGAAAGCCTTCATTGGAAACCCGTTGGTGGGGTACAAGGTGGCCCTCTGCCAGCGCGACCTCGCCATATACGGAGGAATCCTCCTGGCTGGGCTGCTTTTTGGGCTCATCCGGCGGCGCCTGAGGCCGATCCCGATCTGGCTCTGGGCCTTGGCGGGTGTCCTTCCGATCGCCCTTGACGGAGGCTCTCAGTTCCTGCGTTTCATCCCGATTCTGGATTTGCCAATCCGCGAGAGCACACCCTTCTTGCGCACATTGACTGGGGCCTTGTTCGGGATCATGAATGTTTGGCTTGCCTACCCCCATGTGGAGGAGGCCATGCGTGACACGCAGGCTTTGGTCGCCGCCAAGCTGGCCGCAGCTGGGGTCCTGACCGCCAGGGAGGCTTGAGGCCCAAGAGACGACTGCCGCAACCCTGCAGCTCCATGGTAGACTCTCGCCATGCCCTTCCGCAGCGCAGACGACCTACAATACTTCCAATTCGAGCAACTAAGCCGGCCTGAGATAACCCACGGCATCTTCACGCGCCATGGAGGGGTCAGCCCTGCTCCCTGGGCCACCCTGAATGTGGGTGGCACGGTGGGCGACCGGCCGGGGCGGGTCATGGAAAACCGGCGCCGGCTTCTGGCTGCACTGGGAAGGACTCCTGAATCACTCTATGAAGTCTGGCAGGTGCATTCTGCTCGATATGTTGTGGCCGTTGAGCCACGAGGTGATGAACCCTTAGCACAGGCAGATATTCTGCTGACCCGCGAGCCAGCGGTGACATTGCTCATGCGGTTTGCGGATTGCGTGCCGCTGATGCTGTTCGATCCGGGGATCCCCGCAATCGCGCTGGCGCATGCGGGCTGGTTAGGCACTCTCCGGCGCACTGCCGCGGCGGCAGTGCGCGCCATGGTGAAGGAATTTGGCTCGCAACCATCTCGTCTCATCGCTTGCCTGGGGCCGTCCATCGGTCCGGACCACTATGAGATTGGCGAGGATGTGGTGGGCGCTTTTCGAGACCAATGGGGAGAAGCCGCACAGACATTCATGCACTCTCAGGATGGCCGTGTACATCTTGATTTGTGGGCGGCCAATCGCGCCCTGCTCGAGGGAGAGGGGGTTGTCGCGATCGAAGTCGCTGCGATCTGCACTGCCTGCCACCTCGAAGATTGGTATTCGCACCGAGCGGAGACGGGCCAAACGGGCCGCTTTGGGGCGGCGATCGCTTTGAGGGTCTGAGGATGGGCATGCAAGCTGGCGTAGACCTCGCTCTGATCGAACGGAATCTGAGGAGTGTGCGCGAGAAGATCGCCGAAGCTGCGCTTCGAACAGGGCGGTCGCCTGAACAGGTCACACTGATCCCCATCAGCAAGACCCAGCCGGCCGAAGCTATCCGCGCCATCTACCAACTTGGCTGCCCGCAGGTCGGTGAGAACCGGGTAGCGGAAGCGCTCCCCAAGATGGTCCAATTGAGCGATTTGCAAGATCTGCGTTGGCATATGGTAGGTCACATACAAAGCCGGAAGGCGAAGGATGTGGCGCCGAATTTCGATTGGGTCCATTCCGCCGATCGCATGAAGATTGTGCAGCGCCTGGACCGCTTCGCCGGTGAGGCCGGGAAGAGGCTCCCCATCCTGCTCGAATGCAACGTCTCGGGGGAGGAGGCGAAATCTGGCTGGCCGCTTGCCAGCCGGGAGGACTGGCCCGAATTCGCGCAGACACTGCTCGAGATCGCCTCTATGCCGAATCTGGATGTTCGAGGCTTGATGACCATGGCGCCTTGGGTGCCCGAGGAATCCGTGCTGAGAACGACCTTCCAGAGATTAAGAGCATTGCGAAATTTCTTGCAGGAGATCACCCATTTGGCTCTCCCGGAACTCTCGATGGGCATGACGGATGATTTCGTCTACGCCGTCGAAGAAGGCGCGACGATGGTTCGCATTGGGCGGGCCATCTTCGGGCCGCGAGGCGGTGTTTGAGGGGATTGGTGTACAATGGCCGCCGGGGTCATCAATCCCCCGCAAAGCTATGCCGCAGCCTATCTTGGCCGCGAAGATCGGAGAGGAACATTGACTGTGCTTGCCGCTACCCTTCTCTTCTTGATGAGAGCGCTTACGCTGCTGGTGATCGCCGATGTCCTGGTGGGTTACTTCCTGGACTACTACCATCCCATCCGCAGGTTCCTGGATGCGATTGTCCAGCCGATGCTGGAGCCAATCCGGCGGGTGATGCCACAGGCCGGCCCGCTCGATTTCAGCCCTCTCATCCTCATCATCCTGATTGAGCTGGTTGGACGCATCCTGTTGGAGCTGGTGCTGTGAGCCAAAATCCGAGATCGCGCGAATTCAAGCTGCACAATGGCGAGCGCGGCGCGGCCTTGACGATACGCGTGACGCCGCGTGCGCGTAAGACCCAATTTGGAGGGGTGCTCGAAGACGGCACGCTGCGGATCAGGGTGGCGGCGCCGCCTGTCGAAGGCAAGGCCAATCAGGCCCTGATCAAATTCCTGGCAAAGGTTTTGGGTGTGCGAAAGAACCGGATCGAGATTGTGGCAGGCGAAAGGGGTTTAGACAAGATCCTGTCGGTGGTCGGCATGACCGCTGAGGAAGTGGAGGAGAAAATCCGGCCCTGGCTGCCGCCCGAAGGATGATCTTGGCCTTCAAAGGGGTTTTGCCACGCCAGCGCGCCAGAAGCGCTGGCGTCCTTTTCTTATCCGAATCAGGGGATCCCTAGGCTGGGGCTAGGGCGGTGATGTCCACGCCGGAGGCCCTCAATTGCCACAGTGCCTCGAAGGCGGCATCCCTGAGATGGGGCTCACTGGAGCGCAATGCCTGGAACAGTTCGAGTGAAAGCTCCTCGCCGCCCATCCAGGCGATCACCTCCAGTGCGGCGATTTGCTCTTCGGGCTTTCCCTTGTTGAGTGCCCTGCGGACCATCTCGAGAGCCGCCCGCCCAGGTGCCACGGCAAGCCCTTCGCGGGCCGCGAAATCTTGCAGCCAGGGAAGCTGGGAAATATCCTGCACGGGGGCACGGACCTTCCAAGGGGAATTATGGCGCCGCTCGAGGACTTCCGCAGCAGCGCCTCGCACCACCCATTGCTCATCTTCCAATTGAACCCGCTCCAGGATCTCTGTGGCCCAGTCTTCGGGAATGCGGCCCAGCCCGAAGACTGCGGCACGGCGAGACAGTAGATTCTGCACCTCGATGGCATCCCGGAGCATTGAGTAGCCCTCATCCGGGTTGCAGGCCAGCGCCTCGGCGGCTGCGATCTGAACGGATTCATCTCCCTCGAGCAGGATCCGGCCCAGGCTCTCCAGTGACTCTTCGGTTGAGATGGCGGCCAGTGCCAGACAGGCCGCCTGGCGGGTGTGCAGGCTCCGCCTCTTCTCGATGACTTCAAGCAGCGGCTTGATCGACTCTGGATCGCCCAGGCCCCCCAGTCCCAAGGAGCCCAGCACACAACTGCCGGGATTCTCAGCCGCCAGCAGCCGCCGGAAGAAGATCGCGACGGAGGGATCCTGGGAGCCGGCCAGCACGTGCACGGCACGGAGCCGCAACCCGTAGGCGCGCTTGGGGTCCGTAGCGATGGTTGCCAGACGCCGCAGCACTTCTGCCCGCCAGGGCATCTTGGGTGGTGAATCGCGCAGGAAGCTCCCAAGCGTGAGCAGATTCGTTTGCAGTGGATCCGCCTGGTCGGCGACGATACGCTGGCTCAGCTCCTGCAGGTCACCGAAAGAGGCATAGTACCGAAGGGCCGCTTCGGAGGGCAACCAGCCCAGGTGGGCTGCAGCCTCGTCCCAGCCTGATTCGGAAAGGCCGAGGGCGGCTAGGTAGGCGCCGATCGAGGGTTGGGAGAAGGTCAGCCGGTTCTGAACATGGCGCCGAAGGAGCCCGGCAGCGATCATGTCGCTGGCGGGTGTTCCACGATGCAGCTCGCGTTCTGTGAAGATCCCCGACCGCCGCTTGATCCACGCCAGCGCCGAGGCCTGCGCCGCCCGGCGTTCATCCGGTGAGAGGAAGCGGCCGACATAGGCCTCCAACGCGTCGCTTGCGCGGCCGCCGCGAATATCGCCGACATAGGCGCCCCAGGTGCGAAGGGTGACCTCGAGAGGCGAGTGGCCACGCAGAGCGCCCGCGAGCCACCCGTTGATGAGTGCAGGGTCGATCTCGGCAAGCCGGCCCTTGGGGAGGGTGGGGGCGATGTGCTCCTGCCAGGCAGCGGTCCAGCGACGCAGGAACACACGCTGGTCCTGTTCGGTCCAGGCGGCGATGGGGATCGGCACCAGGCCCAACCGGGTCAGGCCATCATAGCCGCTCACCGGGCCGGCTGCCAGAATGCGGGCCTTTGGATAGGCCTGGATGAAGGCCTCCAGCCAATCGGCGACTGCGGAGATCTCCTCGGCGGTGAATTCATCCAGCCCATCGAGAAGCAGCACACCTTGGCCGCGTTTGAACGCCGATTGCAGCTGGCCGGGCACGCGCGAAACCACGCCAGACGAAACCCCCTGCTGAACAGCCTGCACGACAGGCTTGAGTGGCTCCTTGAGTGCGCCTCGATCTAGGACAAGGTCGGCGGCATGGATGAAGGCGGGTGTGTAATCCACCAGCGCGCCGGCGGCTGAATCGCGCATGGCAATGCGGATCGCCAGATAGGCCAAGGCCGTAGACTTGCCGCTTCCCAGGCGTCCGGTGATAAGCAAATTGGCGCCATCGGCCAGCGCGTCTGCAAGTGTGATGCTCGGCGCGGCATAGATCCCGGAAAGGAAATTCCAGTCAGGCAGATTTGGGATCACGGAGAGCGTATCGGCAGTGGGGTGTTCGCCTGACTCGGAATCCTCCGGCAGGGGTGGTGCCTGCAGGCGGGGCGTAACGACGATCTCATCGAGCGCAAAGAGCGGATTCGCGAGGTGCATGCTCTGGGCCTGTGCGATCAGATCGACCCGGTAGCGATCAAACGTCTGACGTTCCTTGCGTTTGCCTGTGGCTCGGGATCGATTTCCATACCATTCGGTCAAGAGATCGAGCGTTGGGCTAAGGCGGCGGGCCCCCCAGGCCAGCAGGAGTCCCAGCAAGATTCCTGCGATGAATTCGCCGAGGTCGAAGAAGTAGCCGAAGAGCGCGGCCAACAGATTTCGTATCCATTGCACCATAATTGTCTATCCTAGCCTGCGTATAGAATACGCCCGCATTGCGAGCAGCGTATCAGTTCGCCGCCGCCTTGGACTTCCTGCAGTTTTGAACGTGCAAGGTCCACGCCACAGATCGAGCAGCTTCCATCCCTTACCAAAGCCAGGACCATGCCGCCAAAGCGTGTGCGCAATTGCTCGTATGTGCGAAGATCTTGCTCCTCGATTCCCGCCAGCGCCGCTTCGCGCTCATCCTGGATGCGAGCCAGCGCTGCCTGCAATCGTTCGCGCTCTTCAGCCAGGTCTTGATGCTTGGCGGAGCGGGCGATGCGGAGGTCCTCTAGATGCTGGGAGGCGGCTTGATAGGCCTCCTCGGCTTCCTCGAGCCCGATCATGGCCTCGAGCATGCGGTCCTCCAGCGTCTCTAGGAATCGCTTCAGGGAATCCAATTCTTGCTGGAGGTCCTGGAGTTCCTTTGGATTGGTGATGCTGCCGCCATAGAGCTTGGCTTCGTTCTCCTTGATCTTCGCGCGTTGTGCCGCCAATGCATGCTCCGCTTGCCCGTGAAGGGACCGCGCCTGCTTGAGATGATCCTCCGCGGCCAACGCATTCTGCTCCGCAATCCGGAGCTCCGAATCTTCGCCAAGCAGATGGTCGATCTCCTCCATTCGCGCCAGGGCCCGCTCACGCTCCAGGTCCAATTCTTGCAGACGATAGAGATTCGAAACGCGGCTCATGCGCCGATTATAGATGCCTTCTAAAGGCCGGGGCAAGGATCAGATGGCAATCTCATCCCGGCGCCTGTACAATTCGGAACCATGAGCGAGCGATCGATATGGGCTCGGGTGGCAATCCTCAGCCTTGCAGCGGTGATGTTGGCAGGCGTACCTTACCTTCTGGCATGGCGATGGGCGCCGGAGGGAACTCGTTTCGCCGGCTTCCTGCTCAACCCCATCGATGGCTTCTCCTACCTGGCGAAAATGCGCCAGGGTGCGGATGGGGGCTGGTTGTTCCGCCTTCCGTATGCCAACGATCCGGGGGATGGGGTCTTGCTTTTCATCTATCCCATCTTTCTAGGGCACCTGAGCCGCTGGCTGGGGACCTCGCTGCTGCCGACCTATCATGCGGCGCGGCTGGTTGCGGCGGCGGCGATGTTCGCAGTGGCCTTCATCTTTCTCCAGCGAACGGTGGAACCTGGCCGCGCCCGCTGGCTGGCCTATCTGCTGGTGCTTTTCGGGGCAGGGCAAGGGTGGATCGCTGCTCTCGCTTGGGGTCAGACGGCGAGCGACCTATGGATCGCCGAGTCGATGCCATTTCTGAGCGCCTACGCCAACGCGCACTTCCCGCTCGCGGCGGCGGCCTTTCTGGGCTTGCTGGCTCTCTTGGCCCGGCCGGAGAGGGGCCGAAAGAGATCAAGGCTGCTGGGGGCAGGAATGGGCTTCTTGCTCGGGGCCATTCAGCCCTTCGTGATGGTCGTACTGGCTGCCTTGCTTGTGGGCTGGCTGGCGTGGGAGTGGGCCGCAGGAGGCCGGCGCAGAGGGTGGATACCGGATAGCCATCTCATGGATAAGGTCTGGCTGGCTGCACTTGCCTTCCTGGGGGCGGCCCCATGGATGGCGTATGATCTTTGGATCAGCCGGGTTCACGCTGCAATATCGGCCTGGAACGCACAGAATCTGACCCTGTCTCCTGCGCTGAGTGAATATGTCTTTGGCTTTGGTCTCTTGCTTCCCCTGGCCTTGGCAGGCGCGCTGCGGCCTGAAGTGCATGGGCGCTCACAAGGTCGTCTGCTCATCGCCTGGGCGATTGGCGGTTTGTTCCTACTCTACACTCCGCTCCCTTTCCAGCGAAGGCTCTCCTTCATGCTCTATGTTCCCCTGGCTGGACTTTCGGCGCTGGGTCTCCATCACTGGCTGCGAGGCGGGCGGTCGTTCCGGCTGGCTGCGGCCACCTTGATTGCGTTCAGCATACCATCCCAAGCGTTGATCCTCGCCGCGGGACTGGGAGGCGTGCGCCGCGGGGATCCTGCGCTGGTGCATTTGCCCGGCGAGACCGAGGCCTATGCTTGGATCGAAATGAATATTCCTCGAGAGGAGGTGGTGCTCGCCTCCCCTGAGACCGGCAACCGGTTGCCGGCATTTGCCGATGTGCGCGTGCTCTACGGGCATCCCTTCGAGACTCCCCATGCGGACACATGGCGGGAGACCGTCCAGGAGCTCTTCGCTTGGGCGGGCGATGAGGCGCAAGGCCTCGAGGAACTGAATGCCCTCGGGGTCCATTGGGTCTTCTATGGACGGCGCGAGCGTGCCCTGGGAACACCCTCCTGGCTGGCGGCCCTCTCGCCTGCGGCCCGATTCGAGGATGTTGTGATCTACCGCCTTGCAGAACCATGAACGAACGCAGGGATACCTGGTGGCCGACCGCCTTATTGTTTCTTGGACTGGCAGCGCTCTGGTTGCTGCCCCTGCTCAGGCATCCCAATAGTATTGCCTTCTGGCCCGGTGCGGGCTTCAGTGACTTGCTGCTCGCCCATTGGCCCAACGCATTGTTCGCCCATCAGGCGATCCAGTCCTGGGGTGAGATTCCCCTTTGGAATCCAAACCAACTCTCGGGCATGCCCTTTGCGGCCGACCCGCTCTCTGGCATCTGGTATCCGCCCAACTGGCTGGCGATCGCTTTTCCCACCGCGTGGAGTTTCAATCTGCTCTTCTGGCTGCATCTGGCCTGGGCTGGACTCGGCGCCTATAAGCTCGCCCGCACCCAGGGCTTGGGCTTCGTGGGCAGCCTGGTTGCGGGCATCGTTTTCGGCGGCACGCCAAAGTTCATCGCGCACATTGCGTTAGGGCATTTGGGTCTAGTGAGCGCTGTGAGCTGGACGCCCTGGTTCCTGCTCGCGCTGATGCATGCGGTGAGGCCCGGACGAGGCATCGGAAGAGTGCATGCCCGGCTGTGGATCCCTGCAGGCCTCAGTCTGGGGATCATCTTTCTGGCCGACCCCCGCTGGGTGATTCCGGCGGGGATGATGGGGGCGCTGCTTTCCTTTCGGGAAGCGAGCGGCACCGGGGGCCTGTGGGCTCTGCGAGTGCTTTGCTTGGGGTTGCTTGTCGGGGTGATCGCCGCTGGCGTTGCCGCGGGCCCTGCCCTACCGCTGCAAGAGCTCGCGAGCCGGGCGCTGCGAGCCGGTCTCACGCCTGCAGAACGCGCAGTCTTCTCCTTGCCGCCAAGCGCTCTGCTGGGGCTGTTCCGCTTTGCGCCGGGCGAGCCCGAATTGCTCGTGTACCCTGGTCTTGCCGCGGCAATGCTTGCAATGAGCGGGCTCTGTCTCCGTTGGCAGAAGAGCCGCTTCTGGTTGGCGTCCGCGCTGCTGTTTGGCCTGCTATCGATGGGAGAGTGGCTGCCTGGCGCAAGCCTGGTATTGGCCCGGATCCCTGGGGGCGGGTGGTTGCGGGTGCCCGCGCGCTTCCTGTTTCTCTCCTGGCTGGGGCTGGCAATCAGCGCAGGCTGGGGGGCCCGGGCGCTGGCCGATCTCTGGCCGAGGCGACCGCGGTCATGGCTCCTGCCTGCGCTTTTGAGCGCCTGGGTGATCCTGGAAACTGGCGTGCTGGCGCTGGCGCCCCCTCCCTCCGGTGCGGTAAGTGCGCTGACGCTCTTGATCACGATCGTCCTGGTCGCTGGGGTGTGGCTGGTCTGGGGTGGTCGATGGGCTGCGAAGCGTCTTCAAATCCTTTGGCTGGCGGTCCTGGCGGTTGAGCTGGCGTTGGTGAATGCGGCGATGCTGGATGTGCGCACCAGCCGGCTCGAGGAGGAAGCTGCAGCCTTAATCAACCGCATCGCAGAGCAGGGCGGAGGGTACCGGGTGTTCTCACCCTCGCTCAACCTGCCTCCAGTCGAAGGCGTCCGGGCGGGGCTGGAGCGAGCCGACGGTGTTCACCCCCTGATTCTGGCCTCCTACTGGGGATACATGGCAGAGGCCGTGGGTTATCACGCCTCTGGATATAGCGTCGTCCTGCCGCCGCTCACGGATGGGGAGCCCTTGAAACAAGGGGATTTCGAGCCGCGGACGGAGCGACTTGAGCGGCTTGGAGTTCGGTACGTGGTGTCTGCATACCCTGTAGGGGCGGAAGGCCTGCACCTTGTAGGGACGGAGGGGGATCTCTTCCTGTATGAAACGCAAGCCTGGCGGCCACCGGCCTGGGTTGAGCCGGTCGCTCCAGAAGGAGATGGGAACTGGCAGCCGGCGGAGGTTCTCTCTCGGTCTCCGAATGAAATCCGCGTGAAGGCCAGCGGTCCAGGGGAATTGGTCTTCGCGGAAATCAGCTATCCCGGCTGGCTCGCTACGGTAGATGGCGAGGAGGTGCCACTCGATGAAGCAGAGGGTTTGCTCCGAAGCCTCCCTCTAGAAGCTGGGGAGCATCTCGTCCGGCTGCGGTATCGGCCACTGCGGGTTTACCTGGGTCTGGCGATTTCCTTGCTGACCCTGCTGGTATGCACATTGCTATGGGTAAAGCGATGACCCCAAGGGAGCGACGTGCCTTCTGGGCCTATGCTGGTGTCTTTCTCTTGATCACCTCGCTGCCCTACGTCATCGGGTTTGAGGTGCAGGGCGATGACTGGGTATTCAGCGGCTTCGTTTTCGGGGTCGAGGATGGAAACTCCTACATCGCAAAAATGAGACTGGGGATGGAGGGGGATTGGCTCTTCCGCACGCCCTACACGGTCATGGCTCAGAGGGGGACGCTTGCATTCCTGCCCTATCTGATCCTGGGCAAACTGGCTTCTCCCCCCGCCGCCCATCTTCAATTGGTCAGCCTTTTCCACCTCTTTCGTGTCGCCGCAACCCTGTTCGCTCTCTTCGCGACCTATCGCTTCATGGCCACCTTTCTTGAGGAAGCGGCCTGGCGGCTTTGGGCGACGGCGCTGGCCACACTGGGCGGCGGCCTGGGATGGATGCTGCTTCTGATCGGGCGGACCTTCGACGGCTCCCAACCACCTTTGGAGTTCATTTCTCCCGAGACCTTTGGCTTCCTGGCCTATTTGGGGCTCCCGCATATCGCCCTGGGACGCGGGCTTCTCCTGTTGGCGTTGCGGGCCTACTTGGTGGGGGCCTCCGGATCCCGAAAGGGATGGCTTGGGGGGTTGGCGTTGCTGGCGGCGGGCCTTGCCCAGCCGCTGGCGCTGGTAGCAGGATTTGTGGCGATCGGCGCCCATCATTGCCTGTGGCTGGTCGTGAAAGGGCGGGCAGGTATTCAGGCATGGCGGCATCGCTGGCTTCCGGTGGCTGTCCGCACTCTCCTGCCTGGAGGGCTGCTTGCCGTCGTGTATGCGGCCTGGATGGTGACCGATCCCTTCCTGCAGGCCTGGACCGTCCAAAATCGCATTCCCTCTCCACCACCTGTTCACTACCTGCTGGCGTACAGCCTTGTCCTGCCATGGGCGGTCTTGGGCTTACGGCGTGCCGTGCAAGGGGATTGGGCGCGCTGGGCCTTGCCCTGGGGGTGGGCGCTGGCCATACCTGTGCTGGTCTACTTGCCCCATACGTTGCAGCGCCGGTTCCCGGAAGGGAGTTGGACGGCGCTTTCCCTTCTCGCAGCGGCCGGATTATCCGGCGGGTGGGCGAGCGGAGCCCTCAAGCGGCTTGCTGCCGGCCTTATGCTTGGTTTGTCATCAGTGGCGGCGGCTGCCATTCTTGCAGGCGGCGCCATGGCCGCTGGCCAACCGCGCCAGCCGGTGTTCGAGCCGCAAGCCAAGGTCAAGGCCTTCGAATGGCTGGAGGCAAGGGCAGAGCGGGGTGCGGTGGTGCTAGCAGGCTACCAAACAGGGAATGCTCTGCCGGCTTGGGCTCCGGTCAGAGTGCTCATCGGCCATGGTCCCGAAAGCGCTGGGTTAGAGACCGTGGAGCCTCGAGTGGAAGCATTCTTTGGGCCGGCTCCCTCCAATTCCGAGCGGCTGTCCTTGCTGCGAGAGTTTAACATCACATATGTCTTCTTCGGGCCGGAAGAGCGGTCTTTGGGAGTCTGGGATCCTGCCTCCCTAGCGCCGTTACACCTTGTCTATGACGAGGCCGGATACGAAATCTACGAGGTGTTCTCCCCATGAGAAGGGATAAGGCCGTCTGGGCCATCCTTGTTGCGGGCCCCTTGCTTCTATTCGGGCCGATGCTGATACAGGGGAGGGTCTTGTTCTGGGGAACGCCGCTATTGCAGTTCGTTCCCTGGCACCGCTTCGCGCTGGATGTCCTCCGTGAGGGGGCGTTTCCCTTGTGGAATCCTCTCCTCGGCATGGGCGCGCCCCTGCTCGCCAATCACCAATCGGCTCTGCTCTACCCGCCCAACTGGCTGCTCGCACTGCTTGGTCCGGCCTACGGCGAGGGCTTCTTGGTGGCTCTCCACTTAGTTTGGGCTGGCCTGGGGACGGCCTTGCTTGTGCGGAGGCTGGGGATGGGGAGACTTGCGCAGCTTGTTGCAGGGCTGGCCTACAGTCTTTCCGGCTACATGGTTGCCAGGGCATGGTTCATTAGCATCAACCACGCGGCCGCCTGGCTCCCGTGGGCGATCCTGGGAGTGGAGCAGCTTGTAGGGAGTCTCTTCGCGGAAAGGGCGCGTGGAGGTGTCTGGCGCTGGACCATGGCCATGAGCCTGATCCTGGCGATGCAGTGGCTGGCGGGCCATGCTCAGACGGCATGGTACTCCCTGCTGCTGATCCTCGTCTGGGCCGCCTGGAGGGCCCATGGGTGGGCTGGATTGCGGGGTTTGCGGACTGTGGCCTGGCCGCTGGCACTCTCCGGGCTGCTTGCGCTCGGGCTTGCAGCAGCGCAAATCCTGCCCACTGCCGAGTATATGCTGGAAAGCTACCGTGCGGAGTCCTTGGATCCTGCCTTTGCCATGAACTATTCCTTCTGGCCCTGGCGGCTCTTGGGCCTCTTCGCCCCAGATCTCTTCGGCAACCCTGCCAGAGGCACCTACTGGGGCTACGGCAATTATTGGGAGGATGCCATCTATATCGGCATCCTGCCAGTACTTTGGGCCTTCAGTGGGCTCTGGCGGAGCTTTCGGAAAAGGACCCCGCATGCATCGCTTGGGAAGTTCCTTGGCGGGGTGGTGCTCGTATCGATCCTGCTGGCGTTGGGGAAGAACACTCCGCTATTTCCCTTCCTGTTTCGGCATGTGCCAACCTTCGATCTGTTTCAGGCTCCAGCGCGCTGGAACCTGTTGACCACCTTCGGATTGGCGCTGCTGGCAGCGATCGGCGCGGAGGGCTGGTCAACGCCCAAGGGGAGGGGGCTTTACTGGACGAGGCTGGGCACGGCGGGTGCCGGTGCCATCGGCCTGGCAGGCGTCCTGGGGGGACGGCTTCTCGGCGAGATCGAACTCACATTCATCCGTGCCTTCGGGATCATGAGCCTCTGGCTTATGCTGGCCGGCCTGCTGACGCTCTTTGGACCCAAGCGCGGAGAGCGGGCACACCTGCTGGCCGGTGGGATCCTGCTCGCCGACCTGCTCCTGGCCGGCTGGGGGCTGAATCCATCCACATCCATAGACCTGTACCGCGGTCCATCGGCGCTGGCGGAAACGGTCAGCGAGGACCGGCGGATCTACATGCCGCTCAGCCTCGAGGAGAGCGTCAAATACGAACGCTCACACCGATTTGATGCGTTCAAGATTGGACTGGATTGGCGGCGGATACGAGATGTGGGTCTGCCGAATGCCAGCTTGCTGGATGGGATCCGCTCCGCAAATAACTTCGACCCTCTGCTAACTGAACGCTATACAACATGGATGCAGGCCATTGAAGGGGCACCCGAGGGCAGGAAGGAGGATCTGCTCCGCCTGATGGATGTTGGCTGGCAGGCCGTGGAGGGGGCGGGTGGTCCGCTGGGTGTGGAGTACCAACCAGTTTCGGATTCGAAGAGCGTTCGTTTCTTTGCACGGGCCATGGTCGCCGAGGAGGAGGCCGCCTTGGGCTTGCTCCTGGATCCGACGTTCGATCTCGAGAATGTGCTGATCCTGGATAGGGGGGATGCTCGGGAGGGGGCGACCGGCGGAGAGGTCCTCGAACTGAACCGTGAATCTCCCCAACGGATCACACTGGTCGCGCGAGCACCGCACCCCGGGACCTGGGTCTTGATCTCTGAATCCTGGTATCCGGGCTGGAAGGCCTATATCGATGGGCAAGAGACCCCTCTCTATCGCGGGGATTACCTCTTTCAGGCGCTTTGGGTCCCGGGAGGCGAGCATCAAGTTTCACTCCGGTATGCTCCTGCAAGTTTCCTGGCTGGGAGTCTGATCACGCTAACGACGTTGCTTCTCCTGGGCGCGGGCTGGGCATGGCGGGTTCGGCGGTCCTGAGGAGGCTGCTCCCGGCAGCTCTGGCGCTGATCGTCGCCGGCGGTTACGCTGGCTTACGGCTGGTTGAGGGGGAGATGGACCCCGCGGCCCTGGCCGAAGTGGGAACACGCTTCAGCGAGGGTGACCCGGAGGGCACAGAAGGCTATGACGGCCAATTCGCCCTGTTCATGGCCATGGATCTCAACCCCAGCACAGTTGCATCCCATCTCGATGTACCTGCTTATCGCTATCAGCGCATCCTGCTTCCCCTGCTTGCCAGGCTGCTTGCCCTCGGGCAGCGCACTTGGATTCCCTGGACCTTGCTGATTTTGAATTGGGTAGCGCATGGGTTGGGCACCTATTTGCTTGGGATCTGGCTGGAGCGCCGCGGCCTCTCCGGTTGGTTTGCGGTGATCTATGGGCTATGGGTTGGACTTGTGGCTGCCGTGGGTCTCGATCTGCATGAGCCTCTGGCTTTCTGTCTTATCGTGCTCGGCTGGACATTATGGGACCAAGACCAACCCGTGCTGGGCGCCCTGGCGATTGGTGCGGCGCTCTTCGCCAAGGAAACCGCCGTGCTCTTTTGGGCAGCGCTGATCACGGCTGAGATCATGGGCAGGCGCAGCCGGGCTGCGCTTGTCGCATTACTTGGGGGAGGCGGCACCTTCGCCGTCTGGCAGCTATGGCTTTGGCGCACATTCGGCGCACTGGGCTTGGCCAGCGGGGGTGCGATGGCCACGGAGTTTGAGTGGATCCCGTTTATGGGCCTGTGGCGCATTGCGAGTGTGGATATGCGCGTGCTGGGCCTTTACCTGGTCATCTTTGGCCCTTCGATCGTTATTCCCACTGCGCTTGCCCTCTATCATGCTATGGGACACATCCGCCTGCGCCCTGACCATGCCGAGGCCTGGGCGCTCGGGCTGAATGCTCTGGCGATTCTCTTCCTGCCCTTCTCGACCTTCCGGGAACCGCTGGGCCTGGTTCGATTTGCGACCGGCCTGGTTCTCGGAATCATCCTGCTGTGTGGCCGCGAGCGGGTCTTCCGGCCGCTTCGCCTGGGCTATTTCTGGGTGGCCATGCTGGTCATTCTGCTCAACCGCTAGCCTCTCGAAATGGTACTTACCTTAGGATCTGGGGTCTACTGGCTGGATCTGCCGCTCAGACCAAGGATCCGCGGGTACAATCTCCTAGTTGGAGGCTTGAGAGCGTCCAATCAATTAGCCGAAGGAGCGGATATGGACAGCATCCAGCAAATTGCAGAGCAGTTGATCGAAAATGTGGAGCGTGTCATTGTTGGGAAGACCGAGGCCATCCGGCAGACACTGGTCGGTCTGCTCTGCCAGGGGCATATTCTCATCGAAGATGTGCCCGGCACCGGAAAGACGATGCTGGCGAAGAGCATCGCCCGCTCGATCGGCTGTAGCTTCAACCGCATCCAGTTCACCCCCGATATGTTGCCCAGCGACGTGACGGGCGTGTCGATATTCAATCAGAAAACCCATGAGTTTGAGTTCCGCCCGGGGCCGGTGATGGCGCAGATCGTGCTCACCGACGAAATCAACCGGGCGACACCCAAGACCCAGGCCGCTCTTCTGGAGGCCATGGAGGAGCGCCAGATCACGGTGGATGGCCAGACATATCCGCTGCCTGAACCCTTCCTCGTGTTGGCGACTCAGAACCCCATCGAGTACGAAGGCACCTTTCCGTTGCCGGAAGCGCAGATGGACCGATTCCTGCTGCGCATCCACATTGGCTATCCCGAGAACCGGGATGAGATCCGCATGCTCGAGGGGCAGCAGATCCGGCATCCCATCGAAGATCTCGGACAGGTTGTCAGCGTGGAGGAATTGCTTGAGGCCCAGCGCGCCGTCCGCCATGTGACAATCTCTGAGGATATCAAGCGCTACATCGTAGACCTTGTGGATGCCACCCGCTCTCACCCGGAGGTGTACCTGGGCGCCAGCCCCCGCGGTAGCATTGCGCTCTTTCGCACCTCCCAGGCGCTGGCGTCCATGCAAGGCCGGGATTTCGTCCTTCCCGATGACGTGAAGCGTATGGCCGTCCCAGCGCTGGCGCACAGGCTCATCGTGGGCTCGGGGGCACGGATCCGCGAGGTAGATTCGCGCGAGATCGTTCAGGAGCTGCTTGAGAGGCTGCCTGCTCCGGGTGGGGAGGCGGCGTGATCTCCTCCCGGGCCCGCGTGGCGGTCTTGCTCTTCGCGGTCAGCCTGATTGCGGGGCAGATTTCCGGCCGGGATTTCTTCTACAACCTGGCGTACGCCTGGGGCGCGCTTCTGGTTGTGACCTTCGTGTGGTCTCGGCTGGCGCTAAGCGGCGTGCAGATTCGGCGTGAGCCCCGCTCCAATCGGGCCCAAGTTGGGCAACTCTTCATGGAGCGGTTCCGCCTGACCAATGCCAGCCGCATACCCAAGCTATGGATTGAGGCCAGCGATGATTCCGAGTTGCCAGGCTACCGGGTCACGACCCTCGCGGTTGGTCTGGGCTTCCGTGGTCCCTCTCAGGCCGGCGCCCATCGGGCCGTGACAGTTACGGTGGGTCTGGGCCCCTTCCGCTCGCGTTCTTGGCTCGTGCGCACGCTATGCACACAGCGCGGCCGTTTCCGTTTGGGGCCGCTGACCCTTCGCTCGGGTGATCCCTTTGGATTCTTCCCGGCGGAGCATGAAGTCGCGGGGGAGCAGCATATCGTCGTGTTGCCGATGATCGAACCTATCCCAAGTTTCGCCTTGCCAAGCGGCCGGCTTCCTGGTGGAGAGGCCTTGCGCCGGAGGACTCACCAGGTCACGCCCAACGCGTCTGGCGTGCGGGAATATATGCCGGGGGATAGCTTCAGCCGCATCCACTGGAAGTCCACAGCCCGCAGGCAAAGGTTGATTGTGAAGGAGTTCGAGCTCGATCCTCTGGCCGAAATCTGGGTCGTGCTGGATGCCTGTTCGGCAGATCACTACTGCCTCTCGGAAGAGGTTGTGCCTGAGCCGGGCGAGGGGGCGCAGATCAGGCTGCCTCCCTCCACCGAGGAATACGGGATTGCCGCCGCCGCATCGCTCATCTACCATTTCCTGCAGAGGGATCGGGCCGTGGGATTGATCGCCTATGGCGATGCCCGCTATGTCATCCAGCCGGAGACAGGCCAGGCGCAGCTCTTCCGGTTGCTGGAGAACTTGGCCGTGCTGAAAGCGCAGGGAGATCTCCGGCTTGATGAAGTCCTGAAAGTGGAGGGCCTGCGCATTCCGCAGGGCGCGACGGCGATTCTGATCACGGCTTGCACCAGGCCAAGGGTGTTATCGGCGGTGCAGCGTCTATCGCACTCGGGACGGCAGCCTGCGCTGGTGCTACTAGAGGCCTCATCCTTCGGTGGCCCTGAGGGTGCAGCCGCGCTGGCGGATGGCGCCGCTCGCTCCGGCGTTCCGGTGCGCCTTCTAAGGAATGGAGACCGCCTGGCCGAATCCTTGGGTGGAGGCAATAACATCCTTCCTCTGGGGCGAGTGGCCTAATCCATCCCCGAAATAGGAAATGATGAGCATGCGCCGCTTCATCTTGATGCTTACGGTCTTTATGGGAGGGATGACGACCCTCGGCATCGAACTGACCGCCTCCCGGCTCTTGGGCACTGTTTATGGTACAAGCAATATTGTATGGGCCAATATCATCGGACTGATCTTGGTCTACCTAACGGCCGGTTACTTCTTAGGTGGCCGTTGGGCGGACCGGTGGCCCACCGAAGGAGCCTTCTATCGCCTTGTGGCCTGGGGAGGGTTCACCTCCGGCCTGGTGCCGATCGTGGCCAGGCCTGTGCTCTTGCGGGCAGCGGGGGCGGTCGAGCAGCTCGAAATGGCCTTGATGCTAGGATCCTTCCTCTCCGTGCTCTTGTTATTCAGCATCCCGGTGACACTACTTGGCTGCCTTTCGCCCTATGCCATCCGCCTGTCCATCCAGGATCGCGCCGATGCAGGCAGGACCTCGGGCAAGATCTACGCGCTCTCGACACTCGGATCGATCCTGGGCACATTTCTTCCAGTGCTGGTTCTGATTCCAACAATCGGCACGGCGCGTACTTTCTTGACCTTCAGCCTCGTGCTGCTAGGCACGGCGCTGTTCGGGCTCGGTTTTCATGACCGGCGCGGCCTGCTGCGCTACCTCTGGATGCCAGTGGCGCTCATCGGGCTTGGCTATTGGGCCCTGCGGGGGCCGATCAAGGCCACGCCCGGGATGGTTTACGAGCAAGAGTCCGCCTACAACTATATTCAAGTCGTCGAACGGGATGGCGTGCGGCAACTGCTCCTCAACGAGGGCCAGGGGATCCATTCGGTATACGATCCAGGAAGCCTGGAAACGGGCGGGACCTGGGACTATTTTCTCGCCGCCCCGTTCTTCTACCCGCCTGAAGCGAAGATCGAGGTAAAGCGGTTGGGGATCATTGGGTTGGCGGCCGGGACGATCGCCAAGCAATACACGGCGGTGTTTGGGTCCATCCCTATCGATGGGTGGGAGATCGACCCGGCTATCTTGAAGGTGGGCATCGAATGGTTCGATATGCGGGAGCCGAATCTGAATGCCTTCGCGGAGGATGGGCGCTGGGGGCTTGCGCATAGCCGGTTTGCCTACAGCGTCATCGCGGTGGATGCATACCGCCTGCCCTATATCCCCTGGCATCTGACGACACGCGAATTCTTCGAGGAGGTCCACCGGCATCTAGAGCCGCAGGGTGTCCTGGCAATCAACGTTGGGAGGACGCTGGATGATCGCAGGCTGATCGAAGCCATGGTTGGGACACTCCGGACGGTATTCCCGAGCGTGCATGTGGTTGATGTGCCCATGACATTCAATACGCTGGTGTACGCCACGGTGCAGCCCACAAAGCCTGAAAACCTGGTCGTTCATGAGTTGAAACTGCGCGAGCAGGAGGTCCATCCGCTGCTCATAGAAGTGCTCGCGCGAGCCTCACAGAACCTGCGCGCGACGCCGGCTTCGGAAATCGTCTTCACCGACGACCGTGCCCCGATCGAGCAGCTCACGAACGCGATCGCCCTGCGTTTCATCTTCGAGGGCGGTGTGGATGTCCTGCGGTAGCGAGGAGGACCCTATGAATCGGGGGAATCGCGGTTTTGCCCGTCCTGCAGCCTTGCTGGTGTCGGCGCTGTTGCCAGCGTTGATGATTCTCGCCAGTGTGTTTCTTCTTCTCCATACTGCCAAAGCCTGGGCAGCCATCGAATACCGCATGCCGGGTTTTCCGCCGGATCCCTATGGTTTCACAACCGAGGATCGCATCCGCTGGTCGCGGGTGGATATCGATTACTTGCTCAGGGGCGAAGATCTCTCCTACTTCGACGATTACACTCTCGATACAGGTGCCCCGATGCATAATGCCCGCGAATTGCGGCATATGCAGGATGTAAAGGTCCTCCTCGACCGGGCCCGAGCCGTCCTGCTGGGCGGTGTGATCGCTGTGATGCTGATGCTCATGGCGCTCGCCAGCAGCGGCCAACGCGGGGAGGCCGCTCTGGTGCTCAGGCGCGCCTCGCGCTGGACGCTGGCCCTCATGCTCGCGATTGGGATCTCCCTTGCGCTGGCCTTTGGAGTGCTTTTCGTCGGATTCCACCGCATCTTCTTCGAGGGCGACACCTGGCTATTCCGATACTCCGATACCTTCATCCGGCTTTACCCTGAGCGCTTCTGGCGGGACGCCTTTGCCATGATTGTGGTCCTCACGTTGGTGCAGGCCGGCCTTCTGGGTTGGGCGGGATCGAGGCTGCTCCGGCGAGCGTCAGGCTCTGAATCGCGCGATTAGGGCAGGGCGGTTGGACTTGGGCGGGGCAGATGTTGCCAGTGTGGGGCCATGGCCCCACACTCATCGTTGCGACGTCAAAGGGAATCTCAGGCTCCGTACTTCCGGAGGCGCTGGGCGTGGGCCATCAGGAGTTGCATCAAATGCTTGGCCGGGAAGGTGCCCAATCCCCCGAGAGCGCATTGGCGCTCGCCAAAGGACTGCCGATCATCAGCGCGCAGGGTCTCAGGCGCCCAGAGCAGCAATGGCACGGGATGCCAGGAGTGTGTCCGCAGGCGGGCTGGGGTGGAGTGATCGCCGGTGATAGCGAGCACATCGGGCTCGAGTTCGAGCAGCCTCGGAAGCGCCTGATCAACCTGCTCGATAACTTCCGCCTTCTTGGCAAAGTCGCCATCCTCGCCGCGGCTGTCGGTCTTCTTGATATGAATAAAGAAGAAGTCGTAGTCCCCCCAAGTTTCGGCGGCGGTGGCGAATTCCAGTTCGGGCGATTCGCCTTGGAATGAGAGCACCTCCATACCTACGAGCCGTGAGACGCCCCGGTACATGGGATAGACCGCGATGCAGGCGGGATGAAGCCCATAGACCTCGCCGAATGCCGGCAATTTCGGGTCTGTGGAAAAGCCGCGCAGCGTGAGCCCGTTGGCCTTGGGTTGATCGGCAAGGGCTTGGCGGGCGAGCGCCACCCAGCGGTCGAACAGCTCAGCCGTCCGTCGGGCCGCGTTACGCCGTGGTCGCGCTGGGAGGGGGGGCACGCCGGTTGCCTGTGGGTCGGTATCCTCGATCTCGGGATCGAGATCAGGGCCCCGCATCACCACCGCGAAGCGGTACTCGCGCACCTGCCGGACATCCAGCTCCACATCGGGCAATTGGATCGCTTGCAGCCGCTCGACAATCGGAAGCGCTTCTTCGCTGGGGATGCGTCCGGCTCGACGGTCGATGATGCGGCCCTGCTCATCGAGCGTGCAGAAATTGCCGCGGGCCGCCACGTCGCCCTCCCGCACCTCCATTCCGATGCCGGATGCCTCAAGTACGCCTCGCCCCACTTCATAGGTCAGCGGGTCATAGCCAAACAGCGCCAGGTGAGCCGGCCCGGAACCAGGTGTGATGCCCGGACCAATAGGCACGATCTGTCCCAGCGCTCCTTCTTGGGTCAAGCGGTCCATGTTTGGCGTTCGGGCAGCCTCGAGCTCGGTGGGGCCTCCAGGCTCGATTGGCATCCCCCCAAGACCATCCAGGATGAGCATGACGATCTTGGTCTTCGCCTGGATTTGCAGGCTGCGCATGAGCTCGAAATCGGCCATATTGATCCTCCATGCCCGGTGTGCATGCGAAAGCCCCGCCCATTGCGGCGCGGGGCTCCGCAGGATATGCCGAGCGCCTACTGAATACGCTCCTGTTTGCCCTCGGGCTCGAACAGGTGCATGTTATCCATATTAAAGACCACCCGAGTCTGGTCGCCAATCTTGATCTTCGTGCGTGGGTCGAGTCTCCCGACGAAGGAATAGTCACCGCTGAGCATGTAGACAAAGATCTCGTTGCCCATTAACTCCGTGACGTCCACCTTGATTTCCACCGGTGCGGCCTGAATCCCGGGAGGCGCGAAATCAGGATCGTGGATGTCATCCGGGCGGATGCCGAAGATGACCTTGCGGCCGACATGCTTGGCATACTTGTCTTTCTTGTTCTCTGGCACGGGCACGCTGAATGCGCCGGTGTCAACGATCAGATGGCCGTCGGATTGGGCCAATTTCGCATCGAAGAAATTCATCGCCGGTGAGCCGATGAACCCCGCTACGAACACGTTGGCTGGGTAGTCGTACAGGTTCTGGGGGCTGTCGATTTGATGCAGAATGCCATCCCGCATCACGGCGATGCGGGTAGCCATGGTCATCGCTTCGACCTGGTCGTGGGTAACGTAGATGAACGTGCTTTGCAGTCGCTGATGGAGCTTGGTGATTTCGGCGCGGGTTTGCACCCGCAGTTTGGCGTCGAGGTTCGATAGCGGCTCATCGAAGAGAAAGACCTTCGGCTCGCGCACGATTGCCCGGCCGACCGCCACACGCTGCCGCTGCCCACCGGAAAGCTGGCGAGGCTTGCGGTCCAGCAAGCCTTCGATGCCCAGGATCTCGGCTGCCTCCTGGACCCTTCGCTTGATCTCTTGCTTGGGAGTCTTCCGCAGCTTGAGGCCGAAGGCCATGTTGTCGAAAACCGACATGTGCGGATAGAGGGCGTAGGATTGGAACACCATGGCGATATCCCGATCCTTGGGCGCCACATCGTTGACCACGCGATCCCCAATGAGAATCCGGCCTTCGGTGATCTCTTCCAAGCCCGCCAGAAGCCGCAGCGCGGTTGTTTTCCCGCATCCAGACGGCCCCACGAGCACCAGAAACTCCTTATCCTCGATCTCAATGTTCATATCGTTGACTGCGATGACGTCGCCGAATCGTTTGGTCACGTGATCGTACGTTACGCTGGCCATGGGGCCGTCCTCCTTCCGTTTAGGTATCGTACCGGCAATTATACTCCCATCGCTCTTCATGACGACTCGCGGAGCCGCGCAGGGGAGCCTCAGAGGGGCCTTCATTGACGCTCCTATGCACCTCTGGTATAGTCGCGAGGTGCTCTCAAAGGCGAACGCGAAGCGCGAGAAGAGCCAAGCGCGAGGGCGCCTTTCGCGTTTGGCCAGGTGGCTTGAGCCAGGCTTGGGAGTCAAACGCTGGCTGGCTTTTATGATTCTGGGTACAGCGCTCGTTGGCCTAGGCCTGGCAATCTTCCTGCTGGATCTCTACCGTACATACCCCGATTCCCCATGGATGGCGCTGCTTAGCATGCGGGCGTTGCCCCGCTGGCTGCGGGCGGTGGTTTTGGCCGGCCTGGGTGGAGCTGTGCTGGTGTGGGCATCTCTGCGGCTGAATCAGGCGCTCCTGGCGCCCTATCGGCGCCCCGGCCGCTCGTTGGTAGAGGCGGTTTCGCGTCACCGCCGCCTGGGCAAGGGACCGCATATCGTGACCATCGGCGGCGGAACAGGTCTTTCCACCTTGCTGCGCGGCCTCAAGGAGTACAGCAGCAATCTGACCGCAATCGTGTCTATGGCGGATGATGGAGGCTCATCGGGCCGGTTGCGGCGGTCGCTGGGACTGCCGCCGCCGGGAGATATCCGCGCCTGTCTGGCGGCGCTCTCGGCCGACGAGGATTTGCTGACCCAGTTATTCCAATATCGCTTCCGGGAAGGTGAAGAGCTCGGCGGCCACTCCTTCGGGAACTTGTTCATTGCCGCCCTTGCGGGAGTGACCGGCAGCTTCGAGACGGGCGTATTGGAGGCGGCGCGCGTGCTTGGAGTGCAGGGACAGGTGTTGCCCTCCACGGCTTCCTCGGTGGCGCTCTTGGCGGATAAGACCCTCTCCGCGGCGGGCCAGGCAGTGCGCATCGAGGGGGAGAGCCGCATCCCTGCAATGCCGGGCAAGATCCGGCGCATCCAGCTTGAGCCGAATGACCCGCCGGCCTATCCCCCGGCCATTCAGGCGATCCTGGCGGCCGATATGATCGTCATTGGCCCCGGCAGTTTGTACACAAGCCTGATCCCCAACCTGCTGGTGCCGGATATCGCCCGTGCCATACAGGCCAGCCGGGCATTCAAGGTATACGTCTGCAACGTGGCCACCCAGCCGGGCGAGACCGACCAATTGGATTGCTGTCAGCACCTCGAGGCGATTCAGGCGCATGTGGGTAACAGCTTGGTAGACCTCGCCGTCGCCAATGACCATCTCGATCTCGATCTCCCAGAGGGCTGCGAACCCGTCCAGCCGGCGCTGGAGCGGGCCCACCTTGTGCCCATCTATGCAGCGGATTTGGTGGATCTTCAACGACCCACCCGCCATGACGCACGCAAGCTTGCCGAAACGTTGATCGCATTGCTGGAGGAGCGAACCGGCCCTTTGGAAGCGTTCAGCGATGGGAACGGCAAGAACCAAGCAGAACTGGCCAACCCAGACTCACAATAGGAGTGCAACTATGGCAACTCGTGTTGGCATCAACGGATTTGGAAGAATTGGCCGACAAGTATTAAAGGCCATGAAGGAGAAATACCCCGAGGTCTTCGATGTCGTCGCCTTCAATGACCTGGGTGACCTGGAGACCATGGCCCACCTCTTCCTGTTTGACTCGAACTACGGCCATTATCAGGGGGAGGTCGAAGTCCGGGAAGATGGCCTAGTTATCGATGGCGACTTCATCAAGGCTCTCTCGATCCCAGACCCGGCCCAGCTTCCCTGGAAGGATCTGGGTGTCGATCTGGTGATTGAAGGAACCGGAATGTTCCGGGCCCGCCAGGACGCCGCCAAACACCTGGAAGCGGGAGCGAAGAAGGTCATTATCACCGCGCCGGCGAAGAATCCGGATTTGACGGTGGTCCTGGGCGTCAACGACGCGGCCTACAAACCGGCCGAGCATCATATCGTGTCGAACGCTTCCTGCACGACCAATTGCCTGGCGCCCGCCGCAAAGGTTGTCCAGGATGCTTTCGGCATCGAGCGCGGTCTGATGACCACAATTCACTCCTACACCAACGATCAGCGCATTCTTGACCTGCCACACAAGGATCTGCGACGGGCGCGGGCGGCTGCGCTGAACATCATTCCCACCACAACTGGGGCGGCCAAGGCTGTGGCGCTCGTGATCCCGGAGCTGGAGGGGCGCTTCGATGGCTACGCTCTGCGGGTGCCCACGCCGACAGTGTCGGTGGTTGACCTTACGGCAGTGCTTGAGCAGAAGGCCACAACTGAGGACCTGCACACAGTCTTCAAGGAGGCCGCCGAGGGCCGAATGAAGGGCATCCTGGGCTTCGAGGAGAGGCCCCTCGTGAGCATGGATTACAAAATGGATTCCCGGTCATGCATCGTGGATGCGCAATTCACCTTCGTGATGGAAAAGAAGCTGGCCAAGGTGGTCGCCTGGTACGATAACGAATGGGGCTATTCAGTGCGCACGGCTGACCTGGCCGCGCTGATGGCCCAGAGCCTTTCCTGACTTGATTGCGAGGCCCGCAAAGAGCGTTCTATAAGGCGGAGGACCATGCTGGAAAAGAAGACAGTGCGAGATATCGATGTCAGTGGGCGCCGTGTGCTCCTGCGGGTCGACTTCAATGTCCCACTCAAAGATGGAACCGTGGCGGATGATATGCGTATCCGCGCCGCCCTGCCGACCATCCATTACATGCTCGAGCGCGGCGCGAGGGTCATTCTTTGCTCCCATTTAGGGCGGCCCAAGGGAAAGCCGGACCCCGACCTGTCCTTGAAGCCGGTGGCCGACCACCTGGCCAAATTGCTGGGCAAGCCGGTGGCCTTCGCGCAGGATTGCGTGGGCCCCGAGGCCGAGCATGCAGCGGCAGCCCTAGGGGAGGGTGATGTTCTGCTGCTCGAGAACACCCGCTTCCATCCTGAGGAGAAGCAGAATGACAAAGGCTTTGCCCGGGCTCTGGCGTCGCTTGCGGAGGTCTATGTAAACGATGCCTTCGGATCCGCGCACCGGGCGCATGCCTCGACCGAAGGCGTGGCGCACTTCCTGCCGGCCGTAGCAGGGTTCCTCATGGAGAAGGAGATCGAATTTCTCGGCAAGGCGCTTGAGGATCCGGCCAGACCCTTCGTGGCGATCCTGGGCGGGGCCAAGATCTCCGATAAGATTGGGGTCATCCGTCGGCTGTTGAGCCTGGCAGACTGTCTGCTGATTGGCGGCGGCATGGCGAACACTTTTCTTGCTGCGCAAGGCCTAGAGATGCAGGAATCGCTCGTCGAAGGGGAGGTCCTGGACCTGGCCAAGGAGATGCGGCAGGAGGGGGGCGCCAAGCTGCTTCTCCCCTTGGACCTGGTCGTGGCGGATGCCTTTGAGGAGGGGGCCGAGAGGAAGGTCGTGGCTGTGGATGCCATTCCCGCCGGCTGGCGAGCGATGGATATCGGTCCCGAAACGCAGCGCCGCTTCCGGGATGCTCTGACCGGGGCAAAGCTTATCGTCTGGAATGGGCCGATGGGTGTTTTCGAGTTCGAGCCTTTTGCGGTTGGCACTCGGGCCGTGGCCGAGGCTGTGGCTGAATCCGGTGCGGTGTCCATCGTCGGCGGGGGGGATTCGGCGGCTGCCATCCAGCAAGCAGGCCTCGCCGATCGCATCAGCCACGTCTCCACTGGCGGTGGGGCTTCGCTGGAGTTCCTTGAAGGCAAGACTCTGCCGGGCGTGGCTGCCTTGCTCGATCGCGAGCCCTCGGACTAACTCCCCCAAGGGGAGACCTGGGCATTGAAGCGGGCTGCCTGCTATCTGCGCGGCGCGCTTTCGCAAATCCCCGGCCCTAAGACTTCACAATTTGCTTACAGTTAACCACGATTTATTGTTCCGTTATCATCGCTCATCTATAATGAGACCGGCTGTGTCCAGGAGGGCCTATGGCGTTTGCGCCAGGGGAAAATGTGGGACCCTACCGCATCATCGAGCAGTTAGGGCAAGGGGGCATGGCCTCGGTCTTCAAGGCCTACCATCCTGCCCTGGACCGCTATGTTGCCATCAAGGTCCTGCATCCCGCTTTCATGGATGATCCTTCCTTCCTCTCTCGTTTCCAGCGCGAGGCGCGGGTTGTCGCCAAGCTGGAGCACCCCCACATCGTGCCCATCTATGACTTCGCCGAACATCATAGCCAGCCCTATCTGGTGATGAAGTTCATCGAGGGGATGACTCTGAAGGCCCGCCTTGCGGAAGGCCCGCTTTCCAAGGAAGGGGCTTTGCGGGTCGTGGAGGCGATTGGCAACGCGCTGGCCTATGCCCATGCGCAAGGTGTGTTGCATCGAGACATCAAGCCATCCAACGTGCTGCTCAGCCCGGATGGCTCGATCTACCTCGCGGATTTCGGGCTGGCGCGCATCGCACAGGCGGGGGCATCTACGTTATCGAAGGATGTATTGCTCGGGACCCCTCAATATATCTCCCCAGAGCAGGCGAAGGGAACCCAGGAGTTGGATGAAGGCACCGATATCTATTCTTTTGGCGTAGTGTTGTATGAGTTGGTTGTCGGGCGGGTGCCGTTCAACGCCGATACGCCTTTTTCGATCATCCATGACCATATCTACACGCCCCTCCCGCTGCCCCGTAAGGTTAATCCCAAGGTCCCGGAGGCTGTGGAGCAGGTCTTGCTTAAGGCATTGGCCAAAGAACGTGCCGACCGCTTCAAAGATGTTCAGGCGCTGGTGAAGGCGTTCAAGGGCGCGGTGCTCGGTGTGGATGCCAGCGTGGGCAGGTTGAGCCCGCAAGCCGCCACGCGCAAAGTGCCGCCGGATCAGGCCGCCACCAAAGTCCTTGATGAGGAAGAACCTGTCTCGGTCCCCGAGCATGCGCAACCCTCTGTAGGCAGGGTTGAGAAGAGGCGGCGCTGGCCGTGGGTGGCCGGCGGGGTGGGGATGGCGCTCATCTGCCTATTCCTTTTCCTTCTGGCGTTGGGCAGCGCGGAGGTGCCCGGCAACGCCGAAGCGTTCGATTCCGGGGGAGTAGATCGTCCTGTTGCGCAAGCGCTCGGCGAAGCCGCTGAAGATCCATTCGTGCGCCTGCGAAAAGCGAAGGCCTTGAGCGGGGAAGGGAAGGATCTGCGGGCCGCGCAGGAATTCGCGGCTGCGGGAGAGCTCTTCTTGCGCGAGGGCGCAGTCGTGGAGGCAGCCGAGGCTTTTCTACGGTCGCTGGAACTGGGCCCGGCCGCCTTGCTGCGGCAAGATGATGCTGCAGCCGGGATGCAGGAAGCCCTGTTCCTGGGCGCCTCCGAGGCGCCTGTTTGGGGGATGGTGGAGCGTGTGGGGGAACTCGCGCCCCAGTTCCCGCATCTGGATGCCATGCAGGCTCGTGCGTTCTTGCATGCCGGTCGCGAGGAGGCCGCGCTAGAGTTGCTCGCCAACGCCCTGGAAGAAGCGCCCAAGGATCCGTTCGCTCTGGCAGTCATGGCCGAATCCCACCTCTTCCGAGGCGATAAAACGGAAGCATTGCGGATCATCGAGAAAGAGTTGGCAAAGCGGGTTTCGCTACCTCCGTGGCTCTTCGAATTCTTCTTGTCGCTTGAGGAAAAGGCCCAGGCTTGATGTGAGTAGGAAGGAGGCGGCATGGCGAGGCGACCTCTCGTAGCAGGCAATTGGAAAATGCATAAGACCATCCCGGAGGCAGTGGGCCTGGCGGAAGCGCTACTGCCGGGAATGGAAAACCTGGCGTCGATTGATCGCGTTGTCTGTCCACCGTTTGTGGCACTGGAGGCTGTTTCGAGACGCCTGAGAGGAACAGGTATTGATATTGGTGCTCAGAACATGCATTGGGAATCCCAAGGTGCCTACACAGGTGAGATATCGCCTCCGATGCTGGTCGATCTCTGCAAATATGTCATTCTGGGCCACTCGGAGCGGAGACAGTACTTCGCCGAAAGCGATGAGGTTGTGCGCCGGAAAATCGAAGCGGCGCTTGCGCATGGTCTGATGCCCATAATTTGTGTGGGTGAGGCTCTAGAGCAGCGCGAGCGCGGCGAGACGGTCGGGCATGTGGAGCAGCAGTTGCGCGCCGCCCTGGAGGGCCTTACGGCCGAGCAGGTCATCAGGATCATCATCGCCTATGAACCCATTTGGGCCATTGGAACCGGCCGGGCGGCGATGCCCGAGGATGCCGCAGTCGTCGTGGGGAAGGCCATCCGGCCGCTGCTATGCGAGCTCTTCGGGGAGGAAACCGCCGAGAGGGTTCGCGTGCTTTATGGCGGAAGCGTCAAGCCGGAGAACGCGGGCGCTTTCTTTGCACTCGATGACATCGATGGGGCGCTGGTAGGGGGCGCAAGCCTCCATGCCGAGTCGTTTCTGGGGATTGCTCAGGCCGCAGCCGCTTGATACCGGGATCCCTTGTTGATTCGGAACTTATCCCTAGCCGGTTCCAAATTGCCTATCGCCCGCATCACCCAGGCCTGGAAGGATAAAGGCGTGCTCATTCAGAGCGCGGTCGACGGCAGCAAGATAGATGGGCACTTCAGGATGCTTCGTGTGTAGGGTTCGGATGCCCTCCGGCGCCGCAATGAGTCCCACGAATTTGATCTTGCGCACGCCCCAATCCTTGAGGATATCCACGGTTGCGCATGCCGATCCTCCCGTGGCGAGCATCGGGTCCAGGATCAGGCAGACCGAAACGGTGGGCTCCACTGGCAGCTTGTTATAGTACTGGATGGGCTGCAGGGTGGCTTCGTCGCGATACAGGCCAATATGCCACACTTCGGCCGATGGCATGAGCTCCCAAATGCCTTCGACCATGCCGAGCCCAGCCCGCAGGATAGGTACCAATCCGATCTTCTCGGCGAGCGTCTTGCCCTGCGTGCGCTCAAGAGGTGTCTCAACCTCGACCTTGCGTGTCAGCAGGTCCCGGGTGGCCTCGTAGGCCAGAAGGGCGGAGATCTCACGAATCAGCTCGCGGAATTTCTTCGGGTCGGTCGAACGGTCTCGAAGCTTGGTTAGCTTATGCTGGACCAGAGGATGATCGGAGGGGAAGACGTTCTCCATGGCGATCTCCTTCCTTGGGCTTGAGAGTTGACCCTGTGCACCATCCTACCTCGCCATGCGCTGCAGCACCACGACCGTAAGATCGTCGGATAGATCGCGCTGGCCCGTGAATTCGAGAACCCGCGCCTCGATGGCGGAGGCAACACCCGACGCGGTCCACTCGGAAAGGCCCAGGATGAGGCTCTCCAGACGATGCACACCAAAGGGTTCCCAGCGTTCATTAAAAGCTTCTGTGACCCCATCCGTGTAGAGCACCAGCAATTCGCCGGGTTCGAGCGTCAGGACATGCGACTGGTAGGTGACCCCCGGGTCTACGCCGAGAACCATGCCGTGGGGCTCGAGCGGCCTGGCCCGCTCTCCGGGCCGGAGGAGGAGCGGCGGGTTGTGGCCGGCGTTCGCGAAGTGGATCCGCCCGCTCAGAGGCTCCCATTGCGCGTAGAAAAGGCTCACAAAGAGATCTGCCTGGGTGTCGGTGATGAGGGTACGGTTGACGCGCTCGAGCGTCGTTCCTGGCTCCTCGCAAGCCACAGCCACGCTGCGGAGGAGCGTGCGGCATAATGCCATGTAGAGTGCCGCGGGGATGCCCTTGTCGGAGACATCCGCGATTGCAATCCCCCAGCGCCTGCCGCCTGGCCCATCGGGCAAAGGGATGAAATCGTAGAAGTCGCCGCCGACGTTGCGGGCCACACGCCAGCCTGCAGCCAAGTCCCATTCCGGCTCCAGGGGAACCTCCCGGGGGAGGAAGCTTGCCTGGATCTGGCGCGCAGTCCACAACTCCCGCTCGAGCGACTTTTGGACGGCGGCCTCCTCGACTAACCTAGCATTTTCCAGACGCAGTGAAATTTGGTGGGCGATGCCAGCGAGGAGGGACTGCTGCTTTTCAGCCAAGATTACCGGCTCGATCAGCAGCAGGCCCAGCAGGGATACCCCATCCGAGAGCACGAATCCGGTGGCATGCTCTGTGCCCAGAATATCGGCCCACTCCGGTGGAAGCGTGATGGGCAGCGGCATTCCCGTCTCCCGGTATAGGGGGTGAATCCCCAATGAGGCGGCAGCGAGGGCCTTCTCCTGCAAGTTGAAACGCTCCTGGCGCCTTAGACCCGCCATCGGGCCAGGCCTCAGGCGCTCGCCCTCCTCAAGTGCTAGCAGAAGCGCCCAGCGCGTGCCCGCAAGCAAGGTGACGAGCTGCAGCACCGCCTGCAAGGCCGATTGCATATCCCCTGGTTGAGCCGCATGCCTAGCCACTTCCAGAAGAACGGTGGTGGTCCAGGCCTCTTCCTGGTGCTGGGTATAGTTGCGGGCCTCCAGGATGGCAAATGCAGCCAATTGAGCGAATCCTTCCAACATGGATCTGTGCTCGTCGCTCGGGGATTCTCCTGGCCGGAAGCTTGCATGCAGCGCCCCGAGCCTCCGATCCTGCACGCTGAGCGGGAGAGTCAGGCTCCAGGAGGGAGAGGAGGCTGCCTCGCCCTCCGGGTTGCTTTCTTCTGTTCGCTTGCTGATGACGGTTCCAGATTGCATGGCCTCCGCTACCTCGGCTGGAGGGGGTTGCCCATGGGCCTCTTCATCCCACGGCGTTCCGGCGAGGAGGCTAATCTGCCCCGGCAACTGCTCATAGAGGTAAAGGCCGGCCAGTTCCAAGGCTCCGGAAATCAATTCCGCAGCGCTTTGAAGGCGCTCATGCAGGGGGTCGAGTGAGATCAAGATGCGGGAAACCTGCTCGGCGAGCACTGACTGGAGCGAGAGCCGTCGGATGCTGGGAGCCAGCGAGCCGAGCGCAAGAATGGGTGAAATCATCCCCGCAAGCAACGTGAGCAGCGTGACATCCTGCTCGCTGAAGGCAGCGGGATGGCGGCTCTGGATGGCGATGACCCCAATCGAGCGCCCGCCCGTGGTGAGCGGGACGAAGATGCCCGAGCGGGGAGGATCAGAGGCCTCATAGCTGGGCCGAGCGGGAAGTTGATCTGCCTCGATCGCAAAATCTCGAACCAGCAAAGGCTGGCGGTGGGTTCGAACCCATCCCACCAGGCCAGCATCTTCCGATGCCATGGGGAAGGATGCATTGGGTAGCCGGCTTCCATCCCGGACATGGATGAGCAGGCGATACGTTTCTCCTTCGAAGAGCCCGATCTGGAAGAAGTCTGTCTCCATCAACCGTGCTATCTCGAGGAAAGCGACTTCGGCCAGTTCCTGAGGATCTTCGGAGGTCTCGCCGATTGCCCGTCCAATATCAGCGAGCTGACTCAATAGGGAGGAAGAATCTTGCTCAGCTTGCGACTGCATGGTCGGAAGGGATCGGGGTAGGGGCCATTTCCATCTGTTTGCGGCTTAGGTGTTTGCCTGATCTTCCGCTGCCCGCTTGCGCATGCATAGCCAGTTTGCATCTTCGCGCCGCTGATATTCGACCTCGTCCATCGCCCTGTGGATGATCATCAGACCCAGGCCGCCGACGGGCGGGTTCTCCGCATCCAATTCGCATTCCGGAGGTGAGGCAGCAGGGTTGAAGGGAGGCGCGCGGTCTTCCACCTCGATCGTTAGCGTGCCGGCCTTGGCGAGAACATCGATCTCTATTGGAAGATCCGTTTCGCCGCCATAACCATGCCGGATGATGTTTTCCAGCGCCTCGCTCACGGCCAACTGACAGCCGTAAGAATCCCGCGGAGTCAGGCCAGCGGCTGCTGCTGCTTGCTCAACAACTTGGCGAACTTTCTGCAGGTGTTCGAAGCGGGCCCGGATCGTTAGGCGCTGCTGGAACATCCTAAAAGGATGCGATCGCAGATTCGCGGTCCGGGAATTGCTCGAAAAGCACGTCCAGGCCGGCGATCTTGAGTGTTTCGACGACCTGCTCCGAGGGGCTCGCCAGACGGATGTCGCCGCCTGCGGATTTAACCGCCTTTCGCGCCGTGACAAGCACCCGCAGGCCGGCAGAGGAGATGAACTGAACTGCCGAAAGATCTAAAACGAGGTTGTTCTTGCCGGCCTGGGTTAATTGGGAGATCTGCTCCTCGAATTGCGCGGCGTTGGCCGAATCGATCCTGCCTTTGACGGTCAAGGCGACGACACGTTTGTATTCCTTGCTGACGATTTCCATGGTGTGCTCCTCAATCCTAGGATGTTCGCCGGACGATATAGTTTGCGAGTTCATACAGGGCTTCGCGCTCAGGGCATTCTGGAAAGATAGTTAGCTGCTTGCGGGCAATGGCGCTCATCTGCTCCGCCTGATATAAAGCCCGCCGGATGGCTGACGAGTCACGGATCTGGCGGATAATGGCTTCCAATTCGGCATCCTTCAGCGCCCGGGTTCGGAGGCGATTGGCGAGACCATTGCCTTCCGGATGCTCATCCAAGAAATAGAGCGCTGGCAGGGTTAGGATCCCCTGACGGAGATCGCTCGCCAAGGGCTTGCCGACGCGCTCCTCCTCGCCAATGAAGTCGAGCACATCATCCACGATCTGGAAGGCCATGCCGATGTTGCAGCCGTATTGTTTCAGCCCGCGGACCATTTGGTCATCAAATTCTCCCAACAGCCCGATGCCCTCCGTGGCCACCTCAAAGAGCGAGGCAGTCTTGGCGTAGATGCGATTCAGATAGGATTGCATCCAATCCGGGCTTTCTTGATCGAACAGCTGTGTGATCTCGCCATTCACAATGGTCATCAGCGTGCGGGCGAAGATCTCCATCAGGGGTAGCGAGCCAGTCTGCGCCGCCAAGTAAGCTGCACGGGCGAAGATGTAATCCCCTGTGAGAACCGTGGCCCCTGAACTCCATTGGGCGTTCAGCGTGGGGGTCCCCCGACGGAGAAGGGACCCATCGATCAAATCGTCGTGAACCAGCGTGCCGGTGTGGAGCATCTCAATCGAAGCCGCCAGCGTGATGAAGCGTTCCTTCTCCACGTCTAGCATGCGCCCGGCCAATATGGTGACCGTAGGCCGGATGCGCTTGCCCCCTGAGTTGAGCAAGTGCTCAATCGCCTTATCCAGGCCGGGGTGATGCTTGTCGGGGCTCCGGCGCATGCAGGCCTCGACCTCCTGAAGGTCGGGTTGGACGATCTCAAGAAACGTCGCGATTTGTGCTTTCATAATCCCACCGGAATAGGCCTCGGGCGTTGTCAGCCAACAGGCGGCCGGCGCTCTCAGGTTCCATGCCGCGAATCTCTGCAACGGTCTCAGTGATGGTCCCTACATATGCAGGCTCATTGCGTTTGCCTCGATAGGGTGCGGGCGCCAGGTAGGGGGCATCCGTCTCGGTCAGCAGGCGTTCGCCGGGAAGGTTCCCGACTATGCGCCGGAGATCATCGGCGCGCGGGTACGTGATGGGTCCCGCAATCCCTATATAGAAACCCATTTGAACCGCCTGGGAGGCGGCGTGGTTGGAGGCCGAGAATGCGTGCAACACGCCCGCCCGGCCCCGCAAAGCCGCGGGCAAGTCCTCGCTCCAATCGCGCAGGATGGCGAGTGTATCCGTCTCCGATTCCCGCAGGTGGATCACCACAGGAATTTCCAGCGCTCGGGCAATTTCCAATTGCGCCTTGAAAGCGCGCTGTTGCTGCTCCTTGGTAGAAAGCATTCGGTAGTAATCCAGACCTATTTCTCCGATGGCCACGACTCTTCCGCTGCTGGCGGCTACCTCGAGCTCGCGGGCAGTTTGATCGTCCCATTGGGACGCGTGATGCGGATGCACGCCGACGGCCGCGAATAAGTCTGCGTGACCTTCTGCCAATTTTACCGCTGATCGGCTTGTCTCCAGATCGATGCCAGGCACGAGGATGGCCAGCACACCAGCTTGCCGGGCGCGCGCGAGAACCTGTGGAAGTTCATTCGAAAACGCACCCAGGTTCAAGTGGCAGTGCGTATCCACCAGGGCGAGTGTGCTCATCGCAGGCCCAAGAGCTCCAAACCCTCCTCAAGCAGCGGCTGGACACGGGCCTCATCGGTCGTCTCACAGTATACACGCACGATTGGCTCCGTGCCGGAGAAGCGTACCAGCAGCCAGCCTCCATCCTCGAGCAGGAATTTATAGCCGTCGACCTTGAGCGCATCCAGAACCTTAAGCCCTGCGAGGCGCTCGGGCCGGGCTTGCTCGATGCGCTCCTTGTAGAGCCTTCGCTGCTCCGGATCGAGGGGTGTATCGATGCGGTCGTAGTAATGAGGCCCTACCTTCTCGAATAGAAGCTCGAGAAGTTCAGCGGGTTTGCGCTCCAGGCGCACCATCATATCCAGCAGATAAAGGCCTGCCAGGATGCCATCACGCTCGGGAACGTGGCCGCGGAAGGCGTAGCCGCCAGATTCCTCGCCGCCGATGAGCGCATCGACCTCGAGCATCTTGGGAGCGACGTATTTGAAGCCCACGCCGGTCTGGTAGACCGGAACATCGTAGAGCTCACCCAGCTTCTCGAGCATCGAGGTGGTGGATAAGGTCTTGACGATCGGCCCCCGCTCGCCACGCACTTCGAGAAAATAATAGGCCAGGAGACCATAGACGCGTAGTTGGTCGACAAAGCGTCCCTGCTCATCCCCCAGGCCGACGCGGTCTGCATCTCCATCGGTGAAGATGACCGCGTCGGCACCCTCCTGGCGGGCCAACTCCAGGCCGGCATCGATGTTGGGGGGGATGGGTTCTGGGCGGCCCATTTCCGGGAAGATGGGGTTACGGACATTGTGAATTTCGATGACCTGCGTGGAGCCCCCTTCGAGAAGGCGCGGAAACCAGCCGGCTCCGTTGCCCCACATGGGATCGAACAGCAGCGTCAGCCCGGCTCGACGGATCGGTTCAAGGTCGATGAGCCGCTCGATTTGCTCGATGTAGGCCGGGGCGGGGTCGATAAGCCGGATGCGGCCGCTCTCGAGCGCGGCGTCCAGGGCGACGCGGGGGATCTGTTCATCATCGTCTGGGATCGCGGCCTCGATCTCTCGCAGTCCATCCGGGGCGATGGCGCCGCCGTGTTCATCCCGTACTTTGAAGCCATTATCGGTGGACGGGTTGTGAGAGGCGGTGATGTTGATGGCGCCGGCTGCCTTTTCGTGAACGACGGTGTAGGAGATGGTGGGCGTAGGCGTAGGACCTTCGGTCAGGAGAACGCCAAAGCCATGGCCGGCCATCACTTCCGCTGCGGCTGCGGCGAAGTGTTCGGATCCAAAACGCTTGTCATAGCCCACCACAAGGGGAGCATCCTGCCCGCGGGTGCGCTTAAGGTATTCTGCAAAACCGTGGCTGCAGCGCCGCACAGCCGAGAAGGTGTAATCCTCCGCGATGCGCCCCCGCCAGCCATCGGTCCCGAATCGGATTGCCTTGGCAGCCATAGTACCTCCTTCGCACGGCAGGATGTTCAGTCCTTGTCGCGATGGACAGAAAGCAGGCCAGGTAGATCAAGACCTGGCCCTGTCAGAGTTTGCCCGGCTCGGCCTGGTGCAAACGGAAGCGGTCGGGTATGCCGCATCTAGCATCGCGAAAGCCCCCCGCTCAGGTCAGCGGGCCCCGACAGGGGGATTATACCCGGATTGAATCGCATGAGCCAGAATGTCATGGGTTCGGCCGGCGAGATTGTCAATTGGCCTGCTTCGTGATAGACTTCAGCCGTTGCGACGCCCAAGCCAGGGCGGGCTTTCCGCTCCTGGGCGGCACCGCCCGGTGCCTGTGCCAGGGGCAAACCCGAGGAAAGGAGACCTCTATGCGCAACTACGAAATCGCTTATATCGCGGATCCCGAGCTGGATGATGAAGCCCTTGCTGAACTGGAAGCGAAGGTCAAGGGCTGGATCGAGGCCGCTGGCGGCAAGCTTGGGAAGATCGATCGCTGGGGCAAGCGTCGCCTGGCCTATCCAATCAAGAAGAAAACCGACGGCCATTACGTCTTTATCTACGCGGATATGCCGACGGAGGCGCCAGCGATCATCGAGCGGGATTTTCGGTTAAGCGAGCAAATCCTGCGCTTCATGTTCACACTGCAGGAACCACAAGACTGACGCTTTCCCCCTCAAGAGCCATCCCGGGTTTAGGGAAAGGAGATCCCAATGAGTCGTGGCTTGAACAAGATGATGATCATCGGCCATCTCGGCCGCGACCCTGAAATGCGCTACACGCCTTCCGGCAGACCAGTCACGACTTTCAGTGTGGCGACAACGCGAAGCTGGCATTCATCGGATGGCGAGCGCCATGAGGAAACTGAATGGTTCAACGTAGTCGCGTGGGGGAATCTGGCCGAGATCTGCAATCAGCACCTTCGCAAGGGGCAGCAGGTCTACGTCGAAGGCCGGCTTCAAACGCGTCGCTGGGAGGATTCGGAGGGGAAAAAGCATTTCACCACGGAGCTCGTGGCCCAAGAGATGATCATGCTCGGAGAGCGCAAGGACGCAGGCCCGAGCGAGTACATGGCCGGGAGCGAGGACGAGGAACCATATCCCTTCTAAGACATTGGGCGAGGCTTCCCCTCGCATATCGAGCATCAATCCAGGAGAGTATCACTTGACTGAGTCCACTCCTTCTTCTGAAAGCACACAACCACGGCGCAGCTCGAGGGCGGGGCGTGGCGGCGGTAGATTCCGCCGGCGGCCGCGCGTGTGCCAGTTCTGCGCTGAGCAGACCAATACGATCGATTACAAGCAGGTCGAAGTTCTGAAACGGTTGGTCGACGAGAGTGGAAAGATCCGCTCCCGCCGGCAGACCGGCACCTGCGCCCGCCATCAGCGGATGGTCGCCAAAGCTGTGAAGCGCGCCCGCCACATGGCGCTGCTCCCCTTCGCGACTGAGCGTCTGCGCTAGGATCCAAGGCAACCACATCGCGGCAGGTGTACACAGGCCGCGAGCCCATCATCGCCATCTCCGAAGGAGCAAGTATGTCCAAGAAGCGGGCGGCGCCGCGCATCACAACCAGGAAGCACCTAGCGCGCGCGCAGCGTGAACAGAGGCAGCGGCGCTGGGTCTTGATTGGCACGACTGTCGTGCTGACCATCGTCGTGGTCGTACTTGGCTACGGCTTTTATGACAGCACCTTCGTCGACCCCTATCGGGAGATTGCCGTCGTCAATGGGGAGCCAATTGTCAAGCGCGAGTTCCAGGGACGGGTGAGGTTCATGCAGCGCCAGCTGCTGGTGCAACTGAACTCCTATGCACAGATGGAATCCTTCTTTGCCTCCGACCCCGATGCGCTTCAGCAACTCCAGGAGCTCGAACTCCAATTGAGCACGCAACTTGCAAACGTGGAAGTCTTGGGCCAGCAAACCCTTGAGCAACTCATCATGGACCGGCTGATCGCAGCCGAAGCGAAACGCCGCGGGTTGCAGGTCACGGCGGAGGAAATCGATCGTCGCATCGAGCAGGATTTCGGCTTCTACGTCGAAGGAACGCCCACGCCATTGCCGACTCGGACCCCTGCGGCCACCCCAACGCTGGATACCGCCGTGCCTTCCGCGGCAACCTCCGAGGTCACCCCCGGGCCAACGAGTGCGCCGCGCCCGACCCCGACGCCCTATACGCGAGAGGCCTTCGAGGGCGAATATCAGGCCTTCGTCGAATCGCTGTCTGATTTTAGGATTACCGAGCAAGACTTCCGGGCCTTCGTCGAGGCCCAGCTCTACCGGGAGAAGCTGGAGGCTGCCTACGAGCCGGAATTGCCCGATAAGGTTGAGCAGGTGGAAGTCTGGCATATCCTCTTCAGCGAGGAAGAAGCGGCCAACCAAGCCCTGGCTCGCCTGGAAGCGGGCGAGGCCTGGGATGACGTGGCCTCCGAACTTTCCGAGGATGAAACCACGCGTGAGGAGGGCGGCCTGCTGGGTTGGCGGACGGTGGATGAGCTCGCCTCCTTCTTCGGGCAGGCTGGCATCGTGGCCTATAGCGCACCAATTGGAGAGCTGGTAGGCCCACTGCAGACCGAGAGTGGCTGGCATATCTTCCGGGTGACAGCGCGCGAGGAGCGCCCACTGAGCCCGACAGCCCTGGAGACTGCGGCGCGCAACGATTACCAGCGCTTCCTGATTCAGCTGCGAAATGAAGCAGAGGTCACGATCTCAGAAGATTGGGTTTCGCACCTGCCGCCGCCTATCGCGCCGGGAGGATAGGCTCCTCGCCTGCCCCGACGAACCTATCGGGAAGACTTCGACCGCCACATTAAGGGCGGTCGAAGTCTTTTTTTTATCGGGAATCCGACGTGAGCAAACCGCGGTTCGCCCAGCGCGCGCATGGGGGGCATGGACGGAGAACTTGGCCCGCGTGTTCGGCTTTTCTTTAAGCTTCCTCTTGCTGGTCCCTGACCTGCGGAATATACTGGAAGCAGAAGCGCCATGGATATTCGAGATTTGCTGAACGCGCTGCCAGAAGAAACCTCCCCTGCCGACCGGGAGATGATTGAACGCGCCTACCGGGTGGCCAAGAAGGCCCACCGCAGGCAGAAGCGCGCCAGTGGTGAGCCCTACATCAATCACTGCGTGGCGGTGGCGAGTATTCTGCTAGAGCTGGGCGCGCCCATCCCCGCGATTGTTGCCGGGCTGCTGCATGACTCCGTCGAAGATACCGATCTCACGCTCGACGATTTGCGGCGCGATTTCGGCGAGGAGGTCGCGGCGTTGGTGGATGGGGTAACCAAACTGACCCAGCTGCCCAGGGTAAGCCATAGTGGGAAGCGGGCGGCCGATCCGCTCGCCACCAAAGGGGATCTGGCCAAGGAGACACTGCGAAAGACCTTCCTGGCCATGGGTGATGACGTGCGGGTCGTGGTCATCAAGCTTGCCGACCGGCTTCACAATATGCGTACGCTCTCTCATCTTCCCATTGAGAAGCAGCAGCGCATCGCCCAAGAGACGTTAGAGATCTTCGCCCCGCTTGCCAATCGTCTGGGTATCTGGCAGATGAAGTGGGAGCTGGAAGATCTGGCCTTCCGCTATGTGCATCCAGATGCGTATAAAGAGATCGCGTCCAATGTAGCGGAGCGGCGGGAGGATCGTGAAGCGGCCCTGACGAAGATTTGTGAGCGCCTCCGGCAGGTTCTCGCCGAGGCCGGGATCGAGGCCGAGGTGAGCGGCCGGCCCAAGCACCTCTATTCCATCTACCGCAAGATGCAGCGCAAAGGGGTCCCCTTCGATATGGTCTACGACGTGCGCGGGGTGCGCATTATCGTGGACGAAGAACCGACCTGCTACTTGGCGCTCGGCGTCATTCATAATCATTGGAAGCCCGTCCCCGGCGCCTTTGATGATTACATCGCCACCCCCAAGGACAATTTCTATCAATCGTTGCACACGGCCGTGATCTACGACGACGGCAAGACTCTGGAGGTGCAGATTCGCACGCCGGAAATGCATGAGAACGCAGAGTACGGCATCGCCGCCCATTGGCGATACAAAGAGGGCCGGCCGCGAGAAGGTGCGTTCGAGCAGCGGGTGATGTGGCTGCGGCGCCTGATGGAATGGCGCCAGGATGTGGATGACGCCGGCGATTTCGTGGCGGCGATGAAGTCGGATGTCTTCGATGACCGAGTGTATGTGTTTACTCCCAAGGGCGATATCATCGACCTACCGGCCGGCTCGACGCCGATTGACTTTGCCTACCACATCCACACCTCCATCGGGAACCGATGCCGGGGTGCCAAGGTGAACGGCAAGCTGGTTTCGCTGGACACCAAGCTGCAGACCGGCGATGCGGTGGAGATCCTGACAGCCAAGCGAGGCGGCCCCAGCCGGGATTGGCTCAACCCGAGCCTGGAGATGGTCAAGAGCCAGCGGGCCCGCAGCAAGATTCGCCAATGGTTCCGACGGCAGGACCGCGAGCAGAACATCTCCCATGGCCGGCTGTTGCTGGAACGCGAGCTGCGCCGGCTGGGTCTGGAGAACCTCTCCTACGAACGCATTGCCAAAGACATGGGCTTCAGCCAGGTCGATGACATGCTGGCGGCTGTGGGCTGCGGCGACCTGAATCTGGGCAAGATCGTGGCCACCATCGTGCCGGAAGAGGTGGAGGATGCCACCATGCCGGCCGAGGGGATGCGGCCCGAAGCCGAGGCCGTGATCTCGGATGAGATCAGTGTATTAGGGCTGTCGGGTGTGCTGACGAGACTGGCACGGTGCTGCAAACCCGCGCCTGGGGATCCCATCGTCGGCTATATCACCCGTGGCAGGGGCGCCACAGTGCATCGTCAGGACTGCCCGAATGTGCTTCGAATGCGCGATCGTGAGCGGCTGGTGCAGGTCTCTTGGGGACGGCAGCAGCGCACCTATCCGGTCTCGGTGCGCCTTCGGGCGTACGATCGCGATGGCTTGATGCGAGATGTGTCCACGCTGGTCGCCAATGAGGGCATCAGCATGTCATCGATTCATGTCTCCACCAAGAATAGCCTCGCTGTCTTCGACTTGGTGATGGGCATCTCAGATGTGACTCAACTGAGCCGCATCCTCAATCGGCTGGAGGCGCTGCCCAATGTTCTGGAGGCGAGGAGGCTAAAACCCGGATAGTCAGGCAAGGCCGCGATGCTATAATGGCCGCCGGTTTCGCTGGTGCGGGGGGTGCGTTTGGCGAGACTGGAGACGATCGGAGGTGCGGGGGAAGGCCGGATCCCCCGCTTTTGACTCTCGCGAGGTCTTCGCCGGCCTGAGGCTCGAGGCCGAGCCACTCGTGTGGGCGGTCTTTCGAGGGAAAGGAAGGTTCTTACGGGGCGTTTGCGGCAGGTTTCGATCTTCCTCGCGCTTGCGGGGTTGCTGGATTCGATCTATTTGGCCTGGCTCAAGCTCACCGGCTCCCTAGCGGCCTGCGGTGAGATCGGGAACTGTGAAGCGGTAAACTCCTCCAGCTATGCCGAGGTGGCGGGCGTGCCCGTGGCTTTGCTGGGGGCGCTGGGCTACGTGGCAATCCTGGCTCTGCTGCTGCTGGAGGTCCGGATCGAGGCCGGAAGAGGGGTCTTGCACTTGGCGCAGTTTGGGTTTACGCTGGCAGGGACGATGTATTCGGCGTATCTGACCTATGTCGAGATCGCTATCCTGCGGGCGATCTGTCCCTATTGTGTGGTATCGGCAGTCATCATGACGGCCCTTTGGATCATCAGCAGCGTGAGGCTGTGGCGATTGGCTTAGCCGGAACAGAGGAGGAAGGGGATGCCTCGCATTCGGTGCCGCTACATCGATTGTGTCTATCTGGATGATGACTACTGCAGTGCGGCCTCGGTGGAGATCGATCCGGATGAAGGTTGCCTGACCTACGTGCGCATCGGCGAGATTCCCGAGGAGGAATGGGAAGAGGAGGAGTTAGGGGAAATCTGGGATGGAGATGAGGTGGAGATCTTCCTCGACGATGAGGAGGAAGATGATTGGCTGGAGGAGGAAGAATTGTAGGTAGTGTGGACGGCAAGACGGGCGTCCCTTCGAACCGGAGCGGGAGAAATCATCAGGGCTGCCGGAATGCCGGCAGCCCTCATCATTGCGAGAGGATATGCTCGGGTTTCGTTATTCCTTGGAGGAAGTCTTCACCTTGGATGCCAGCGTCCGGCTGAGGATATTCTCGAGTTCGTCCCTGCTGGGCTTGCCGTCGCGAGCCTGTGTGTGTGCTTCGCGAGCGGGCTGCACGTCGGTTTGCTCAAGCGCCTGGCGTAAGGCAACCTCCATCGCGGTCGGAATCTTCTCCTCCACCTCTTCCGCCTGATATTTCTGCTGTTCTTCCTTCATGGTCAGGCGGATTTGCTTCTTCTTGCGGTCGACCTCAAGCACGGTCACCGAAACCTGGTCCCCCACGCTTGCGATGGCTTGCGGGTCGGGCACATAATCCTCGCGCATCTCGCTGACGTGAACGAGCCCGGGCCGCTCGGCGCCGAAGTCGACAAAGGCACCGAATTTCTCCACACGGACGACCTTCCCATCATACCGGTTTCCGGGCTTGATCTGCCCCCATTTGACTTCGATGGGCCGGATCAGCGTGAGTTCGAGCCTGCGTGCCACGGGATCGACCTTGTGGACCCAGGCCTCGAGATCCTGCCCTTCCTGGAGGACGTCCTCCACGCGGTTCACATGACCTTTCCGCAGGCGGGAGATGTGCAGCAGTCCGGGAAGCTCTGCGCCCACGTCGACGAATGCGCCGAAGAGCTCAATCTTGACCACCTTGCCGGTGAGCTTCTGGCCCGGTCGAAGCGAGTCTAACGGGAGGGGGGTGCTGGTTTCTTGATCGCTCAACGTACACCTTCCTGGATGATCTGACCTTCGGAGCGCCGTGGCAACCCGGAAGGCGGCAGGGATTATACCATGCCTGGCCGCAGGTCCCTGGCAGATCTGGATGGCGGGAGGCTAGTTTGCGCCGGATGCAGGCGTGGGTTGCGCCGCGGGCGCCCGCTGCGCGATGAGAAACCACTCCTCAATCCGATTGAACCGGTCGGCCGGATCGATCATCGGGCCCATGGTCACACCCTGGACTTGCGCATCGATCCCGAAGCTATATGTGGGGTAGTAGAGCGGCAGCGCCGGCAGCTGATCCTGAAAGCGGTATTGGAAGCTGGCATACAGATCCGCCCGACGGCCGTAGTCCGGTGTGGTGCGGGCCTGCTCGAGCCAGATGCTGATGTTTCGATCCTCGAAGCCACTGTAGTTCTGCCCCGTTTCCGTCTGGGAATCGTGCCAGAATGGGTAGGGGTCGGGATCGGGGTAGGGGCTGAAGACCAGTTCGGTAAGCGCCGCTTCGAACTCCCTGGGC
>Ga0190334_1000055_pt1 | contig 53068 bp, 58 predicted proteins | sample 48720478_MG_FD_161270 | JGI IMG/M metagenome (GOLD analysis project Ga0190334, IMG submission 161270) | Hydrothermal vent sediment bacterial communities from Southern Trench, Guaymas Basin, Mexico - 4872-04-7-8_MG | ecosystem: Environmental > Aquatic > Marine > Hydrothermal vents > Sediment ... | reverse complement strand
CTGCGTCCCTTCTGGCCCAGGTCTGTCACTTCCAGTGCATGCAAATGGGGATCCTGGGTGTAGGCGATCTTGGTTTGCCCGCCGAATCCGAAGCCGCGCATCGCCACGCCATGCGTGGAGTTGGCATGGGCGGCGATGGCCAGGCCGCCGGCTTCGTCGATGACCTTATAGGCCGTGAGAACGTCCGAGGTAGCGCCCACGGTGGAAGAGCCGTCATCCAATTGATCAGGGGGGATCCTCAGGCTCAAGAGCAGGTGCTCAATCTCGCGAATGTCCTTCTTCTCGGAAAAGATCCCCAGGATATGGAAGCCAAGCGTCGCCGTAAACTCAAATCCGGGGAGCACAAGGATCTTATCCAGCAGCCGGCGGTATTCGTTCAGGCGCTTCTTCTCCGAGTCTGTCAGGCGATTCAATTTCTCGAGCAATTCAAGCTCTTCGATTTCCTCCTTCATCCGGCGATAGCCGGCGACGGTGTTATGATCCGTGAAGGCGATGATTTCCAGACCCCGCTCTTCACTCCGATGCAAGATATCCAAGAAGCTCACATCCGGCTCCTGGTAATCGCTGGATGCCGGCGTGTGCAAATGCAAATCCATGATGCGCCATTTTCTCGACGCCCCTTTCCCACGTCTCCTTGCCACGTCTAATCTTTCTCCTCATTCGGTTAAGGAGGCTCCGCCTCCCTGTTTGTCGAGTTGCTGCTGGAGCACCCTTAGCAGTTCCGTTGGCTCGTAGGGCTTCAGCAGGAATGCGTCGGCGCCGAGGGCGGCGCACTGATCGCTCATATCCATGCCCGAGGTCATGACCACGACAAGATCCCGGAACGCGGGATCCCGGCGCAAGTCTTTGAGAATCTCCAGGCCATCGGCGTTGGGCAGGATGCAATCCATAAGCAGCGCATCGGCACCTTCAACCCGCACCCAAGCGGGCACTGAATCCCATCGCTCTGCGCCCTTCACATCGTAGCCATCCAGCTCGAGCAGGGTCTTCAGGAGCGACACCATGGTGGGATCATCGTCGATGATGAGAATCTTGGGCATAACCGGATCGGCGGCCCTTCAACCGCCAGCCTTCTGGGTCTTTCTGGCACGCGCCCGCCGGGCGGATTTCTTGGCCGGCTTGCCATCCTTGCGGGCCTTCTTATCGGGCTCGAGCGCGGCTTCGATGACCTGCCTCACCGTGTCGGCGAAGATAAAAGTCATAGCCTCGCGCACTTCCTCGGGCACATCCTCCAGGTCAATCTCATTGCGGCGAGGCAGGATCACGGTCTTGAGACCGAAGCGATGGGCGGCGAGGACTTTCTCTTTGACCCCGCCGATGGGGAGCACTTTTCCTCGCAGGGTCAGCTCACCGGTCATGCCTACATCGGACCGCACGGGACGGCCCGTCGCCAGCGAGGCCAGCGCGACCGCCATGGTGACGCCTGCAGAGGGCCCATCCTTGGGCTGCGCGCCTGCGGGGACATGCAGATGGATGTCGTTCTTGGTCCAGAATTCAGAGTCGATGCCCAACTTGTCGCTCATGCTGCGCACGTACGAGAGCGCGGCCTGGGCCGACTCCTGCATCACCTGGCCGAGCGAGCCCGTGAGCTGGAATTGCTTGTCGCCGGGCATGGCGGTCGCCTCGATGAAGAGCACTTCGCCGCCGGTGGCTGTGTAGGCCAGGCCGGTTGCCACGCCGGGGATGGAGGTGCGTTCCTTCAATTCATCCGGGCCATAGAAGCGCGGCTTCTTGAGGTACTCCCGCAGGTTCTTCTGCGTGATTCGCACCCGCTTGACTTTGCCTTCGGCGACATGAGTGGCAACTTTTCTGCAAACCCGGCCGATCTCCCGCTCCAGATTGCGCACGCCCGCTTCGCGCGTATAGGATCGCACAATCTCCCGAAGAGCGGCCTCCGTGAATCGTATTTCGCTCGGCCTTAGTCCGTTCTCCCGGATCTGGCGCGGAATCAGGTAGCCCTGGGCGATGGCTACCTTCTCACTCTCGGTGTACCCAGCCAGTCGGATAACCTCCATCCGGTCGAGCAGAGGGGCAGGAATAGTCTCGAGCCAATTGGCCGTGGTGATGAACATCACCTGCGAGAGATCGAAGGCTACCTCCAAGTAATGATCCCGAAACTCCCGGTTCTGCTCCGGATCGAGCACCTCCAGGAGCGCCGAGGCAGGGTCGCCCCGGAAATCGCGACCCATCTTGTCGACCTCATCGAGCATGAAGACTGGATTGCGGCTCTCAATCCGCCGAAGGGCCTGCAAAATGCGACCCGGCATGGCCCCGATGTAGGTCCGGCGATGGCCGCGGATCTCGGCCTCATCATGCACCCCGCCCAAAGAGATGCGGATGAATTCGCGTCCCATGGCGCGGGCGATCGAACGGCCGAGCGAAGTCTTGCCCACGCCTGGAGGACCCACGAAGCACAGGATTACACCCTCGCGCTCTCGCCGAATGGCATCGACCACTTCGGTCTCGGCGCCGGCCCCGCGCTCGAGCCGAAGCTTGCGCACCGCCAGATACTCCAGGATGCGCTCCTTAACGTCCTCCAGCCCGTAGTGATCCTCATCCAGAACGGCATGGGCATGCTCGAGATCGAGGTTGTCCTCGGTGACCTTGGACCAGGGGAGCGAGACCAGCCAATCGAGATAGGTGCGGATGACGCCGTATTCGGCGGCCGCCGTGGGCAGCTTTGCCAATCGGTCGAGCTCCCGGCGAGCCTGTTTCTCGGCTTCCTCCGGCATATTGGCGGCCTCGATACGCTTGCGAAACTCCTCGATCTCGACCGTCTGCTCATCGCCTTCGCCCAGCTCGCGCTGGATGGCCTTCAATTGCTCGCGCAGGAAGTACTCGCGTTGGACCTTTTCGATCTCTGTGCGGGCCTCTTGTTGGATCTGCTGGCCCAGCGAGAGCACTTCCACCTCCCGGCTCAGCAGGCCATTGAGGATGCGCAGCTTTTCGATGGCCGAGTCCACCTCGAGAATGCGCTGCCCCTGATCCAGATCCATGCGCTGGTAGTTGGCGATGGTATAGGCGACATGCAAGGGATCGTCCAACAGGAGAATGCCGCCCACGATCTCGCGCGGTAGCGATGGGGCTAATTCGGCGATCTGCTGGAAGAGGTCCTTGGCGGCCCGCACCTGGGCTTCGATCTCCACGCCCTCTTCCACAGTCTCGGGCCGCAGCTCGATCCTGGCCACTAGGTAGGGTTCCAGCGCAGTGAACTCCCCCAGCCTGAAGCGCGCCAGCCCCCGGGCAATCAAGCGGATGGTCCCATCCGGCGCGCGGAAGAGCCGTTGAATGGCGGCCACCGTTCCAAACTCATAAAGATCCTCGGGGCCGGGCAAATCCAGCTCAGGGCGGCGCGATGCCACCAGCCCGATCAGGCGGTGGCTCGAGACGACATCATCCACCAAACGTATGGAGCGAGGCTGACCAATGGTCAGCGGCGTGGCTGTATGCGGATAGACCACCACGCCCCGCAGGGGCAAGATTGGCAACTCATCGGGAATCTCGAGCGTTTCATGCTCGGGGAAACCCTGCGGCTGGCCTTCTTCTCCCGTTTCGGCCTCTTCGGTTACTAGGATCTTCGGCAAGAGATCATCCATATCTATGGTCCTTCCTGGGCCGGGTCCCCACCGGTCTACGCGCCATCAAGCGTCGTTTTCCCTCCTTTCTCCGCTACTCTTGAATGGGGATTGTTTTCGGCGAGGCCTTGGGAAGGATCACACGCAAGAAACCATCATGATAGGTCGCCTCGATGTGGTCAGCATCGATGCGGAAGGGGATGCGGATTTCTGTGAGGAAGTCCCCGTAATCGATCTCCATTTGATGATAGGCTGCCCTGGGATTGGCATCTGCCCGGTGCCCGCGAACGGTGAGGATTTGACGGTCGAAGGTGATGGAAAAATCCTCTCCACGCATCCCGGCCACTTCGACAATCACCATGATGGCGCTCTCGGTCTCCAGGACATCGGTGGGCGGGCGCCAGGCGTGCGAGCGGCGCTGAAGGCTCCAGCTCAGGCTGCGATACGTTGCCGAGGCCCAAGGGTCGTCCTCACCACCGGATTCAAGACGCAACCGTTGCCATTCTGTGAGCTCTACGTCCATGGTCGTACCGCCTTACAAAGACAGGGGATCGAACATAAATCATTCTACCACAGGGGCTCATGAGGCACCCTGGGGCACCTGGCCCTCCCGACTGCTGCAGGACTTGGAACGAAAGCCATCATCCAGTACAATGCGTGCAAAGTCGCCGGCTTGATTCGCTCCCGCCGGTTACCAGAGAGGCCGAGATGGATCCGCTTTCCATTCTCCAATCGGTTGAACTCTTCGAAGGGCTGACCAGCGAAGAGCTCCGCGCCCTGGCAGAATTGTGCCATGAGCGCTCATTCGGCAATGGCGAGGTGATCACGCGACAGGGTGAACCAGGCGAAGAGCTGTATATTGTATATGAAGGTTTCGTCGAGGTTGTGCGCAACGCGGAAAGCTCCGAGCGAGCCCCTCGGACTGTCGTCCATCTGGGCTCGGGCCAAATCTTTGGTGAAATGGCGCTTCTCGATCGCGGGCCACGGTCGGCTACCGTCAAGTCAGCTTCCGACCATGCCAGGCTGCTGGTGATCCATCGCGATGATTTCGAGCGCGCCTGCGAAGGCAATCATCACCTGGGATACGTCGTGATGCGCAATATCGCCGCCGACCTTTCGTTCAAGTTGCGTCACCGCCATCTGACCGGCCGGTAGGGAGCTCAAGATGGTCACGATCTATAAGGTGAGCTACGTGGTTACGGGCGAAGACCATCCCGGCGCGATCCTAAACACAGAGAAGCGCCCCATTCCGGGCGATCTGGTGCGGCTGGGAACCCGCGAATTCCAGGTGGAAGAGGTTATCGAGCTCATCCCCCCGCGTGGCGAATTCCATTATATGCACGCCACGCTCAAGCCGGTCCCCGAGAAGGCTGACCCCTAGCAAGGTTCATAGATCAAGTGTCAGAAAGTCTTCGGCCAAGTGAACTTCGCCGGAGAACATCTGGCGGGCCTGATCGGCGGGCGAATCCGCCTGCGCCACACCTGTCGGATAGTGAATTAGGAAGAGTTGCTCGGCGCCGGCTTCGGCTGCCACCTGTCCGGCTTGCGCGGCAGTGGAGTGGCCAGGACTCTCGCCTGTGGCCTCGTGAATGATGATATGGGAGCCTTTCGCTAGCCGCACGAACCCTGCGCAGGGCTCGGTGTCGCAGGAATAGGAGACGATACGCTCCCCTCGCCCAATCTCGATCCGCAAGCCGATCGTCGGGATCACGTGGCACACGGGTGAGGAGAGTATCCGCACTTCGGGCCGCTCGAGCACCGTTACCCTCTCTCGCTCAGGCAACCGGTGGAAGGCAACCGGGAAGAAGTTGGGCCAGTCCTCCCATTGATAGAAGCCCATCGTGTGCTCAACCCGTTCCAGGCAGTGGTGCAGACCGTAGATACGCAGGGCCGCCTCACGGCCAAGCAGCCACATATTCATCAGCAAGAGTGGCAAACCGCCGACATGATCAGGGTGAAAGTGGGTGAGGATAATGTCGCTTACCTCATCCAGCTCAATCCCTGCCTCAGCAAGCCGAAGTGTCGGCGAGCCCCCACAGTCGATCAGGATCACGCCCTCCGAATCGCGAAGTGCGATCAGGCTATTCTCATGATGAGGGTCCGGAACGGCGGCTGCCGTTCCCAGGAAAATGAGTTGAGCCACACACCTACCTACGGGGCCACAAGCAGCCAAACAGCCACTCGGGGTGTCAGGAATACCTCCAGCGCAGCCGCGCAGATCAGCAACGGCAGGACCACGCCTAGCATGATCCGCGCCCATTCAGCAAAGGCCGCGATCCAGCCCTCGCCCAGCGAACCCCCTTTGGGCACGCTGATGGCCGCCATGCCCAGCCGCAGCATGGCGCCGCCAGCGATCACGGCTGCCGGGATCTCCAGGATGCCATGAGGCAGGACCAGCGCCGCCAGATAGCGCCAGGGATCCTGTCCGGCAAGCGCAAGGTTCCCTGCGAAGTAGCCCACAATCCCCAGCGGCGCCATAAGCAAGATTTCGGAAAGGATCCCAAAGGTGAAGGCGCCCAGAATGGTGGCCAGGATCAGGGCCCGCATGTTGATAAACACCACCCGCAACCATCCGGTTGCGCTGAGCATCCCAAAACGGGCCAGGACGTCGAGCCATTCTTCCTGCCGGCCCCGTAGATCGAACAGTTCCGCGGGGAGCGTGAAGGGCTCGGCATAGGCCTGGCCGGCAAGGAAACCCACCGCCAGCGCCGCCGCGGTGATGAGGATGGGGAAGCCTAGCCCCGGCAGGGAAACCCGCAGGATCCCTGCATACCAATCGCCAAGGGACTGCGCGCCGGCCACAAAACGCCGCCGAAAGCTTCGCCAAATGCCCTGCAAATCGAGCACATCCAATTCGCGCCCCAGCAATTCCTCGCGGTTGAAGAGCCGCAGCCCCATGCGGATCAGCACCAGGGCGATCAGTCCCAACGCCGCTACGATCCACCAAAGAATGTGGTAGCGGCCCCAGAACATAATCATGCTCTCGCCGATGATCAGCTCCGCAACGGGGATGATAATAAAGGAGGCCAGAAGGTTGGCCGCGCGTACCGAGGTCGTCTGAGAGGAGATGACCACCGCGCCGCTCACCATCACGACTGCTTGAATAGTTGTGATGGTGAGGATCTGCACCAGCAGGCCAATGGGCGGAGCCCAGCCAAGGCGCCAAAGCAGCCCGATCAGGTAGACCGCGATCCCCAGGTAGGCGGCACTCAGCGGCGGCAGCAGGGAGGCAATCATCTTCCCCAGGTACAGATCGGCGTCGGTGAGCGGTGTTGCAAGCAGAGGCTCAAGCGAGAGCCGCTCGCGCTCTCCCGCGAAACTCTCCAGCGCGATCACCAGTGAGATCGAGATGGGGAAGAAACCCACGACCATGAGCAGGAAGGGGATCAGGCGTTCGCCAATTATCGGGGCACCGTAGCGCTCGACAAAGCCGACTGCTTGCTGAGCAGTGAGATTCATCAGCAATGGAAAGAAGAGCGTGAGCAGGATAATCGGCGCGAGTATGCGCCAGTCCCGGAGTTGGTCACGGATCTCACGCCGCGCCACGATCAGCGCGCCATGAGACCCCAGGCGCCGTACCCCAACTCCAAGCGCCGTCATGCACTCGCCTCCTGCCCCACAGCTTGCAAGTAAGCATCTTCCAGGCTGCGCTGGACTTCGGAGAGGGTCACGACCTGCACTCCGGAGTGGATGAAAGCCTCCAGCAGGCGGGCATTCTGTGCCTCCGGATCTGTCACGCGGAAGCGCATCCAATCCAACCCCATATCCAGGATTTCGACCCCCTGAGGAACTGCCTGCAAGGCTCCATCGAGCTGCCCGCGCACCCGCAGTTCCATAATCGGATCGCCGAGCAAAGCGCGTTTGAGGCCAGCCACAGTATCCTGCACAATGATTTCGCCACGCCGGATGATGGCGATTCGATCCGCCAGGGACTCGGCCTCATGAAGATTGTGCGTGCAAACTACGATGGCCCGATCGCTCTGCCTTAACGCCGCAATGCTATTGCGAACGAGGTGGGCGCTGGCAGGGTCCATGGCGGAGGTGGGCTCATCCAGCAAGAGCACTCTAGGGTCATGAAGCAAGGCCCGCACAAGCACAAGTTTCTGGCGCATGCCCTTGGAGAAGGTCCCCAGGCGTTGGTCGGTTGCCTCCCGCAGGCCATACCGTTCGAGCAAGCGCTCCACCCGCCTCCGTATCTCATCCGGGGAGAGCCCGTACACTCGCCCAAAGAACTCAAGGTATTCATGCGCCTTCATGCGGGTATAGAGGCCATGATGCTCGGTAAGCAGCCCCACCGCCCGCCGCACCTTTTCAGGCTCTTGGAGGGTGTCATAGCCGGCCACACGCGCCCATCCCGCCGTGGGCTGCAGGATGGAAGCCAGCATGCGGATAGTCGTGGTTTTGCCGGCTCCATTGGGGCCAAGGAGCGCGAGGATCTCGCCCGCCTTGACCCGCAGCGAGACCCCCTTCACCGCCGTGAAGGTCCCGAAACGCTTGGTGAGCTCGTGGGTCTCAATCAATGCAGGCATCTTCGTTCGGCGCATTATAGCAAGTTCGTCGTTCGAGTTTCAATCAGCCATCCTTCCCAGCGAGGCTGGACGGCCGTCCCCGGCAATCCGGCGATCACCAAGAGCAAAATGGCGCCTTGACTCGGGCGCCATCGATCCCCTTGATTTCCGGTAAGATACGTCCAGGAACACCCCGGGGCTACGCCGGGGAGCCTGCGGTTGTCCGGTGTCGCATGAAGAGCCATAGCGAGCATCCCAGCGCCACCAGCAGCATCACCGCCTGGTTGAAGTTGATCCCGAAAAGCGGCACATAGTCCAACCGGATGAACTCAAGCAAGAAGCGTCCCAAGGCGTAAATGCCCGAGTAGGCGATGAACAGATCGCCCTGCTTGATGCGGCCCCGATACCGGCGCCAGGCCCAGAGCAGTACGGCCATGTTGAGCAAATTCCATAGCGACTCGTAGAGGAAAAGAGGGTGGAAACGCTCGAAAGCGGCGTACTCCGGCACGCGGTTCTCGGGCCGGATGTAGATGCCCCATGGCAGGTTGGTGGGCGGGCCATAAAGCTCCTGGTTCACGAAGTTCCCCCAGCGGCCGATCGCTTGGGCAAGTGCCACGCCAGGCGCCGCCGCATCCAATAGCATTCCCAGGTGATAGCCGTTCCGGTGGGCGTAGATATAGAGACCCAAGACGCCGCCGAGGATTGCCCCGGGCATGCCAAGGCCCCCCTCCCAGGTGGTCAGGATCTTAACAGGGTTGCGCAAGTAATCCAGTGTGGTGATGCCTGAATAGCGAGAGGGTGTGAGCACGTGGTAGAGCCGGGCTCCGATGATACCGAAGATCAGCGCCCAGACAAGGGCGTCCCAGACGACATCCGGGTCCTTGCCCTCTTTGCGCAGTATGCGGCTGGCGAGCATAGCCGCCATCAGCGCGCCGAACATGATGATGAGACCGTAGTAGCGAATGTATAGGAATCCGAGATCGATACCATAGGGAGTGAACTGCATGTGTGACCTCGATCTAGCGCGCCTGCCGGCGAACGATGATGATGCGTTGGAGTGCGGTGATGTTGGCCAGCACTGCCACAATTGCCAGCCCGGCCTGTGGAAAGCCGAGGATCAGGCTGGGGATGAGGACCAAGAAGCGCTCAACACGGGTGAGGATGCCGCGTTTGGCCTCGTATCCCAGGCTCTGCGCACGGGCCCGCACGTAGGAGACCATTACCGACCCGGCGGCCGCTAGGAAAACCAGTAGGCCCATCACGGGCTCTCCAGCCGAGAGGTAGTGGTAAAGGAGGCCGCCAAAGATGAATAGCTCCGAATAGCGATCTGTCACCGAGTCCACAAAGGCGCCAAAATCCGTGGGTTCTCCGCGCAGCCTGGCCATGGTCCCATCCAGCGCATCCATAGGCCCCATGATGAGCAAGATGATGCCGCCCACGAGGAAATTGCCCCGGGCCAGGAACAGCGCGCCGATGAAGTTCCCAATCATCCCAGCCAAGGTGAGCGTGTTGGGTGCGATTCCCAGGCGGTTGAGGAACGCCCCGGCGGGGTCGAGGATATGCCTGAAGCGGATGCGCAGCATCTCCGTGAAAGTTAGGCGGGAGGGTTGAAAGGCTTCGTTCACAGCATCCTCATTCTATACCATGCTCGGCTCATTAGCGAATGCTACCTGCGGCTCTATGCGACGTCAAGTTTCCGCTTCGTCCTCCTCCCGGGCGGTGTAATTCAAGAGATCCTCATCTCGATCGATAAGCACCTCGCGGGTGCGGCCTCCGGATTGCGGCCGACCGATAACTCCCAACTCCTCGAGCTCATCCATGAGCCGGGCGGCGCGCGGGTAGCCGATGCGGAGGGCACGCTGCAGCATCGAGGCCGAGGCTTCTCCTCTGCGCCGCACGAGGTCAATGGCTTGCTCCAGAATCTCATCGCGATCCTCGAGGGCGGCTTGCCGAATGAGCATTTCCTCCCAAGGGGCCTCTCCCTCGCCCTCCTCATCGATCTCCTCTTGCCAGAATTGGATCAGGCGCTCGATCTCTTTATCCGTCACCATAGCCCCCTGCAGCCGGACGGGCGCGCTGGCCTCCGGCGACAGGAAGAGCATATCCCCGCGGCCAAGCAGGGTCTCGGCGCCTTGCGTGTCCAAGATGACGCGTGAATCCACGCCGGAGGCGACGGCAAATGAGATCCGGGCCGGGAAATTGGCTTTGATGAGACCCGTAAGAATGTCGGTGCTGGGGCGTTGCGTGGCGACGACCAGGTGGATGCCCGTGGCGCGCCCCATCTGCGCCAGGCGCACGAGGGTTTGCTCCGTCTGGTCTGGGGCCATCATCATCAAATCGGCGAGTTCGTCGATCAGAATAACCAGGCGGGGCAGCTTCTCGGCATCCTTGCGGCGGCGAACCCGCTGATTGTAGGTAGCGATATCCCTGGCCTTCGCCGCTTCCAGCAATCGGTAGCGGCGGTCCATCTCAGCCGTGCACCAGCGAAGCACACCGACGATGCGGTCCAATTCGGTCTCAACCTTGCCAATCAAATGCGGAAGACCGTTGAAGCGAATCAGCTCGACCATCTTGGGGTCGATCATAACCAGCCGCAGATCCTCGGGGAGATTGTTCATCGTCAGACAGACTGTGAGCGTGGCGATGCACACTGACTTGCCCGATCCGGTCGTTCCGGCGATGAGCAAATGGGGCATAGCTGCTAAATCGGCTGCCACCGGAGCACCGGCCACATCCCTCCCCAACCCAATCGCCAGGGGCGAATCGACCGATTGAAAGACCTCGGTCTCGAGGATTGGACGCAGGCGGACCGTGGCTAGCTTGCGGTTGGGCACCTCGATCCCGACATAGGCATGGCCTGGGACCGGCGCTTCAATCCGCAGCCGTGGTGCCGAGAGGGCCAGCGCCAGGTCATTCGCCAGCGCAGAGATTTGCGAAACCCGCACCTTTGACCGCCGGATTTCCCCATCCTGGCCAGGATGTTCAAGATAGCCTGGCTCGACAGCGAACTGCGTCACCGAAGGTCCACTTCGGAAATCCACGACCCGGACCGGAAGCCCGAAATCCGCCAGGGTTTTCTCGATCAGGCCGGCCGCCAGATTGATTTCCTTGGCGGTCACTTGTGCGAGCTTGCCTGCTTCCAGCAGCGTAAGCGGCGGAAGGCGTGCGTCGCGCTTCATGGGACGCGCCGGGGTGGCGTCTTCGTAGGCCTCGACCCTGAACTGCTTGCGGTAGGCCCTCGGCAGGTTGCGAACAGAGCGAGCTCGTTTGATAGCTTCGGAGCTGGATCCCTGGGGAGGCTCGCCGCCCGGTCCAGATTCGGCCCGGGCTGGAGGCTCGTGGAGGGACCGCTCGGGCTCACGCAGGCCGGCCACAAGCAAGCCTATGAGCGGTTGAACGCCCACTGCGGCGCTCGGAAGAAGCAACACGATCAGCGCCAGCACGCCTCCCGCGGACCCGAATAGGTCCTGCAGAAATCGGGCCATGCCCCAGCCGACGATGCCACCGCCATGCCCAGACTCGGCCCGCACAAGGTCCAGCCCATCGATCATGGCAAGGAGGCCGAGCATGCAGAAGAGAGCCACCTCGAGAGCGATGATTTGAAGCCATGGCAGCCTGACGGGAGATCCTTTGCGGTGGGCAAAAAGGATCACGCTCAGGCCCGCCGGAAGCAACGGAAATAGAAAAGCGGCGTAACCAAACCAGCGCCGCAAAAGCTCCGCGATGGGATCGATCCAGCGGCCTTCGGTAAGGCCCACGAGTCCCAGAATCAGGATCAGGGCTGTCAGGCCTGATAGGACTGCCACCACGTCGAAAAAGGCTCGTGAGCCCTCACTCAGGTTGGTGAACCCTGCCAGCCGTGGCTGACCGCTTCCGGCAGCGTCGTGGGGATCCTGCTTGGCCATGCTTCGCGTCGACTCCCAGCCTGGAATCAGCCTGCCGGGCGCGCGGTCGCAACGCCCGGCAAGCGCAATGTGGAGCGGCTTCTAGAGCAAAGGATAGGCCTCAGAGCGCTCGGCTTCCGACTCGTCTGTCGTTCCTTCATATTCATCCGACGATTGGGTGACGTTGCGCAAACTCAGACCCAGTCGCCGGGCGGCGGCGTCAATGTGGATGATGCGAACACGCACCATCTCACCCTCCTGCACCACGTTGCGCGGATGCAGGAAATTCCCATCCCCCAACTCCGAGACATGGATGAGACCTTCCAATCCCTCCTCAAGGCCGACAAAGGCGCCGAACTTCACCACATTGGTGACAACGCCCTCGACGATTTGCCCCACGGAGTACGTCTCCTCGACCTTCTCCCACGGGTCGGGCAAGAGCTCCTTCAGACTCAACGCCACCCGATCCTGCTCCCGATCGACCGAGAGCACCTGGACCTCCAGCTCCTCGCCGCAATGGACGACGTCCGATGGATGGCGCACCCGCCCCCAGGATAGCTCGGAGACGTGTATGAGTCCCTCCACACCGCCCAGATCGATGAAGACACCAAAGCGCGTGATATTAGTCACTTTCCCGCGCACGCGGTCTCCGGGCTCCAAATTTGAGAGCAATTCCACCCTGCGCCCCGGCCCGGCCAGCGCCGCGCGCTGAGAAAAAACGAGCCGGCCCCGCTCAGGATCGAATTCAATCACCTTAAGGCAGAGCCGTTCGCCCACCAGGCTGTCAAGGCGCTCGATGCGGGCCATCTCGTCCATCATGGGGTCAATATCTGTCAGATGGGAGATAGGGACGAACCCCCGCAGATTCCGGGCCTCAACTAGCAATCCACCACGGTTGTAGCCGATAACAGGCAGCTCTACGACGTCATCGGTCTGGTAGAGGGATTGGGCCCACTGCCAATCCTCCGGGCTTCCCTGTCGCACGCCTCGGCGCTCTTCCTCATCGATAACCGGCCGCCGAGAGGCGCTGGCTTGTTCCTCTTCCTCCATGATCGCGGCCCACCAGGACTCATCCATCGCCGGCGGCTGCGACTCCCCCCATTCCTCTCTTGAACCCTCATCCATGATCTTTTCCTGACCTCAATCCAAGGGTCGTTTCACACAATAGAACCAGGTCGAAGGTTACCCTATTCCAGCATCTTGGCAAGTTATGTCTTCTGTTCGGCTTCCACCTCCTGAGAAGATGCCACTTGGCGCTCCATCTGTGCGATGGCCTCCGCCACGGCCTCGATGGCTATACGCTGCTTACGGTACAAGTCCGCCTCCGACATCGCCAGTTTCCGGGCCACATCCCGCACCTTGCGACCCTGGAGGAACTTCATTTCAAGGATATTGTACAGCATCCACTCGCCTGTCAGACGCCGCTCCCCTTCCGGCCGGACCTGCTCGATGGCGTTCCGCAGGATGGCCCGCAGCGCATTAACAGGGTTGCCATCGTGCTCGTCGACTGCGCGCTGCACCACTCGCAGACCCAGCAATGGGCTCCGTGTTAGCCGCGGGCCTCCCCAATAATGCCCCAGGGCTTCCTTCACCAGGTTGGCGAGGTCCTCTTCCGTGCCAATGCCCTCCAGCGGAGCCACCAGTGCCTGCGCACCCGCATAGCGTGCTTCCGCCCGCATACGCTGGATGGCATCCACCTGCGGTACGAGCCGATCGACGACCGCGAAGACTTCCTGCTGCAGCTTCTTTTCCGCCAGGGCGATGGTCGCCCGCTCCAGCAGTATAGCCAGGCGCTCTTGTTCCTCCAGGGAAAAATCCGGCCTATGGTTCCGAGCCCGCACACCCATGAATCCGATGACCTCGGCGGGATTGGCGAGGCGTAGCGGAAGGATCCAGTAGATATCCCAGGTGAAGACGGGGCCCAGGTGGTCGAATTCGATCTTTTCCTCCGTTACCAAGAGCGGCGGCAACTCCTTCTCACCCCGCATGGGATCCTCGGGGCCGACCGCCACCTCCATCTCCAACCCCGACGATCCCACCACAGCGATGAAGGCCGACTCGACCCCCAGGACGTCGCAGACAGCATTCAGCAGCGACTCGAGGAATTGCCGCAAGTCACCGGAGGTCAGCAGCTTCTCCTCCAAGGCCTGCAGACGGGCAACATCGCCCCGATCTTCTCCATAGAAGAACCAACGCTCGATGGGTTGCCGGATGAGTGTGATGATGTATTGGAGCAGCAACAGAGAGGCGACCATAGCGAAGGGTACGGCGCGGCTGTTCTCGTAACCCAGCAGGACGCCAACCCGGTTCACGACGACCATAATCGCCAACACGCTCGAAGCGACCACCGGCCCGCGCAGGATCCATTGGAAGAGCCGGCTCTTAACCACCCGATCGGGGATATCCACACCGAAGTAAGCGACGGCATATGCCATCAGCACCATCTGGATCGTCACAAAGGCATTGATGACGATCTGGATGCCCCAGAATAGCACTGGAAAGGCAACTAGGGCTCGTCCGCCGAGCATCAGGAACGGGTAGGATCCTAGCAGCGGGCCGAGCGATCCAGCCATCAAGTAGCGCATCCTGCGGCGGCTGGAGCGCGTCAGGCAGCGTTGATACGCGCGGTAGAAGTTCAGGCCGGCAAAGCCGATGGTCACCAGTAGAAAAAGCGTAAACACGGGGAAGAGCGGCCCCGGCGCCAGGTAGGGCACAGAATCAGCCTGGGTCAGGCTGCCGGCGAGCGAGCGTCCCATGGTCACTGCAATGAGCGTGAGAGCTCCGAGGATATAGCTAAGCCAGACGACCTTAGAGCGCCGCCCCCGGGATGGCCGACCGGTCGCTTCCAATAGCGCGTCCGAGAGCTGCAGGTAGGCCGCCGGAACAAAGCTGGTACCCACCCATTGCAGGCGCAGCCAGGTCTCGGTTTCGATCGTTAGAGCAGAGGTCGCCACGAGCACGTCACCAAAATAGGCGATGGTCACACAAGCCATCAGCACCGCCAGGGCCCGTGCGACCCGCTCCCGCAAGTTAAACGTCAACGCGTAGAGTAGCAGGGAAAATGCCGTAATGGTATTCCCCGCCGTCAGGATTTGATGCAGAACGAGCAGTGGCGCAACCATGGGATTTCGGAATTCAGGCCTCTATAGCTCTTGGGCGAAGAAGAGGGCGATCTCCTGATCCGGATAATACATGTCGCTGAATCCGGCGAAGGCAAAGCCGGCCTGCTGTGCGAGCCGGATGGCGGGGTAATTCTTACTCTGCATCTCGAAGAAGATATGATTCATCCCGCGCTCGCGGCTCCACTCCAACGCTGCCAAGAGCAGTTGCTTCCCAATCCCCTTTCCGCGGTGCGGCAGATCGACGATGAGATCGGTAATCCAGGCAGAATCTTCGGCTGGGCCATAGGCCAGCGCCACATATCCCAGAGGCCCGCTCCCACCCTCGGCGAGCAGGATGGCGGCCTTCTCCGTCCACTCATCCGCCAGCCGCTCCGGCTGGCGCGGATACGGCACGCGCATCGCTCGCGGCAATCGCACCTCCCGGAAGGAAGCCTGGATCTCCCCATCTTCTCTCCGCAGCGAAAGCTGCCAAACATGATCGGTGCTATAGCCATGATCCATGGCAATCAAAGTGGGGATGTCGCTGGAAACCGCTCTCCGGATCTGGACGTTGAGGACCATCTTCACCTAACCATTCTACATCTTGTGCTTCAGGGCACAACCTGCACCAGGATCTGGCACGGCAGGGGCGCGTTCCCCAAAGTATCGGTCACAACCAATTGCACTGCGTATTGCCCGGGCATGACCAGGCTCGTATCCCAGGTGCCCAGTTCGCCTTCCTCGGCCCCCTCCTCGGCCTCACAACCCTCTTCGCAGACAGGACGATTTCCAGCCGAGATCGCCATCCAGGTGCTCCCCGGCTTGAGATCGTGGTACTCGAGCTTGTAGAAAGCGAAGCCCGGGATATTCGCAATTCCCATGAACCGCACTTCGCCTCGCAGCGTATCCCCACTTGCCGGCGTGAGAATGGTCGCCTGTGGATTCTGGCATCCGGCACCATCGATCGTTGAGACATTGAGCGGTGTCGGCGAGGCCAGAGTCTGCCCCGGCTCCAAGGTCGCCGGGCGCGGCGTCGCCAGCAAGGACACGGTCGGCACAGGGGTTGGACGGGAAGCGGCCGGGATGGCAGGGCTGACGAAAGTCGTCAGCAAGTAGGTAGCTATCAGGGCCGCGGCCAGCAGCGCGAACATCGCACCCGAACGGGTGAGGCGGGTAACGGCCCGCTCTCGCTCCAGCTCGAAGTTTGCTGCCTGAAGATCCCTGTAGGCGCGCAGGCCCAGGAGCAGGTATATTGCGCACCCTGCCCCCACAATCAGGAAAAGCCAGGTTTGGTTTTGCTCGATGAATAGCAGGGCTTCTTCCATGCATACCAGACTCAGAGACTACCTAGAACCCCCGTGATGAGCCGAATAAGCCGCGGGACGATAACCTTCCCCGCCTCGAGAACTTCCTCATGGCTAGTGATGGTTTTGCCATCTAAATTGGCCTTGTTGCTAATGCCCGATATGCCCAAGATCCGCATGCCGCTATGACGTGCAACCGTAACCTCCGGCACAGTGGACATGCCCACAGCATCTACACCGATCATCCGCAGGAAACGCAAATCCGCGGGGGTCTCGAATGAGGGACCTGCCAGACAGATGTATACGCCCTCTTGCAGGGGGATATCTTGCTGCTTGGCGACTTCCCGGGCGAGGTCCTTCAGTTCAGGATCGTAGGCCTGGCTCATATCGGGGAAGCGCGGGCCGAAGGAATCCAGGTTAGGCCCACGCAGAGGTGTGAGCCCGGCCATCCCGATGAAATTGATATGGTCGGCGATCAGCATCAATTCGCCCGGGGAGAATTGTGGATTCACGGCGCCGGCCGCATTGGTCACTATCAAGATCTCCGCGCCCAGCCTTTGCATGACCCGAACAGGCAAGCCCAAGCTGGCCATGGAGTGACCTTCGTAATAATGGGCACGACCCTGCAAGACGAAGACCCGTTGGCCCTCAAGCGTGCCGAAAATCAGTCGGCCCACGTGCCCCTCCACGGTGGAGGCCGGCCAGCCCGGAACCTCCTTCGAGTCGAATGCCACACCCCCTTCGACCGCCTCTGCCAACGGGCCCAGGCCCGAACCCAGGATCATGCCGATCCTGGGCTGCAGGTCGGTGCGGGATCGAATGGCATCTACTGCCGCCTGAATGTCCGCTTCCGTCAGAAACTCCGTGGGGTTCACTCTGCCTCCGCTTGTCGGGTTGTACGATGGATCCGGATCGCATTGGGGCTGGAAAGCCCGAGAAAGGCCTGCACTTCCCTGCGCGAGTGGCCGGCCCGCAGCAGGTCCCGCGCCCGCGTGTGTCGCAGGGTTTGCGGAGATAGATCGTCTCCCAGATCGGCAGCCGAAGCCCAGCGCTTGACCACCAGCCAAAGGCCCTGCCGGCTGAGCCCGTTTCCTCGCTGGTTCAGAAAGAGCGTCTGTTCGCCGGGCTGCTTGCTGAGCTGAGGCCGACTCTCACGCAGGTACCGTCTAAGCGGCTCCACTGAGCGCGGAATGGAGTAGACCTTAATGCGTGCCGGCGGCTTGAGCAGAAGAGCCGCCTCGATGTTCAAGTCCCTGAGCTGAAGATTCACGATCTCGGCTGCCCGGAAAGCGGTCTCATAGAGAACCGATAGGATGGCACTGTCACGTATGGAGCCCGCGTTCTTGCGCCGCATTGGGGCTTCCAGCAAGCGATCCAGCTCCTCAGGAGAGAGCGTGCGGGGTTCACTCCGGGGGTTGGAAGGCGCCCGCAGCACCCTGCGGAGCGGCTCCTCCCGTACGCCGATGGCATGGCCAACAAATTCAAGATAGGAACGCGCCACGGCCAGCTTGCGGGAGATCGTCGCCGGGCGGTAGCCCTGCATTTGCAGCCATCCGACATAGGACTCGAGGACGGCCGCGTCCAATTCTTCCGGCGCAGCAACGCCGCGTGCAGCAAGAACACGCTGGAATTGATCCAAGTCTGTTCGGTAGGCAAGGAGCGTGTTTTTCGCCGCCCCTCGTTCCACGCGCAAGCGCTCAAGGAATTGTTGGATACTGCGTTCCACGCAAATGCCCCGGCTTTCGCTGGCTGTAACGGGGCCTCATTATACCATCGCATGTGAAATACTTACCATAACTATACACCCTCGCAGCAGCGCCGCATGCGACCGTCAGGAATCCCAAGCGCTGGACTTATTCAGGGCCTCGACGGCAGCCGGCATAAGCTCCACATCCAGGGCACCCAGATTATCTCGGAGTTGCTCCAACAATCGCGGCCACGATCACCGCCGGGATAGTGGACCCATTCCAAGCCACCCATCCAATCCAGAAGGGGCTGCCCCCTAACTTGTGGGGGGCAGCCCCTATCCATCAGCGCAAGCCGCGCATCTAGAGATCGGTGCAATAGGCGATGCCTACCGTCCCAGGCCCGGCATGGGTTCCCACGACCGGACTGACCTCGGCCAGGAGGGTCTCGACCGGGTCCAGTCGCTCCACCGCGGCTTCGAGCAACTCGCGCGCCTCGCCTTCGGCGGCTGCGTGCAGCGCGGCCAGCCTCAAATTCGACTTCCCCCCAACTTGCTCTTCGAGGACATCCAACAGGCGAGCCTTTGCTTTCTTCTTTGTGCGCACCTTTTCGAAGGGTTCCACCCGCCCGCCCTCGATCTGGAGCAACGGCTTGATGTTCAGCGCGGTTCCGATAAACCTGGAAGCGCCCCCGATCCTGCCACCTCGATGCAGGAACTCGAGCGTGTCAACCACGAAATAGACCCCGGTGTGATCGGGGGCCTGCCTGGCGACGCGAACCACTTCCTCGAAGGATCTTCCAGCTTCGGCCGCACGCGCAGCCGCGAGCACATGGAAGCCAAGTTCCATGGAGGTGGAGCGCGAATCCACCAGTTCGATGGTCGCGCCCTGGAACATCTCTTTGGCCTGGCGGGCGGATTGCAGCGTTCCCGAGAGCTTCTCCGAGATCACAATCACGACCATAGGGGTGCCCGCCTCGGCCAGGGGCTCGAAGATGCTGTGAAAGGCCGCCACTGTGGCCTGTGAGGTTGTGGGCATCACGCTGCTCGTGGAAAGCCGCTCATAGAATTCTGCAGGCTGAATGTCCACCCCATCCAGAAAGGATTCATCGCCCCAAATCAAGACCTGGGGGGCGACTTTGATATCGTAGGTATCGACGAGTTCTTTGGGGATATATGCGGTACTGTCGGTGATAATGGCTATGTCCGCCATTCGCTGCCCTCCTCTGTCTGCTTTGCCGCCGTGGCGTTCCAGTAAGTTAGAACCCCTGGCAGCGTGCGAGGTTGCGGGGGCAGCTCACCGGCGGCTATGTAGCCATTCCAGCAGCTTTTCCAAGGGCCATGTATTGAGAACCGCCTGCGCCGGGACCCAGCCGCGACGGGCTGTCATGACGCCGAAGCGTTGGTAGCCGAAATGTTCAGGATGATGCGCGTCGGTGTTGATCGCCAGCAGGCAGCCCAGCTCGACGGCACGTCGCGCGTGAGCATCCTTTAGGTCCAGGCGATCTGGATGGGCATTAATCTCAAGCGCCGTCCCATGCTCCGCCGCAGCCCGCAACGCCTGTTCCACATCCAAATCCGCAGGATCCCGCCGGTTGATCAATCTGCCCGTTAGATGGCCGATGATGTCAACATGGGGGTTCTCGATCGCCCTGAGGATGCGATGCATGATGCGCCCGCGCTCCTGCTTAAGCGAGGAGTGCAGTGAGGCGATCACCAGATCAAGCCCCGCCAGCACTTCGTCGGGGAAATCCAAGCTGCCGTCCGCCAGGATCTCCACTTCAATGCCTTGCAGGATGCGAGGCCCCCGGCTCAGCCGTGCCTGTACAGCCTCGATCTCCTCGCGCTGCCTGCGCAGGTCCTCTGCGTTTAGCCCGCCAGCGATACCCAGGCCCTTGGAGTGGTCGGAGATGACCAGGTATTCCATCCCCATGTCCATGGCCACCTGCGCCATCTCCAGGATGGAGGCCTTGCCATCGCTCCAGGTCGAGTGGGCATGCAGTTCGCCCCGAAGATCCGTGATCTTCACCAGGTCAGGCAAGCGGCCCTCCTTGGCAGCCTGGATCTCGCCACGGTCTTCCCGCAGTTCAGGCGGAATCCAGGGCACTCCCAAGGTCTCATAGACTTTGGCCTCCTCCCTGCAGAGGATCTCGCCTCCGCCCGCGCGCCTGAATCCATGCTCGGAGAGGGAGAGACCTTGATCGAGCGCCAATTCCCGCAACCGGACATTGTGGGCCTGCGATCCGGTGGCGTATTGCAGTGCGCTGCCCCACCGCGCCGGCGGATGGATCCAAATTTGGGCACGCAGTCCACCCTGCAACTCAAGGCTTGTCTTCGTTTCCCCTCGCGCCAGCACGCGAGTGATCCGGCCATAGCCCAAGACCGCCTCGAGGGCCTTTGAGGGGCTGTCGGAGGCCACCAGCAGGTCCAAGTCCCCGATCGTTTCACGTCCTCTCCGCAGGCTGCCCGCCACCTCGGCGTGCAGGATGCCATCGCCGCGCTCCAGGTATTCGAGCATGGCTTGGGCCGACTCCCATGCCTGGCCGAGCAAAACCCTGCCGGTCTCGCGCCCGCGCAGCGCTTCGATGCCCGCCAGGATCTTGGCCTCAGAGCGAGGGCCCATTCCGCTCAATGACCGCAACTTCCCTGACTGGGCCGCCTGCTCCAGGGCATCCAGGGAGGTGATTCCAAGCTCTCGCCAGAACTGAGCGGCGCGCTTTGGCCCAACTCCCTCGACCTTCAGCACCTCGAGCAAGCCGGCAGGGACTTCGGCGGTGAGCTTCTCGTAGAATGCCAGCTCCCCTGTGCGCAGGATTTCGTCGATCTTCTCGGCGATGGCCTTTCCCACCCCGGGGAGGGCCTGCAATTCTCCGCGCTCCCAAATGTCACGCACCTCGGGACCCATTTGGCGCAGAGTCTCCGCCGCGCGCCGGTACGCCATCACGCGGTAAACCGGCTCTCCCTTGATTTCCAGCAGGTTGGCGATGGCCTCAAAGGTTTCAGCCAGATCTCGTTCGCTCATGATCGGGGGCTTTCACTGTCAGGATGATCACCACTCGCCACTCGCTTCCATCCCCCATGAGCCCCACGCCTGCAAATCGGAAGGCCGGTTCCATCAGCAGTGTTCTATGTGCCGGATCCTGCCACCAGGTCTCGAGAGCTTGATCAGCCACATCCTGCAAGGGGCTTGGGGTCTCATAGAGCAGCTCCGCGGCTGGGCCTGTGAAACCCTGCTCAGCCAGGCGGGTTTCGAGAAGGTTTTCCCCAGTTTGAGGATCCACATGTCCGAGGTATCCACGAACGCCCATATCCGTGGCGCGCTCGAAGGCCAAATCCGACAGCGCCGGGTACGGAAGCAGGGGCAGCGCACCCGACTCTGCCCGCCTGGCATTGACCACCGACATAAGATGTTCTGAGGCCGCCAGTAGCGCAAGCTGGAGATCATCCGGGGCTGCGTGCCTTTCCGCAGGGCCGCCCTGCGGCGGCAAGGCATCTGATCGACAGCCCGAGCCACCGGCCAGAACCAGCAGCAGCAAGCAGCCTCGGAGCAACAGTCTCGCTTCTCGCATGGAAAATCTCGCATCGATTATACACGTCTCGCCGACCGCAAAGTGGAAAGCGCGACCCCCCTCAACCATTGTCCCGGCGGGCGGCCTATGCTAAGCTTGGTGCTATCGCAGCATTCGCAGACAGCATGGACGACGCATCAGCCATCAAGCCCTACGTAGTGTATCTGGTCAAGCGCCACCCGCTGGAGCGCGTCGAGACCGGCCCGTTCTTCCGCTGGCTGCACTTCGACAACGACTTCAAGAAGCAGCTTGAAGACCTAATCGGCCCCTACAACCCGAATAAGCTCACGATGCTCGTGGATGAGCAGCCCGCTGGGAGGGCCTGGGACCTCCTCCTGGAAAGCCTCCTCGAAGAGCAAATCGAATTGGTCATCACCCACCTCGCTCCGCTCACGTCCGCGCAGCGCCAGCAGCTCATCGGGGTATGCGCCCAGGTCGGCACCCAGCTCATCACACCGGCCGATGCCGGACGCAACCGCACCCGCCCCGGCTTCACAAGCCCTGGTTAGCCCGTTCTCATCGCGTACCACACCCAGGAGGATCCCTTGCCGTATGAGATCGTCGGCAATTTGCATGTGCATACCCGTTACTCCGACGGGGAGGGCAGCCATGAGGACATCCTGCGCGCCGCACTGGATGCCGGCTTGGATTTCATCGTCGTGACCGATCACAACGTCTGGGTCGAGGGCCTGGACGGCTATTACTATCGTGGCGATAACCGGGTGCTGCTGCTCATCGGCGAGGAAGTGCACGACCAAGGGCGGCATCCCCAGAAAAACCACTTGCTGGCCTATGAGGCCCGAGTTGAGCTCGCGCTGGAAGCAGCCGACCCCCGCCGCCTCGTCACAACGATCCTTGAGAGGGGCGGGCTGGCCTTCCTTGCCCACCCGCATGATCCCGAAGCCCCCATCTTCAAGCAGCCGGATCTCTCCTGGGTTGATTGGGACATCCAGGACTTCACCGGCCTCGAGTTATGGAATTTCATGAGCGAGTTCAAGTCTCGCCTCCGCTCCCTCCCGGCTGCTATCTTCTACGCCTATAACCCAGGCCTGATAGGCCAAGGCCCATTCCCCGAGGCCTTGAAGCGCTGGGATCAACTCCTCGCCCAAGGCCGCCGGGTAGTGGCCATTGGGGGAACCGATGCCCATGCCACCCATATCCGGCTGGGCCCTCTCAAGCGGATTATCTTTCCTTATGCCTATCTATTTCGCACCGTAAACACCCACGTGCTACTGGAGGAGCCCTTGCTCGGCGATCTAGACCAGGACCGGAGACACATTTTCGAGGCCCTCCGAGCCGGCGCCTGTTTCATCGGCTATGACCTCCCGGCCCCTACTCGGGGCTTCCGGTTCAGCGCTCATGGTGAGCGGGGCGAGGCCGGCATGGGGAGCAATCTAATGCTCGGCCTGGGTGTCACCCTGAAGATCCATCTCCCTAGCGCAGCCGAAATCCGCCTGCTGCGAAATGGCAGCCTCGTGCGGGTTTGGGAGGAGGAGCAATCAGTGGTACACACCGTCCGCGAGCCCGGCGCCTATCGAGTGGAGGCCCATCGCCATTACAGGGGCCGCGTCCGGGGCTGGATCTACAGCAATCCCATCTACCTGCAGGGGACCTGAGCCGCTTGCGGCCAGAACGCCTCCTGGATCCCAAGTGATATAATCGCAGAACATTTGAGCGAAGCCTCAGGAGAAGCCATGCAGCCCTTCCGGCTCCATGCACCCTATCAGCCAACCGGCGATCAGCCGGAAGCGATCGAGAAGCTGGTGGCGGGACTGGAACGCGGCGACCGGCATCAGGTCCTGCTCGGGGCCACCGGCACCGGCAAGACCTTTGCGATCGCCAACGTAATCGCCCGCACCCAGCGGCCAACGCTTGTGCTGGCTCACAATAAGACCCTGGCGGCCCAGCTGTACGCCGAATTCAAATCCTTCTTCCCGGAAAACGCCGTCGAGTACTTCGTCTCCTATTACGATTACTACCAGCCTGAGGCCTACGTGCCCAAGCATGATCTCTACATCGAGAAGGAGACGGATATCAACGAGGAGATCGACCGGCTCCGATTGTCGGCGACCACATCCGTGCTGTCCCGCCGGGATGTCATCGTGGTCGCTTCGGTGTCGAGCATCTACGGTATCGGCAACCCGGAGGCCTATGGGCGTGTGGTCTTGCATTTGAAGGTTGGCGACCGCTACCGCCGCGACACCATCTTGCGGCAGCTGGTCGAGAGTCACTATGACCGCAACGATCTTGAGCTACGCCCTGGCACCTTCCGGGTGCGGGGCGATACCCTGGAGGTCATCCCTGCTTATGAGGAGCAAGGTTTGCGCCTGAGTTTCTTCGGCGACGAGCTTGAGCGCATCATGCTCTTCGATCCGCTCACCGGGGAATTGCTCGGCGATCGCCGAGCCGTAAGCATCTACCCCGCCAAGCATTTCATCACCGACGAGGAGAAGCTCCAGGCAGCCATCCGGGACATTCAGGCGGAGCTGGAAGAGCGCCTAGCCTACCTTCGTTCACACGATAAGCTGCTTGAGGCTCAGCGGCTAGAGCAGCGCACGCTCTACGATCTGGAAATGCTGCGTGAGGTGGGTTATTGTGCCGGTATTGAAAACTATTCCCGCCACCTCGATCAGCGCCCTCCGGGCTCGCCGCCCTGGACCCTCATGGACTATTTCCCTCCCGATTTCCTGCTGGTCGTCGACGAAAGCCATATGACCATCCCACAGGTTCGGGGAATGTATGCCGGAGATCGATCTCGCAAAGAGACCTTGGTTGAGTATGGCTTCCGGCTGCCTTCCGCGCTGGACAATCGCCCGCTCTCCTTCGATGAATTCGAAGCCCGCATCCACCAGGTGATCTATACTTCTGCCACACCCGGCCCCTACGAACTTGAGCATGCCACGCAGGTGGTGGAGCAGATCATCCGTCCCACCGGCCTGATCGATCCTGATGTGGAGGTCCGTCCGGTGGCAGGGCAGATCGACGATCTGGTGGCCGAGATACGGCGGCGCGTGGAGGTGGGAGAACGTGCCCTGGTCACCACCTTGACCAAGCGCATGGCCGAAGATCTCTCCGACTACCTGTTGGAGCTCGGCATCAAAGTGCATTACCTCCACTCGGAGATCGACACCATCGAGCGGGTGGAAATCCTGCGCGACCTTCGCCTGGGTGTTTTCGACGTCGTGGTGGGCATCAACCTGCTGCGCGAGGGGCTCGATCTGCCTGAAGTGTCCCTGGTCGCCATCCTGGATGCTGACAAGGAGGGCTTCCTTCGCTCCGACACGGCGCTCATACAGACCATCGGCCGCGCCGCCCGCCATCTCAACGGAAAGGTCATCATGTACGCCGACCACCTGACCGATTCGATGCGCCGCGCCATCGAGGAGACCGAGCGGCGCCGCGCCAAGCAGATCGCCTACAATCGAGCGCACGGGATTGAGCCCGCCAGCATCGTGAAGGAAATCCGCGATCTAACCGACCAGGTCGCTGCCCGGACCGTTGCGGAGGAAGCGGGCGAGTATCGGCCGCTCACGCCGGCGAGCTTGCCGAAGGACGAACTGCAGCGGTTGATCTTGGAGCTGGAAAAGCAAATGCAACGCGCCGCCGAGGTGCTGGAATTCGAGAAGGCCGCCGCACTGCGGGATCAGATTTTCGAATTGCGGGCCGCGCTAATCGATAAGGAGGATCTGCCCCCCTGGCAGCGTGCCAAGGCACTCGCCGCCGCCGAAGCCTCGCTTGCCACCGACGCGCCAGCATCAACGAATTAGACCCTATCTGCGAAGGATACGCACAAATATCGGAGCCTCTCTGGGAGGCTTCCAAGGCCCACCTATTCCTGGAGCCTAAAGCTCGTTTAACGCACATGGTCGCCGGAAAGGCGACCAAGGCGGAGGGATAACGGGCGGAGGTCGCCCGTGTTAAGGTACGCCTGCATTATCCCAAAGAACGCAGGGTTTGTGGGGCCTTTGAAAGTTTCCTGTAAGGTGGCTTCTCTGAGCCGGTGGGGATCAGAAGGCGATGGCCTGAAGCATGGCCGGCAAGGCACCGAGATGCGAGATCACAGCCGCATGCCTGGGCGGGTTGGAGGGACAGGGCTTGTGCTCCGGATTGAACCATATGGTCCGGCAGCCCGCTTCTGCGGGCACTTCCACATCAGGATGGTAGCTATCGCCAACCATCAGCAGCTCCGACGCATGCAACCCAAGCAGTTCGAGCAGGGCCCGGTAGAACTCGGGCGAATCCTTCCGATGGCCTGAATGCTTCGCAGTGTAGATCAACTCGAAGAACCCATCGATGCCAACCCGGGCGAGGGCTCTTTCCACCTCACCTGGCCCAGAATCCATCGCATTCGTGGCAAGCACCAGGCGGTAATGCGGCCTGAGGTTCTCCAAAGTCTCAGCCGCGCCTGCGATCACTTCGACTTTGGGCCAGTTCACCATGGGACCTTCAAACTCGGGAAAGACACGCATCAGCGTGTTTCCCCAGTCAAAGGCAACGGCTTTGATGGGCGTCCTAAGCATCCATAGCTCTCCCATTGCACCCCAATGGGCTCATCTCTCCGGGCGATCGCTTCGCCCAAGAAAATTCTCTTGTGGCATTCATAATGCCACAAGAGCCGGAATGCGCGCAAGATCGTCCCCGACTTGCCGTCCCTCCCTAACTTGGAGGAAGCCCTTCATCAAAGGAATAGTACATCGTTTGAAAAGGCATCCGGAACTCGACCACATCTCTTTTCAGGGGTGCAGGTCAGACTCAGGCCTGGCATGAGTACTTCGGATAGACCCAAGTGTAAACATCTGATCGGGTTTTCAGGGGAATGGAAGCCGACTGAGGAAGGCGCTCCCGGCAGGATTCGAACCTGCGACCTTGGGCTTAGAAGGCCCCTGCTCTATTCCACTGAGCTACGGGAGCTTAGGGATGATTGTATTCCAAAGGCTCGCGGGGATCAATCGGAGAGAATCGGCCGAATGCCCTTATAGACCCGCGGCCCGGAGAGAGTCCGTAGGATCATACGTGCCGGCCGGCCCAGGCGCTCGCCGAGTTCAACTGGGGTGAGCGGTGTGTTGCCGTTTGCCAGGAAGACACGGAAGACGGCATTCACCAGCGTGGTCTGCGGCGTTAGGTAATCCGGCTGCTGGGAACAGTGGGTGATGAGCGTGTGCTGGATCCCGAGCACGCGTGTCACTTCGCCGGTCTCAGGGTCCACTGTGTCCACCAGCGCATCGGCGCCCACATCGGCGTAGGCTTCCTGATGCTCAGGGCATAAGTGGCTGCGCAGGTAGACGTCCAGGTCGCGGCCAGCGCGCTCCCACCAATCGTAGTCAATGTGGAACTTGGTGTCCATCGTGGGACGCACAATCGTGCGGGGCTTCATGGCATCTGGGCTCATTCTCCCCCGCTCCAGGCTGAGGCTTCAAAACGCCAGTATAGATCGCCCACATGAACGAAGTAGGGGTGGCTTACCAGCTCGGCGAACACCGCTGCCGGCGGCTGCCGCTCGACCACATTCACGGCTGCGTAAAGCGTCTGGGCATGGACCGCGCTCTGGGGCGTTAATTTGGCGAGCTCGCGGAACACATGCGCTACGGTCCGTTCAAGCGGAATGTCTTTGCGCTTGCGCTTCATCCAGGCCTCATCCAACGCCTGGGTATCGATCACGCCCACAACCATCAGATCATCGTAGGCTGTCCCTACCGGCTGCTTGAGCATGGTAAAGATGATCTCTCCTCGATCGTCAACTGCGGCGGTGCGGATCCAATCATTTCGCATCCGGCGGTCGCGGGTTTCGACCACCACCTCGCCGGGCGCCTCACCCTGGCGAACCGTCACCAGCCCCCCGACCGGCACATCGTACTGCCTGTACCAATCCTCCAATCCGATCACGTAGCCTTTCTCCCGCACCACCCAGCCAGGGAAGCGCTCGCCGCTGTGGGCATCCACCAAAATGAAACGGATGCGCGGAGCTTCGTAGGCTGTAGGAAACAGCGGCTTGAGCCGGGGAGAGAGCGGTAGGCTGCCCACTCGCCAATGCGGGAAGATGAGTGAGATGGTAACCTCATTCGATGGCTCTATGGGGTCACCCTGTGGCACCCATTCATCGTCCAGACGCGCTTCGAGCGCCCGCAGCTCCTCTGTCAATGTCGAGCGATCTGGGATCTCACCCTGCCATTCGAGTCGGGGCGGTGTGAATTGGACTTCTGGCGGCTCCAGCCGCCGAAGATACCATAGTACCTGCCCCGCCGGGCCGACCTCATCAAAGCGCTCATCCTCTTGCAATGCGTAATCCAATGAAAATTCTGCTAGCTGAGGTGAAAGATTGGGCGGAAGTTCAATCGTTTCGAGGAGATCCTTCGTGGGTAGCGGGCCGCCGCCCGCGACGTCCAAGACCGCTTCAGCCAGGTTCAGGTGGCCCTCGTTAATATCCGCCACGAGCGCTCGCGGGAACCAGCGGCCTGCGATGCGCACGGTATCCTCAATATCTTCCAGCCGGGCCTCCAGCACCTCTTCTATGCGAGGACCGAAGCGCTCGATGACCTTCTCGGGGGTATCCAGCTCCCTTCCCTCAAGATCCGGCGCCGGCGGGGCATTCAGTGCATGATCCTCGAGCCTAGCTGCGAATTCGCGCCTGTCTCCATCGCCTTCAAACTCAACCTGAATGACCTCGAATTCGCCAAGATCCGGGTTCTCACCCGGCCGGACGCCCACGACCCTGCCGATGCGCCCTCCCAATGCCGGGAAGGCCAGGATCTGTCCCACTTCGTAGGATTCCTTGGGAAGGTAACTGACATATTCTGCTTCGGCGGTGGCCTGCGCCTCCTGTTCCAGGCGCCTAAGCCGTTGCGCCACGACTTCCACAGCCATTTCGACCGTCGTCAAAGGCACCTCGCGATCGAGGAGCAGGTTTAGAATGAAATCTACATCCGACTCATCGATGTCGAATTGGGCCCAATAGGCTTCCGGCGAAACGGCGGTGGGTGTCGGCATCATAAAAGCAAATACATGGCTTGATTTGGGGAAATCGGAGACATTATACTACATGCGAGAGGGGTGTTACCATGGAAGATGCCTTTGTGGTTGCAGATACGGTATCGGGAAGGATCGAAGGCGAAATCATCCGCAGCATGCTCGAAGCCCACGGTGTTCAGGCCTTGCTCTCCGGCGAAGGTGCGGCCGCGGCGATCGGGCTTAATGTGGGCCGTCTGGCACGGGTGGACGTGCTGGTCCCTCGGGAGCAATTGGAGCAGGCCGCAGCCATCCTGGCAGATTACTATGCTGGACGGCTTGCAGGCGAGGATGAAGATGGCTGATCCAGGATCATCCGCGGGGAGCACTCATGGGTATCCTGCCTGAACCCAGGATAGCGGTTCCACCGGCACACCCCCGGCCCAGATTTCCCAATGCAGATGTGGACCTGTGACGCGGCCCGTCCCGCCAACCTTTCCGATGACTTGGCCGCGTTCAACCCACTCACCTTCTGAAACGTAGATCTCCGCCTGGTGCAAGTAGCCCGAATACACACCCCAGCCGTGATCGATATAGGTGGCGTTGCCGCGCACGGTCAAAGGGCCTGCAAATACGACCCTCCCGTTTGCCGGGGCGTAGATCGGCGTATCACGACCGTAGAAATCAACCCCCGCATGATAGGACAGGTAGGCCCCATTGTTGTAGCTCCGGCGGGTGCCGAAGAGCGCCACAAACTCCTCGGTGTAGTATCGAGAAGGGTAATCAAACGGGCCTTGCCAATATTTCTCGGGGGTTACCTTAGCGAGCAAATCGGAGATCAGCGCCTCTTCGGGTTCGATCACATCGAGGTCGATCGTCTCCGGTGGCACGCCGTTCAAGACCCGGAAGGGATACCCGCCTTCCTCGAGAAGCAGCGGCTGGCGAAATGCATATAGGATCTCGCCGCTGGCGGTATCTATGAATCGAAGACTTAGGGGCACCAGCCCGGGTTCTGCCATCGCATGCACACCCTGGAGAGAAACGAAGCTGCCATCGTCATCCGGGAAGAAGGCCAGCACCCGCTCTCCCAGCTCACCCTCCACCAACAGCCCTGGTGCCTGGACGCGGAATACGGTGGTGAGGCCCTGCACGAGCGGCAAGGGTCTGATGGCAACATCCTGGATGGGAGCTGGAAAGACTGCGGCCGCATCAGCCGAAGCTGCGTCCAATAGGGGCTCTCCGACGATCGTCCAGCGTTCAAAGGGCCCGCCCCCCATGGGCATAAAGCCCCATGGAGATCGTCCCAAGCGGGCTGCCAGTTCGAGGCTTGTCTCGCCAGGTTTGGGAAGTACCATCCTTCCTGGCAGAGAGTCGGCCTGGCCATCTTCCCTCTCGAGGACAACCAGAGTCTGCCCTGCATATAGAGCATCCGGACGGGAGATGCGATTCAGCCGGGCAAGCGTATCTGCATCCAGCCCGAACTCCATGGCAGCCATCTCGAATAGCTCTCCCACTTGCACTTCTTCAAACCTCAGCCGCCCCTCCACACCCTCAAACCCCGGTATGATCAACTCCATGCCGGGTGTGATACGCGAGGGATCCGCGATCCCATTTCGAGCTGCCAGGTCCTCCACGCTCGCACCCAGTCGCCGGGCAATTTGGGATAGCGTATCCCCTGGCTGGACGATGTAGACCGGCCCTTCGCCCTGCGCCAATCCGCTGGCCGAAGGGATAGTCATCAAGAGCACGCATGTCAGCAGTATGAGGCTATGAAGGTGAACTTGCTTCAAATGAGAGTTCATCGCCTATGGCCAATTCTTCAATCATCGAGGGCGGCCCTTCCAGAATATACCTCGCCGCAGCGTGCGGCGCATAGATGCGCCAGGGCCGCGCCAATTGGAGATCCACCACTCGCTGATCCTTGTCCAACCATGCAACGCCGAGCGTCATGAAGACGAACCACATGTGAATCGTGGCGCTCATGCGGCTTTCCCCCGAATCCACCAGCAGTAGCCCCTCGTCGTCCGCCAAGCGCCTGCGGAACATCAGGCCTTTCAGGCGACAGGCGTATGAACTGCACCAGCGCGCCCGCAGCAGGCGCTCGGGGCCTCGGCTCTGGCGCCAGACTTCAACCCACGCATCCATTTCAGGCTCCCCAGAAATAAACAGGGGGCGGCAGCGGCCGCCCCAGTTTGCCAGCTCCGGTCACCCTAGCCTACATCGCCCAGGATTTTCTCCACGCTCTCCAGCAACTCCTGAGGCCCGAAGGGTTTGGTGATGTAGTCATCGACCTTGGCGATATGCAATCCCAAGACTTTATCAATGGATTGGGCCTTGGCCGTCACCACCACCACCGGGATTTCCCGCAGCGACTCGTCGGCCTTCATTTGCTGGTAGACCTCCCACCCATCCATATCGGGCATCATCAGATCCAGCAGGACGAGGTCAGGCCGCTCCTTGCGCACGATCTCGAGCCCTTCAATGCCCCCATTCGCGCCTATGACCTCGAATCCCTTGCGGCCAAGGATGAGACGGACGAGGTCGATCATCTCGGGCTCGTCCTCGATGCAAACCACGCGTTTGGACTGCTCGGCCATCCGGCCTCCTTCATCGCTCCGCAGGGAGGTCTCACGTAGTTTAGCACAACCATCCCATTCTGCAACCAGCCTCTGCTCCTAGCGAGGCCGCTTGGGGATTCGGGCGGTTGGGAAATGGGGAGATGCCCGGGAAGCAGGCGGGGCAGCGCTTTTCGCGCCTTGCCTCAACGATGCAACGCCCTACATCTGTGTCTGCACCTCCGATGAAGAGGGCTGGCGCCTGCGCAAGAGATCCTGGCGGATGGACGCCAAGCGGTAGATCTCGCTGATATCCCTCGTGGTGAGAATACCCAGGAAGCGGTCACCCTGGATAACGGGCAGTGCATCCAGCTTCGCCTCCGCCAGGCGCTGCTGGGCCTCGATGAGCTCATCCGAGGGGTTCAGAGCTATCACAGTGCGCTCCATGACATCACCCGCGCGGGCATCGGGCCCTCGCTCGTTTAAGGCTTTGATCAAGCGCGCATGCGTGAGCATACCGATCAGTGAGTCGCCATCGCAAATCGGAAAATCCGACTGGAACGAATTCAGCGTCAAATCTATAGCATCCTTCAGGGGCTGATCTGGCGCGAGCGCCCTGGCCCCACGAGAGAAGGCCTGCTCGACGGTCAACCCGCTGAGGATGCTGCGAGCCGAGACGAGCTGACGCTCCTGGGTGGCACCGGAATGGACAAAGAGGGCGATCAGGACCCAGAAGAAATCCCCTCGCAGGAAACCGGCGATGCCCATCACCCAGGCCAGAGCTTGTCCGATCCCGGCGGCCAGTTCAGTAGCCCTTGGGTAAGGCAGCCTGGCGGCGAGTGCGGCTCTGAGAATGCGGCCACCATCCATAGGGAAAGCCGGGATGAGATTGAAGACCCCCAGCAAGAGGTTTGAGGCGAAAGTGTATGCGAAAAGCCCGGCCAGACTGATCCGGCTCATGTCGCCCAGCAAAGCGGGTAGGCGCGAAATCTCCGTTGACCATCCGGCCAAAGCCGCAACCACACCGAAGATGAGCGCCAGGCCAAAGTTCACCGCCGGGCCAGCGATTGCGATGACAAACTCCTGAGAGGGCTTCTCTGGGATGCGAGCCAGCTGCGCAACCCCGCCCAAAGGCAAGAGGACGATCTGCTTGACCTCCACCCCATAGTACTGGGCAGCCACGCTATGGCCCAGCTCGTGTAGCACCACGATAACAAAGAGTAGCATCGTGGTGAGGACTCCGAAGACCGCGCCGCTCATGCCGCCGCGGGCGAGCACACCGAATTGGAGCGCCGCCCAAACCAGTATCAGCGGGAAGGTCAGATGCATGCGCACAGCGATCCCACGCACGCTGAACAATCGAATGGATTGATCCATGTGAAAGACCTTTCAGAACCTTGTGGTGTGAAAGAGTATATCAGAGCGACCCGTAGGCTTAGCGTGCCTTTTCCTCAGGGTGGAGTTGCGGCGGCCAGGGGCGGTAGAAATCCTGGGGCAGAACGGGATTCCAGGGATCAAGGTACCCCGCTGCGTGAATCTCCATTGCGAGCTCGTGGCCCACAAACCGTATGTGCCAAGGTTCGTAGATGTATTCTGTGTGGACCGGCATCCAGCGATTATCGTAAGGCCAGGAATCATTCGCCTTGAGAGGATAGCTGAGGACGAACCCATAGCGGTGCGCGTTCTCCGCCAACCAAGCGAAGAGGCGCTTATTTCTTGGATCGGGCGTATAAACATGCAGGCCCGGCCAGGCCACATCGAACGCGGTGCCCAACTGATGCTCGCTATAACCGGGCCGCCCGGAATACCTCTCCGCTGTCGCCGGATTCTTCATCATTTCGCGCGCCCACAGGCGCTCTTGATAGGCATAGCTGCGATAGCCCGAGTAGATGACTATGCGCAGCCCGTCGGCCTCTGCCGCCTCCCGCAACCCTTCCCACGCAGCCATGGCCTGTGGATGAGGCCCGGGATCATACCAGGCAGGCAATCCATGCTGGCGGTCCACCAGCACGTCCATTGGTGGCCCGAGCAACAGCTGCAGGATGATATAGAGTTCGGCCAGCGCCCGCGTGCCCAAGGCAGTTCCCCTTCCGACTCGACCGGATGCGAGTGTAACCCTTCCAGGCGGCCGCCGCCAGGCTTGTAAGGTGGATGTAAATTCGCAACGCGCTGCAGCATGCTAGGATAAGATCGCGGCAGTTGAACCGGTTTGAGGAGAACCATGGCATCAAGCGTTCATCCGAATGGGTACAAGACGATTGAGGAGGCTCTCAGCGTTGGGGTGGAAGCCGTGGAGCGCGGCGATTTGCGCCACGGCGAGGCAGCCCTTAGTTGGGTGCTCAAGAAGGATCCTAGCAACACGGTTGCGTGGATCTGGCTGGCCTGCTGTGCACCCGACGATCAGGCCCGACGCGAATGTTACCGGAGAGCAGGGGAGACCTGAGCCTATCGGCTGGCCCTGATCGCGGGCCGGCGTCGGACGGGCCTATGGCAGCCATGACTCAGTCGATCCTCGTTATCGATGACGAGCGCTCCTTCTGCGACGTCGTGAGCGAAATACTCGATAGCTACGGCTATCGCGTCCACCAGGCGTACAGCGCCGCACAAGCAGAGGAATTGCTCCGATCCATTCACCCTGACCTGATGATTCTGGATATCATGATGCCGGACGTGGATGGGCTCACCCTCATCCGCCGCCTGCGGAGGGACCCGGCCCATACCGGCACGCCCATCATCGTATCCAGCGCCAAATTTCTGGCCGAGGACCGCGCCGCCGCCATGGAGGCCGGGGCCAACGCATACCTATCCAAGCCATTTTCCGCCCGGGATCTCAAGGAAACGATTGACCGCTTGCTTGCCGACGGCTCAGATGCGCGGCAATCGTCAGGATCCATGCAAACCGGCTAAATCTAGACTGTAAGCTCTTTGCAAGGAATCAGGAAGGCAGAAACAGGTATAAAAGGGAGTGCACCACGCCTAGCAAGGTCACGTGGTGCAAATACATCCTAGCATCTTGGGGGCGTTTGCATGGCAACCATTCTCGTCGTCGATGATCAACTCGAAAGCCTGCAAATGTTTTCGCTTGTCCTTCGGCGGTGGGGATACAGGACGCGTACTGCCATGAGCGGGGAAGAAGCGCTTGCAGCCTTGGAAGACGAAGAGGTGGACTTGATCATCCTGGATTATATGATGCCCGGCCTGGATGGCTTCCAAACGTTTGAGCGCATTCGCAAGCTTCCTTTCGGACAGCGGCTCCCCGTGATCATGGTTACGGCCTATGGGAACGAAGCCACCCGGCGGCGAGCGGAGGAAATGGGGCTCGATGGCTTCTTTATGAAGCCCGTAGACCTGCAGATGTTTTCTGAGCTCATCAAGGTGATCCTCGGTTCGCAACTTCCCGTGCGCTAATCCCCGCAACCGCTAATCCAAATGCCGTCGACCACCCGGCGGCATTTCTCGTTTCCACGCGATCCCTGAGCGATTCCTGGCAGCCAGATTGCCTCTCAGTTGCCCTGCTCCATGCGACGGTTAAGATCACAGGCTGCGCTGATCAGGGCCAGATGGGCGAGGTTGCGCCCGGCGTTCTCCATCATTTGGAGCAAATCAATCCCGAAATCCTCGACCATCCCCCTCCTGCATCTGGGCACGGGTCAGCGCAGGAAGGGGATGGTCAGGGAAAGGGAAGGGCATGGGACCTCCACTACGGCAAATGGTCCAACACGTGGCGCACAACGCCAGGTAGCTCGCCCGGATCGTCGACGATATGGCCTTTCGGAAGCAGACCGGATGCATGCAGCCCGCGGCGCGTGAAGGGCGTGCTCACCGCCACCACTGCCATGCCGGCTGCCACGGCAGCCTGCACGCCTGCAGGCGAATCATCTACCACCAAGCATGCCTGCGGCGCCACACCCAACTCCTGCGCGACGAGCAGATAGATCTCGGGATCAGGTTTCCCTCGCTCAACATCCTCGCGGGTAGCTATGAAATCAAAAGCCGTTTCAAGCTTCAGCACCTGCAGCACATGCCGCGCCTGCTCACAGCGCGATTGCGTCGCGAGGCCCAGCCTGCAGTGTGCGCGGCGTGCCGCATTGAGCAAGGCCAGCGCATGCGGCCAGCGATGATCGAGGAGCACCTGGGGATCGGCGAGCATGGCCTCATAGATCCCCCATGCGCACCTGGATATAGACCTGCCAGGGTGTTTCCACGCCGAACTCCGCCATGCGGTGCAAGGCCTCAGGCTCCAAATGGAAGCGCTCCATCAGTGCCTGGGCAACCTCCCTTCGTGGCAATCCCACGACCTCTTTGAAGGCATCGACGACTTCTTCCTCTGTGATCTTTTCCGAGCAGAGCGCCACTGTAGCACGGGCGTAGGATATGGCCTTCAGGCGCTCGGTCTGAACGAGCGTGCCATCGAGGTCGAAGATCATGGCTTTAAATGGGCATCGGCTTACCCAGGAGTGTGATCCTCCCCAGATCCAGACGGTGAGCTTGGTGCGGATCTTACCGGAGCTGCGGCTTAATAGCGTCATCCCGGTCTTCCCTCCAGGCTGCCAAATGGCTGCTGCCTGGCTCCGCTATCGAAGCGCGGAAGCAATGAGGGCGATCCGGGATGTGCTCTTCAGGTGACCGCGGCAGGACTCGAACCTGCAACCTACTGATTAAGAGTCAGCTGCTCTGCCAAATTGAGCTACGCGGCCATCTCTCGGGTGCATGGGTTCCATCATGCGGGGCAATTATACCAAGCCGCAAGGGTGCGTCAATTGTGGCACCCCCGCGCTTTCGGAGGAAACCGATTCGCTGCTACAATTCCCCCCGTGGAGCGTTTCCAACCGCCATTGCCCGCCCCCTCTTGGCCATCCTCTGCCCGCTGGGTGAATTCGCTCACCCTATTCTCGAATACGAGCCGGCCACGGCTTATTGTTTTCTGGGATTTCACCTGCCTGAGCTGTTTGAGAGCCCTGCCCTACTGGCGCGCCTGGCATGAGCGTTACGAATCCATAGGGCTGGAGGTGGTTGGAGTGCACACCCCTGAGTTCGATTTCGGCCATGATCCCAATATCGTCGCCAAAGCCGCTGCTCGGCTCGGGCTCCGCTGGCCGATCCTCCTGGATAACGATCGATCCGTTTGGACATCCTTCGTCAACAAGGCCCGGCCAGCCGTCTATCTACTGGATGCTGAGGGTCGCATCCATATCCGCCAGATCGGTGAGGACCAATACCAAGCCGTCGAGAGGGAGATTCAGACCCTGCTCAGGGATCTGCATCCCGCTTGGGAGCCTCCGGAGCTTCTCGATCCAATCCGGGCCGAAGACCGACCAAGTGCCGTATGCCTTCCGGCCACACAGGATGTACATCATGAGGCCCTAGGCAACGGACCGCTTCCGCCAGCGCGGCCAGCAGACCTCAGTCTTCCTGGCGACCGCCGAGAGGGTCGCTTCTATCTCCAAGGGACCTGGCAGAAGGAGCGTGATGGCCTGCTGCTTGTGAGCGCCCCGGGGCGGGTGGTGGTTGGTTTCATAGGAACTGATCTCCACGCCATCCTGGGCACCCTCGCCGCGCTCGAAGGTCGGCAGGGGCCCCAGCAACCATTCGCCCCAGTCCATCTATATCTTGATGGCGAGCCCCTAAGTCCTGAACTCTACGGCGAGGATGTGTTGATGCACAAGGGCAAGCCAACCGCCCGGATCGACACGCCTCGCCTTTACACGCTGATGCGCCGGGCTGTGCATGGACTGCACGAATTCGAGATCAGGGCCGATGACCCGGGTCTGGTGGTCTATGGCTTCAGTTTCGAATCCTGCCTGGCTTCGGCGAAACCTGCCCCACAACCACAGGAGGTTTGAAACGTGCTGCGCGCATTTCTGCTCTACCTCTCCCAGGCCGCCTGGGCACGGCATCTCGTAACCAGTTGGAGTGTCGGATGGCGCATGGCCTCACGCTTCATCGCCGGCGATACCTTTCAACAGGCCTTAGATGTTGTCCGGAACCTCAACGCCGCCGGTCTCTTCGCCACCCTCGATCATCTGGGAGAGGGTGTGACGAATGCCGAGGAGGCCTCGAGTGCCACAGACGCCTATATCGACATTCTGCAGGCTCTCGATCAGGCCGGGGTTGCCTCCAATTGCTCGCTGAAGCTCACGCAATTGGGACTGGCGGTGGATTACGATCTCTGCCTGGGAAATATGCGCCGCATCGCCAGCCGGGCCGCTGAGTTCGGCACTCTCGTGCGAATCGACATGGAGGATTCCTCCACCGTGGATCGCACGCTGCAGATCCAGCACACGCTGCGAGAGGAGGGACTTACGAACATCGGCCTCGTGATCCAGGCCTATCTTTACCGCAGCCAGGAGGATCTGAAGATGCTGCTGGCGAGTGAGACGCCGATTCGGCTCTGCAAGGGTGCATACAAGGAGCCTCCGGAGCTCGCCTATCCCAAAAAGGCCGATGTGGATGCCAACTATGATCGCCTGACGGCGATGATGCTGGAGGCAGCCAGGGAACAAGGCGCCCGGCCCGCTTCGCCGGATGGCAAGGTGCCTCCTCTGGCAGCTATTGGCACGCATGACGAGCGACGCATCGCCTTCGCCAAGCGCCATGCCGAGGCCATCGGCCTGCCGAAATCGGCGGTAGAGTTTCAAATGCTGCATGGCATCCGCCAGGACCTGCAAATCGCGCTGGCGCGCGAGGGATACCCGGTGCGAATCTACGTGCCCTATGGGACCGAATGGTATCCCTACTTCATGCGCAGGCTGGCCGAACGCCCGGCCAACCTAGCATTCTTCCTAAAAGCCCTGGTGCGGGGCTGAGAGGGCATTCGCGGATAAGCAAGCCCCACCCGCACCCCTGGAGACTTCTGAGTCAGGATGGACCCTCAAGGCAAAATCGCATTGGTAACTGGCGGTGCCCACCGCGTGGGCGGCGCCATCAGCCTGGCGCTAGCAGAAGCTGGTGCAAACCTTGTGATCCACTACCACAGCTCGCACCAGGCGGCGGAGGTCACCGCGGTGGAGGCCTCCCGGCATGGGGTGGAAGTTCTCACGCACCCCGCAAATTTGCGGGACCGGGAGCAGCGGGAGTCCCTATTTGACGCACTGGAAACCCGTTTTGGCGGGCTGGATATCCTGGTGAATTCCGCCGCCATTATGGAGCCCATCAACCTATTGGATGTCACAGAGGAAGATTGGCATAGCACGATCGACCTTAATCTCATGGCGGCGTTCTTCTGCCTGCAGCGCGCCGCCCGATCGATGCTCGCCCGCGGAGGTGGCGTGGTTATCAATATCTCGGACATTGCCGGACTGCAGCCCTGGCTCCGCTTCCCGGTGCACTCCATCAGCAAGGCGGGCGTGGAAATGCTAACGAAAACCGCCGCGCTGGCGCTCGCTCCTCATGTCCGCGTGAACGCCGTTGCCCCCGGCCCTGTGCTCAAGCCCACCGGCATGGTTCCTGAACGCTGGAAGGAAATCGGTGCTCAGCTCCCTCTCGGTAAGGCCGGCAACCCAGGCGACGTTGCCGAAGCTGTGCTCTTCCTCGTCCGGCAGGAGTTCATTACCGGCGAAACGCTTGTCGTCGATGGCGGGCAGCAGCTAACCTAGGCCCTGCCGCGTCCTGGATGGCTGGTCCCAGGGGAATCGAAATCATCCATTCAAAGGGTACAATGTGGACATACCGCTTGCGTCCGGCCTGTGATAGATGCTGAGGGAGAGTAGCGCTTGGGAGAAGCCTTCCCCATCCACGATCTGTACATTCGGCCTCTCGTCGCCGCCGAAACGCCGCGCGGAAAGGCTTGGAAATTGCTGGCCGAGGATGATCACCTCCTGCGTCGGTTTGGCCATGTTGAAGTCCTTCAATACAACCAATCTTCGGCTAAGGAGCTCGCCACTCGGGAGGCGGCGGATGAGATCTGGGCGCTGATCGAAGGCGAGGTTGAGTTTCTCTGGCACGACCTTCGATCCAACTCACCCTCCCATGGCACCCGCTTCCGCCACCACGCCACAAAGCCGACCCTCGTGCTGGTCCCGTTTGGCGTGGCCTTCGGACTGCATGTGCTCTCCCCTGAGGCCCGGTTGCTCCACATATCGACTCACAAGCCGGGGACCCATTCCGGCGATCAGCAGCTTCCAATGGAGGCCGATGCGTGGAATTGAGCTGGCGGTCGTTATGGCTCTTCTTAAGGCTAAGCCGGGCGCATTTCCTCTTAGGCGGGCTGTTGCTCTTCGGCCTGGGTGCCTCTATCGCCCGCTACCTGGGCGTTCGCATCGACACCGCCACATATCTACTCGGCCAGGGCTTGGTGACATTCATTCAGGCCATGACCCATTTCCTTAATGAGTACTACGACTCAGAGACGAACGAACAGAACGAGAATCGCACCCTGTTCAGCGGCGGAAGCGGGGCGATCGGTGAGGGCAAGCTTCCACGCCGGGTTGCGCTGCAAGCGGCGATAGTAACACTTGCTTTGATCGCCATCTTCGCCAGTCTCTTGCTCCGACGGGGCGGGTTGTCCTTGCTGGCGTGGAGCCTGGCGCTGCTGGGATTTGCGGGCGCCTTCTTCTACGCTGCGCCGCCCTTGCGCCTTATCGGCAGCGGCTACGGCGAGCTGGTGGCCTCTTTCGTGGTTGCCGGGCTGGTCCCGGCCTTCGCCTTCACGCTCTTCGCTGGACGCTTGCACCGCCTGCTGGTCATGAGTGCGGCGCCGCTCATCGCGCTGCACTTCGCCATGCTAATTGCCCTCGAACTGCCCGACTATGCCAATGATATGAAATTCGGCAAGCGCACCTTGATGGTCCGTTTAGGGTGGCAGGCAGCCATGCGGATGCACGATACCGCCATTTTGCTCGGCGTGCTCTTCCTGCTGCTCGCTTACCTGTATGGACTGCCTTCCCGGGTGGCTCTAGGGAGCCTCATCGCCCTCCCGCTGGCGCTGGCCCAGATCTGGCAAATGAACCGCATCCGCCTGGGGTATCCGGCACGGTGGCAGATTTTCACCGCAGGCGCCGTTGCGCTCTTCGGTCTCACCCTTTACCTCGAGATGATAGGATATATTCTTAGCTGACATGCCTGAGTTTCTCTCCCTCTCCCTGCCTGAACCGGGCTTGGACCGCTGGCTTCAAAGTCTGCCCGCGGATCGGCGACCGGCCGTGGAGCATGTGCCCACCGAGGGCGCCCTCGGAAGGGTGCTTGCCAACGATGTGCAGGCGCCGCATCCCCTACCGCCATTTGCCCGGTCGACTGTCGATGGATATGCCGTCCGCGCCGCCGATACCTTCGGTGCCTCGCCCAGTTTGCCGGCTTACCTGCACGTGATCGGCGAAGTGCGCATGGGGGAGGAGCCCGCCCTGCGTATCGAGGTGGGGCAGGCTGCGCTGATCCATACCGGCGGAACCGTCCCGCCCGGCTCCGACGCGGTCGTCATGCTGGAGGACACACAGACCATGAGCGAGGGCGAGGTGGAGGTCCTGCGGCCCTGCGGGGTGGGAGAGAACATCCTCCAGCAAGGCGAGGATGTCCAGGAGAATGAGATCGTGATTACGGCCGGCTGCCGCCTTCGACCCCAAGAGATTGGCGGGCTTATGGCGTTGGGGATCACGCAGGTCCCGGTCGCGGCCCGGCCGAGGGTGGGCATACTCTCCTCCGGCGATGAGATCGTGCCACCCGACCAAGAGCTGGGTCCGGCGCAAGTGCGCGATGTGAACTCCTACAGCTTAGGGGCGCTGGTTGCCCAGCTCGGAGGAGAGCCAATCCTGCGCGGCATCATCTCAGATAACTTCGAAGCCTTAGCGGCAGCCGCTCGCATCTCCCATGAGGAAGACGATCTTGTGGTGATTACCGCCGGTTCGTCGGTGAGCGCGCGGGACATCACCTCCGAGGTGATCGCCTCCCTGGGCGAGCCGGGCATCCTCGTCCATGGCCTGGCCATCAAGCCGGGGAAACCGACCATACTGGCGGTTGCGGATGCCAAGCCGGTGGTGGGCCTGCCCGGGAACCCGGTCAGCGCTCTCGTGGCCGGCCGCCTGGTGCTCACCCCGACCATGCGCTATCTGCTGGGAGTGTCGCAAGAGGACTGGCGGCCACAGATCAAGGCCAGACTCAGTACGAATGTGGCTTCGGAAACCGGACGGCAGGATTACCAGCCAGTAAGGTTGCAGCGGCGCGAGGGCCAGTTACTCGCCGAGCCTGTCTATGGACGCTCCAACCTGATATTTACGCTCGTGCGTGCGGATGGCCTGATCCTCATCCCACCGGAAGCGACGGGGCTTCCCGCCGGCCAGGAGGTCGACGTCTTTCTCTTCTAGCCGCCTTTCGCCCGCGAACCGCGAGGATTCGACTCTACACCATGGAAGACACTAGCATCTACCTACATGACATCCCGCTCGAGCAGGCATGGGAACGCTTCAGGCAAGCTCTGGCGCAGGCGGGCTTGTGGCATCCACTGGGCAAGGAGCGACTCCCGCTCGATCGGGCCCTCGGGCGCATCACTGCCGAACCAGTGTGGGCCGCCCGCTCTTCACCCCACTACCATGCCTGTGCCATGGATGGCTATGCCATCCGCTCCGAGGCGACCGCGGGTGCAAGCGACCGGCAGCCCCGAGAGCTAAAGCTACCCGACGAGGCATGCTACGTCGATACCGGGGACCCGCTGCCGGATTGGGCGGATGCAGTCATCCCAATTGAGAAGGTCGAGGCGGTGGGGCTAGAAACAGCCGCTCGCACGCCCGAGGCTATCCGCATCTTTCAACCCGTCACACCCTGGGCCAATGTGCGCTTCATGGGCGAGGATATGGTCGCCACCGAACTTGTGCTGCCCGCAGGCCACGCGCTCAGACCTGTAGATCTGGGCGCCATCGCGGCCAGTGGAGGACGATGGCTGGAGGTCTGGCGCAGGCCACGCGTCGCCATCCTGCCCACGGGTTCAGAACTGGTACCCCTCGAAGAGGAACCTTCCGCAGGAGAGATCACCGAGTTCAATTCGCTCGTGCTGGCAGCCCAGATCGAGGCCTGGGGCGGCGAAGCGACGCGCTTTCCGATCCTGCCGGATGACCTCGGACGTTTGAAGCAGGCCGTCGCCCAGGCAGCTGCGGACCATGACTTGGTGCTCATCAACGCCGGCTCATCTGCCGGCTCTGAGGATTTCACCGCGCGTGTGGTGGCAGAGCTTGGAGAATTGCTCGTGCACGGGGTCGCGGTCCGCCCTGGGCATCCGGTGATCCTCGGCATGCTCGGGCGGCAGGGAGCATCGGAAGAAGCCTTCCCACCCGGGCGGCCTGTGATCGGCGTGCCCGGCTATCCCGTGTCTGCTGCTCTTACAGGCGAGATCTTTGTGGAGCCGCTCCTTGCACGCTGGACCGGGCGTGCACCGCGCGAGCCCGAGCAGCTCGAGGCCACGCTCACCCGCAAGGTGCACTCCTCCGCCGGAGACTTGGAGTACTTGCGCGTCACGGTGGGCCGCGTCGGCGGGCGCTGGGTGGCAGCGCCGCTTTCACGCGGAGCGGGCGTGATCACCTCCCTGGTCAGAGCCGATGGGCTCATTCACATCCCCGCCGGCGTCCAAGGCCTGACTGCTGGCGAACAGGTCACCATCCGCCTTTACACTCCCAGAGCCGAACTGGAGCGAACGATCCTGGCGCTGGGCTCGCACGATCTGACCCTGGATCTCCTGGCCCAGTTCCTGGCCGCCCGGGGCTCGCGGCTTACATCGGCCAACCTGGGCAGCCTGGGCGGATTGCTGGCCCTACGACGCCGGGAGGCCCACGTTGCGGGAAGCCATCTGCTCGACCCCGAGAGCGGGGAGTTCAATTTGGCCTATGTCGAACGCTATCTGCCCGGGGAGGCGATTGTGGTCCTGGGCTTCGTGGGGCGCGAGCAAGGCCTGATCATCCAACCCGGGAACCCCAAGCAGATCCAGGGGCTGGAGGATCTCCGCCGGCCGGATGTGCGTTTCATCAATCGCCAGCGCGGCTCCGGCACGCGCCTGCTCCTGGATTATCACTTGGACCGCCTGGGCATCACCCCTGACTCGGTCGAGGGGTTTAATCGTGAGGAGTTCACTCATTTGGGCGTGGCGGCGGCTGTGGCTTCCGGCCGCGCGGACACCGCGCTCGCCATCCGCGCCGCAGCAACCGCCCTCGATCTCGACTTCATCCCGCTATTCAAGGAGCGATACGACCTGATCATCCCTCAGGCGCACTACGAGAGCCGCAAGCTGCAGCCGCTCCTGCAAGTGCTGGAGGATCAGGATTTCCACCAGGCCGTAAGAAGCTTGCCTGGCTATGATATTGAGCCGATGGGAAGAGTCATCCACATCTTCGCCCCATAGCCTTGTGAAGCCCGTGCGGATGCCCCCGGGCGACATCCGAGCGAAGAGGAGGCCACCGATGCCCATGCCAACTGTGGGCGATCCTGCCCCAGATTTCGAGGCCAAGACCGATCAAGGAGAAATCTTGCGCCTATCTGAGCTGCGCGGCCAAGTCGTCGTCCTCTATTTCTACCCCAAGGCCGACACCCCAGGGTGCACGACCGAGGCCTGCGGCTTCCGTGATGACTACGGCGCCTATCTCGAGCACGGCGCCGCGGTCGTGGGCGTCAGCCCGGATAGCGTGAAGAAGCAAGCCCGCTTCAAAGAGAAATGGTCGCTTCCTTTCACGCTCCTGGCCGATGAAGACCACGCCATTTGTGATCTATATGGCGTTTGGGGGCTCAAGAAGTTCATGGGGCGCGAGTACGAAGGCGTCCATCGCACCACATTCCTGATCGACCAGGAGGGCAAGATCGCCCAAGTATTCGAGAACGTCAGTCCAGATAGGCACAGCCAGGAGGTCTTGGAGGCCGTCACCGCGCTGAGATGAGACCATAGTATTATGCGGGTGTTACATTTGGGCTATGGAAAGTGCATGCCGGGCTGGATAAAATCTGAACGTCGTCACGTGGCCTATGGCCAATGTTTCGACCGCCCCCGGGCCTGCCCCCCTCAGGTCCGGGGGCGCTCCCTTTTGGGGCGCGATAGCGTCGTCCGATCGGGCGCCGAAGCGGACTATTCCGGAGGCATTGGCAATTCGATCTGATCGAGCAGCTCTCCTTGCACATCAAAGGCCCGGGCCCTGACCCCCTCGTGGTCGAGATCCAGGATCACATAGCTGGGTACCGCCGCAAAGTAGCGAGATTGAGCCAGGCGCTCTTTCATCGGATAAAGGTGTGAAGAGCCGGCACCCGCGACAATCGAAGTCACACCATTCAATGCCAAACGCTCATAGTTGTGGTCGTGTCCGGAGAGCAGCAGCATGACGTTCGATCCTTCCAGAAGGGGCAGCCAATGCCGTTGGATCGGAATGCCATCGCTGGCGTGGCGGCCACTCGTGTAGGGCGGAATATGGAACACAAGAATGGAGGCTCGATAGCGCTCATCGGCCAGCTTTTCGGTCAGGAAGCGCGTCTGATCCTCCGCTCCCCTTGGCTGGTAGAAAGCCTGGCTATCGAGCATGATGAATTGGTAGGGGCCGATCCCAAACGCATACCAGCCCCGCCCTGGCTCTCCCCCCTCTTGCCAGATTTCCGGGGGGAGATATTCCTGGAGTGACGCAAAGGCATGCTGGTAATAAGGCAGGCCGTTAGCGAGAGCATCGGGGTAATATTCGTGATTCCCCAATACGGGGTACAAAGGAGCCCGATGCAATACCGGCGCAAAGGGTGTGTAGAATTTCGCCTGGAAGGCCGCCTGCGGCGAGCCCTCCTGGTGGACGTTGTAGACCAGGTCTCCCGTGTGTATGACTGCATCGGGTTGATGCGCCGCGATCCCATCCACCAATTGGCGCGTGACCGCCTCCCCAAAGCCCGTATCTCCGATCACGGCCAGCCGCAGCGGCAGACCGCCCGCGGGCTGCGTTCGGAACGATATCGGATCCCAGAGCCCACCTTGCCATGCAGGCACCTTCAAACCGTCCTCGCCTTCATCAACAAGGACAACGGCTGCCTGATAAATATGACCTGGCTCGAGGTCCTCCAAGAGGATGACACCCCCGCGCACATTCTCTTCCAGGGACATGCACCCGCCACTTTCCGGGGGATCCCCCTCCGTCCAGTACATCAGCGTGTATCGGCCCGGAGCCTCCATCTCAAAGAAGAGCGCTGCCCGAGTCTCTCCGACATATTGCGCGGTCAGGGGAATGGAGTAATTGGCTTGAGCAGGCTCGAAGCGGATCGGACAGGTGGGAGCCGTGGGCGCGGGCAGGGTTGGAGTAACGGGCCTGGCCGCCGGCTCCGGCGACGCCGGAATAGCCAACGGGCCGGTTGGCGTTGCCTTGGGAGGCAGCCCAGTCGACACGAGGTCCGCGGGCCCGCAGCTAGCGGTGACCAAGCCAAGAATCAGGATGGTGAGACGTGCCGCCGTGCGGAGATAGCGGGCTAGTCTTCGTCGTCCTTGGCGCTCTCCCACAAGTCCTCCATCTCCTCCAGGGTCAACTCCTCCAACCCCCGGCCTTCGGCGCGCGCGGCTCGCTCGATCGCCGCAAATCGGCGCCGGAAGCGCCGGTTTGCTTTTCGCAGGGCGGCCTCCGGGTCAACTTCCCGCCATCGCGCATAATTCACGACTGCGAAGAGCAGATCTCCGATCTCCTGCTCCATTTCCCGCGGCGACTCAGCCTGCTCGACTTCCCGCAGCTCCTCCTCTACCTTGGCCCGAACGCTGTCCAAATCCGTCCAATCAAAGCCCACTCGAGCGACGCGAGATTGGATCTCATCTGCCTGAGCCAGCGCAGGAAGCCCTTGCGGAACTCCGTCCAGAAGCCCCTTTCCTTCGCCCGCGGCATTGCGTTCAGCTTCTTTCAGCGCCTCCCAATTATGAAGCACCTCCCTCACATCCTCGATATCGAGGTCGCCAAATACGTGTGGATGGCGACGGATGATCTTATCTTGGATCCGGGCGATCACGTCCGCCATCCTGAAAACGCCTTCTTCGGTCGCGATCTGCGCCTGGAGCACGATTTGCAGCAGCAAATCTCCCAATTCCTCCTCCAGCGCATCCAGATCGCCCTGGTCGAGGGCACCCAGCACTTCGTAGGCTTCCTCCAAGAGATGCTCGCGTAGGGACTCATGCGTTTGCTCGCGATCCCAGGGGCAGCCATCCGGAGCCCGCAGGTGGGCAACGGTCGCCTGGAAGCTCTCGAAGGCCGACGGACGCCCCAGAGGGGGGATGAAGAGTGCGGTGAGGGAGCCGATATTCGGGCTGTGATCAAGCCGGGCCAAAGAGACCTGCTCCTGGCTGGCTTGGGAGGTCCCGGCGGCGTGCAATAGCACTATCCCATGCTCGTCCGGGTATTGGTTCATCAGCGTCAGTTTGACATCACTGGCCACCAACTGGGAGTAAAGCTGGCCGATGAGCGCGGGCGCATCGGGGTGAAATGCGGGGTGATAGGCCGCCGCCACGTCCAGCGCATCCGCTATTTGCAGCCCATCCAACGCGTCCCAGCCGGCCAATTCCAAGCATGGCTCGATGAAACTTACGCCATGATGGATAGAAACCGGCAGGTTTCTCTCCGCGGCGACTTGCAGCAACCTCGTTACTGTTGCTTCGCCAACCACCGGGTCTCCGGGCACGGCATAGACAACGCCACCGGCCTCCCCTGCCTGTTTCATGAGCTCGTCCACGATGGCTTCATAGACCGCTTCGTATTCCTCGAGAGTCTCATAGAGATGATCGAAAGCGTGGCAAGCAAGATGCTCGGGCAAGCCCTGGACGGCCGGATGCTGTGCCGTACGCAGGTAGACATCCCGGGCTGCATTCAGCACTTCCCAGACCTCGGCGGTGATGAGGCCGGGGTCGCCGGGCCCAAGGCCCACGATTTGGAGTGGAAACTTCACGCCGACTTCCTCCTGAAAAGCGAATGGCCGGGGGTTGTCATCTCCCCGGCCAAGTATAACCCTATGCCAGCACCTACACGGTTCCGGCGCGATAGGCCGTGCACGTTAGCGCTTGGTGTAGGTGGGTGCCTTGCGGGCTCGCTTGAGTCCTGGCTTCTTGCGCTCCTTCATGCGGGCGTCGCGCGTCAGGAAACCGCCCCTGCGCATGACAGGACGCAATTCGGGATCCATCTTGATGAGCGCCCGGGAAATGCCATGCTGGACGGCCCCGGCCTGGCCCGTGATTCCGCCACCCTTCACCAGGCAGGAGACATCCAGCTTGCCTTCCATCTCTGCGGCCCGCAGCGGAGCCAGAATTGCCTCGATATCGCCGATGCGTGGGAAGTAGACCTCCGCCGGCTTGCCGTTCACGAGGATCTTTCCGGTGCCGCTCATAATGCGTACGCGGGCGCTGCTCGTCTTTCTACGGCCCACGCCTTCATAATACTGTACCGACATGCGTCTCTAGGTCCTCCTCCAACCTTTCCGCGGTCCTTGCCTATGCGGACCGGGGCTCGTGGTTCAATCCAGTGGCAGCGGCTTCGGCTTCTGCGCCTGGTGGGGATGTTCGCTGCCTGCATACACCTTGAGCTTCTTGATTTGCCTGCGGCCCAAGCGATTATGCGGCAACATACCCCAGACGGCTGAGCGGATCACGCGGTCGGGGAATCTCTTCAGTTGATCCCTCAGCACGATCTTTTTCAGCCCGCCAGGGTAGCCTGAGTGCCGGTAGTAGGTCTTCTCATCCAGCTTTTTTCCGGTGACCGCGATCTTCTCTGCGTTGATCACGACCACAAAGTCGCCCGCATCCACACCTGGCGTATAGGTCGGCTTATCCTTGCCCATCAATGCGCGGGCAATCTGCGTGGCCAAGCGGCCGAGGTTCTTCCCGGCGGCGTCCACCACATACCAATCTCGCGTGATGTCCTCTGGCTTTGGATAATACGTCTTTTGCACGTTTTCAACTCCTGCCGTCGCCGTCTATCCTGGCGCCGGGCCTCACTTCACTATCTCGCTTCACCAATCGCAGCGTCTCCATCCGCCTCCGGGTATTTCACCTCGATCAGGCACAGGCCACAGGCGGGTGCTAGGGGGCCATCCCAAACCTCTCCAGGCCGCTCAAGCAACGCTCCCAGTTCGCCCATGGAGAGGCTACCGCGTGCTACCTCGACACAGGCGGCCACGATCCGGCGCACCATCCGATACAGAAAGGCGTTCGCTTCGATCGTGAAGCGATATTCGTCGCCTGAGCGCTCCCACCCTGCGGCGAACACCGTGCGGACGGTCGAGCCATCCAGCTTCGGCGGCCGGCCAAAGGAGGCAAAATCGCGCTCGCCCACAAAGAGTCCTGCCGCCGCCTGCAGTTTCTCGAGCGGCAGCGGGTTGTTCACCCGCCAGGCGTAGCGCTCGCGCAGTGGATGGCGCCGGGCATCTGCGAATATGCGGTAGGCGTACACCCGGCTGGCCGCATCATACCGGGGGTGAAATCCTCCGGTCACACGCTCTGTGTGGCGAACGACCGCATCAGCGGGTAGGTTGGCGTTCAACGCCGACGTGAGATCATCCGCTGCATGCCGCCAGGCGAGGCGATAGGCGATGACCTGCCCCAGGGCATGGACACCACTGTCCGTGCGCCCTGCAGCCCGCAACGAATCCTCCGTCCAGCCCACTCGCCGAAGAGCAATCTCAAGAACCGCCTGGACCGTCCTGCGCCCCTCCGCCTGACGCTGGAAACCCTCGAAGTGGGTGCCATCATAGGCGACGATCGATTTGTAAGTTGCGATCGAAGAGCGGGCCTGGTCACCCGCCCCGGCCAGCATCATACCAGCCTATTCTTCCACCAATTCCAGCAGGACCATCTCGGCCGCATCGCCCTTTCGCGGGCCAAGCTTGATGACCCGCGTATAGCCTCCGGGGCGATCCGCGTAGCGGGGCGCCACATCGTCGAAGAGCTTCTGCACGATGGCCGGATCGTTTAGGCGAGCCGCTGCGAGACGCCGCGCGTGCACAGCTTGCGCGCCCCCCGCAGCGTTCCCCCGTTTGGCAAGCGTGATCAGCTTCTCGGCTTGCGAGCGCACAGCAACTGCCTTGGCCTTGGTGGTGCGAATGCGCTCGTGCTCGATAAGCGCCTTCACCAGATTCTTCCGCAACGCGGTCCGATGGCCGCTGGAACGCCCCAGCTTGCGACCTGCAATACGATGTCTCATGGATAATTACTCCGCCTCGGCTTCCTCTTCATCCCCATCCTTGAGGTAGCCCTTCTCTCTCAACCTTTCCTTCAATTCATCCAGGCTCTTCTCACCGAAGTTGCGGATCGAGAGCATCGCCTCCTCGCCCTTCTCAAGCATTTCGAGCACCTCGCCAACACTGGTGATCCCGGTGCGCTTCAAGGAGTTGAAGACTCGCACGGTGAGGTCCAGGTTCTCGATGGGTGTCTCGAAGATCTCGCTTGCGACGTGCGGTTCCTCTTCTTCGGCAGCGGCCAACGTGAGAGATTCCTCAGTTACGCCGCTGATATCCCGCAAGTGGGCCATGAGGATCTGGGCACTCTGGCTGAGGGCCTCCTCGGGCTTGATTGTCCCGTCGGTCCAGATCTCCATGATCAGGCGATCGAAGCTCGTGTCCTGGCCCACGCGGGCCCGGCCCACGTCGTAATGCACCCGGCGGACCGGGTTGAAGATCGCATCGGTGGGAAGTTCGCCGATCGGCAGGCGGCCGCGCTCATCCGAGGGGGAATAGCCCCGTCCTCGTTCGACGTTCATCTCTATTTCCAGGTGGGCTTTATCGTCATCCACTGTGAGCAGATAAAGCTCGGGGTTGACTATCTCCACCTCGGCGGGGGCGATGATATCTGCCGCCGTGACCACCCCCTCGCCCTTGACCTCCAGGCGCAGGCGGGCCGAATCGCCCTCATGCAGGATAAGACGCAGCTTCTTGAGATTGAGCATGAATTGCAGGACGTCCTCCCGCACGCCAGGGATGTCCGAGAACTCATGCGGTACATCCGTGATGCGGATAGAGGTCACCGCTGCGCCTTCCAGCGAACTCAGCAGCACGCGCCGGAGCGCGTTTCCAATCGTGATGCCATAGCCGGCCTCGAGCGGGCTGATGACGAACTTGCCGTAATTGCGTGCAACGGCTTCCCTCTCGATCTTCGGCATGACGATGTTTGTGGTTACGGCCACCGTTTTCCTCCACGATCCCTTCGCGGAACGTGCTTCCGGGCACTGCCTCGCTATCGCGAGTAGTACTCGACGATCAACGTCTCATTCAGGCTGGCGTCGACATCCTGGCGAGTGGGCATCTTCAGCACCCGACCGGATAAGCCATTGAGATCGCGCTCCAGCCAGGCTGGCACGGTCTTGCCTTCGGCCATTGCCGGCAATTCCTTGAAGAAGGTTCGCTTGCGAGAACCATCACGGACTGCGATCTCATCCCCTGGCTTCACGAGCATGGAGGGGATGTCCGTCCGCCGGCCATTCACATTGAAGTGGCCATGAGTCACCAGCATGCGCGCCTGCGCCCGGCTGTCGGCGTAACCCAGGCGGTAGATTACATTGTCCAACCGCCGCTCGAGCATCGCCAGCAAGTTTTCGCCCGTCAGGCCGCGTTGCTGGACGGCTTGGCGGTAATAGCGTCGGAACTGTCGCTCCGTGACGCCGTAGATTCGGCGCGTCTTCTGCTTTTCCCGCAATTGGCGGCTGTAGTCCGAAACGCGCCGCCGGCGGAATTGCGCCTCACGTCCGTGTTCTCCGGGCGGGTAGCTCCTGCGGTCCATAGCGCACTTCGAAGTGTAGCAGCGCTGGCCCTTCAAGAAGAGTTTCTCGCCTTCCCGCCGGCACAATTTGCAGACAGGTCCAATATACCTGGCCATAATCTCCTAAACTTCCTTCCTTCGTCTTTGCTCCAGAATGCTATACGCGGCGCTTCTTAGGTGGCCGGCAACCATTATGCGGCACCGGCGTGACGTCGCTGATAGAGCGCACTTTCACATCCGCCGCCATCACGGCTCGTATTGCCGCTTCCCGGCCCGGCCCGGGGCCTTTCACCAGGACGTCAACTTCCTGCAGCCCCAGTTCCTTGGCGGACTCGACGGCCTCCTGCGCGGCCAAGCGCGCCGCATAGGGCGTGCTCTTTCGCGAGCCTTTGAAGCCAGCCGAGCCTGCGCTGGCCCACACCACCGTGTTACCCTGAAGATCGGTGATCGTCACGATGGTATTGTTGAAGGTGGCGTGGATGTACGCCCTGCCATGGGAGAGCGTGCGCTTCGCCTTGCGGGATTTCCCGCTCTGTGCTCTTTTTGCCATTTCCTCGTCCTCGACTCCTCGCGCTGCAGGCGAGCCCTGCCCGCCACCAGCTCGTGGGACGGCCGCCGCGGTGGGGGGAAGGAACCCCACGTACCGCCCCGGCTGGGCAGGCTGCAGGCGCCTGCTACTTCTTCTTTGCCCCTCGCCGCCGGCCGCGCCCGGCCACTGTCTTCTTGGGGCCCTTGCGCGTGCGGGCGTTTGTGCGGGTGCGCTGGCCATGCACCGGCAGGCCTCGCCGGTGCCGCAGGCCGCGATAGCAGCCGATCTCAATCAGCCGCTTGATGTTCATCTGAACCTCACGCCGCAGATCACCCTCTACCGTCAGGTTCTGCGAGATGTACTCCCGCAGCTTGGTGATCTCTTCCTCCGTGAGGTCACGCACCTTGCGATCAGCGTGAACGCCGGTTGCCAGCAAGGCCTCGCGCGCCTTGGTACGGCCGATACCATGGATATAGGTCAGCCCGATTTCGACGCGCTTCTCCCGCGGCAGGTCAATTCCTTCGATACGTGCCATAGCCCTACCCCTGCCTCTGCTTGTGACGCGGGTTCTCGCAAATCACGTAGACTTTGCCCCGACGCCGTACGATCTTGCACTTTGGACAGCGCTTCCGTACGGAAGACGTCACTTTCATCGTTTGTCGCTCCTTCCGCCCGCCTCTGGATGAAGGCGGCCAGCAAAGTATTTATTATAGCGAATCCAGACCCCCTCGTCTACCCCTGGATCGATAGCGGTCAGGACCCAAGGGCCCTCTTCGGTCACCGCCACGGTGTGTTCGAAGTGGGCTGTCAGGGCCCCATCCACGGATGCCACGGTCCATTGATCAGCCAGAACGCGCGTCCGCGGGCTTCCCGCCAGCACCATCGGCTCCAGCGCCACGGTCATGCCGGGCTTCAATTCCACGCCCCGTCCTGGGGTGCCATAATTCGGCACCTGCGGATCCTCATGCATGCTCCTGCCCACGCCATGGCCGGTGTATTCTCGCACCACCTCGAATCCATTTGCCTCGACGTGGGCCTGGATGGCGGCCGAGACATCGCCGGTGCGATTTCCCGGCATCATCATGCGGATGCCCTCGAAGAGCGCTTCACACGTGACCCGCATTAGTCGCTCGGCCTCGGGGGAAACCTCCCCCACTCCGACGGTCAGGGCCGAATCGCCCACGAAACCTTCGTAGACCGTCCCGCAATCGATGCTCACGATGTCGCCCGCACGCAGCTTGCGGTTCCCCGGGATGCCGTGCACAAGCTCATCGTTGACCGAGATGGTGGTCTCGGCCGGGTACGGATAGGCGCCCGGCACTCCGATGAAAGCGGGCTTGGCGCCGTGCCTGCGCAGCACTTCGGCCGCGGCGGCGTTGATCTCGGCCGTGGTCACACCCGGCCGCACCACTTCCAGCGCCGCGGCCAGCGCCAGGGCATTAATGCGCCCCGCTTCCCGCATGAGCTCAAGCTCCCGCCGGCTTTTGAGCACGATACCACGCCGCCAGGTCATGCCTCCGCCCCTCCGGGGAGCACTGCCAGGAGCTGATCGGTGACGCCCTCGATGCCTTGTGTCCCGTCGATCTCAATCAGCAGACCCCGCCTGCGGTAATGCTCCACGAGTGGAGCGGTCTGCTTATGATACACGCGGATGCGCTTTCTCACCGTCTCCGGGCGGTCATCCTGGCGCTGGTAGAGCGCCGAGCCATCGAAGTCGCAGATCCCCGGGTGCTTGGGCGGATTAAAGACCTCATGGAAGATATGCCCCG
>Ga0190334_1000053_pt1 | contig 53526 bp, 54 predicted proteins | sample 48720478_MG_FD_161270 | JGI IMG/M metagenome (GOLD analysis project Ga0190334, IMG submission 161270) | Hydrothermal vent sediment bacterial communities from Southern Trench, Guaymas Basin, Mexico - 4872-04-7-8_MG | ecosystem: Environmental > Aquatic > Marine > Hydrothermal vents > Sediment ... | reverse complement strand
TGTAACTTTGTTTTTGCTTAAATCTTTTGGGCCAATGATTATCGCATTTTTTGCATTAATTTTGTTTGCATATTCCAATTGTTTTGCTAGGGTTCTTTGCATGAGGTCTATTTCAACAATTCCAGGCAACTTATTTACAAGTTTTACACCTGCTTCAAGGCATTCTTTACTTATAGGAGCTATGTAAAAATCAACTTCTTTTTTAAACTCTGGAATTTTGTTTTTTGATCTTAAAAATAATTCTAGAACAACATCACCCATTCCAAATCCAACACCTGGAATCTTTTCTGCATTACTTGAAATGCTTGCAATCAAATTTTCATATCTTCCGCCACCAGCAAGTGCTCTGAAGGTCATTTCTTTATCATAAACCTCAAAAACAGTGCTTGTATAATAAGCAAGTCCTCTAACTATACAAGGATCAAATTCGCAAAACTTTGCAACACCAAATGCCTTTAAATATCTAAATAAATCAATAAGCTCTGTATTATCAGCAAATTTTGAAATCTCTTTTAAATTAGAATCAAGGAGCTCTTTTATTTTTGAGAATTTATCTTTTGCTGCTTTTTTAAGAAGATTTTCAAATTCTTTTTTTGTTAGTTTATAGCGCTTATCAATTATACTATACAACAATTGAACATTTTTAATGCCAATATTTTTAAAGGCCTCTTCCATTATCTTTCTGCTATTTATCTTAATTACACAATCATTAGCAACTTTAAAATCCTTTAATACATTTACAACAACATTTATGATTTCTGCTTCTGCAAGCATGCTTTCTGAGCCAATAGTATCAAGATTGAATTGGAAAAAGGATCTTAGCCTTCCTGCTTGTGGCCTTTCATAGCGGAAGCATCTTGAAATAGAAAACCATTTTATTGGCTTAGTTAAGTCTTTCCTTTGGGAAATCATTCTTACTATGCTTGGTGTTGTTTCTGGTCTTAGTGCAAGTTTTCTGCCAGCTTTGTCAACAAGCGTATAGATTTGCTTTTCTATTTCTTCACCAGATTTTTTAATATATAATTCAAGTGGCTCTAAAATGGGTGGCTCAATTTCTTCAAAACCAAAACGCAATGCATTTTTCCTCCAGATTTCAAAGATGTAGTTTTGTATCCTCTTTTCTTCAGGATAGAAATCTCTAACACCTTTATAGCGTGAGTTCATAAAAAATAAAATCATTGTTCATTTATAAATTTTTGTAAGGTCAGGAATCACGAAATTTTTAAAAGGGCGGCAGGTGGGAATCGAACCCACTTTTCCAGGGCCACAGCCTGGCGTAATAACCATTATACTACTGCCGCCATAATTAGCTTGAAAACAAATTGCTTTTTAAAACTTTTGATACGGAAACATTTATAAGTGTTTATTCTTTGTAAGTTTTTATGTTAGCTATAACACCAATTGACATAGAAAAGATCCCAAAAGAAGCAAGAGATAAAGAAATAGCAAGACTAGGAATGATCGCAGAACTTGATGCAATAAACTTCTATGAACAACTTGCGTCCATGACAGAAAATGAAAAACTAAAGAAAGTTTTGTTTGATATAGCAAAAGAAGAAAAAACACATGTTGGCGAATTCCAAGCGTTGTTACTAGAACTTGACAACGAACAAGCACAAGAACTTGAGGCAGGTAAAAAAGAAGTAGAACGCATGTAATTTTTCTTTTATTATGAAACTGCTCAGTCAATTAAAAAAGTTAAAAAACTCTGAAATTAGTAAACTTGTTGCTAAAAGAATTTCTGAGTTTGAAAAGATAAAATCAAAGGTAAAAATTTTCCAAGAACTTTGTTTTTGTATACTAACAGCAAATTTTAATGCGGAAAGAGCAATAAAAATTCAAGAATCTATTGGAAAAGGATTTTTAGAATTTTCAAAACAAAAGTTAGCCTCTTTACTTAAAAAACTTGGCCATAGATTTCCGAAAACAAGAGCAAGCTACATAATAGAAGCAAGAGAATTTTTGGATAAAATTTACACGATTGTTAAATCTTATGATTGCTGTTCTGCCAGAGAATGGCTTGTTAAAAATATTAGAGGTATTGGCTACAAGGAAGCAAGTCATTTTTTAAGAAATATTGGATGCAAGAATCTTGCTATTTTGGATTTTCATGTTCTTGATCTGCTAGCAAGAAATAAAATTATTCACAAACCAAAAATTCTTACTAAGAAAAAATACTTAACCATAGAAAACAAACTAAAAAATTTTGCTAAGATGCTTAATCTAAGTTTAGCGGAATTAGATTTGTATTTGTGGTATCTTGAAACAGGAAAAATTTTAAAATAGTTATTTTCCAAGCCCAAAAAATCTAACAATTTTTAAGAGCCTGCTTTTCTTTTCTGGAACTTGAAACTTTTTGCCAAGAATCTTTGCAGCAAGAAGTTTGTATTGTAAAGCAGCTTTACTTTCTGGATGCGCTTCTACAACACTTTCTTTTTTTACTAATGCACTTCTTACAGCATTATCTTCTGGTACAACAGCAAGAATTTTTTTGCCTAACAATTTTTCAATAGCTTGTTGGCTTAATTCAAGTTTATCATTCCTGACTCTTGTTAAAACAACGCCCCTTACTGGCACTTTAAAATTCTCAGCAACTTTTATGGTTCTCAAAGCTTCTGTAACGCTTGCTAAATCTGGATTTGTAACAACAATAATCTCATCAGAATGCTTAATAGTATTAACAACATCCTTGCTTAATCCTGGTGCACTGTCAACAATAACTATCTCTGCTTCTTTTTTCAAATCTTCTAAAGCTGGTCTAAGCTGAGTTGTGTTAACATCTTTTATATCTTTTAAAGCAATACTTGCTGGCACAATTTTCAATCCAGAAGCATGCACATATACAGCTTCGCTTGCATGACACTTGCCTTTCAAAACATCATGTAATGTTATTGGAACCTTGCTTAGTCCTAAATTGAGTCCAAGATTTGGTGCTGTTAAATTCGCATCAACCAAGAGAATATTTTTTCCAAATTCCATCAAGGCTGCAGCAAGATTTATCGCAGTAGATGTTTTTCCTGTTCCACCTTTGCCAGAGCATATTGTTATTACATAACTCATTTTATCCGTTCTTTAACAAAATTCAAAAATTCTTTAGTAGCATAGAAATATTTTTCTAAGATATCTTCTGTAACAACGATTTTCCTTTTACCTTTTGTAATTAATGCAAGATTTTTTCTGTATTCTTCTCTTGCTTCGTAATCGGTTTTGATTAAAAATTTAAATAACATATAGTATTCTATATACTTTTTAACATTTTTAATTTTTTCCTTTACAAGATTTGCTCTTTCTATTGGTGAATCAGGAATTGTTTTAATCTTTTTTTCCTTTTTCAATTGTTCAAGTAATGCAAGTATGGCAAAATCAATCGCAGAAATTAATCTTTTAATTGTATTTAAAATAATATCACATGTTCTTGTATATTTTAAGCTTATAAACAAGAGATGATCTGCTCTTTTTAGTTCGCTTTCAGCCTCTTCTAAAAAGCTCATTTGAGTATGCCCTCCACTTTTTTCAGAAATTTTCTTGTTTTAGTAAGATAGTCTTTAACTGTATCGATATTTAAAGTTTTCATTTTAAATGTTGGTGAACAAATTATAAGCTTATCTTGCCTTACAAACTCCATTCTAGAGTTTTCATGACTTTTTATAATATTTCTTAATTCTTCAATTAAATCAATTGACTCTTTTTCTATTCCATATCTTGGAGCACATTTTTCTTTAAAAACCTTAAATTTTGCATCAAAGTCGTTAGCAACAAGAGGAATTCTTTTGTAAAGTAAATCATAAGCGACAACAGCTTCTAAAGCATTTGCTAATGTAAGATAAATATTCTCAGTTATAGCAACTATAAGTTTGATATCATTAACCAAAGGATAAACCATATAAGCAAGGTGATCTGCGGTTTTGAAAGTCTTTTTTGCAGCTTCTAGCAACTCAAGATGCTTTTCCATAATATTTTAGAGTAGTGAAAATTTATTAAAGTTTTGAATAACCCGTATAAAAATTTACTATTATAAGGTGATTTATTTTTTCAATTCAAGAATGGTTTTAGCAATGTCACCTTTATTTTCCTTTAGCTTTTCAACAACTTCTTCTCTACTTGCTGACGTTTTCTCCATTACAAGCTTAACATCATCTTCTGAAATTTCAACTTCTTTTTCTTGTTCATGGATTGTACCAGAAATTTGAAAAGAAATATTGCCTTGCATGTCTATCTTTGAAACACTTGGGTTTTCTATGATTATGTTCTTTTGTGGTGTTTCTATGACAACTCTTGTTGCTTCTATCTCGTTTTGTTTAATTCCAAGCTTACGCATAGCAAGTTTTACTGCTCTCGGGTCAACTAAGTCAAACATTTTAACCAAACACCTTATGAAGCCAAATTTCTATAATTACAAGAAGAATTATAAATAGTATAACAAATATGGGTTTGACACTTAATTTACTTTTATATTCATCATAATACCTTACCAACCCTCCTGTAGATGCAGGCAACCTAACTCTTTCATCTGCCATGGAATTAAGCAGAGAAGTTTATTTAAAAATTTTGTGTTTTTTTATTGTCTATGGGAACATTAATACACCTCTATCAGTTTTTTCAAAAATTTGAAAAAACTTAGAAATTTTCTTTAAAGAGTTTGGGTAGGTAAAAGATAAGCCACCTTCTGTCACACCTCCTTTTTCGGAAAGGTGTATGCCAACATTCTACTAAGCGTCTTTTGACTTGCATCGGCTGGGACTTTCGTTTCAACGTACTATCCGAAACGTCAGTTGTTGACATCATTCTTTACGGATAGCCGTGCCGTTTCTGGAAAGTTGCCCCCCATTTTTGGGATCTGCCTTGCGACAGACAGCCTTAAATGATGGGTGGACTTTCCTCGGCTTTTTGCCGAGAGTTAGCTCTTTTACCTACCTGTTGAAAAGTAGAATTAAAATTGAATAAAGAGCTGTGCATAGGCAAACGAGCGATTAGTAACTGCGGGCTAAGCACCTCGTTGCCTTGGTACTTACACCCCAGTCCTATCAACCCTGTCTTCTACAGGAGCTCTAAAGGCGTCTCTTTTCGAGGGAGGCTTCGAGCTTAGATGCTTTCAGCTCTTATCCTCGTAAGGCGTAGCTGCCCGGCCTACCCTGTAGGATAACCGGTACACCAGAGGCCCCGGACCACCGTTCCTCTCGTACTAAGTGGTCCTTCCTCTCAGACGCCAACACCCCCACCAGATATCGAACAAACTGTCTCACGACGTTCTGAACCCAGCTCACGAGCCTTTTTAATGGGTGAACACCCCCACCCTTGGCCGCTTCTGCACGACCAGGATAAGACGAGCCGACATCGTCGTAGCAAGCCGCGCCGTCGATGTGAACTCTTGGGCGCGACCACTCAGTTACCCCCGGAGTAGCTTTTCTGTCATCCTTGGCTCCCATCGAGAGAGCACAAGGGTTCGCTAGACCCGAGTTTCCTCCCTGTGTTCCTTATTGTTTGGAACGCAGTCAGGCCAGCTTTTGCTCTTGCGCTCTACAGGGGAGTTCTAAACCCCTTGAGCTGACCTTTGGGCCCTGCTGATGTCTTTTCAGCAGGGTGCCGCCCCAGCCAAACTGTCCACTTGCTGCTGTCCTCCCGAAGGGAGTTAGCGATGCAAGCCTTGAAGGGCGGTGTCTCAATGGTGCCTAAGGTCCAAACTGGCGTCTGAACCCTCAAACAGCTCCCGCCTACACTGCACAACAAGGCCCACACCGCAACAACAGGCTACAGTAAAGCTTCACGGGGTCTTTGCTTCCCGCTGGGGGTCTCCGGCCTTTGCACCGGAATAGTGTATTCGGGGGGTCCGAGCTAGGGACAGTGGGGACCTCGTTGAGCCATTCATGCAAGCCGGCATTAAACCGGCAAGGTATTACGCTACCTTAAGAGAATTATAGTTATTCCCGCCGTTTACCGGTCCTTACTCTCCTTGGAAGGAGGATTCGGATACCGGCACTGGGCAGGCCTCGCCTTCCATACTCACCCTTTCGGGGTTGCGGAAAGCTACGTTTTTGTTAAACAGTCGGGCCCCCTTTGTCACTGCGTCCTGTAGTTGCCTCCATAAAGAGACAACCGCAGGAACCCCTTATGCCGAAGGCACAGGGCTAATTTGCCGAATTCCCTTAGCTCGGGTCCTCCCTCACGCCTCGGGCTTCTCACCCAGGGACACCTGTGCTGGTCCTGGGTACGAGTAGCCAGGATTCTTCCCGATTTCCTTTTCAGGGACTCCTGGCATTGGCTGAAGCTTTCGCCCATTCCCAGGTTTGCTCAGGTTCTCACCATTACGGTACTCCCCTGAGCTGTCCTGGTTAGCACCTCTAACAGAGGTGTCAGCCTAGCCAGAAGCGTTGGAAATCGGGCTTTCGTTGCCGAGTACCTGACTAGTAGGGGAGTATTAACCCCTTTCCCTTTCCCTTCCTTCAACTAAGAAGGAAAGTTAGGCTCGACTAACTCTTAGCTGATCTACATTGCTAAGAAACCCTTGCCCTTAAGGCGCCAGAGATTCTCACTCTGGATCGCTCCTACTACCGCCAGGATTCTCATCTCTTCTCGGTCCACATCTCTTTACAGAGACGCTTCTCCCCGAGAAGAGCGCCTGCCTACCATCCCTTTCGGGACCCGCGGTATCGGTACCCCACTTAGTCCCGTCCATTTTCGGGGCCTGCTCCCTCGACAGGTGAGCTGTTACGCTTTCTTTAAAGGATGGCTGCTTCTAAGCCTACTTCCCTGCTGTCTAAGGGAGCACACACCCTTCACCCTTTAGCACTTAGTGGGATTTTTGGGACCTTAACCACGGGCTTGGGTTGTTCCCCTTTCGGAGTACGAGCTTACCCCGTACCCCCGACTCCCGACATCTTCGGCATAGAGGGATTCTGAGTTGGACTAGAGACCGACCCCTTTCGAGGCCTAAGCCCCTAATCCGTAGCTATACCCCCTCTACCGCCTCAGTCGAGGCTGGGCTGAGACCCATTTCGGCAGGAACCAGCTATCACCGGTCTCGATTGGCTTTTCACCCCTAATCCGAGGTCAGAAGAACGCTTTCTCACAGAACCTCTTCAGGCCTCCATCCCCTCAACAGGGACTTCGCCTTGCCCCGGATTAGTTCGACCGGTTTCTGGTCGTGTCCAAGTGACTAGGGCATTTTCATACCCGCCTCCTCGCTTCCAAAAAGGAAGCTGCGAAGCTTCGCTTTCGCTTTGGATGCTCCTAAGGAGGATTATCCTCGCCACCTAGGCACACTCCCTGGCCCGTTTTTCGAAACGTACGATGCAACCCCGGGGGGCCGCATCATACTATGACCACCAGGTTTCGGACTCTTTTCACTCTCTATCGCGAGTTCTTTTCAACTTTCCCTCACGGTACTTGTTCGCTATCGGGTTCCAGACAATATTTAGGATTGGAAGTCGATGACTCCCATCTTTTAGCCCAGAATCCAGTGGGCTATACTCTGGAAAAGGACGATTTCCTTTCCAGGTTCCTCTACGGGGCTTTCACCCTCTTTGGCGTCCCTTTCCAGGGAACTTCAAGTCTCCAGATTGGAAACCATAAGTCCTTTTCCAAAACCCCACATCTCTACCATGTTGCCATGGTAGATTCGGTTTGTCCTGTGCTACTTTCCCTCGCTGGTACTCGCAACATCCCAATTGGTTTCTTTTCCTGCGGGTACTAAGACGCTTCAATCCCCCGCGTCAGCAATCCTTTCGGATTTCCTCTTTCGAGGACCTTTTTGGATTCAAGAATCCCTGGTTCTAGGGCTGCTTGCGCCTTCCCAGGGCTTTTCGTAGCTTGCCACGCTCTTTATCGCGTCTGGAACCTAGTCGTCCACCTGATGGCTCCCTTGCCTATGCACGGCTCCTATGAGCCCTTTGATCCTAAGCGAACATGCTTTACGGATCTGCACTTGTAAATGGACCTGGTGGGATTCGAACCCACGACCCCCGCCTTGCAAAGGCGATGCTCTACCAGACTAAGCTACAGGCCCGTGAGTTTTAGCAAATAATAGATAAGTAAAAGGAGGTGATCCAGCCGCAGGTTCCCCTACGGCTACCTTGTGACGACTTAGCCCTCCTTGCCGAGTTTGAATTCGTTCTACCCCGAGGGGTAAACCTTATCCAAACCCAGCTCGGATGGCTTGACGGGCGGTGTGTGCAAGGCTCAGGGACGTATTCACCGCTCGCTGATGACGAGCGATTACTACGGATTCCGGTGTCACAAGGGCGAGTTACAGCCCTCGATCTAAACTAAGGTAAGGTTTAGAGGATTAGCTTCCCCTCTCGGGGTCGCATCCCATTGTCCTTACCATTGTTGCGCGCGTGTGGCCCAGGAGGTTCGGGGCATACTGACCTACCGTTGCCCACACCTTCCTCCCGCTTTCGCGGGCAGTCCTCCCATTGTGCCCGTTCCTCCAAGCTGGAGACGATGGCAAATGGGAGCGTGGGTCTCGCTCGTTGCCGGACTTAACCGGACACCTCACGGCACGAGCTGACGGCGGCCATGCACCACCTCTCGGCTCATCAGGTAAAACCTTCAATCTGACCTTCATCTTGCCGTCGCTCCTGGTAAGGTTCCCGGTGTGGAATCCAATTGAACCGCACGCCGCACCCGTTGTAGTGAGCCCCCGCCAATTCCTTTAAGTTTCAGCCTTGCGACCGTACTCCCCAGGTGGCGGGCTTAACGCCTTCGCTTAGGCACAGCATATCCTCAAGGAATATGCTGCACCTAGCCCGCAGCGTTTACGGCTGGGACTACAGGGGTATCTAATCCCTTTCGCTCCCCCAGCTTTCATCCCTCACCGTCGGACCCGTTCTGGGTAGGTGCCTTCGCCATCGGTAGTCCTCCGGGGATTATCACATTTTACCGCTACCCCTGGAATTCTCCTACCCTCTCCCGGTCCCAAGCTGGCTAGTATCTCTTGCATGCTGTTGGGTTAAGCCCAACAATTTCACAAGAGACTAAACCAGCCGGCTACGGATGCTTTAGACCCAATAAACGCGAGTGCCACTTGGGGCGCCGGTGTTACCGCGGCGGCTGGCACCGGTCTTGCCCACCCCTTATTCGCCAAGCTTTTTACACTTGGCAAAAGCCCATTCCTGGAGGAATGAGCACTAGGAGTCCCCTTATCACGCTTTCGCGCATTGTAAAGGTTTCGCGCCTGCTGCACCCCGTAGGGCTAGGGCCAGTATCTCAGTGCCCTTCTCAAGGCTCCTGCTCTCACAGCCCTTACCGATCTTAGGCTTGGTGAGCCATTACCTCACCAACAACCTAATCGGCCGCCGACCCATCCTAAGGCGTTTCCTTTTAGAGAAGGAACATTCCAGTACCCTTCTCCTATCCAGTATTAGCCTCAGTTTCCCGAGGTTATTCTGGACCTTAGGGTAGGTTGTCGACGTGTTACTGAGCCTTCCGCCGGTGCTCTCCCGAAGGAGAGTCCCTGACTTGCATGGCTTAGTCGGACTCCCAGAGCAGCACTCTCCCGCAGGATCAACGGGAACAGTGCAAGGCTGAAAAGTAGTCGTACTTAATATATTATTAAGTACCCATCAAAATAGACAAAAATTAAAATCAAAAAACTTATATTTAAATATTTCGCTTTATATAAAATGGCAAGGGATTTTAGAAATCTGGAGATCTGGAAACTAGGTTATCGATTAGCTTTGGATTTACATAAGTTAACAGAGAAATTTCCTGAAGAGGAGTTCAATTTAAAATCGCAAATTAAAAGAGCCTCGCTTTCTATCCCTTTAAATGTTGCAGAAGGTACAAGTAGATACTCCAAAAACGCTTTTCTCCAATTTTTAAGTTACGCATATGGTTCGCTTAAAGAGTTGCAAGTGTTAATAATGTTTTGTAGAGATTTAAATTACATTACCACTTTGGAATACAACAATTACATACAAAAAATAGATACCCTCGGAAGAAAACTCTACATTTTTATGAACAAAGTAAACTCACAAAGATTTTTTAATTGGTTTAGAAAATTATTCTAGAATTTCAATGGAAATTTGAATCCCTTCTGGAATAGGAACTCGCATAATCAATCTTAAAGCTCTCTCATCAACACCAAGATCAATTAATCTTTTATGAATTCTCATTTCAAACCTATCAAAAGAAGCTTTCCCATCACCACACGGAGATTTTCTTGTTGTAATTTTTAACCTTCTTGTTGGTAATGGGACGGGACCATGCATCGGAGTACTGGTCTTTTCAGCAATTTCACTTATAGCTTGACAAATTTCATTAAGCTTTTCCACATCCGGCGATGCCAAATTTATTCTCGCTTTTGCCATTTTGGTAATAAATTTTAAAACAGATATATAAACATTTCTATAAATTTATCAAAAAGAAAAAATTTACTTAATTTCTTTCTTTACTAAGTCAATACAGATGCCTGCTGCTACTGTAGTACCAGCATCCCTTATAGCAAATCTTGCCATATGGGGAATATCGCTTTGCTTTTCTATTACCAATGGTTTTGTTGGTTTAATTTTTACAATTGCAGTGTCGCCATTCTTAAGCATCTCTGGATTTTCTTTAATTGTTTCGCCTGTTGCAGGATCTATTTGCTTAAGTAATGCATCAAATCTGCAAGCTACTTGTGCTGTATGCACGTGGAACACAGGCGTATAACCTACAGTTAGTACAGATGGATGATTCAACACAACAATTTGTGCAGTAAATTCTGTAGCAATTGTTGGTGGATTATCAACATGACCAACAACGTCGCCTCTTGCTATATCTTTCTTTCCAACACCCCTTACGTTGAATCCAACATTATCACCAGGTACAGCTTCTTGTAATGATTCGTGGTGCATTTCTATACTTTTAACTTCACCAGTTACACCAGTGCCTTCTCTTGCTGGAACAATAGTTACTTTATCTCCAACTTTCATAACACCTGTTTCGACTCTTCCTACTGGTACAGTACCTATGCCTTGAATGTTGTAGACATCTTGAATTGGTAATCTTAAAGGCAAATCGACTGGTTTTTCTGGCTCTTTAAAGTTGTCAAGCTGTTCAAGCAACGTTGGTCCATTATACCACGGCATCTTATCAGACTTTTTTACTACATTATCTCCATGCAAGGCAGCAATGGGTATAAATTGGATCTCATCAACATTATATTGAACACTCTTTAACAATTCAGAGACAGATTTTTTAACTTCTTCAAATTTTTCTTGGCTGTAATTTACCATATCCATTTTATTTATACAGACAGCTAGTTGATTAACACCCATTGTTCTGCACAAGAAAACATGCTCTTTCGTTTGTTCCATGACTCCTTCAGAAGCAGCCACAACCAATATGCCAACATCTGCTTGACTAGCTCCAGTAATCATGTTTTTAACGAAGTCTCTATGACCAGGAGCATCGATAATTGTATACTCATATTTATTTGTTATGAATTTTTTGTGGGATAAATCAATCGTAAGCCCTCTTTCTCGTTCTTCTTTGAGATTGTCCATTACAAAAGCAAACTCAAACCCTGCCTTACCAAGTTCTTCAGCTTTTTCTTTAAATTTTCTTAAAGTTTGCTCGTCTATGTTTCCACTATCAAAAAGAAGCCTACCAACAGTTGTACTTTTTCCATGATCCACATGACCCACGAATACAATGTTAATGTGAGGTTTTTCCTTTGCCATTTTGATCTGCAATTTTGAGGTCACAACTTATTTATAAAACTTTCGTTATTCAAGCTTCAAACCCTTTCTTTCGCGTATTTGCTTGATAATTTTTTGCTGCAAATCTTCTGGAAGTTTTTCAAAAATTTGATCTACTACAAAAAAGCACCCTCTACCACCTGTTGCGCTTCTTAAATCCGAACTTAACCCGAACATTTCCGCTACAGGCATCTTTGCTTTAACAATTAATTGTTCATCTTCTTGATTCATTTCCAACAACTGGCCTCGTCTATTTTGTATTAACTTTGATATCTCACCCATATATTCTAAAGGGGCTTCTATTTGTAATATTTGCTTTGGTTCAAACAAAACAGCGTTGGCTTCGAGCATACCATTTCTTATAGCATCTCTAACAGCAGGCAAAACTTGAGCGGGTCCTCTATGAATAGCATCCTCGTGTAGTTCACAATCAACAAGGTCAACTCTTAACTTAATACATGGTTCTCTTGCTAAAGGACCTTCGTCCATTACTTGTTCAAAAGCGTCTATTACCATTTCAATAACTTCACCAATGTGTACAATACCTCTAGTGCTATCAACCAAAATGTTTCCTTTGTAAATATCCTTTATACTTCTTGCTTCTTTTGTTTCCATTCCAAGTTCAATTAATTTTTGAATTGTGGCTTCGTCTTTCTTCCTTACTCTTCCTTCTGGAAGCTCTCCAAGTTTGATTGCTTGATAAATGTCTTCATTCAAAGGGGTAACTTTTATGAAAAATTTGTTGTGTTTATTTGGGGATTTGCCTTCGACTATTGGTGATTCCTTTAGTACAGTTTCTCTGTAAACAACTATTGGATTGCTTGTTTGTACATCAAGTCCTTTTTCAGTTTTAATTCTGTTTTCGATAACTTCTAAATGCAATTCACCCATTCCAGAAATAAGATTTTCACCAGTTTCTTCATTGATCTGTACAACAACAGTAGGATCTTCTTTGTGAACTTTCTTTAAGATGTCTATCAATTTCGGCAGGTCACTTGCTTTTTTTGGCTCAATACTTTTAGTAACAACCGGCTCAAATATGTGCTTAATAGATTCAAAGGGCTCTATTGGCTTAGAAGAAACAGTCTCGCCAACATAAATATCTTTCAGCCCAGTTAAACCAATAATATTGCCAGCAGGAGCAGAATCTATTTGGATACGTTGTGCACCTTTATAAATCAAAACTTGTTGAACTCTTGCCCATTTCTTTGCAAGATTCAAATAAATTTCTTGACCTTGCTTGACTGTTCCCGCAAACAATCTACCCGCAGCAACTTCACCAGCATGTTTGTCAATAACAATTTTTGTAGGAACAAAAATAACTGGCCCGTTGGCATCGCAGTTAAGCAAAGCTTTACCTTCTTCTGTTTCAAGATCACCACGCCATATTTTTGGAATCCTATATCCTTGGGCTTCTTTTGGATTTGGTAAATGTTTAATAACCATGTCCAAAACAACTTCATGCAAAGGAGCTTTTTTTGAAAGCTCTGTATATGTTTCACTTTCATAAGCATCAATTATTTCTTTAAAAGAGAGTCCCTTTTTCTGCATAAATGGAAAACTCATTGCCCATTTATGAAAAGCGCTTCCAAATGCAACACTTCCTTCTTGAACAGAAACCTGCCATTTTTCTTTAAATTCTTCAGGAGCAAGTTGTCTGACGAGCTTGTTAACATCATTGATAATTTTCACGAACTTTTCTTGCATCTTTTCTGGTGTTAATTTAACTTCTTTAATCAGTCTATCAACCTTGTTAATAAACAAAACAGGCTTTACCCTTTCCTTCAAGGCTTGTCTTAGAACAGTTTCTGTTTGTGGCATGACACCTTCTACAGCACACACAAGCACTATAACACCATCAACAGCCCTCATAGCTCTTGTTACGTCACCACCAAAATCAACATGCCCTGGTGTGTCTATGAGATTGATAAGATACTCTTCATTTTCATAACCATGTACCATGTTTGCATTAGCAGCATCAATAGTAATACCTCTTGCTTGCTCGTCTTCATGAAAATCAAGAGCAAGTTGTCTTCCAGCAAGCTCTTCAGAAATCATTCCAGCACCAGCAAGAAGATTATCGCTAAATGTTGTTTTACCATGATCGATATGGGCAGCAACACCAATATTTCTAATCCTTTCTGGTTTGAGCATAAGCTGCTTTACTTTTTCACCTACATCTGCCATGGAAAAATCTGAAAATAAAAAGCTTATAAATTTTTTGTTTTGTTTAAGATTTAAAATTTTGAAGTTAGATTTAGACATCATTCTTATTCTCAACAAAATTATTTTCATTACACAACATTTAAAAATTCTCAAAATTTAAAATTCTAAAAAATGCTAAGCATGATACTTTGGATTATTGTGTTTGTTGCAAGTTTGTTTTTCTTAGTAAAATCTGCCGATTACTTTACAGATTATTGTGAAAAACTTGCTTTGTATCTAGGAGCACCAGCATTTATAATTGGTGTTACTATTGCAGCAATTGGCACATCTCTACCAGAATTAATAACATCTATATTTTCTGTAATTTACAAGCATTCAGAAATCGTTGCAGGAAACGCTATAGGCAGTAACATAGCAAACATCTTGCTAATAGTAGGCCTTTGTGCTATAATCAGCAAGGACATAAAATTTGAATGGGATCTCTTAAGAGTTGATTTGCCTTTGTTAATCGGCTCAGCTTTTTTGATAAGCATATTTATTTTTGATGGCATATTTACTTACAAAGAAGCAATACTTTGTATTTTGGCATATCTTGTTTATTTTTTCTATTCCAAAGAAGCACACAAAAAAAATAAAATATCAATAAGGGACAAGAAAGCAATCATTCCTCTTAAAACATTTCTTTTTCTTGTTTCTGTTGCTGCGTTATACTTTTCATCTAAGTATCTTGTAGTTTCGATTGTTGAACTTTCAAAAGCTTTTGAAATCGGGGCAGATGTTATTGCCGCAACCGCTGTAGCTATAGGCACGTCTTTACCAGAACTTATGGTTTCTGTTTTTGCTATCAAAAAGAAAGATTATGAAATTGCTATTGGCAATATCATAGGAAGTAATATCTTTAATTCTTTACTGGTTTTTGGAATACCTGGGCTTATAGGAAGTCTTGTTATCACAGATTATGTAAAATACTTTGCACTCCCATTTATGTTAGTTATTTCTTTATTATTCTTTTTTGTCTCGCAAGACAAAGAAATCACAAAATGGGAAGGTTTATTGTTTATGATATTTTACATTTCTTTCTTGCTTTTTACAATTGGTGCTATTTAGTTTTTTAATGCCTTTTCTAGAGCTTCTTCAAGTTTAGAAGCATTTGCATAAAAATATACTCCACACCTATCTAAAGAGCAATCCACAAATATAGCATAGTTTCTTTCTTTCAATTTTTTACCATTTGCAGCCTTAAACAATTCGTAATAATTTTTTAAATTAAATATAAGATCAACAGCCATCCTGGCAGAGACGCTCTTAGCGCTATCATTTGAAAATTTAAGATAATTTATTATGTCATCTCCACTACTGTGTTCCATCCCTAAAAGAGTTTCCATATTTGTTTTTGCATAGTATTCAAAAAAATTCAATCTCGAAAGTAAAGCAACCATAGCAAGAAATTCCGAATCTACAAAACCCAATTTAAGTTGGGCTTCTAAATTTCTGCCAAGCTCTTCTGCGTTGTTTATCCCTGCAACAGATACTCTTGCTTCTTCCTCTGGTGGAAGTTCTTGAAAATATAGACATTCTCCACCCAAAAATTTAAATCCCCTATCTTTATTGCCTGTAGGATATATTTTTATTTTAAAGGGCACATTGTTTTCCATTAAGACTTTAGCATGGCCAAGCTCGTGATTGGCTAATGTTATTAATAAAGCTCCATAAGCCTCAGGAATGAGTTTTGATTTCTCTTCAAGTGGACATCTTATCTTTTTAACGATTTCATAAAATTTTGATTGTTTATCAGCCCTTTTCGATTTTGAAAAAGATGTAAATGGTGCTAAAGAAACAGCTACTGCTAATGCATAGGGCATTGCTTTCTTTAAGATTTTCTTTAGCATTTTCCTTGAAATAGATGTTATTTCTATTTATAAATTTTACTACTAATAAGTAAATACCAAAAGGATTAGCAAAAACAGAACAACCATTCTTAGCTTAAAAAAGAAAGGGTAGTCCCCCGGGAGGGATTTGAACCCCCAACCTCACGGGATCAGCGCAGGCTATCTGTTTTTCATCTTTGCCTAGATGGCACATCAAAACAGCGAACCCTACAGCCGTGCGCTCTGCCATTGAGCTACCGGGGGTGTTGAAATGAAGGGTAGAGGATTTAAAAATTTTTCCTTAGTCATTTTAATCTTGTTAAGAATATTGTCCCTTTACCTTATATTTCTCAGAGCTGAGAATATCTTCTATTTCCTTTGTGAAATTTTTATCTCTTGGCTTAAAGAGATAATACAAAAACATTCCGAAAATTATAACAATAAAAATCTTTAATGAAAGATTCATTTTAAACTCCCACCTTATTAGACTTAACAATGATTATTTTCTTTTTCTTTTCGTATCTTGCTAGAGTAGGCGGAATGGGTATTTTTCCTATTACTTTTGCTTTAGTCTCAAGCTTGTAGCTAAAAACTCTTTCTTCTTTTGGACTTAATTCGTCTATTTTCCATACAAGCGTTAGTGCACCACCACTTTTATACATCTTTGATGGTTTTAAAGTTCCAAATTCTTTTGGTGCTTCTAAAAACGGAACCCTTTCCATAATCTTTATATCTTTAATTTTCTTTTTACTTTTGTTAATAACATTTATTAAAACTTTTAATTTCGCAACCCCTTTTTCTGGTTTTAATGCCAGTACTCTTTTTTTAACAATAATGTCCTTCTTAAATTTAAATCTTAATAAAACTATAACAACAGACAATACAACAATAATTATTAGTGGAGTTCTGTAATTGGTTTTAATTGTAATGGTTGTGCTTTCTTCTGGTTGTAAGGAAATTTGCCATATATAAATATAGGTACCATCCTTTTTTGTTACAATATCTGGTTTTGGATTTGTTGACGTGATAATCTTTTTAAATAAAGAAAATTCTCTTGTAAAATTCTCTGTTACTAAAGCATTACCAGTGTTACGTTTTTCTATAATTTCTTTTTTAATAAGCAAAGAACTTTCCTTGGTTGAAATTTCTGTAAGGCCCTGATATCTTGCAACAACAATGTTAAAACTTGCATTTGAAATAATTTTTTTGTCCTTAAAGAAAATAACATTTACACTATAGTTTCCTTCTTCTGTATCTGGGTTAAGAGAGATTTTATATTCTAGAGTAGCATTTCCATAAGGAGCTATGCTAAACATCTTTGAACTTTTAAAAATGCTTGATTCAAGATTTGCTGTAATGTTTTCAAAACTTGCACCATAATTGTTTTCAAGTTCAAGAACAATCCTTGCTTCCCTTCTTGGGTCTATTTCAGGAGCTATAAAATTTATATCAAAAAGCTTGCTCGGGTCCATTACTATAACCTCAAGCCCTATAACCTTTTCTTCTTCGCTAAGCCTACCAGTTGCTTTTAAAAACACATTATATCTTCCTGGAGTGAGTTTTGGTGAGGGCTTTAAATGAATCTTTTTGAATTCCTGTTGGCTTGGCTCGAGCCACAAACTAATAACACCTTCCACTAAAGAAAATTCTTTATATTCAAGCAATGAAAGCTGTACAAGATCTGCTGTATTTTGATTATTTTTAACTCTAATTTCAAATTCTGCTGTTTCATTTGGCATAACAAATTTTGTTGGCTTGTCTTTGTAAAGCAATATGCCTGCTGCATTACAAATATTCACAACAAAAAATGCGAAAATCAAAAATACAAGGAATCTTTTCATGTAATTTTAAAAATCAGAATTGTATATAAAAGTTTTGTTCTTCATGATTCACAACATCAAAACCTTTAAATACCATGGAAATTAAAATTTAAACATGGATGTTCTTGCAAGCAACAAGAAAGTTGTTCTTCTAGGGAATGAAGCCATAGCAAGATCTGCTATTGATGCTGGCATGCAATTTGCTTCCGCTTATCCAGGCACACCATCAAGCGAAATAGGTATGACTATTGCCAAAGTTGCTAAAGATCTTAACATTTATTTTGAATTTTCAACTAATGAAAAAGTTGCTTTTGAAGCTGCAGCAGGAGCAGCCTTTTCTGGCGTAACAAGCCTTGTTTGCATGAAACATTTTGGCTTTAATGTAGCTTCCGATGCTGTTATACCTGTTGCTTATCTTGGCGTTAACGCACCTTTAGTAATTGTTTGCGCAGATGATCCAGATTGTTTTGGTTCAGCACAATCCGAACAAGATTCAAGATACTATGCAAAACTTGCTGGATTGCCCATGCTTGAGCCTTCAGATCCAGAAGATGCTTATTTCCTAACTAAACAAGCATTTGAAATTTCAGCAAAGCATAAGATTCCTGTAATGTTAAGAACAACAACAAAAGTTAGCCATGCCATACAAACAATAAAACTTCCAAAACTAAAAAAGAAAAAAGCAAAAAAAGGATTTTTTAAAAAGGACATTAGCCATTACTATAACATCAGACCCAATTTACAAGAATTGCACAAGAAACTTCTTGAAAAATTAAATTCTATAGAAAAGGAATTCAATTTTTTGAACAAAATTTATAACAACAAAAATTCAGCTTGCGGGATAATTTGTTCAGGTGTTAGCTTTGATTTGGTTATGGAAATTTTACAAGAAATTAACAAAAAGATTCCAGTTGCAAAACTTTCCTTAACTTGGCCTATCAATCAAAAGTTTATTGCAAATTTCATAAAAAACAAGCAACGCGTGCTTGTTGTTGAAGAGCTCGAACCAATTATAGAAGATTTTGTTAAGAAAACAGCCAAAGAAATAAATCCAAAACTAGAAGTTTATGGAAAAAATGTCTTGCCAAGGAATGGTGCTTTTGATATCTCTAAAGTAAAAAACGCAATTCTAAAATTCCTTAACCAAAAAATAAAACCAAAAAAAGAAATAAAATTTAGCTTTAAAATTCCAAAAAGATTTCCGACGTTTTGCCAAGGTTGTCCACACAGAGCAACTTTCTATGCTGTTAAGCAGGTTGTTCCAAGAGACACGATATTTGCAGGCGATATTGGTTGTTATATGCTTGGTATTTACAAGCCATATGAAATGCAAGATTTTATTATTTGCATGGGTGCTTCCGAAGGTGTTGCCCATGGTATAAACAAAGCTTCTAAACAAAAACCAGTTGTTTTTATTGGGGATAGCACATTTTTCCATGCAGGAATGCCTGCCTTGCTAAACATGAAATACAACAATTCAAAACCACTTGTTATTGTAATGGACAACAGAATAACAGCCATGACCGGCCATCAACCTTGTGCCACTACAGGAAAAACAGCTTTAGGAGACGCATCACCATTAATAAATCCAGAAGATGTTGCAAAGGCTTTTGGAATAAAAAATGTTGCTGTTGTTAATCCTTACAATCAAAAAGAAGTTATGCAAAAAGTAAAAGAATTCTATTCCAAAGATGAGCTTGCTGTAATAGTTTCCAGGGCGCAATGCAGGCTTCTAACAATGCGAGAATTCAAAAAGAAAAACATCCAACCAGTAAAGTTTCAAATAAATCAAGATGTTTGCAAGAAATGTGGAATTTGCACTGATAAGTTTTCATGCCCTGCTATAGAGAAGCATGTTGTAAATGGAAAATTATTCTTTACCATCAATCAAGATCTTTGTTGGGGCTGTGGTGTTTGCTCACAAATATGCCCTGCTAAAGCAATTAAGCCGTCAAAACTTTTAACTAAAAATAAAAACAAGAAAAAATGAAATTTGACATTTACATCGCAAGCGTAGGAGGATTAGGAGCTTTAACAACAAGCGTAATAATAGCAAGGGCAGCAGACTTACAAGGATATTATGTTAAAGGCTTCCAGCTGCATGGGCTTGCTCAAAGAAGTGGTTCTACTGTTGCTATGGTAAGAATTGGCTCTGAAAAAGAAGTAAAGTCTTCTATAATTGATAAAGCAGACTTGATAATCTCTTTTGAGCCGCTTGAAACACTAAAAGCATTAAACTATGCAACTAAAAAGACAAGTGCTATAATGAATACATACAAGATCATTCCTGCTTATTCTTATATTGAAAATATTCCATATCCAGAATTGGGTAAGCTTGTTAGCGAAGTTAAAAAATATGTTGCTGATGTTCACACAATTAACGCATATCAAATTTCAAGAGAAAATTTCGGGAATATTATTTATGGAAACTTAATAATTCTTGGTTATGCTATTGCAAAGAAATTACTGCCATTAAAAAAGCAGCATGTCATAAAAGCAATTAAGCAAACTGTAAAATACAACATTGATAAAAACCTCGCAGCTCTTGAATTTGGTTTTAAGTTAGCACAACAATGAAACTTACTGTTAAAGTAATCCCGAATTCTAAAGAAAATAAAATTGAAAAAGAAAATGGCATCTTGATTGTTAGGTTGAAGGAAAAAGCAGAAAAGGGAAAAGCAAATATAGCATTAATTAAATTACTTACAAAATATTTTAATTCCAAAGTTAGAATTGTTTCCGGCCATCGGAGCAGAAATAAGGTTATAGAAATTGAAAACTAATTTACTTTTTTGTATCTGCTTTTAGTCGATCAACATTTTCCTTAATTTTTGATTGGGCTTCTTCAAAAAAAGGGTTAGCAAACTCTAATGTCCAAGTTCTTTGCTGGAAATTTCTCTTGAACAAATTTTCAATAAATTGTTTTTCAAAATCCTGGATGTCTTTTCCATAGATATGATAAGAATCCGATTTATCTACAAACCTTCCAAGTTTAACTGCTTTGTCAATCCCTTTTTTTCTTAATTTTTCTTCAACTGCTTCTGCAACATTTTTAATAAGATGAATAAACGCAAAATCGTTCATGAACGCTGCTTTATAAGCATCCCTGCTTCTGAAGTCCATATTTGTGTTTAGATAGTACTCTCCATTAATTTCGAGAATTCTAAACCAAAACCTTTGTAAGCACGGAGGATCAATGATGTAATTATCTTTCCAAGGTTGCCATGTAATTGCTTGTGCTCTTCTTGTAAAAGGCACTTCAGCAAGCTTTTCAACAACTTCTTTTAACTGATCTATTGTTTCTCCAAGCCCAGGAACGTCGTAGCGTTTTAATCTTTCATGATATGTATACTGCCAGCTTTCTTCGTGAACGCCTATAAGAAAATCTTTTATACCATCACAAACTTCTTGTTTATATTCTTCAAGATCTTCTAAACCACCAGGAAAACATCTATGAATAACAGGCTCAGCAAAAGGATTTTCAATTGTCATAATCATTGTACAATCTATGCTCGGAGGATCTTTTGGGTTGTCGTATTGTGTTTTGACATTGCATCCATGGTAATATAAAGCGATTAATGAATTTTCCCATGCTTCTGCTAATGAGTTGCCACTTGCAAAAATTACAGGAATGCCATTTGGAGCTTTAAAAGCAAAAATTTTCTTCTCTGCTTCTTTTTCCCTAACAATAGGTTCCAATTGTTTTAGATATCCTCTTTCGTAGTTCATTGGAAATAGAAAAAAGAATCAATTTTTAAAAATTTATATACTTAACCATATCTTTTCTCCAATTCATTCAATTTATACTTTTTAAACTTCTGAGTAACCAAAAATATTATATAATTATTTAAATTTACATGTCCATGGAACTAAAAGAATTACAAAATAAAATAAAAGAACATGGTGAAAGATTTAAAAGCAAAGGTGAACAAATCCAAAAAAACAATATACCAAATCATGTCTCGTTCCCATTTTTTAAGGCAATTGAGGAATTAGGTGAAATTGCTGATCTAATAGTTAGAAAATATGGTTTTCAACGGAAAGAAAAAGAAATTTCTGAAGAAAATTTTAAGGAAAAACTTGGCGAGGAGCTTGTAGATGTTATAACAACATTAATTCACATAGCTAATTTTTTAGAGATTGATTTAGAGGAGTGCTTTAAGAAAAAATTAACTAAAATGGATCAAAGATGGAACAATCAAGAATATTAAAATTATTCTCACAACTATAAGGTTGTCTAATTATTTGGAAACTTCTGGCTTCTTAAAAAATAAATTTTTTTATTCCCCTCTTACCATAGGCGTGCCACATTTAGGACAGCGCAAGCTCGAGCAAGGAATGCCCAGTTGTTTTGTTTCTCTATATCCACAAGCAGGGCATATACATATTATAGCAGGCCTGCCGAAACCTCTTCTGCCTCTGCCCATTCCTGCTCCTATTCCTCTACCCCGTCTTGGAGCTACCATTTCATATACACCTCCTTCTATGCGAATTGCTTTACCATTAACAAGAGCATCTGCAATTTTTTTTCTTGCTGAACAAATAAGCCTATGAAATGTTGGCTGAGAGATTTTCATCTTTTTAGCTGCTTCTTCCTGATCAAGGCCAAGCAAGTCCTTTAATCTTATTGCTTCTAGTTCATCAAGCGTTACAACATTTTCTTGCATGGCCAGGAGCCTTACACCAGCTGGTTTAAAATATCTTATCCCTGGTTGGAAAAATATTCTTCTGCATAATCTTGGCCTCGGCATTTTATAAACTTTCCAATACTTGTTTTACAGTTTTTCCTGGGAAGGTTTTCATGGCTATAGATTTTTCTTTGAATGCAATTGCCATATTTGGACCTATTCTTCCAGCAATAAAAAGATCAATTTTTTCATTAGCAAGCATGTATGCAACACTAAACCCAGCACCACCGCCTCCGAATGCAAAAGGATTTCTAATAGCTTTTATCAATTTCTTGTCTTCAAAAATTAAAATATAAGGCGCTCTTGCAGCTCTTTCACTTATCATAGCGTTTTCATCTTTTCCATCAGCAGCAATAGCAACTTTCATTTTACCACCTCCATAATTTTATCTACTAAAATTCCTTGAAAAACAGAGACAATTATCATTAACAAAAGTAATAGCACAATATATCTCCAACTAAAATATAAAAACATTAATGGCAACAAGGGAATTTTTATTGCTCTATTGTAAAGGAAGCAAGCCATTAATCCATAACCCATTCCCTTTTCTTTCAAATCCGCTAACAATGGATACCACATATAAATAGGTCCTGTAGACAAAATTCCAAGTAAAATTGTTAGAACCCATTTAAGCTTCTTTTTCTTCTCAAAAAATTGTTTAAGCTTTTGCGGTTTGATAAAGAAATTAACAATCGCCATTAAAATAAAAACCAGAAAAAATATTGGCACAATCTTTGCAAGCAAGCTTAATAAAAATTTCAATGATTTTATAAAGGTATTGGAATTTATGATAAATATAACTAAGTAAACAATTCCTACCCCTATTGTGAACCACCACGCCTTTCTCATTTTAAATTATATTCAAGATGCTAACAAGCACAATCGCGATGATTATCGAAAACAAAAAGCTTAACAAATTTCTTGTGATAGCAAATTTCTTTCCAAGAATTGCGGACTCGGCAGGTAGCTGCACTACACCAACAGTAACCCAAGCAACTATGAAAGCTGTAATCGCCACTAAACCAACACCTTGCTTCGATAGTTCACCAGCAATAATATAACTAATTATTGGAGATCCTGCTGAGACACTTCCAGCAAGACTTCCTAGGAAAGAGTCAATAAATGAATTTCCTGTAAAGATCTTAGAGTACCAGACTTTTGGAATTAATGTACTTATTAAACTAACCAGCAAGATTGTTCCTATGATTAGCGGAGACGCATTCCAGAGGCCTCTGGCTGCTTGAAACAATGCTTGTTTAAATTCTTTAAATTTATTTTGTTCTTTCTTTTTAATCTCCATTTGCCAATTTAAGTTTTTATAACTTTTCTGTTTAGTTTCTGCTTTATTAGCTCTCTCCAAGTTCTTTAAGCCTTTTTTTGATCTCTTTCGTCTCTTCTTGTAATATTTTTATTTCTTCTTGTATGTTCTTAAGCTCTTCTTTAAGCAAGGATTTTTCTTCTTCTTTGGTAATCTCTGTTGTTGGTGTTATTGCTGGAAACACTGGTGTTGCTGGTGCTTGTTGATTTAGCAAATTCCATCTCCAAAATCCTCTGCCGAAAGCCCCTCTACCAAATCTCCAAAATCTTCCAAACCTTAAACAAGGCCAATATACGCCAGTACCTTGAATCCACCAAGGTCCAGTTCCATCACCCCATGGCATTTTTTATTCACCTCCTTTTTTATTTTGGATATATATTCATTATTTGATATGAATAATTATTCATAACTTATTTATAAACTTTTCGGTTTTGGAAAAATGTATAATTATGCTTCAATTCTATCTACCAACACAATATTTTCAAGTTCTTTAGTATATTTAGTATATTGTTGGGCAATAACCTTTAGCCCTTTTTCAGATTTCATATCTATACCTTCAGGGAATATCTTTTCAGCTAGATCAACAATATATTTAATCTCTTTTGGTAAATTTTTCTTATTTTTCTTACTATGTCTTATTTTAAATAATCTTATATGGTTGTCGATTTCCTTAACTAACTCTTCTAGTCCATAATTCCAGTTCGTTGGGTATTGTATGAAATAGTTACACTGAAATCCAGGAAAGAAATGCATCCCTCCAAATCTTGAATGGTAATTTCCAAATGGCTGCCTAATATCGCTTCTTAATCCTATGACATATTTTTCCATAATTCTTGCGTAGCAAATTTCAACAATAACACCAGGATCAATTGGTTCGTTTAGCAAAGCGACTACAATATCAGAAGAGAACAAGAATTTTCCAATGTCGAGTAAATAAATCACATCCTGAACAGCATTTTCGACCAATTCTTTTTTCAAATACTTTTTAAAAGTTTGTGACAGATCTTGAAATTCAAAGCCGTCTCTTTGAGGGAGTATTACTTTATAGCCTTTTTCCTCAAGAAGTTCTGCTACTTTAGAATTGTACTTTGTTTCCAATTGATTAAACAATGGCGCAGCGAAGTAAACTTTCATCTTTTTATTAAGGGCTGTATTTACTTAAAGATTTCTATAGTAAATTTTAAATATGCTTCATTTGCTATTTATAAAAATTAAAAAATGAGGTTGAGCTTGATTGGTCCTGGAGATGTGAATTATCATAGTAAACTTTTAGGTATTGAGAAAAACTGAAAAGATAATCTAATTAAAAAACTTTATAAATTAAAAATAAATAGTCTTTTTATATGCCTAAAAAAGCCCAAGTTACTGCCTTTATTATTGTTGGTGTTGTTTTATTGATCATTATAGCATTGGTGCTTTCATTTAGATTTGGGCTTTTTGAAAAAAAGATTGTTGAAGAAGAAGTAGAGATCCATATTTCTGAAGAATTTAAACCTTTTGCTGAAAATATTAAAAAATGCATAGAAGAGTTTGCTTTTAACACTGTAATGAATTTTGGATATACTGGTTTTTGTTTTGATTGTCAGAAAAGTAAAATAGAGTTCAATTGGATAAACGTAACACTTTATACAACAAATGAAATAGGAACTATAGAGGACTGGCAAGCACAGATTTCTGATCACATAAAAAATAATCTCCAAAAACAATGCGTTGTTAACACTTCTGCTAGTGGTATAAAGGTTAGTTATGGCACACCAGATGTAAAGACAAAAATAGAGCCAACTAGAGTATTTGTAGAAATAGACTGGCCAATTTCGTTTGAAAAGGGAGATGTGAAAGAAGAAATAAATAAATTTACTATAAATGTCCATACAAGGCTTGGTGAACTAAATTCTATTCTCCCAAATTTAATATCGGAGATCTTAAAAGATCCTGTGTGCGTGAGTTGCATTGGTGAGTATGCCTCTAAAAATGACCTCATTGTCCAATCTGCTTCGCAAAACAAACACAAAATTTATATCATCCTCGCAAAATCAAGAACTGAAGGTGAACAGCCTTATTATGTGTATGTAGGAAAATGAAAAAGATACAAGCATTGATCATCACACTTTTAATCTTATGCACAATTAGTTACACTTATGCAATTTCTTTTTCTACAATCATGATGATCGGAAATATGGTTGGTCTTCAAATGCCAGCAGAGCTAGGAAATTTACTTACACAAGCTCAATGTGCAATTGACGTTGTAGATTGTGCAACTTCTCAGATCACCGGGAAAATTGTTGGAGAAGCATTTTCACAATTGCCACCAGAAGTGCAAAAGGCTGTGGCTACTTATAATCAAGTAAAATCTTATACTGATGCAGTAGCAGGTATAGCAACAGAGATAAGCGTCAACAACGAAGACGGCTCAATCTCTGGATGTTTAAAAACAAAAATTGAAACAAAGCAAGTATGTGGGGATAATGTACAATTTAGTTATGATGAAGAGTCTAAAGTTTCTACCTATGAGGTAACAGACCCTTCCGGAGGTATTTCAATAGAAACAAAAATTGGTGAAAAAACTATAAAACACGAATTTAAGAATATAAAACCAAAAGATGAGAAAACAAATGCTTATATAAAAATGGATCAAAGTGGAAATATTTTAGAAGCAGATTTAACAACTAATGAAAAGGGAAGCACATTTGTTTTTAACGACAAGAAAGTAGAAGTTCCACCAAATACCAGGGTTGTTTATAAAGATGGAAAAATTACAATGTACCCCCAAGGAGAAAAAGAATTAGAGTTCTCTCTTTCAAGGGTTATGGGTGAAAAGGAAACTATTCCAGAGAAGTATATTATTTCTGGAGATGGCTATGTAACATGGACAGGAACTGGTTTAGAAATTTACAAGGGCACTACTGTTAAAGATACAAATTTAGGATTTGTGATAACCAACAATGATGAAAGTCCATTGTTTTTGACAAGTAGCATAGATTACACTGGAGATTATGAAAATTGGGTTGTCGCAAATAAAAATGAATTTGTTTTTGATGCTAAAAATTTAGAAGTAGATTTTCTTCCTGGAAATAATTGGATTGAAATGGAGAATGAGGATCATTTCTCATTGAAAATTAGTGGCAGCGGAAGGATTTCTGAAAATGTGTTAGAATACTTAGATGGAGAAATAATCTCTGAAAATTGCAATGCTGTTAATAAATTTTCTTCAAAAGGAATTTACAGCGATGAACAGGTGGGGTGTGTGAGCCTTATAAATGTATATAAGGATTATGCACTACTTCAACAAGAAAGAGGAAATCTGTTAAGTTATTGTCCTGGTGTGGGCAAGGTTACTGGATATGCTACTTATGAAAATGGGTGCGAAATTATTTATGCCTCAGAATCATTTGGGTCTGTAGAAGTTAAAGGACATTTCAAAAAATCATTATGGATTAATGGCAATGAAATCAAAATAAATTTAATATATGATGAAGATTCTGAACTTAAGGAAGAGATTGGGGTGGATGCTTGGCAAATCCGTTATAAATACTTAAAACCTATAGAAACTAGTGAAACAAATAAATGGGGTGATTACAAAAAAGGTGTGCCGTATATTTTAAAAGATGGAAGATTTGCATTAGGTTTATGTGGAGATGATGAATTTTTAGATGTGCTTAGGGACAACAAAGATCTGTTAGGGTGTTTTGGAAAGACACCACGGGGATTTGACACAGATGAATATAGGGTTTCTGCATACAAAAAAAATCCAGATTTGATGGTCGTAAATCTCCTTACCAAAGAAGAATTAAGCGTACTTGGAATCAAAACCGATTATACAATTATCGAAGATATGGTTGAAAAATTAAAAAAATTTGGTGTGAAAAAAGATCTCAAAAATCCTGCTGATAGAAAATTATTAGTAGACGCATACCTAACTGGAGAGCCAATACCTATTATTGAGAAACTACGCGGAGTTGCTGTTGGTGAGTATTCTTTGAAATGGGATAAAGAAAGAAAGGTCTGGGTGGAAGAAGCGCGTTAAATTTTATCTTAAGTGTTCGTACATTTCAAATGCCCTTTCTTTAACTCTTATTTGGAAACTTATTTCCTTTAGGTATTTTTCTACATTAAAGTCTTTCTTATTAAATATATCTTCTGCTAAAAATTCATCTGGGTCATAAACTTTTATTTCGTTTATTTCTCTTACAAATTCTGGTAAGATTTTCTCAAGTACAAAATATGCTTTTTTTGATTTTTCTAAAGCCTGTTTTGCTATATTTGGATTTTCAGCTGCACTAGCATCTATCATTCTCAAGCCATTTTTTATTACATAATTGATTGTTAATATTTCAAAATGAGAAGGTATCAACTCTTTGTGGAATTTAACAAGATCGTCATGGTGTCTTTCAAAAGTAATTCTACATCCAATGGGTGTATTTGGTTTTGGACAATTTTCAATAGTTATAGTATCTAAACCCCTATAGTGAATAATGTTCTCAGTTAGATATTGGCTGTAAAAATCTTTATATTTATAGAATATATCTTCTATCGTGTCTAAATACTGTAAGCATGCTTCATAATTCTTATTTTTTATATTATCGTCCATTAAATCTTCAGCTTTTGATATGGTATTCATCATAATAATATTCCAACCAAGATTGCAAATTTCTAGTCCTTCTAATGCACCATTAAAATATGGTGGGGGGAATTTTACTTTTGTATCATCTTTCACTGGAGGATATTCTGGTACAAATCCAACAATAAATTTACAATATGAATCAAGTTCGTTGAAGATTTCCATAACACTAGTTTCTAGATTTTTAAGGTCTGAAAATTTTTTCTGGTTAAAAATTTCTATCTTTTCAAGTTGATCAAGATATAAAAATTTAAAATAGTAAAAAGATTCTACACCTTTTACAGATGCATTTTTTATGTCTTTTTTATCAATCTTTAAAATTTTAAATGCAAGATTTTTATAAAGTTCTGCTCTTTTACAATATGATAAATCTTCTTTAGTAACACAAAAATGTAATTGCTTGTTTGTTTTTTCTGTAAGAGATTCTAAGGCTTTTCTTTCTAGTTTATCTTTGTCAAGACAAGCAACAGACGTAGCTAAAGCTAGTATTAATGGATAAATTAACTTTTTCCAAACAGATTTTTTTACGGAAGCGATTCCCATTTTATTTACTACCACAAAGTGATATTGAGTATATAAATGTTTCGGGAAACTACTCCGAAATCTTTAAAAATCAAAAATTTTAGAATTTAAAAAAATGAGAAAAGTTTTAGTTTTTATATTATTTGTTTTGTTTTGTATTTCATTAGTAAGCGCTTCAAAAGTTGAGCTTTATTTCTTCTACGGCCAAGGATGTCCGCATTGTGCCCATATGGAGCCTTTTTTGGATAGTTTACAACAAAAATATCCAGAGCTTGAAGTCAAAAAACTTGAAGTTTATTTTGACCAATCAAATAGGGAACTTTTTCAAAAAATAGCTAAAAACTATGGTACTGCTGTTCAAGGTGTGCCTACTGTGTTTATAGGTAAACATGTTTTGGTTGGCTATAGTAAGCAAAGAGAAATTGAGCTTGAGAATATAGTTAAAGAATGCATAACTAATGGTTGTCCTTCACCAGCCAGCTATGTTAAACAAGAATCATCCGAGAACAATGTTTCTGTTGCAATTACAGATTATACAAAATTTTCACCAAATAAATTCGGGATTGGTATATTTGCTGTACTTGTTGCTATTGTGATAGGGTCAATTTTATTTTTAATCTTTGGTGTGAAAAAATTAACAAGAAAGCAAAGATAAAATGCTCGGCATAGAACAATTGACATGGTCTGCATTAGTAGGAGCTGCAGCTGTTGACAGCATAAATCCCTGTACCTTAGCTGTACAATTAATATTGCTAAGCACAATCATCCTTGCTGGAAAACGCTTAAGAGTTCTTGGAGCTGGATTAGCGTTTACAGTTGCTATTTATGTTTCTTATTTCTTAATGGGTTTAGGTATTTATTCAGCTATCCAGGCAACAGGAATAGCTCGTGTATTTTATTATGTTGTTATTGTTATTGCTCTTGTTGTTGGTGTATTAAGCATAAAGGACTATTTTGCATATAAACCTGGTGCTTTGGCAGTAGAAATTCCACTTCGTTGGAGAGCTCCTCTAAAGAAGATTATTTCTGGTGTAACCAGCATTCCTGGGGCAGCTTTTGTTGGATTATTTTGTTCTTTATTTTTGCTTCCTTGTTCTTCAGGGCCATACTTAGTAATTCTTGGTTTACTTGCAAAGGCATCAACAAGATTGAAAGCAATACCTTTATTGCTAATTTATAATTTTATTTTTGTTCTTCCTATGATCGCTATCACCTTGCTTGTATTTACAGGCATGACAACTGTTGAAAAAGCTTCAAAATGGAGAGAAAAATACATTAAGCTTCTTCATTTGATTGCTGGTGTGTTAATGATTTGTCTAGCTTTATTGCTTATAGCTTCACTTATCTTTGGGTGGGTATAATGTATTTACTTGCTGCAATAATAATAGCAACTTTATTAATAAGCTTGATATCTTTAATTGGTATCATATTTTTAAGCCTGAGGAAGAAAACCTTGAATAAGATTTTAATGTGCCTTGTTGCTTTTTCTGCTGGTGCTTTACTTGGGGGAGCTTTTTTGCATTTACTTCCGGAGTCTTTTAAACAAGCAAAAGAATGGGCTTGTATCGGACCTTTAGCAGGAATAGTGATATTTTTCATAATTGAAAAATTTTTAAAATGGAGGCACTGCCACAAAGAACGCTGTCCTGTGCATACTTTTGGTTATATGAATCTTATTGGAGATGCTATTCACAATTTTACAGACGGCGTTATAATAGCTGCAAGTTTTTTAGTTAGCATACCTTTTGGCGTGATAACAACAATTGCTATTGCCTTGCACGAAATTCCTCAAGAAATAGGCGACTTTGGTGTTTTGGTGTATAGTGGTTTTAAGGTCAAAAAAGCACTCGTTATTAATTTGATTGCAGCATTAACAGCGATTCTTGGAGGAATATTTGGATATTTCATTAGCAAGCCGCTTACATTATTTTCAGCATATACAATTCCTATTGCAGCAGGGGGGTTTATTTATATTGCTTCTTCTGACCTAATTCCAGAGTTGCATAAAGAAACCTCTACCAAAAAAAGCTTGAGAAGTTTTGCATTTCTTGTGCTTGGGGTATTATTTTTGTATTTTATTAAAATGCTATTTTAGAATTTAAAATCAACTCTGCTCGACAACAGTAACATGACCTTCTTTTCTTAGCTTTATTATGCTATCAACAAAACTTTCTATTTTTGGATCGTGGCTTACTATTATGATTTGCTTTGCTTTAAGCTCTTGCAACAAATAACGCATTCTCTCTATTTGCTCAGCAGAAAAACCATCTGTTGGTTCATCAAGTATTATTAAATCACGTGTTTTAATGTTTGCCATCAATGTGTTGATTACGTGATTTAAAGCAAGCCTATAAGCTAATGCCACAGCTGTTCTCTCGCCTCCAGAAAGATAATTGTAATCTATATTATAACCATTTTGCTCTATAATTGGCGTAAATTCTTCATCTAGCCTTACTTTAATAAGCTCGTTGTCCATTAGCATATAAAACCACTTCTGGAATGTGCTATCAAAGTCGTAATGTATTTTTAACATAATTTCTCTTTCTACTTGATCAAGCAAAGCAGAGAAATCTTTTTCTATAAAGGAAATAAGCTCTTTAATCTTTCCAACTTTCTTCATTGCAAGTTCTTTGCTCTTAATCTCGTTTTCAAGTTCAAGTATTGTTGCTGAAATATTTTTAATTTCTCCTTCTAAGGAAGCTTTTTGCGTTAGCAATTCTTTTTCTTTAGCCAAGAGTTCTTCGAGTTTTAGCATTAAAGCTTGATACTGCTTTTCAAGATCTCCAAAAGAAAGAATCTCATCTTCTATTTTTGATTTTTCTTTTTCAAGATCTTCTATTTTTGGTGCTAAGCTTGAAAGCTCTTGCTTAAGCAAAGAGTTCCTTTTCTTTTTCTCTTCAAGAAGCTCAAGTTTGGTTTTGTAAATACTTGCTTCTTTCTCTTCATGCCTTAGCAATTCTATATCAGCTTTTATGGATTCCTTGGCAGAGAGTTTTTCTTCAAGCTTTTTTGAAAATTCCTTAATCATATTTTCAAAGTTCTCTATCTTTTTATTTTCAACATCTCTAATCTTCTGCTTATGTTCTTCGGTTACCTCTTGTTTGCAAGTTGGACATATGTCTAGCTTAGAAATTTTGTCAAGCAGTTCTTGGGAATTTTCTTTCTTGGCCTGATATTCAGCAACAACCTTCTTAGCTTCGTCTATTTCCTTTTCCAAATTCATAAGTTCTTTTTCTTTCTTGTCGATTTCACTTTTTATCTTTTCCAAATTTATATCCTTAAACTCAAAAGAAGAAATCTCTTTTTCTAAGTTGTCTATTTCCTTGACAAGGCTTTCTTTTCTCTGGACCAAAAATTTAAGTTCTGCTTCCTTTTTTGTAAGATCTTGCTTTAATTTTGAAACATTCTCGATTTTATTTTTTAATTCCCTTTCTCTTTTCTTTTCCGCCAAAATAGAATTCTTTATATTTTCAATTTCTGGCAACAGCTTATTAATTTCCGCTTTTAAATTGTTAAGTGTTTTCTGCTTTCCAGCAAGTTCCTGTTTTTTAACTTCTAAATCCGAAGAAAAGCCTTCATATTCCTTTCTTAAGCCCTTTAACCAAGAAATAATAATTGCTGAATTTTCTTTAAGCCTTTTATACTTATCCACACCAAATACTTTTCTTAACACATCCAATCTTGTTTCTTTGTCCGCAAGCAAGATATGCTTCATGTCTTCTTGTGGTGTATAAACAGTATAACGATAAAAAAATGGTTTATGTTTTTTAACTATATCCCTAGGATAGTTAAGTAAAGAAACAATTTCATGCTTTAATTGAGTAGCTGTTAAATTTTTTAGCTCATTCTCTATAATAATATTTCCAGCATCTTGCAAGATTCTTTGGCCTTCTTTACGGAGTGCTCTCTTAATCTTTACTTCCTTGCCGTCTATGTCAAGCACAACTTCTACCTTGCCATGTGTTTCGCCATTCCTCAACAAAGAAGCGCCTTCAAGATTTTTCTGCAAGCCAAACAAAGCAAAATCCAAAGCAAGCAATATTGTGGACTTTCCGGAACCAACATTTCCAGCAAGCAATACCGTGCCTAAAGGAAATTCTATTTCTTGGTTAAGATAGCTTCTTATATTTTCCAGCTTTATTTTTTTAATTATCATTTTTCAAGCATGCTTAGTTCTCTTTTTAATTCTTCTACATATGTGTGCAAGATTCCCATTCTATTTTCCGCTTCTTTTTTTGCTTCTGGCAGGAATAATTTTTCTTTTATCGAAAAGGCTTTTTTAAGCATGTGATCAAGATCATAGCTATTTTCATCAAGTTTTCTGTGTTTAGCAAATGGGTCTTCTATGCAATAAATTTCTTTTTCTGGATTGTATTTGAATAATCTTGCTAAACCTATAGCACCTAAAACATCAAGTTTGTCCGCATCAAACAATATTTTCTCTTCAATGGTTTCTGGTTTCCTGCTGCTGTTATTAAATCTATGAGCTATTATAGCATTACAAACCTTGTTAATCAGGTGCTTTGGAAAATTTTCAAGTTTTCTAAGGTATTCTCTTGCAATTTTTGCGGATTCTATTTCATGATTTTCTGCCTTTAAATACCATATATCATGCATTAAAGCAGCTGTTTGTAATATGAGATGACTAACTTCATAATTTTCTGCAAGCCATAAACTAAGCCCAGTGACTCTTACAGCATGAGCATATCTGTGAATTGGATTATTGTTTGCGGTTTTAATTTTAACATAATCTGCTATCTTTTCAAGCAAGTTTATTTCCTCTTTATCTCCAACAAATTTTATGGGCTGCATTTTTATTTTTCAATCAAGTTTTCCATAATAGGCTTAACTTCTTTGAGCAAACGTTCTTCAAAATTTGCTTTTTTCTCCTCTTCGTCTTTTTCCACATCAAGAATCTGGAAAAGTTTTTCTGCTAACAATTTTGAATCTCCATCAAGATTTTCAAAAACAGAATTTTCTATTTCCTCTATAGTACCTGCTTTAACCTCTATCTTTTCAACTTCTTTTGTTGTTAGCTTAGAAGTATTTTTTAGGATTAAAAAAGCATCCTTAAATTTTTCGTCTATAGCTTTTAAATTTATATCAGAAAGCTTACCATTTATAGCACCTTCTATTCTCAATAGCAACAATTTATTTTCCCAATCTTCGACACTTGTTAGGATTTTCTCTTCCGCTTCTAAAGGTGTTAAGCCGTCAACATTTATTGTATAAGATTTCACATCAACCAAACTTATAGGTACGAATTTTGGTTTAACTATGTTGTTTTCTATTTCTACAATATAAAATCCACCATGCTTAAGTTTTTCCAATTCAAGAAAATTAGTAGGCATCAAAGGTCCTGGGTAAACTACTAGGCCATGCGTAGGAACATGTTTTTCTATTCTTGCATGAACATGACCAGCAGCATAATAATTAAAATTCCTTGGCAAAAGATTAACAGAATAGCCTTTGATCATTTCAAGTTCTCTTGGCTTTAGTTCGTCAATTGTAGAATGGAACATAAAAATCTTGAAGCCGTCTTCTTTCTCAAGTTGTGAAAAATCAAACCTCTCATAGTCATGCTTTTCTAAGCCTCCTTTTTTTCCAACCCAGCCAGCTATTTTAGCTCCAACAGGATCTGTAAAAATCTTCAAGCTTTCATTTTCTTCTTTTGCTACATTAACCATTAATCCAGCATTTTCAAGCACATCAAGGAATGTTTTTCCTGTAGCAGAGAAATCATGCGAGCCAGCTATACAATAGATTCTAATGCCTGCTTCTTTTACGCTTCTTAACAAGCTAGTAGCCTCTTTTAAAATATCAACATTAGGCAAAGCAGTATCAAATAGGTCACCTGCAATTAAAATAAAATCCACTTTTTCTTGTTTGCAGATTTCTAAAGCCTTAGCAAATGCCTGCATGCTTAGTTCTTGCATTTCTGGCTGTTTCCAAGCTCCTAAATGGCAGTCTCCAAGATGTGCAAACTTCATAGACGCTAAAAATGAAAAAAGATTTTTAAAGTTTTATATTGTAGAGTATGTTATAAGGCTATTGGAAAAATTTTCTTCAACTACATCACCATTGCTGTCGTATTTTAGAATAAATTTAATCCCCTTGCTCTCATCACTGTAGTTTATAGTTGCTTTACCATATACGTCTAGATTTCCAGCTTTGTCTATACCTATAGAGATTACTTGTAAATTCCTACACTCGATTTCTTTGCTGAATGGTTGATATAATTTTTCCCAAATTTTATTTCCATTGGCATTGTATTTCGAAACCAGCAAGATAGATCTATCAGAATTGCCACAGCACAATCTGCATTCTGGACAATCCTTAAGTTCATAATCTCCTCCCATTACCAATACCCTCTCTGGTTTTGAAATGCCACAAGCATAAAGATAGCCATCATAAATTTTAATATCTGTAGGATTGAAATTAATATAAATTAAATTTTCAAGTTTACCCTCTTTATTATATTTGAGGATTTTATTTTCTCTATTTCAAAACGAGAAATTACACCAAGATAAATATTCCCTGATTCATCTATGGTGAGGGCCATTGGTTTTTCATAAGAGTTAAGGTACCAAAATTCTATTTCTGGATAAATTCTTCTGTTATCTTCATATTCATATTCGACACATTCCCCACGATATTTTATCTTACATCTCTTCTTCTGTTCCCCAGTAATTATGGGCTCGATTCCAATCCTTCTCAGCTTTTCTACCAAACCCTCGTTATAAAATCCATTATAATATTTTACCATTACATACGCAAGATCGTTTGAATAAACATAAGGATCATATCTTACTTCCCAAATTTTTTCACCTGCATCGTACTTTGTTATCACAATACCAGTATCAAAAGTTGTACAATTTTCAGAAATTTTAGAAACCTTTTTCTCTATTCCAATTTCTTTAACTTCAATTGTATATCCTTCGTTGTCCAATATAGACAAATTTTTGTAAACATACCCATTTCTTGAATATCCAGAAGAAATTCCGAATGCTATTATTAAAAAAGCGTCTGTTAATAGTTTCATAAATTTTTTCATTTTAAGATTTAATTTTAATATATTTTAAATTTTAAATTTTATATAAGTTTTTTATTGCGGGTAAAATGCTACTTTTTGGTAGTTACTTTGATTATTTACAATACAATAAAAAATTTTATAAATTTAAGAAACTTGAAATTCAACTTAAAAAATGGAAAGGAATTTGGAAGAAAATTTATGGGAAGGATTGGTGGAATGTGCTCGAAAAAAGGGATTAAGTGAGGAAGAACTTGAGGAGTATCTGAATAATTTTTATGATGGGCTCATGTATAGGTTGGATAATGATGACCTTACACTTCTTATGGGTTTTATAGAAATAACAGGAAAAATCCCCCCTTCAAGTACGCTTCAAAGAGTGTTATTAGCATATTTTAAGGGGGAAATAAATATTTCTGATGAAAAGATGGAAAATTTTCTAGAACTAACCAATTTTAAACCAGAATTTACCAACGGTACAATCAAAGAACTCTCACAAAACTTTTTGGATGATCCTACAAGGAACTACAGAAAAATGAAACTTTTAAAAAAATATGGTGTCCAGCCAATTTTTAAAGAAAGAAAAGTACAGAAGCGTTACTTGGACCTTTTTCTCAAAGCCTGCTCAGATGGATGGTTGGGAGCAAGTTATCGATTCGAAGCCATTAGAGATATAAAAAGGATTTCTGGCATAGAAGTTAAACTAAACAAATATGTTAAAAAACTTGAGAAGGAATTTAATGAATATTTCAAAAGAGAGATGGAAAAAATAACTGAAAAATGGCTAGAGTTTGGTAGTTATAAAGAACAAATAAAGCATTTGGAGCAAACTATGGAAGAGTTTAAAAACTTAACAGGTATTGAATTAAAATTGTCTGGAGAGAATTTGGAAGAGTGGATGTTTTGGAGGATGTTGATGGGGGAAGAATCTACATCCCCAAATATCTTACCATCAGACTACGAACCAGATTTTTATAGAATATTTTTAAAAGCTCTAGAGTTAGGCAACGCTTCTAAATACTCCCGTGTTGAACCTCTTTTTTCTTTAGCATTTCGAATAGTAAAAGAAGGAAAGATAAAACCAAAAAAAGAGGATATAGATAGAATGATATACTTGGGTTTAGAAACTTCCACAAGTGTCAGAAGCGCCCCCAAATTTAAAGAACTTGATGAAATTTTAAACGAGTTTGATATCGAATTATCACAAGATCCAGTCCTTCAGATACTAAAAAACCTTAACCTGGTATACGAAAGGGACATTTCTGTTTTAAAGTGGATAGTTGAAAATACCAAAAGGTATAACTATTTTTCTAATGTTTTGGATAGAATATTTTCTCATTGTGAAAAATTATTAGAAGAGGGATGGAAAATAGACTATTTTGAAGATATGATTAGTGCCCTAGACGAACTTGGGGTGAAATTGCCTTTTAAAAGATATATGCCACAAATCCGTTCCATTATTAAACACTGGATAGAAAAGAGAGAAATAGAAACTTTAAAGTATGTAATAGATTTGATGAACAACTTTGGTGCAAATCTGTCGCTAAAAGAAGATGAAGAGTTGCTTAAAAATTTTGAATCATATTATCTAGATCTGATAGAAAAATATTATAGAGAAGATTCTGGTAAAAGAGCGACTTTACTTGCAGAAATTTTAGGAAAAGAAGTCCCTCCGGATTGGGGAAATTTATTACCAAAATATTATGAACGAATACAAGAGATATACAAAAGATTGGCATTTGAAGTGGTAATGGTAAGAATTTGTGATCCTGGATATGAGGAGGAGTATATTGCTAGTAAATTATGGAGGGTTCCACATTTATACTCTTTACTTGGGGTTCCTCCTTCTGAGAAATATTTAGGTCAATTGGTTGAAAAAATCATAAGCGAGGGTAAATAAATCAAAAAATAAAAATTTAAAAAATAAGAGGCTTACTTTTTTTATATGAAACCTTTTGATTGCCATTGCCATCTAGACGATAAGGCATTTGATAAAGATAGACAAGAAGTTATTAATGAAGCTTTAAGAAAACTTTCCGGATTAATCAATTGCGGTACAGATGCTAAATCAAATAAATTTTCTTTTGAACTTGCTCGACGGCATACAGCGATTTATGCTGCTCTAGGTTTGCATCCTACTGTAATTATTAATGTGCCTGCTTCTGAAATAGAATCTCAAATTAGGAAAATAGAAAAATTTCTTGCTGATAAAAATGTTGTTGCTATAGGCGAAGTGGGCTTGGATTTTGCATGGATCAAAAAGAGAAAAAATTTTGAAGAACTCAAGAAAAAACAAGAAAAATATTTTTTAAAATTTATAAAAATTTCAAAAGAATATGAAATGCCTTTAATAATACATTCAAGATGGGCTGCTGAGAAAGTTCTAAGCTTATTGCTTGAAGCAAAAGCAGAAAAAGTCATGTTGCATGCTTTTAATACAAGTTTAAAAACTGCAACCCTTGCAATAGAAAATGGATTTTATATTTCCATAGGTACAAATGTGCTTTATGCAGATTACATGCAAAGATTTGCTTCCAATTTACCATTAGAGAATTTGCTTCTTGAAACAGATTCTCCATATATGTTCAGGGTTAAGAAAAATAATGAGTGGGTTTCTGAAAGAAACGAGCCAAAGAATATTTTGCTTGCTGTTGAAAAGATATCCCAATTAAGAAACCTTTCAAAAGAAGAAGTTATTGAGAATACGAATTTTAACGTGAAGAAATTCTTTAAAATAACTTAAGGAATAAATTTTTAAAACTTGAATTTCTTTATATAATATGAAATTTTTCAGGTTGCTAAAAAGACTAAGAATTCCGGCTCGTAGAAAAGAAAAGCCTTTTGTGCCGTTTAAAATAGAAAAGCATATTTCCGGCAATTATGAAAATTTTGAGAAAAAGTTGCTTAATTCAAGTTTAATACTTTTGATAGCTGGTAAACGCGGATCAGGCAAAACAGCTTTAGGCATGAAATTCCTTGAACTTTTTCACAGAAAAACAAGAAAGAAGTGTTACATTTTAAATTACAAACATGTTAAGCTTCCAAGATGGATTAAAAAAGCAAGTAGCATTGAAGAGATTCCAGATAATGCAATAGTTCTTATTGACGAAGGTGCAATTCTGTTTTCAGCAAGAGACGCAATGAAAGAATCAAATAAATTATTAAGCAAACTTATGATAATAGCAAGACACAAAAATTTAAGTTTAATTTTAATCTCACAGAACTCTTCAATGATAGATTTAAATGTCTTAAGATTAGCAGACAGCTTAATTCTAAAAGAACCATCTTTGTTGCAAGCGGAATTTGAAAGGCCTGCCATTAAGAAGATCTATAAGAAAGTTGAGCCACATTTCAAGAAACTTGAAAATAAAAATGTATACTTTTATCTTTGGGACGATGATTTTGAAGGACTGGTTAAGTATAATTTGCCAGAATTTTGGAGCGAAGCCATTAGCAAGTCTTTTAAGAAATTCTAATTATTGCCAGCATCTTTGTTACAATATTTTGGCACCAAAATCTCTTGTCCTGGATAAATTTTATGAGGATCAAAATCTGGATTTACATAAGTATTAGTAACAGCAATAACTTTCCATTCTTTCGAATTTCCGCATAGCTTCTTTGCGATTTTATACAAGCTATCACCCTTTTCTACTTTATAAACAAAACATTCTTTTGGTGATAGTGGAATAGTGGACTTGCAGCTTGAGAGATATAGCAAAGTTGCTAACCCTATGCTAACGCTTGTATTTTTTACTACTTTTGCAAGATTCATTTTAATTTTTAAGGCAGTAAAACTTTAAAAATTTTAATATTTTGAATTACAACAAAATTTATAAATTCATGTTTGGTGTATAGACTATGCATAAAGGGGTGATCAAATTTAAAAAAAGTTGTTTGATTTTAATTTTGTTAATTTTCGTAGGTATTGTATTAGGAGCCCATAACGCTACCGTCACATTGTCTCCTCTTTCGGTTTATGAAGGGAGCGTAAAGAATTTTACACTTTCCATTTACAATTCTAAAGATTCTAATCGGATAGTATTGGAAAATCTTTCAATTGACGGATTAGGGGAAGTGATTTGGATTGAAGAAAAACCTGATGTTAATTTTACAAATTCGCCAAAATGGATCATTATTTGGGACGATTTCATCTCTGCAAGAGGCACAGTAAATTTTCTTTTCACTTTAGAAGCTTACCTTGTAGACCAAACCAAAAATTACACTTTCAAAGTTTTAACAAAAGACACACAAAACGATACTAATACTGCTTTAATAAATATTACCGTTTTGAATGATGAGCTTGCTCCAAGGATTTTAGATTACCACCCCAAACTTGGAGATTTTGTTAAGCCAGGAGAACTTGAATTTTGGATTAATGTAAGCGACAAAGAATCTGGCATTGATTGGGTTAATGTTTCTTATGATTATTACAATAAGTATCTTACCGTAAGCGCTTTTACACACCCCAAAGAACTTTCTTGTGAGGATGGACTATGCAAAGTGAAGATTAATATAACTTACCAAAATGATAAAAGATACCTTTCCTTAATTTACAACGTTAGTGACGTTGCAGGTAATATGAACTCTACACCACTAGTTTCTATAATGATAGATAACGACTATCCTATTATTAAATTACTGGAACCCATTGATGATAAAATTTACAAAACCCTTCCTATATTTAGGTTTAATGTAAGCGATGGTTCTTTTAACTGTTCTGGAAATTGCACAAGTTTAGAGCCTTTATTATTTTGTAATTTGTCTATTGACGGGACTATTGTAAATTCTACAATTGTTGATAACATCTCCAATGTTCAAGAAATAACAGCCAATATTGAACTTTCTGATGGTTTACACTACTGGAACATTACTTGTCAAGATAAAGCTGGTTGGATAAACACAAGCGAAACATGGAATTTTACTATTGATTCACATGGGCCAAATATAACTTTGGTTTCTCCAGCTAATGATTCTGTAATTAAAAATGGCACGCCAATAATATTTGGAATTATTGATGCTTTTAGCGATGTTTCAAACGCTTGGTATGATAATGGTTCAGCAAATATATCTCTTAACTTTAATGGCAACGACACACGGGAGATCGACACATCATCATGGCAAGAAGGCAAGCACGAGGTTGTTATTTATGCAAATGATACTTTAAATAATATTAATAGCTTGGCATTGGTATTTTATGTTGACAATACATCCCCAATTGTTTTGTTGTCTTCGCCTTTAGATAATAGCTTAGTCAATGCTAGTGTGACTTTTTCTTTTATATCCATTGATGACTGGTCAGACAACTTAAATTGTACACTTGTATATGATAATGCGAGCATTAACATCCTTGTAACTAATGGTTCCTTAAGGAAGTTTGATACTATATTGGGTGGTGGAGTTCATTATTGGAATGTAACGTGTATAGATGAAGTAGGAAATAAGGGTTTTAATGGCACCTGGAAATTTGAAGTCGATAACGAAGTTCCGCAAATTCAATTAGTAAGCCCACAAAACAACCGCTTTACCAACAATTCACAAGTAACATTTTCTTTTAATGTTTCTGACAATAAGGGCATTAAAAACTGCTCGCTAATTTTAAACAGCAATTTAACATCTACAATTTTATTATCAGGAACGCAAAATGAAAGTCAATTTACTGTTAGCAATCTTTCCGAAAATATGTATTCATGGGTCGTGGAATGTTACGATACCGTTGCTAACAAAGGAACTAGCGAAACAAGAAATCTTACTGTTGATTTAACACCACCAGAATTTGACATTAGTGTTTTTCCTGCTAAAGCCGAGAGATTGGCAGATTCTGTAAAAATAAATTGGTCTATTAGTGATAACTTTGGCATCAATATTATATGGCTAGGCGTGTACTATCCAAATGGCCAACCACTTTATGAGGGAAATGTAACAGATTTGGAATTTTGGATAAATTGGGAAAATATAAACTTAACAGGGAGGTATAATATTTCCGCTCGTGCCAATGATTACGTGGGGAATTATAATTTTGCTGAGATTTCTTTTAATGTTACAGATACACAAGGTCCATGGATCGTAAGTTATACACCAAATTCCACAACCCAGGATACTGTAAGAATAAACTTTACACTTAATGAAAATGCTTCATGTGAAATAACCAATGATAATATTTCCATAAATGGAAATGGTACATTCTTTTACTTCAACGCCTTTGCTGGTGTTACTTATATTATAAACTGTTCAGATCAATATGGAAATTCCGCTTTGGTTAATATAAGTGTAGAAAGAGTCTCTACTGGAAGTGGTATTTCAACTTCTGGTGGCGGTGGAGGAGGGGGAGCTGGATGCACTCCAAAATGGAACTGCTCTCCAGAATGGAGCGAGTGTATTAATGGTAGTCAATATAGAATCTGCAAAGACATAAAATGTGGAAAGGGAGAAAAAAAGGAAATAAGATTATGTAAAGAAAAACCTACACCTAAAGAAGAAACTCAACCTTCTGGAACAGGACCTGTAGCGCCTCAAATCCCCCTACCAGAGTGTTCCGATGGAATTGATAATGATGATGACGGTAAAGTGGATTATCCAGAAGATCCACAATGTTTAAACGAGCTTGATGACAGCGAGGCTCCAACAGCCATTCCACCAACTACTGGGTTTATAGGAGCGCTAAAAACAAGTGGAAAGTATCTTGCTTATCTTGCTGCTTTGATTGTAGGCTTGTTAATTTTGTATGCAATTTATCAATACAAAAGATACCCAAGAGTGAAAAACGTTTTAGTGGAAAAAGCCATTAAGGAAGCAAAATACAAGAAAACTTCATAGAGATATTCTTTTTCCATTACTTGCAATGTGAACATTCTTTCCAATTTTATAGCCACACTCTTCTGCAAGTTCTGCCAAGCTTGTTAACTTTGCAATGTCACCATGTGCTGGTATGATATGCTCAGGTTTAACCATATTAATTAAATCTCTCAAATCTTCTCTACTTGTATGCCCGCTAACATGAACATCTGTAAAGATTCTTACTCTAAATTTTTTTAGCCTATTTTCAAGCATCATTCTGTTGGCAATGTTTGTTGGCTCTTGAATTACTCTACAAGAAAATATCACATGATCTTCTGGATGGAATGTGAAAGGCAATTCTTTCCTGCTTAACCTATCCAATATCGAACCAGGCTCACCTTGATTTCCTGTACAAATAACCAAATGGCTTGCAGGATCCTTTTCAACTTTTTGCAGAACTTTTTTAATTTGCTTGCTTCTACCAGCTATTAAAGCATCTTTGCTTAGATTAACAAGCTTTAACTTTTCAGCAGCCTTGATATATTTTTCCATACTTCTACCAATAATCACAATGTTTCTATTCATTAATTTTCCAAGTTCTACTATACTATGCAATCTTGCAATATGGCTTGCAAAAGTCGTAACAAAAACCGCATGTCCTGCATTGTTAGTACCAAGTAAAACATCCTTTAGCAATTCATAAGCAACTTTTTCAGAAGGCGTTTTTCCTTCTCTTGAGGCATACAAGCTTTCTACCATCACCACCTTAACACCTTTTCTGCCAAGCTGTCTTAGTTTTTCATAATTTGGCTTTTTTCCAAGCATAGGATGATTATCAAACTTGAAATCATTACAATAAAGAACTATTCCTTCTGGTGTGTGCAAAGCAATAAGTGCACATTGCAAGGTACTATGGGTAATGCCAATTAGCTCAGCAGTTATATTTTCAGAAACTTGATATGAGCTATTTGGATTTAAAGCAATTAACTTGTTTGGTAACCTAATTTCTTCATCTCTAAGAATGGACTTCAGAACTTCAATAGTATAAGGCGTGCCTATTACAGGAGCATTATACCTACTTGCAAGATAAGGAACAGCAGCAATATGGTCTAGATGAACATGACCTAAAATAATTGCCCTTACTTTATCTCGCCAATCTTCTATAGCAGAATCCTCTGGCAATGCACCAATAGCCCGTAATTTCCTGTAGGAAATCTCTATCCTTTCTTCACGTTCAAGATTAACAATAGCAGGCAAGAAAATTCCCATATCAAGAATTACAACATCATCGCCAACTTTAACAGCAGTCATATTTTTCCCAACTTCTTCATAGCCACCAACAGTACAAATTTCCATAGAACAAAATTCAAAAGTTAATATTTAAATATTTCTCTTAGCAAATTAAACACTTTCTTTGATTTTCTTTGCAATTGCTTAGTGGAACTTAGCTGAGAATCAATAAGAATTTTTTGCTGTTTGCTCCAAATCTTGTCAGGATGCGTCTTAACATAATTAGCCCAATATTTAACAAATTCCAATCTTTCTTTTTTCGGATCTTTTTTCGGTTTCAAGAGGTTTGGTTTCAAGAGATTCATTTTCCTCTTATTTCTTTTTTGTATTTCAAAATCTTCTTTTTATCTATATTTCCATTGAACAATTCTTCAAGATAATAAGCATCTTCTATATCTCTAGGTGACTTAAGATAATATCTCTCAAAGGTGATCTACATTTCAATGGGCACATCTTGAAATAATTTTTGTGAATCCTAGCACTTCTTTGTCAAGCTGGTTCAGAGTTTTGTCTATTTTAATTTTATTCCCTATAAAACGCATTTTATTGCTTAGCAAGAATTTCTGCTATTTTATTGCCGAATTCCTGTGCAGCTGTTGGATTCTTGCCTGTAACAATCCTTCCATCAACAGTTACTTGTTCTCCTGTATAGGTTGCTCCATGCGCTTCAAGATTTCCTTGTTCAGAAGGCCAGGCAGTTGCTTTTTTGCCTTCTAAAATTCCAGCATTTGCTAATACACTAGGAGCTATACAAATAGCAGCAACAACTTTACCAGCTTCATAGAAATCTTTAGCAAGGCTTATTGCTTTTTCATTGTCAAAATAAACAGCTGCTCCTGGGCCTCCAACAAAAACAATAGCATCATAATCATCAACACTTGCTTTGTCAAGCGTAAAATCAACAGTTACTGTTTTTCCTGCCACACTTACAGCTTCTTCTTCAAGTGATGTTACAAAAACACTGGCATTAGCATTTTCAAGAACTTCGCGTGGTGTAAAATACTCCTCATCTCTAAAATTATTTGGAGCAATTACCATCAAAATCTTTTTTCCACTTAAATCTGGCATACCCTCACCTCCTTGCATTTTTTCTTGAACGCAACCAGCAATAAATAAAATTGCTAACAATATTAAAAATCTTTTCATTTTTTCTTTAAGCTTTTTCTTTTTAAAATTTTTTCTATTATAAAATTTCCAATGTAGCCACAATTTTTGCATCTATATTTTCCAGTAATTCCGCCACTTTCTAAAACAATCTTGTTTGATTTGCATCTTGGACATATTAGCATTTTACCCAGAAACTTTTTCTATCAAAAACCAAAAAGTAAATATAAGGATCGCAAGTGTTATCAAAGCCAAGCCAAAGGTAAATTTTTCACCAAGAAGCCATATTCTAAAAAGCCTATAAGCTAGATAAACTGTTAAAATGTCTCTTATTAAACTTCTGAATCCCATAGATTTTAGATGTGCTACAAATTTAAAAGACTTTTCAGCAGAAACCTTTAAAAATTTTTACCCCCATATAATAATAAAAATGGAAGAATCCCATAAAAACATTTCCAAATTGTATGAAAAGATTTACAACAAAATAAAGCATCCGTATTTTATGTATGCTTTTGAAGATGAGCTTGAAACAAGAATTGAGAAATACCTCGACAAAGCTATAAAGGAACTAAAGTCCCAACAACCAAGATTAGCAGAAATCTTAAAATTAAGAAAAGAAGGTCATAGCCTTAGGGAAGTAGGAAAAAATTTGTCAATATCCTGTCAAAGAGTAATTGAGTTAGAGAAAAAGGCAATAGAAAGAATTTCGAGATACAATTTTTACAAACCCCACCTTGATGAACTTTTAATTAAAGAATCAGAAATTACCAAGCTAAAATTGCTTGAGTATGGAAATCTTGGTAAAAAAATTTTAGAACTTCAAGAAGCAATCAAACTCAAATTGAAAATAGAATTAGAAAAAGAATTTGTTAAATTAATTAATTACACCTTGAAAAGCGACAAACAGGCTATTTACATGAATCTACCAATTGGAGAATTTGAGTTTTCATCAAGGGTTTTGAACTGCTTTTATAAAGCCGACATTAACAATCTTAGTGACCTGTTAAGTTTTTCAGAAAGGGATCTTCTTGGCATAAGGGGTTTTGGAAAGAAAAGTCTTGAAGAAGTTGAAAGAATACTTCAGAAATATGGATTCAAGTTATCTTTTTCTTAAATTATAATTTTTCTAATCTTACAGCAACTCTCTTTAGATTGACTTCTCCAGTTATATCAAACTCTAAGCCAAATAATTTGTTAATCAACAAATCTGAAAAGTGAAATGGTGCTATTACTAAACCTCTAGGCACATTCTCAGAGATTTTTATTTTAGATTTTACACTTCCAAATTTGGAAATAATTTTGACCATTTCTCCATCTTTGATATTTAATTGACTAGCATCTTCTTTATTTATTAAAACAAATGAATCTTTTTGTAAGTTTGTTAAACTTGGTGATCTACTGCTTAACTCATCACCACAAAATCTGTATTGCCATCTTTCTGTTGTAAGCACAAATGGAAACTTCTTAGATATTTTTTCTTCGATGTTTGAAAATTCTACAGGAAAGTAATTTTTTACTTTAATCTTATATTTCACAAATTTACCTTTTTCACTTCTTTTTAATTCATTAACTTTAATATCTTCGTATTCATTTATTTTATTTATATCCTTCCAGATGTCTGTTATATTTTTGTATTTCCATTTTAATCCAAATACTTTTGCAAGGTCTTTGATAATTTTCCATCCAGGTTTTACATTTTTAGGCGAAGCTAAAATTTCAGGAAAATACCTTACCCTTGATTCCGCATTAGTAAAACTTCCTTCTTCTTCTAACCATAAACAACAAGGCAATACAACATCTGCAAATTTTGTTGTTTCTGTTGGAAATGGTGTTATTTCAACAACAAATGCCTTTGCAAGTCTTTTTCTTACAATATTCAAAGCAGGTAGAGACTTTGCAGGATCCATTTGCATAACAAACACAGCTTTAACAGGATTTTCTGTTGCTATAGCTTTGACCATTGTTCTTCCAGAAGCTTTGGGCACACATCCCATATCATTAACACCTTGGATGTTTGCTTTTCCTCTCATCGAAATTATTTTTCCCTTTTTTGCTATAACCAAATTAATCGCTGAAAAAACATTGTTGCTTCCATAAATATGTTGTGTTAGACCCATTCCATAACCCAATACAAATTTTTTGCTTTTTTCTATAAGCCTTGCAGCTTTTTTAATAAGTTTCTTGTCACACTTACAAATTCTAGCAGCAAATTCTGGTGTATAATGTTTTATAACATCACGAACATATTCAGGAATTTCTAAGTTTTTTGATATTAAGTTTAGTAAACAATTTAGCAATACTAGCTCAGTGGAATCTTCAATTTTTATAAACACATCTGCATACTTGCTTGTTTCATCTGGAAAATACCTTACATGAATAAGTTTAGCACCGTTCTTTTTAGCTTTTAAAATTCTGTTAAAAACTACTGGATATGTGATTAATGGATTTGTGCCAATAAGTAATATACAATCCGCTTTTTCATAATCATTAAATTTAGCAGGCATCCTAGTGATGCCAAAGGCCTTAGCAAATGCATAGCAACTTGCAGCATGACAAATTCTAGCACAACTATCCACATTATCTGTTTTGAAATATTCTCTAGCAAATTTCTGAAATAAAAAACAGCTTTCATTACTAGCAGGAGAACTTGCAAGAAAACAAATCTCATCTGGAGAAAGATTTTTTGTGTTTTTGTAAATATATTTATAAGCTGTTTCCCAATTTGTTTTAACAAGCTTTTTACCTTTTCTAATTAGCGGATTAAAAATTCTATCTTTTGCAAAAACAAGCTCATAAGCTGTAAGTCCCTTAATGCATGGGTTTCCTTTGCTGATCGGATCTTTTGGATTTGGAAGAAATTTTAAATTTGGCTTTCTTTGTATTAATAAAGAACAGCCGCACCCACAATAAGGGCACAATGTTTTAAGTACCATTGTAAAAATCTTCTCAAAAATTATTTAAATTATTTTCCCTTCTCAAAATTGATGGAAATTGTGATGTTCTATAATTGTTTGGATTGGACAAATAGAGAACTTGTAAAGCACTTAAAAAAGTTTGGATGCAAAACCAAGCTGATAGATATTCATAAATTTTACCTTAACATACATTTAAAGAACAAATCAAAGTGCTTGTATTTAAATAGGGTATATCCAAGTGAGAAATCCATTAACACGATAAGATTTATGTTGGAAATTTCAAAACATTTAGAAAATCTTGGCTTAAAGATAATTAATTCTTTTGACGCAAGTTTTATAGATTATAGCAAAACAGAAGCATGTAGTATTTTAGAGGCTAGCAACATGCCTGTTCCAAAAACATACCTCCTTTCCACTTTTGAGGCTGCTAAATTACTGGCTCCAAAATTGAAATATCCAAAAATTATAAAAGCAGATACTGGTGGAAGAGCTTCGCATGTTTACAAAGTAAATTCTAAAAAAGAATTTCTTAATATTGTGCAAAATCTTTTAAGATCACATCTTATTCATATAGAAGATTTTTATGAGCCACCAGAATACGTTACAAGAATTTTTGTTTTGGGTTACAGCTTTGAGATGGCCTATAAAAAATTTTTACTCAGGGATCACTGGAAGGCTAGCGTTTCAAAAGGTTCGAAAATAGAACTCTATAATGACATTTCTAATAAATTATGCAAAATAAGCGAAAGGATTGCAAAATTAATAAAGGCTGAAATCATTGCTTTTGATGTCATAGAAGCTGAAAACAAACCTATATTTATAGACCTTAACCTAACTCCTGTGTTCTCTAGAAAAAATTTAAAATTTTACAAATGTAATCCTGTTGAAAAGATTGCAAGGTATATAGCTTCTATCTAAAATCTCTAAGGTGTTGTTTAGCTTTTCTCTTAAGTTTTTTAATAGCTTCCTTTTCGATTTGTCTTATTCTTTCTCTTGAGAGATCAAACATTTCTCCAACCTCTCTAAGAGTTTTTCTATCTACATCTATACCAAACCTCATCTTTATTATATTTTCTTCTACCGGATCTAAAGTTTTAAGTATATGGTTTATCTCAATTTTAAGTTCTTTTTTATAAAGTTCTAAATATGGGGGATCTCTGTTATCTTGTATTTTATATAAAATCTTTTTGCTATCCCTCGAATCCCCGTCTAGTGGCATATCCAGGTATAATATTATTGGGCTAAAATAAATTAACATACATTCGAGTGTTTCTTTGGTAATACCCCATTCTTTTTTAAAGCTCTCTGGAGTCACACCTTTGTAAATGGCTGCTTTAAATTTTTTAAGATCTTCCCTAAAGTGTATCGGCAATCTAATTATTCCATCATACTCAGCATAGCCTCTAACTACGCTTTGCATTATCCACCAAAAGGCATACGTTGAAAATTTATAGCCTTGTCTATAATTATATTTTTCAACAGCCCTAATAAGTCCAAGATTGCCGTTTTGTATCGCGTCATCAAATGGATAATCATAAGAGTCCATAATGTTTTTTATACATCGTATAACACTCGGAACAAGTTTTAAATGCGACTCAACGATGGTATTCTTTATACTTTCCGCTTCCTCTTCAAGTTTGCTTAGCTTTTGTTTGGGGCATTTGCTTTTTGGACTATTTAAAACATTTTTAACAGCCTTCTTTAATATTTTATAATCAATAAAACCATCATTTTCGTAATTTTTAATTTTGGCATAGACCTCTCTGTCCTTTTTCAAAACATCAAAAATTTCTCTTTTAAAGGTTTCAAAATTCTTAAAGTGCTCAGTTGTCTCTTCATAACTTGGGGTCTTTATTTGCTTTAACTCTTTTAAGTAGATGTTGTGATATTCTTCCTTTTCCATTTTCTTATTCTTTTTAAGAGGAGACTTGAAGATAATATAAATATTGCGATACATATCCATTGTGCAGAATGCAAGCCAGCATAACTTGGATCTATTCTAAAAAAGTCAATAACAAATCTTAGTGCACTATAACCTATTATAAAAAATAAAAATCTATTTTTCTTAACATTTTTAATTGCAAAAAACAAAATTAAGCCAGCTAAGCTATGATACAAAGCAACAGGATGTCTTGGCATGGTAGCATAACCATAACCACCATAGTTAATAGCCCATGGCAAATTTGTTTCTGTGCCAATATGGTCACCAATTAAAAAGCAACCAATTCTTCCTATGGCTATCCCCAAACCAATAAAAGGTGCAACCAAATCAGCATACTTTATCCATGGAATCTTTTTATACTTTGCATAGCAAGCAGTAAAAAATATTGCACCAAGGATACCACCCCAAATACTCATGCCACCTTGCCAAACTTTAAACACATCCAAAAAGCCAGAAAGTTCATACCAATATTCTATTACAAAACCAATCCTACTTCCAATTAAAGCACCAAGAACTAAAAAGAATATAAAATTCCAAAATTGTTGCATATCAAATTTTTTTCTTTTAGCTTCTTTTGCTGCTAATAAAATACTAACAATAAACGCTATTGCAACCAATAAACCCCAAACCTTTATCTTAACAAATCCAATAGGAATTTCTGTGATTCTTTGATAAGGAAGCATTTTTTAATTACTAACACTTCATAATCTAATGTCCAACTTTAAATTATTTCTTTTATTTATATAAAGATTGGTTAGTCAATTCCAAAAAGCTAATCTTTTGACTTTATTCACAAGTCCCAGAGTTACTACCCTCACCTTCATAACCAAAACCAGGTGAAGGTACTTGTGTTGATAAGTTTTCATTACATTCTGTTGGCGGAGTTGTAAAGGCTGAACAAATTGTTTCAAGTAAGGATGCTGGGTTTCTATTTGTTCTTACTGTTATGCCATTAATCACCAATGTTGGCGAACCTCTAACACCATATTCTTGGTTAAGAGTTTTATCAACATCAAAAGGTGGAAAGTTTCCTTGCCAGGTTGATTTGTCATTAAGATTTTCTGTAACTTGGAATTCTTTATCAACTTCGTCTTCACAAGCCTCCAAAGAATCTTTATCTATACCAACTTCATCTAAACATGCTTCGCTATTGCCATCTTTTAAGAAGCATTCTAAATATGGAATCAATTTTTCTGGTTGTTCTTTTTGTATGCAAACTTGTCTTAGATTTTCATAGACTTCCTTTTCTCCGTGCATGGCATAATCAACAAATCTTAAAGTGAAGTCTATTTTTCCATCAAGCAATTTTAACACAGGAAGTATACCCTTTTCCATTTGTGTGCCAAAGGGACAATAGCTCATAACAAACAATTCTACTTGTGGCTTGTCAGATTTGGGTACTTCTTGATTTTGATTTTCTTGCGTTTCTTGTGTTTGTTTAGAAGCTTTAGCAGCTTCGAGCATACTAGCAACTTTGTCCATCTCTATAATCCCCATCCCTTGTAAAACGAGATATTTGCCATCTGTTGTAACATAAGCAGGAATTTCTTGATTTTTGTAAAGTAATGTTAATTTGTACAATCCACTTTCTTTATCAACACTTTTCAACACAACTCCGCTATCTTCGACAAGATACTTATTAATAAAATCAAGAGCTTTATTTGCAACATTACCACCAGTAGCAAGCCCTGTAAGGCTGAAGCCATGTGTAAAAATAGAAACCACAAATAATATACCTAAAACAACAGTAGCAATTTTCCAATAACTAAGCTTTTTCTTCTTTTTTGTTTTGTTTTCAGTTTTCTGTTCTACTGGGGAATTATTTTCCATTTTTAGGATTATATTTTAAATGTTTTCTTGAGCAACTTTTACTATTTAAATGTTTTTATTGTATTCTTAATTCAAGACCTTTAAATTTTTTCATGGGATCAAAAGGAGTTTCATCTGGCTCAAAATATGACTCTTGGAGCATCTTGTTAACCATTTTTTTGTAGAGATCCTTACAAAGTTCACAGTTATTAATATGCTTAGTTAACGCTTTTCTAATTTCTGGATCAAGCTTGCTGTGCAAATACCATACAATCTGTGGTTGGTAATACCTACAATCATATTTTATTTCCATTGTAACTACTTGGTGGTATCAATATTTAAAAACTTTTCTATTTGGTATTGTATTGGTTAAAAATCAAATAGAATAAGCAAAAGCTTTTTAAATAAAAATAATCACTACTTTAAGGTAAAAAATGGTATTGAACAATTTAGAAGATATCAAAATAGCACCCCCAGTTAAATGCAGGAGTTTTATTAATAAGCGGTGTTTTATAAAATATGGTATTAATTCCAAAGAAATTGTTAACGCCTTTAACACAAAAGATTTTCAAGATGGGTTTTACAAGTTTGCAGTTAAATCCCTTCTAGGCTTTAATTCAGAAGCTTTTGAATACAAGAATAAACGCTTTTATATTGGATTAGATCCTAGATATGAACTCACATTGTGCTTAGAAGCTGAGATTCCAAAAGATTTTAATCCTTTAGAAATTTTCAAGAACAAAGAAGATGCTATTCCAATTCTTTTTCCATTTGCGTCCCCTTCACGTTGGCATTATGAAGAAAACAATCTACCCATTGAAATCTATCATCAACCTGGAAAGCTTAACCAAAAGCTAATTGCTAAGAAAAGCAAGCTGCTAGAATTGATTAGAAGTTTGCCAGAAGAAAACATTTGCAGCCCAGAAGATTTAAGTAATAAAATTAACAATGCACCTTTTACTGCATGCATTGAAAACAAGTATTCTGGTGTTTCTGGAATGATTAAATTGGACTTTAAAAAAACAGAAAATCACATTAGCTTGTTAGTTTACCTTCTCTACAGAGCTATTCAAGGAAATAAATTTAAACACCTTGGAAAGGAATACCTAGATCTTTCCAGATTTTTAAACGCCTATACTCCTTTTAAATACAATATAAATCCAAATTCACAGCTTTTTGCTGCATTTTACAAATCAGAAGAGTTTCCTATAGCAGACCTTGAAAAAGACAAGCATGCATATAAATCATTTTATCAGAGAATCGATCTAGCATGGAATTTATTTGAGGCATTTTTTTCTTTTTGTTCTCAGGGAAATGCAGGAAATTTAAATATAGAAGAATTGTCAACGCATGGAATATCTCCGAAGATATCTACAAGAGAATTTTTTAATATCCTAGAAATTCTTGACACGATGGAGATGCCTTATTTTAGATAGGTCTTTTACATATAACTCTTGAGAGACCAAAAACTTTTTAAATCAAAAATTTTACCACTAGTTAATAAAAAATGGCTTCAAAAAAGTTAGCAATTTTGGTTGCAGCATTGTCATTAAATACACTTGTCTATTGTAAAAAGCCATCTGTGCCAAGAATTGATGAAAGAGAGGCAGTAACTATAGAAGAATTCTCAAAGGAAGAATCCTATAAAATGAGAACAGATTATATTCGTAGCAAATTTTACGAGCTACTACCAAGTCTTGAAGAAGAGTTTGTACCATTTTTTGAAAACTGGAAAAATGTGTATGATAAGGCAATAAAAAATTGCAAGGATTGGGAAAATGGAAATATCTTTTTGGAATATAACAAAGAGGAAATTTTTAATATGAAAAAACAGCTTTCAGGAAATTTTGTGTTTCCAATAGTCTTTGAAAGTCTTGATGAAAATAAAGTAAAAATCACAGATTTGGCATTGAGGTATATAAAGGAAACAAAAGAAATCAACGATAATGCTTATTTAATAGAGTATTTTCCACTTATACCTTCA
>Ga0190334_1000052_pt1 | contig 53645 bp, 49 predicted proteins | sample 48720478_MG_FD_161270 | JGI IMG/M metagenome (GOLD analysis project Ga0190334, IMG submission 161270) | Hydrothermal vent sediment bacterial communities from Southern Trench, Guaymas Basin, Mexico - 4872-04-7-8_MG | ecosystem: Environmental > Aquatic > Marine > Hydrothermal vents > Sediment ... | reverse complement strand
TAATTTTTTCTATATAAAAAAAAAAAAAATCAATGATTTTTTTTTGAATTTCTTTTTTTCATTAATTTATCAATCTTATAAATCGATTTTAAAAAGATTGAGTTTGTTATGAAGTAATAATAATTAAATTTAATAGTTTACGATAAAATAAAATATATAGATAAATAATATATCTAATTTTTAGTTGGATTAAAAAAGTGAACGCAATTTTAAAGCAGGATTTAGAGGGTCCTAATGCAATAATGAAACATATTCACGCTCTAGCATTCAATAGAGCAGCAGGATCAACTGGCGAAACTAAAGCAATTTTGTATATTCATAATGAGTTATCCAAAGAGGGATTTGAACCGAAAATCCAATATTTTACTTACATTGGCATTCGAAGGATATTAATGAGAATTGCATATCTAATCATATTTACTTATTTACTTCTCTTTAAATTAATCATCGTGATTGCTATTTACTTTTCAGTAAAATATTTATTTAAAAGAGCTAGAAATATCTCATTTGTTAAAAAAGAAACTTCTAAAAATTTAGTATTAGAAATACCCATGAAAAAAAATATTAAAAAGGGACAGGTTACAATAATTACGGCTCATTATGATACTTTTTCTGCAATTATTCCTTATAAAATCCAATCAGTTCTATTTTTCATCTTTAGAATTATAATTATACCTTATTTTATGATAACGATATCATTATCAATTTGGATCTTACATGATGTCTACTTTAATCCTTCTCTTAATCCCGATGTCACAAATCTAGTGATTACCACTACACTAATTGAGTTTGTAATTATATTTATAATATTTTTAATGATTTATAATACAGATAAATCCAAAGGTTCCATAGATAATGCAAGTGGAGTTGCTATTTTGATCGAGCTTTCAAAAAAATTATATTTTAATCCACTCAATAATACTGATGTTATAATTGTATTTACGAGTTCGGAGGAATGGGGTTTAATAGGAGCTAAAAAGTTTTGCAAGCAGTATAAGAATTATTTTTTAGAAAAATATGATTTGGATAATTCATTTAACATTAATTTAGATATGATAGGAACTTACATCGGTTTAATAGAGAAAAAAAAGTTAATTGGAAAAGATAAATATAGTAATAATTTAAATGAAAAAATAGAAAAAATTGCAAAAAAATTAAATGTGAAATTAACAAAACATACTTCAATATTAAATCCAAAAACGGATCATAAAATATTCCGTTCATTTGCTAGAAAAACAAGATCCAAATTTCAAGTAGCGTGTTTTCATTCTAAGAAAGATTCCAAATACATACATTCTCTTAGAGACACGCCAGAAAAATGTAATCCAGAAAATTTACATTCCGTTTTAAATATATGCGAGAAAGTAATAAGAGAAATCGATTCTGACATTTTTCGAGTTAAAAGAAATCAGATAATTTCTGTTGCTTGACTTTAGGATTATTGGTTAAGCTTTCCACGTATTCTGAAATTAACTCTACCTTTTGTATTGTATAACCATCCATGTTAAAATCTTTACATAATTTAACAGCTCGAGGAATATATTTTTCTATTCCTCCCCTATTTACGGTTAATATTACTCTGTTATTACACTTGGGACATTTTCCTGAGTTAGAAAGAGGAGGACGCCTGAATTTGGTATTGCACTTGATGCACCTAAATTCTTGAACGCAAAATTTCCTCAAATTTCCTAAAATATCGGGGTTAAAGTGCGTTGATAATATCTTTTCTGCTACCTTTTTAGCATCGACTGCTTTAATTATTTTAGCCAAATGTAATTGAGCTTCTATTTTATCTTCCATGTTTTCATAAGTTTTATAGGCAGTAGTAGTTGGACCTTCATTGATATTTCTGGTCGGGATATTAAAACCTATCTTTTCATATTGTTCAGGTGACCCAAGCTTTTTCTTAACTAATTCCATAATATTCTCAACTTCATTTACCGAGACATATTTCTGTGTCAATTCATAAAACTCCAACGGATATTCAAACATGGTATCTACATTATGCGCTTCAGTATCTATTTCAGTAGGATCTAATTTTGTTGAAATAACTAACGTGGCATCCATTCTACCCCCAATTTTACTTGGTAAGTAATAGCGAGAAAAATTTAGCAACGGATCGAGGAGTAACATTACACCATCTTCGTCCCCATCGCAGTTACGTCGCTTTGCAGCATGCCAAAATGGATGGGCATAAATCGATCTTGCTGGTGTAAACCCAATAATTCTTCCGACTATTCCAGCACTAGTATGAGGTGCCAACCCAACTATTAATTGACCGATCAAGTCTTCTTTTTTTGATATGTTATAAAATCGTTCCAATCCATAAAAAAGTTCTAATTCCTCATCTAAAAATTTGGCCAATCTCATGAAATATTTTGCACAATCATCTGAAAGCACGACATCCTGAACCTTTAGTTCTACAATTTGATTATCATTTATTAATTCATTTCCAAGATAATCTTTATGATATCCTAATTTTCTAAGTAATTGAACTGATGTGCCTATTTCTTTAGGTTTGAAATGAGTGAGCGGAATGTCCGTGGCATCATACCTAATCTCAGCAGTCTTATAAACCATTAACCCATTTTTTGCCCTAAAAATCCCTTTTTCAATCGGTTCTGGAATCTTGAATTGATTTGTCAAGCCATAAATACCCTTGAACTTTTCTGGTAAGGAAACATTTAACCTTTTTAAAACAGCACTAAGATAATTCTTAAAATTAAAAGTAGCTTCGCTTGAAAATTTTAGTTCTTCTCCACAATTAGGACAGCGAATTTCATCTTTCGGAAACAATTTCTTGCATCTTTCACATATTTTTTTAATTTCGGTATGTGTTCCACATTTCGGACATTTATTGAATATGGTTATTTGCCCGCAATTTGGGCACTGTTTTCTGCAAACATCAATCTTGATCTTACCAAGTTCTAAAGCTTTTTTCACCGAACGTGAATTTCCTACTTTTTCGCTCAATGGAAAAAGCACGTGCACGCCCTTCATGCTTTTTCTCTCTGATTTTTCCGGTCTCCCCATTCTGGTGCCCATGTAGTAAGGTGCCTTGTTTCGAACCGTGATCCCTCCGATTTTCCTGAAATAATTGAATTGATCTTTTATATCTCGTAAGTTTATCTTGTTTTTTTCTTTAAGTCCAAAAATGTTAATTAGGATGAATTCCTTGCGAACATCAAACTTGATCAGATTTTCTTCGATAACATGCTCAACAAATGCTTTTTCTAGGATATTTTTAATGCTTGTTTCATTTTTTAAATAAATTTTTTCATTTTTCTTGTCAAAATTTTTCATCATGGCATTTCTAAGAAGTTCAAGTTCTTCTAATGATACATTTCCCCAATGATCGGTGTATCTTGGATGTAATGGAATGTTCAATGATTTAGAAATTTCTATAGCTTCTCTTCCCGTTGGAACGTGTTTGAATGGATCTTTAATGTATCGCTCTAATTTGAGATCCTTTATTTCTCGTTGTTCCATTGCTTTTTTTAGATCCAATTTCCACCATTCTTCCACATAACCTGAAGGGATTAAGAAATGATTATTCTCTGCAAACTCTCCAAATCCTAATAATATATCTCCCAAAAAAAGGATCTCTTCTACTTGATTGAAAATTTTTCTTGCCATTTCAACGCTTCTAACCCTTACAACATTTCCATTTTTCAATTTTACGATTGGAGGCTCTATTGTGCTAACAGGACATATACTGGCACTCTTTCCAGGTCTTTCTATTCTAAGTTGAGTTCCTATTGCGATGAAATTATCGAGGATTGCCATGGTTGCTGGGTGCAATCCTGCTGCTGCTAAACCAGTATTTCTAGATCTTCCATATCGAATCCTATGTCCCCCAATTCTTGAAGGATGGCTGAATACTGGACGACCTGCAATGATATCGGATACAAATTTAGAATTTGGGACTATTTTTTTCTCATTAGGGTTGGCACTATCATCATTTTCTTCGGTTTTATTGCTTCCTTTTAATGCAATATTTTTCAATTCATCTAACCAATCCCAACCCTTTAGATTCATTTTTTTTGCTATATTAAGGAGTTTTGGGGCTTTAAGTAAGATCCCATCATTTAATACTAAGCAAGCACCCCCCCTAATTTTATTCGTTTCAATTCGAGGTAAGTTTCTAAAAGCAGATACTTCTTCATCTTCCGTAGAATCGCCATTTATTTCAACTGGAAGATGTGAGACGGCAAATCTTATTTCATCATTAGATGAAGGATATTGAAGATGGACTCTTCTATCGTATAATTTTACTTCTTCCACGAATCGACCAATTTCTGCTTCTGTTGCCTCATATTTTGGAATGTTTGATTTTTCTCTAACGTAATCTGCGATTAGAACGCATAAAGCGGCTGTAGTACCTCCAGCAGCCCTAATTGGTCCAGCAAAATAAAGTGATAAATATTTATTTCCTTGATGATCCGTTCTTATTGCTATTTTAGAAATTCCTTCTAAGGGAGCACTAACAACGCCCATCGTTTTTATTGCTAAACCTGTTCTAATGGCTCTCTCTACTCGTTCTTCCAAGTTTTCAATGTTTCCTAATTTCTTCTCTAAAATATCTGTAACTACTTGAAATACAATCTCATTATCAGATTTTCCTTCTTTTTTTAAATTTCTAATTACTTCTGCCACACCTTCAGGCCCGACTAGCTTTTCGACTCTCCCTCCTAAATCTCTTGCTTGAGGAGATTCTACATACAATTCTGGGTCATAACCTAATTGACGGGCTTTTTCTGCAATTTCATAACATTTATTTACTTGTTCTTGAATTGTCTCAAAGTATTCTTTCATTTCATTACTCATCAATGTCATGATAACCTCATGATCAAAATCTAAATTTTCAATTTAAAATTGATATATGATTCAAATTACTCTTAAAAGTAATAAACTAAATTATTAATAGGATAATTTTCCTAGAATTAAAGAATTGGGAGTCTAAATAATTTCTAAAGAAAGAAAAAATAAAAAAATAAGAGTCTCCATGATTTAAAAATAAATTGTTTATTCCTTAATAATAAAAATTTTATTCACTAAGGTTTTTAAAAAAAATACATTTAAAATTTTCGAGAAATAACCTTGCTTAACGAAGTACTTGAAATCAAGAAGAAAATATTATTTAGATTGGTAGATTCTGGGATTAACATAACTCCCAAATCTCTCGATGCAATTGCTCAATTAGAAAACCCTCAAGATAGTCTCAATAAAATACTAAAAGATTTAGCCATTTTACCTTCCTTTAAATCGCATATCACGGAAGAAATTCTATTAAAAACAAACTCAACTGAGTTATTAAAAATTCTAAAAAGAATTACGTTCTACAAGGAAAAACAAAAATTACATGATGTACAAGAGAGCCAAGATGTAGATCTAAAGAAAGGATCAAGGACATCTCGAATACTGACTACTTCTAAAACCAAAATGACAAGTAATCTTTTAGGAGAATCGATCCCCCAGACAAAATTTCCTCAAAAACAATATGCTATTAAAGAAGAAAAAAGGTTCCAGATCTTAAAAAGAAATCAAGAAAAATCTTTTGAATCTTCCGGTTCTAAAACTCATTTTTCTCCCGTAGCAAGAGATTACGACCACGATTATAAAATCATCTCAGATCCAACAGGAAAGCTCTACACCACGGGTGATTATGAGGATTTTTATGCTTTGACTTTAGATAAATTTAAGAAACTTCTTTCTTTAATGCAAAAGCGCCAAGATGTCAAATCTTCCATGAATATAAAGAATATCCTTTCACTAAGGGGAACAACGGAAGTTTCAGCAATAGGCCTAGTAAATAACATTCATCACACTAAAAATGGTAATGTTATTTTTACTTTAGAGGATTTAACGGGAGAAATAACCGTTTTAGTCAGAAAAGATTTAGATAATCCTGAAATATTCAAAATAATTGAAAGAACTATAAATGATCAAATGCTTTACATTGAAGGTTCCTACAATCCTGCAAATAATTCAAAATCTGGAATCATTTATGCAAATTATCTGACAAAAATTGATATTCCGGCAAATTATAAACCATCAATGGCAAGCGTACCCTTATCTATAGCACTTATTTCTGATACACATATTGGAAGTAAAGAATTTGAAGAAAAAACATTTGAAAGGTTTATTAATTTTCTTAATGGAAAAATTGGATCTTCTAATCAAAGGAATTTGGCTGGTAGAATTAAATATCTCGTCATTAATGGAGATTTAGTGGACGGAATTGGGGTATATCCTAACCAACAAGATGATTTAATAATTAAAGACATTTATGAGCAATACAAGTACGCTCATGAATTATTATCAAGGATTCCCGATTACATCAAAATATTTTACGTGGCAGGAAATCACGAACCTGTTAGAAATGCGATACCAAGACCTGCCGTGCCAAGGAAATATTGTGAGGATCTTGTCGCATTGGGCGTGAAGTGCTTGGGAAATCCATCAATAATAAGCACGCATGGTGTCAAAACATTAATATATCATGGAGAAGGTATCCACGATATGAACTTGTTGATCCATGATCTAGACATTAATAAACCAACGGAAACAATGAAGGAATTCCTCAAGTGCAGGCATCTTGCTCCCATTTATGGTGAAAAAACACAATTAGCGCCAACTAATAAAGATTGGTTAGTAATAGAAAAAATTCCAGATGTTTTTCATACCGCTCACGTGCATATCAATGGATATGGAAAGTATAGAAACGTGAATTTGATCAACTCTGGATGCTTTCAAGATCAAACGGACTACATGCGTAGTTTTGGAATAGATCCTACTCCAGGGAAGGTTCCCATCTTGGAATTAGACACGCTTAAAATTCAAGAAATCGATTTCAAAAGAATTATATAATACTAAGAATATAAAATAACAAGATGAGTGTTTTGGATTTTAAAATCCCTCGCAAAAATTTGCAAGAGATGGTACTTTATGTCTGGAAAATTATTGATTTACCCCTAATTAACCAAGAAGACCTCTTATACAAGTTATCATTTGACTTGTTCTTATTTTCTCCAGAACAAGCCAATAAATTCATTTCTGATGCTATAAAAAAAGGATATTTGCTGCAAGTTGAGAATGATAATTTAAAATTGAGTGAAGAGCTTCAGTCAAAATTAAAAACTTGGCAATTAGAGAGAAGAAAATTCATTCAAGAAAAATTCAAGGCGATTCGTGAAAGTAAGAAATTAATAGAAGGAGTATATAAAGATTCTAAAAGTGATTTTAACACGGTGTATAAGGTTTTTGTGGATTCTGCAACATTAAAGAAAACGGCAACAATAAGCAACTCTGACATTAACCTTGTTAAATTTGACACCGATGAAGGCATAATTAAAGCTAAAATCAAGGGACGGGAAAAAGGTTTTTATGATATTCTATTAGACATTTCAAACAAGCAATTAAGGCACGATTGTAATGATTTTGTTAGTAGAAAAGCCAAGAATAAGAAATTTTGCAAGCATTTAGCTAAATTTTTCTTGTACTTAAAAAAAGAGGATGAAAAATCAACAACATTTTTTCTAGAAAACATTCGTGATAATATTGATGAATGGGAATTTTCAGGCTAAAGTAATCTCTTAAAGACGTTATTTTTAATCTTAACCTTATCACTTTGTAATAAAATTGGCTTGTAATTCAATAAATCCGAGATCCTTATTCTATCAACTTGCTTTAAAATTTGACCTAATAACTTTACATCTATATCCAGATTAATTATTTTTGTCCTTCCATAATAACCCATTGAACGAGTACTTGTATTGATCAGTCCAGCAAGATTAAGCTCATTAATGTAATCTGAAATTCGTCTCCGTGTCAATTCTTTTACACCTGGAATCTTTTTTGAAAGTTCAGAATGAACTTCATAAATATCTCCCGAAGTGATTATGTGGTCCTTGCTATATTTTGTTAATAAATAAATCGCAATCAACGTTAGCTGAGCTTGTAACGGCAGGCCCAAGATATATTCCACGATGTGGTCTTTTTCTATATCTTTTTGAGCTTTATAGATGTCAGATTCGGTGATTTTAGCGTGCTTGTTCATCTCTGCCATTTCTCCTGCTTTCCTCAATAATTGAAGAGCTTTTCGGGCATCTCCATGCTCTTTAGCAGCCAGTCCCGCTACTAGTTTTAGGATCCCCTCATTAACGATATTAGGATAAAAAGCAATCTTTGCTCGCTCTAGCAAGATATCTGCAAGTTCATTTGCATTGTATGGATGAAAAACTATTTCTTCTTGTCCAAGGCTAGATTTAACCCTTGGATCTAAATATTCTAAAAACTTTAACTTATTGGAAATGCCAATAATGCTAACCCTACAACTGTCAAGATTTTCATTCAGACGAGTTAGATCATATAAAATTTCATTACTACCCTTTTTTTCTATTAAGATATCGATTTCATCCAATACAAGAAAACAAATACCTTGCTTGATGCAATTGTCTAAAAGTCCAAGTAATTTTTTAAAAATTATATCTTTCGGCAATCCAGTAGGAGGAATCTTTTCATTTCTAGCTATTGTATTGTATATATGAGCCAATACTCTATAAGGCGTGGAAACAACATTGCAATTTATATAAATCCACCAAGGAGGCTTGGTAGAACAATGTCGTGCTAATTTTTGGCTGATATACCTGATTGTTGCTGTTTTTCCCGTACCTGTCATTCCGTAACACAAGAAATTTGGTGGGATGTCTCCTCGTAATGCACAAGCAGTTAATCCTGCTATTCTCTCTATCTCCTTATCACGGTGTGGTAATTCGTCAGGAACGAATGATGGTTCTAATGCTTCTCTATTCTTGAAAATTCTCGGCCCATTTAAATAACTTTTGTAAAATTTATCGATATCAAAAGTGTAAATTCCATCTTCATTGTTTTTACTCAACAACTTTCACCACCATAGCTTTAAAATCAATTTTTCTTAATTTCATTAATAAGAATTATTTTCAATTTCCACTCGATATTACACAATTTCGAATGCAATAACAAATATATAAACTTAATTATCATTAGGTTAACTATTGCATGTTTTTTCATGAGAAAATCTTTTACCAATGATCTTTGCTGTAATTAATAATATTAATGTCGGTGCTTTAAAAATTCATTATTAACAAACCAACATTTATTAAAATATTATTAATTGGAATTTAAAAGTGAAAATTTAATTTTCATGATTAATTTTTTTCTTAAAATCTCAAAGCTAGATTAAAAAGCATCATCATGTCGGAAAAAGGAAAGGATGATCAATTAAGAAAAAAGCATACTAAGATTGCTAAAATTTTAGCACTAATTTTCTGTGGTATTCTCTTCATTAATTTTTTAATTATCTCCATGATTTACTCCTGGCCTGATTGGATTGCAACATTAATTTTTAGCTTGTTATTCATAGTACCTGGTTATTTTTCCAATGCTGGAATGGTTATAATGGGAGGTGGAACCCCAATCGATAAGGGGCGATTATGGAGGGATGGTAAAAGAATTTTTGGAGACCATAAAACAATTTCAGGTTTGATTAAAGGACCATTATATTTTGGTATTCCGATTTCATTAGGAATATTTGGTCTTTTTATCTTATTGTGGCCACTAATTCAAGCCATACCTCTTTCTGGCATTAAAATGGGAATATATTCATTATATTCTGATATCAAGTATTATAAATTTTACTTTATTGGAGGAGATTTACCAATTGGATTTCTTGTATTAATATTAAGAGTGGTTCTTTGTTCTTATGGTGCAGCATTAGGAGATTTAATGGGTTCTTTCTTAAAAAGGAGGTTTAATTTTAAGAGCGGAGAACCATTTTGGATTATTGACCAATTAGATTTTGCAATTGGAGCAATAATTCTCACATCAATACCCTCTATATTTTTACCTGGAATTTACATGATGCCAGATGCGAACATTATCATCTTTCTCTTAATTCTCACGCCTTCAGTAAGTATTATAGCTAATACAGTAGCTTACCTTATTGGATTAAAGTCAGTACCATGGTAATAAATATAAATGTATTTTTAAATTGACATCTGGCAGTATATTTTTACCGAAACTCCTGAAACATTCTCTAGTATTAAAAATTCTTTAACTAATTGATTTAATACCTTGATGTAACCGCCTTTTTTTCCAATTGCAATGCCTCTATCTTTGTAATCATTAAATAAAAGAATTAAATTCAAGCATCCTTGGTTAAAATCTTGCTCAATTCTCATATCTTTGATTTTCAAATCTGGAAACAAGGAATGGACTTGATCAATTAAAGTCAGTTCTTGCTTTATTATCATCACTTTCTTTCCTTTAAATTTTCTTCTTAATTGAGAAATAGAATTCTTAGCAATATGATACATTTTTTTTTCAATGAAAAAAAAGATGAAATCTCGCAACCTAATGATATTTTTTGGATATATTCCAGTAATTTTCTTGAAGTATTTGTTAATTAGCAAGTCAAAATTATCATACTTCTTTTTCAAGTATATTTTTTGATTGATAATGTCTTGGATTAAGTTTTTATCTTGCCTGATCAAATTTGACTTTAACATATACTTAGATTTTTATAATTATGATTTTAAACACCCCCAAGAAAAAGATTTTAGACAATGCAGTATTTAAAATATTATCTTAATTGATATAACATGGTATAAAGGTGCTCTCCGTGAAAAAAGCAGGATTTGAATTTAGAGATCATACAGCAGATATCCAAGTATACTGTTATGGTCCATCATTAGAACAAGCGTTTGAGCAAGCTGCTCTTAGTTTAATGACAATTATATCACCAGATTTAAATAAAATCGATCCTAAAATAGAAAAAAAGATTGAAATCAATGCAGAAGATAAAGAAGCATTACTTTTTGACTTTCTCTCCGAATTCTTGTATATTTTTGATGTTGAGGAATTAATTTTCTCCAAAATTAATGTAGAATCCATAACAAAAATCAATGATGAATATTGCTTGAAAGCAAGAATGCTTGGTGAAAAATTTAACTTGAAAAAACACGAGGGTGGAACCATCGTGAAAGCAATTACCTATTCCTACATGGAAATCAAAGAAGAAAAAGAAAAAGTGTCATTAAAAGTTATTTTTGATATTTAATCAAAAAAATGTAGATATTTTTAACCTTTAACCACACCAATGGGCACTAACCGAACTATCTTCTCTACAATGCCTAAATTATGGCTTACCTGAACCACTTGATCTATATCTTTATAGGCTCCAGGACTTTCTTCAGCAAGAACTTTTAAAGAAGCGGATCTTATCAAAATTCCCCGCTTGCCCAAGTCTTCTTTCACTTTTGAACCCCAGTACTTTTTAACGGCTTTAGCTCTTGACATGACTCTTCCAGATCCATGAGCCGTGGAACCAAAAGATAAATCCATGGCTTTTTCCTTGCCTACACATAAATACGATGCAGAACCCATCGTACCTGGAATCAAGGCGGGTTGACCTATGCTCTTATAATCTTGAGGCAACGCAGGGTGACCTGGTGGAAAAGCTCGCGTTGCTCCCTTCCTATGAACATTGAGTTTCATTCTTTTACCATTAATGGAGTGTTCTTCAATCTTTAAAATGTTATGACAAACACCATAAATTAAGTGCAAATCCAGATCATCAGGACTCATTTTAAAATGTTCTTGAAATGACTCTCTCAACCAATGAGTTATTAATTGACGGTTAGTGAAACCAAAATTTGCAGCACACGCCATTTGACTCAGATAATTTTGTGCTTCAGGAGTGTTTGCCGGAACACATGCTAATTCTCTATCTGGAACTTTTATTCCATATTTTCGCATTGCTTGTTCTATGTTTCTTAAAGAATCTGTACAAACTTGGTGCCCTAAAGCCCGAGAACCAGTATGGACCATTATAGTTATTTGGTTTTCACTAAAAATGCCCAATTTTTTTGCAATTTCCTTGTTATAAATTTTATCTACCTTTTGAATTTCAAGAAAATGATTTCCAGAACCTAAAGATCCCAACTGCTTTATGGCTCTCTGTTTAGCTTTTTGTGATATTAAATCGGCATTTGCAAGTTCTAAGCGACCTCCTTCTTCACAATGCTCTAAATCTTTATCATATGCATAACCATTTTCTAAAGCCCATTCTAAACCCTCATTTAAAACGCTATCGAGTTCGGAATACGTGATGTTTAATTTACCTTTTGATCCTAAGCCTGATGGAATGTTCTTGAAAATTGTATCCAACAATGCTGGTAATCTATCAGTAATATCTTTTATCATCAAGTTGGATCTGATAAGTCGAACTCCACAATTGATATCATAACCCACGCCTCCCGGTGAAATCATGCCTTCATCAGCATCAGTTCCAGCAACACCACCGATACAAAAACCATATCCTTGATGAGCATCTGAAAGGGCAATGGCATGTTTTTGGATTCCTTGCAAGCAAGCCACATTTGCTATCTGATCTAAAGTTCTATCGACCTTTATTCTCTCCAATATGTATTCATTGGCATATATGCGGGCTGGAACGCGCATTTTAAATTTTTCGATCTTACCAGAAACTCGCGCCATTAAAGTGGTAGGTGGAATTTCATAAATATTTTCTGCAATCTTATTCACATTCATCTTGATCCTTATAATACGATAATTTTCATAAACTTTATTATTTATGTTCATGAATCATTTTATTTTAACACTTAATTAATCAAAATCATTTCTTGTTTTTTTAATTCTTTTTAACCTCATGAATGTTTTTTAATCGATTAAGGTAAAATTAAAAAAATGATATTAAAGTGATAAAAATCGTTTTTATTCACAGATTATGATATTAAAAAAAAGAACACTCCTTAAATCTTTTAAAAATTACGAGTATTAAAAATTAATTAATACTTACCATATTTAAATACGGCATCAATCATTGCTTTTATGTTTTCAGGTTTTGCCTCATCAATGATCCCGGATACTCCACCGTCAACAATGAAGCCACCACCTTCCTTGCAACCCTCAATAATTTTTTTTACATATTCTTCCATTTGTTGAGGTGTACCAGTAGCCATTAGAGAACCTGGAACATTACCTTTTATTGCAACATGATCACCAAATAACTCTTTTGCACGAAATATATCAGTCTTATCAAACCAATAAATCATTTTACCGGGATATTTTTTAGCAAATTCTCCCAAGTATTCTAATCTATCATTATATCCACCCTCGAAAAAAGGGCAAGGTATTAGATCATTTTTAATAAGACCTTCCATTATAGCAGTCAACGTCGGCCAATAAAATTCTTCAAACTGTTCGTTGCTCATGAATCCATCCGCACCACGATGCAATGGAATGAAAACAAGGTTATTTTCTGGATTGATCTGATTAAGTTTTGCTCTCATTACGGTACTCATTAATGAATCTGGAACTAATAGCTTGAGTAATGCCTTTAATTCTTCAGGATGGTGATACATGTCTAACATCGTACCCCGCATTCCTCTTAATGATTCGCTAACAATATCATATGGCGCTTGTACAGATAAATTAAAGTGGACGGGAAATCCTAATTCCTTCATTTGTTTCGTATATTGATTGCTTGCTTTTATGTATTCAAACAGCTTCATGGCAGCTTGTCCTATAGACTTGAGCATTTCTTGGATTGAGGGCATCCCAAAGAATGCTGGAATGCCAATCATCGTACCATAAGCATTTGCTAATGATGATAATCCCAAAAACATCATGAATCCATTTAATTTCTTATGATGACGAGGTATTATTTTTCTTATTAAAAATCCAGTCGGATCAGTAAGGATTTCTTCGTATTCATTTTCTTTCATGTATTCTCCTTCCACCCATTGAAATGGCAAGTTATCATCTAACTTGCATTTTGGATCTTCAGCACCAGGCCACTTGAAAAATTGAGAGCCTAAATGGTCCATTACGGCACCAGGAAATACCCCCAGAAGTGGAGGAACCATGTCCAAGTTTAATGGAGGATAAACCTTTAAACCAGCGTCTGCCAGCTTTTGAGGCTCATACATTGCTTCTTTCTTGGTATATCCTGCTTGTTCCGTGTGGTAAAACATTGACATGGTGGCAATTGGTACACGATCTGGTTCTTTAATGGAAACTGTTTTTTTTACCCTTTCTAATCTTTGAAAATATGAACCATCCTTATCTGGAATTTTTAATCACCCCCCACCCACTTATTGGCTAAATTAACAGCATCTACTGCGCTTTCTCCATATGCATCAGCATCAACATACTCTACAATACTATCGTCAACAGTTCCACCGCCAATCATGATTTTTAGTGATTCTCTTAATCCTGCATCTTTTAATTTTTCAATTGTCTCTTTCATTGAATCGAAAGATAGAGTAAGAAATCCACTTAATGCCAAAATTTGGGGCTTGAATTCCTTAACTTTCTCAACAAACTGATTGGCAGGAACATCTACTCCTAAATCTAATACTTCAAATCCATTTGCATCTAACATGAATTTTACGACATCTTTTCCAATGTCATGAATATCTCCTGCTACAGTACCCAACAACACTTTTCCCTTCTTCTTTTCAGAAGCTTGAACTTCCTTTAATTTTGGTTCGAGAATTTCCAATATTTGTCTCAAAATCTCTCCAGACAAGATTAAATCTGGTAAGAAATATTCCTTGTTTTGAAATTTTTCTCCTATTTGCTTCATTGCTTCTTTAACTTCATCTAAAATCTTTAATGGATCCTCGTTGTTCTCCACTTTATTTTTAACCATTTCTATAACTGCAGATTCATCTAAATCTACAATTTTTTTAATGAATTCTCCCATTATTATAACACGTCTTTTTAAATAATGTTAAAATTAAAATATGTTAGTGAATCTATTATTTTTTCTTATTAATAAATATTGTTAATTGAATGCGAAATAGGAAACATTACCTATTATTTTTTTTTATTAATTTTTGACATACTTACATGATCATTGGAGAAATCAATTATAATTTTTCATGACTTCCAATGATAATTAACATTTAGACTTTTGACTTTCAAATTTAATAAAATACTTGAAAGCCATCAAATCTTAAATCTCAAGTTTTTCTTTTTAAAAGAATTAAATACAAAATTAAGTGATTTTAAATATCCAAACTAATCAAAAATGAGTAATAATGATAGTTCATTGTTGAAAGAAATCACTAATTAAAAGATAATTCGCTTTTAATAAGGATTTTCTATCAATTAGAAAAGGAATTTTTTTTAAAAATCATCTTATTTCAATGAATTTTAGCAATCCTAAATCGTCTAGATCATCAATTATCACTTGAATTTCAGATTCTGGTTTTCCAGCTTCTTCTGCTATTTCTGAGATCGTATGAAATCCATCTGCCAAGTGAGCAATCTTGTATTGTTCTTCATTCAAATATCCTTGTGTCAATACTTGTTTGGGAAGCCTTTTTGAAGTCCAAGAAGGTTTTTGGTCCCTCGTTTTTCTCAAATCTTCTTCAGATAATACTAATCCTTTCTTTGCTAATTTCTTTCTTGAATTCAAGAAATCTTTTTCATAAATTTTTAATATCGGTATTTTAAGTGGAATTTCGGCGACTTTTCCATTTTGCAATATCTCATCGATTACCTCTTCGAAACCTCTAAAAATCCTTACATCCCCCGTCCAAGTTTGAATTACATCTCCAAATTTTTCTACAAATTTCTCGATTATGTCACTCAAGGCTTTATGAATTATTTTTGCATCATCATTCTTATCCGCTGCTGCTGTACACAGGATTCCTTCCTTAAAGACTAATAGCAGATAAAAAATCTGCATGTTTTTACTCGTAAATACTAATATTTACGATCTATAACCTTGAGTTCTCCACTACCTTTTGAGAACTCTATACTAAAATCTTTAAGAGCCGTAAGGAATCCTGAAACTAAATCTTGATTAAATTCTATACTTCCATATTTCCGATGAATTAAACATATTCCAGTATATTGGTGAATCAAATATACATTATGAAGAATTTAGCACACCTCCTCATCGAATTCTATCATTGTTAACATTCTACTTTATTATCTTCCATTAAATTAACTTTTTAATATTAATTAAAATGAATTACAATTTTAGTATTTAATGAAAGTCCAAATATTTAATAATTTCTCTTTTTGAAAATTAATTTTTATCAATTTAAATATTCAATTCTTCCTCATTTTACATTTAATTAAATTAAACAAATAATGTTTACATCGAGTTAATTTAAGAATATCACGGTTTTATTAAATTATTTAATCAATATGTGCTGTTTTTTTAATGATATTTTAAAAAAGCTTGATTTAAACATTTTTTCATGAAAATTTACTTAATTATAGTTATAATTTGATGATTTAATGGATTAAATCAAGAAACATTTAGTTTTTCCATATTCTAATAAATCATGTTTATCATATTTTATATAAATTTATCTCTCATTAAGTGAATTTAACCATGAAAGATCACTTTTCAATCGCTCATAATCTTCTTTATTTCCAAAATCACCATAAAAATCACCTTCTTGCATTTTTATTACCCTTATCTTCCAATTTAACTTTCTAATGCCCATCCTTAAAGCATCAGTGAGCTCAATTTCTCCCCTGGGTGATTCTTGCTGTTTTTTCAATAAATCAAAAATTTTAGCGTGTAAGATAAAAATGCCTGAATTATTATATCTTGATTTAGATGTATCTTTAGGAGGTTTTTCGATAATATCAATGCAATAGTCTCCTTGTAGATAAATGGCTGCTCCTAAATAGGGGTCCTTAACTGGATTTGCTACCAAAATAAAATCATTTTTTTCTTTCTTGAAAACATTTAATAATGATTTATAAACACCATATGAAATCAATGTATCACCCCAGGTTAATAAAAAATGATCTTCTTTTATCAATGGTTCACAAATCAATAAGGCCCCTCCAGTCCCATTCAATTTTTCTTGTTCTACATATTCAATATCTATTTCAAATTTAGTACCGTCTCCAAAATACTTAACTACTTGTTCTTTTTTGTATCCTATGACTAACACAAATTCTCTTATACCAGCAAGTTTCAATCCTCTTATTATGTATTCTAATAGAGGTTTTCCATTAATTGGTAACATGGCTTTTTGATACTTGGTGGTATACGGCTTCATCCTTAAGCCCTTCCCTGCACATAATATGACTGCTTTCAATTTTTACATTGCCTCTTCACATTTTTCTACTAATTTTGGTCTGATTTTAATTTAAACCATGAAATAAAAAAAATTTTTTAATATTCATACTAAAATGGGATAATTATTTTTGTTTTATAAAATATTTTGGATATTTTGTGGACAATGCTCAAAGGTTTAATTAAATATTAAATCTCAAGAAACCTTATATAAAAATTAATCTGAATTATTTAAAATAGCATTATTTAGTATCAAGAACAGGTGGCAACATGTTGGATGCTTTAATCTTTTTTGTGACTGCCCCAAATTTAGAGGAGGGCAAGAAAATTGCCCGATTATTGGTAGAGCAAAAAATTGTAGCATGTATAAACATCATTCAAAATGTAATTTCAATATATTGGTGGAAAGAAAAAATAGAAGAAGATAGCGAAGTTTTATTAATCATCAAAACTAACAAGAAAAATGCAAAAAGACTTATGGCAAAAATTAAGGAGGTCCATCCATATGACACTCCTGAATGCATCAGTGTAGAAGTCAATGATGGATTAAAGTCATATTTAGAATGGATAAATCAAGTAACAGAATAAAGGTAACTGATAATATAAATGTCATTTGATATCTTTCGAGTAAATTGGTTTTTAGTCGATACCATAATCATAATCTTATTTTTAATCTTCTTACTTGGCGTGAAAATTTATAAAAATTTATTCCGATGGAGAAATAAGATAGTAAATCCAAATTTAACGCAAGAGGAAATAAATCTTCTCGAAAGCAAGATGAAATTAGAGGGATTTCGCATCTATAAAAGCTTTATGTTGAAAAATGTATTTAATAATGATAAGTTATCGATAAAAATGATTATTGCAATTTGTTTCAAAAAATCTAGCATGTTATTTAATTCATTATTGGAAGGATTAAGTTCTCGTGGTTATGATGTTCTCTCATTATTTTTATCCCCTCAAAAAAAATATAAGAACGATATGAAGCGTGGTAAGACTTATAAGAAGATTGCTCAACTTCTTCAAAATATTATTAATGAATATATAGATTTATCTAATAATCCAAAATTCAGCGTTATATGTTATGAAGAACCAATATTTTTACTTGATGTATTCAAAAATCATCCAAGCTGCTTAAAATACATTTCAATTAATCCAAGATTTCCACTCGTTGAGATTATCAACCTGTATGAGCAAACTTATAAAAAATCTTCACTTCAAGATTATATTGTCATGGTAAATTTTCATTCTAGATTGTTTTTGAATTTAAAATTAAAATTAAAAGGCATTAAAAAGCAAGAATTTATTGATTTGGTGGAAAAAGAACGAATAATAATGATTAAATCCAATAAAAAGTTTAAATATCACGAGACAATCCTATTTGGATACTTGTTAAAAAAATTAAATGAGAATTAATAAATATTTTAATACATTTTTTCCAAAACCATAATGCAAAAAAGTAATAAGATCCTAAGAAACTACGATAATATTGTAGTTTACACTAAAGAACACTGGGAAATTCTTAAAAAGAAGAGAGAAAGAAGCATTAAATTAATGGAGATTTTTGAAAAAGAAGGATTCAATCCTTATGTTTATGGAAGTATCGCGAGGGGAGATGTAGGTTATAATAGTGATATAGACATAGTTTTTCTTGATGCAGTTCCATTTTATATGGTTGAGCTCATATTATCAAAAAACAACATCAATGTCTTTAATAAAGAAATTATAATGGCTACACCTAAGGATTCTTTAAAGTTATATATATACTTGAGCGAATTGGAATGTATTACCGTTCCCTTGACCAAATTATCGAAAAAAGGAATGGAATTTTATAATTTTGGAGGAAAGATAGATTTAAGACAATTGAAAGATGATGTAAGAGTTCCAGGAGTAGATAAGAGACTAGTGTTAATAGAACCTAATGAAAATGGGCATGAAGAACACTCGATCATCGGTAATGAGCATGTAATTGCTAAAAAAATCAACGTGAGCATTGATACAATTTTAGAAAGAGAAAAGGTATTATTAAAGAGAGAAAAGCACGGTAGAACTGGAGTTTTCTTGAAAAGAGTTATAGGAATGCACGAGACGACCGAAAATGTACTGAGAGAATTGGCGAGAAAAAAATCAATAGTGAGGAGAAAGTTAAATTAAAATGAAAGAAATTAAAATAATCGATTCTAAGAAGGGGACCTTCTTTATTAAAAAGAAAGGCATACCAAGGGGATGTGAATTATGTTTAAGAGGAGAAAAGACTGTTTTATTCATTAATGGATTTTGTCAAAACCCACCCCATTGTTTTTGGTATTGTCCAATCTCCAAGGAAAGAAAGAATAAATCTCAAACTTATGCAAATGAAATAAGAGTTAATGAAGATTCCGATTTGCTTAAAGAAATCAAATTGACGCAAGCTAAAGGCATGAGCATTACTGGAGGAGATCCTCTCTATGAACGCAACTTAGATAAAACAATAAAATATATAAAATTAGTCAAGTCAAGATTAGGAAAAAAATTCCATGTCCATCTTTACACTAATGGATTGAATTTTAACGAAGAAATCGCAAACAAACTTACCAATGCTGGACTAGACGAAATCAGGTTTAATCCTCCACAAAATAAATGGAGTTCAATAAAGATTGCTTTAAATAAGGGAATGAAAGTAGGAGCTGAAGTGCCAGTAATCCCAGATGAAAATCATATGAAAGAAATCAAGAATCTAATATTATTTTTGGAAAAAATTGGTGCTGATTTTATAAATCTTAACGAATTCGAAATTAACCAACCAAATAGCAAATTTTTGAAAGAAAGGGGATATAAGTTAAAAGAAGGAACGATCGCATCAGTCGATGGGAGTAGAGAAAAAGCACTTGAATTGTTAAATGAACTTGCTCCCTTAACATCTTTGAAGATCCATTTTTGCACTATTAAGGCAAAAGATTATTGGCAATTAAGAGAAAGATATTTGCGGCGAGCAGAAATGATTAAAGAACCCTATGAAGTAATAACTAACGATGGCTTGGTGATATATGCACAAATTGAAGGAAATGAACGTGAGATTAAGAAATTTTATGAAAAATTAATTTTGACCTTTAAAAAGTTCTCGAAGATCATCATTTATGAAAATAATTTAATTAAATTACCGATATTTGTCGCTATTGACGATGATTTCATAAATATGGTAGATAATCAAGGTCTTAAAATGAATGTAGTTGAATCCACGCCTTTTAGAGAAAAAGAGTATAAACAAATAACCGAAATTACTCCAATAAGATTGTTCAAGAAAGAATATTACATCAAATAGATACCATATTTCTTAAACTTTTTTGTTTAAAAAGTATGTTGGATTATCTCATTTTATTTCAATGACATCTTTTTCGAGAAACTTAAACTTAAAAATAAGAATTTTTTTATTATCTATAAAATTTAATCACGTTTTAATCTGAATTTTAATTAAAACTAAGAAGGTGTTGAGTTAAATGTCCGGACTTAATAAAGAACTCCAAGAAGAAATTAAAAAGGGAGTTGCCCTTAAAAAGATCGACGAAGAAGAGTTAAAAAAGATGGAAGAAGAGAAAAAAAAGAGAATGGAAGAAATTCAGAAATTAAAGGAGGCATTGGGAGAAAAATAATTTTAGCTCTTGTCGATTTTCCTTACTTTTTTATTTCTTTTTTTAAAAAAAGCATTCTCCAAAACATTTACTCAAATTTTTTCTATAATCAATTCCTTAATTTAATCATAGAGTCATCTATCTTAGGGATTGAGTAAGAGTTGAAAATAATAGAAATTAACGAAAAAACTAATGAAATCACGGTAAAACCAGAAAATTTGAACGATCTATGGACCTTATATAATGTCATAACTGAAAATGATGTAGTTTCAGCCAGAACATCTCGGAGAGTAGTCATTAAAGAAGGAACAAAAGGAGATAGAAAACCAATGTGGTTAAAATTAAAAGTGAAGTCAGTCTCATTTCATGAATTCTCGAATAGATTAAGAATCAAGGGCACGATTCTTGAAGGTCCCGAAGATTTTGTCAGCTTTGGTTCGTATCACACGTTTAATATCGAAACTGGACAGCAGGTTACGATCCAAAAGAGTGAATGGTTAAAAAATGAGTTAAAAAGGTTGACAGAAGCATCTAAATTCGAGACTAATTTTATAATGATAATCATTGCAATTGAAACAGGCGTGGCGACCATTTCTTTAATGTCCAATTATAGCCATGAGCGTATTGCCACGATTAAAAAGAATATTCCTGGAAAGAGGTACGAACAAGCTTATCGAAATAAGGCTTATGAAGAATTTTTTGATGATGTCTTAAGAGTTGTTGTTGAAAATATCAAAAATCTAAAAATCGATTTGATTGTCGTGTGCGGTCCGGGGAATATTCGGGATAGATTCATTAATCATTTTAAGGATAAGGTAAAATTGGGTAATCTTCCAGAAATCTTTAGCTTGCACGCTAGCTCTGGCACTGAGAGTGCGATTTTTGAAGTATTAAAATCAAAAAAACTAGCTCAAGTTAAAAAGAACATAAGAGTAATTGAAGAAGCGCAAAAAATTGAAAAAATTTTTGAATATTTGGCAAATGATACGGATATGATTGCAATCGGAATGAATGAGATCGAAAATGCTGCTGAACAAGGGGCAGTCGAAGAATTATTTTTAGTTGATAAGTTAATACGGAGTTCTTCAAAAGAAGATAAGCTCCGATTGGAAAAGATCATATCTAATGTCTTGAAATCAAATGGCAATTATAATATTCTGAGTAGTGATCACCCAACAGGTAAGCAAATCGAAGATTTAGGGGCCATTGTTGCTATATTAAGGTATAAAATCAGATGAAAGTGATTATTTAATGGAAAAAAATCACGATTTAATAAAAGTTGATGAAAAATCAGGGATACCTTTAATAGGAATTGATTTTATCGGCATTATTGATAGGGGAACAAATATAATTGAAGTGAAACCCATAACAACATGTAATTTAAAATGTAAATATTGTTTTGTTAGTGCCGGAGATTATAGAACAAATTTCATCATCGACTCTAATTACTTGATAAAAAAACTGGAAGAAATAGTCAAAATTAAGGGAATAAATGATATTGAAATTCACATTGCGCCTTATGGAGAATCGCTCCTATATCCTTACCTTTTTGATTTAATAAAATCATTGAGAAGGATTAATGGAATCAAAGTCATCTCAATGCAAACTAATGGCTTACTTCTTGATAATGAAAAGGTCAAGAATCTTGAAAAAGCAGGCTTGGATAGAATCAATGTTAGCTTAAACACTCTTGACGAAGAATTAGCCAAAAAACTTTCCAATTTTCATGATTATGATATTGAAAAGTTATTAAAAAACATTAATCTTTTGTTGTCTTCAAGAATAGACCTCTTGATTGCACCTGTTTGGTTTCCAAAGATTAATGATGAAGATATTGAAGATATAATAAAATTTGTTATAAATATACGCCAACAAGGGTTTTCTGATAAAAAAGTTCAAATCGGTATTCAAAAGTATTTAACGTATAAAACTGGAAGAAAACTGAAGAATGTCCGCCCCAAATCATGGGATTATTTCTATTCTCAATTGGCAAAATTGGAAAGAAAATATGGGATTAAATTAAAATTAGGACCCTTTGATTTTGGAATACATAAATGTCCAAGAGCTTTCAATCTCGTTCTCAGAAAGGGAGACATTTTAAACGTTGAAATTGTTTCTAAAGGAAGATATCCGAGAGAATGTATTGGTAAAATAGATGAAAATCATGGAATTAAAGTCTTGCTTAAAAAGCATCTACAATTTAATCAAGACATTGTTGGAAGAAGGTTAAGAGTTAAAGTTATAAAAGCTAACTACAAGGATAACATCATTACAGCCATATCGCAAGATTAGATCATGAGATAAAAAAGCTAAAAATTATTATATTGAATTCTTATAAAATTAATATTATAAATAATTTTCAATTAATCATTTAAAAATGATAAATCATGTGTCCAATTATCACTCATGAGGATGAACTTGAATTAGCCACGTTGGAAAAAGAATTAGCAGACCAAATTTTAAAAATGGCTAAATCTCAAACAGTATTGATTAGTTCTCAAAAAAAATATGCAGAAAACCTGACTAAGGCGAATCTCACTAGAGAAATGTTGAATCGCACTTTCAGAGATGTTCTAAAACAGATGCAAACATTAGTTAGGGAAAAAAGATCTAATGTAAAGAACGAGGAAGTTAAAATTTATGAGGATATAATACATAAGAATGACCAATATATAGAAGTTAATAACCGATACATGGATGCAATTAAAAATCTCGTGCTTAAAAAGGAATATTTGGTTGAAAAAAAGAAAGAATTCGCAGAAGCTTTAAAAGAGGTAGCAGATATTAGAAGCAAGGTGATAAAAAAAGCCCTTTTTGTTGAAAAATCAAAGAATAAATTGATTGAAGGAGAAAAGATTAAAATATTGGATGCCCAATTAAACGATTTACAAAGAGCTTTTGATAGAGCTAGAGATGTATTGTTAAAGAAAATAACCCAATTTTTAGAAGTTAGGGATGAAGTAGATGATTTATGGCTTAAATTGAAAGAAACAATTTCAAAGTCGAGTTAATAATATTCTTTTTTTATACTTTTTCTGGTTATCGGATAAAAGAACTTAAATTTATTAAACATTTCAACTATATAAATATTAAATAAATTAATAAACAAACATACGATTGAAAATGGCCGAAGAATTTAATTCTTTCCTTAGTGAAGCCAAGAAATCTCCATTGGAAGAAAAAGTAAACGCATTTGGAGATATTGTCGAAAAAATGATGACAATGATTTTAAGGATCCCAGATTTAGTAGATCAATCTATCTCCACGCTTAATGAAAGAATTTCAAATTTAGAATCAAAAATTAATGCCATTAATAATGAAATAAATCAATTGAAAGTTCGACAAAGCTCTGTCACTCCTGCCGTAACTGGAAATTCTAATCCTAATTTGGCAACGCCTGCTACTTCGCCCCCTCCAAGTAATGTACCGCCCCCTCCAAGGGGGCCACCTGGCTCTCCCCCTCCTCCAGCCGCAAGACCTGCCAGCCCCACAGCAAGTAGATCGGCGAATCCTCAAAGCTTAAGAGGAGCTATAATGAGTGAATTAAAAATGCTTTTTGCCAAACGTCAAAATAAATAAATAAACTAAATGAAAATAATTAGAATTTATAATTTTCATTTATTAATTTCTCTTAATTACTCTTAATTAGATAAAATTAAAAAAAGTTGAATCTCAATTGAATTTTATCTTGTTAAAATTAATGGTCTTTAATTAACAGTTTTTTCTGTTCTAAGTTATTGTTCTAAGTTATAATTATTAAAACCTAATGCTTGAATTTTCTGGCTCAATAAATCTAATTAAAAAGTATATTACTATTCTCTATTCACACATATCTATTTTTTATTACTGGAAATAATCAGCATTAAACATTATTTTTTTAAAAACATGTTTAATCAAATGATAGGGGAGTAAAGATAATGAGCTAAGGTTTAAAATTCTAAAAATCCAGGATCATCAAAAATATCTTCAATCTTTTTCTCTTTTTTAACATGTCCGGCAGTTTCACTAAAGAGCGATTCATCATCAGTTTTAATTCCCTTCTCAAGTTCGTGCAAATCTAATTCCTTTAAAGCTTCTTTTTCTAATTTTCTATATTCCTCTGCTTTTAATCTCCATTTATTAGCTTCTTCTATATCTGCATTTTCTTTTTCTAGAGCTTCCGTTTCTTTAGCTTTACATATATCCGATAAGATTGAATAAGATAATGCTAATTCTCCCCATTCTTCATCTTCTATTAATTTTTTTATCCGTTTTTCTAGACGTTGTAATTCTTGATCGGCATAGTAAATGTCGATGAAATCTCCGAAAGCATCAACTGGTTCTGAAATTGAATTTACAACTACATTCTTGGATAAACCACAATGACCACATTTAACCGTGGCAATAGAAGATCGCCTAATATTTTCTACTTTAACCGATTTCTCACCACAATTTGGACAAGTGAAAATCTTTGGAACTTTCTTTACTCTCTTATATGTTTGCTGCTTTCTTTTTCTCCTTCCCATTGAAAATCAAGGTAATTATTTTTATTTTTAATATATTTTTATTCATTAAATGATAATAAATTAAAACTAAAAAATTTTAGCTTTTTCGGTGAAAAGTTGAAAAGATCAAAAGATTTTTTAGGAATTGTTAATTACTTTAATTACTCTTTTCTAAGTAAAAAATTAAATCAAATAAAATAGTTGTAGTTGAATTTGGGTATGGAACATGAATCATTAACTTTAGAACAAGATAAAAACCTAATAGAAAAGATATTGGATGATGTAAACATGCGATATATCATCCTTTTTCTATACATCATCCGAAATGATCTCTTTAAAGACCTAAGTGATGATGGATTAATTGAATCATATGAAAGAGTTTTAAATCTTGACGAAATTTACAAGGATAACATAGAAAAATTTTGGGATGATGAGTTCATTTCCGTTGCAGTTGATTTGGGTTTATTCAAGAACATTAGGACGATGAGAGAATTTAAGCAAAAAGAGGGGGATTTTATAATAAAATTAGGGGATGAAACAATCACAATAGAAGAAGATACTATTTCTGTTCCGGATGATGTTCTTTTTCTAATGATCAATAAGAAGTTCAAAAAAATAAGCCGTCGAGATTTTAATCAAGCACTAATACGATTGAAGTCTGTAATGTGCGAAACAAGCAACGTGATACATTCATTTATTCATGAAATAGGAGAGCATGATTATACATTAGCCAACGATTTATATTATATTTTAGATCAATTTGGAAATATTTATTTAGCCATAAAAATGGAACTTACTATTGAGGGATTGCACGATAGATTAAAAGAAATTAGGTCCAAGGTCGAAGAATGCATAAAAATATTTGATCCTGTCTTGCTGACCAAACCGAGTCAAAAGAAAATAAAGAAAGCATTTAATGAAAATAAAGATGTGATCAAATTCCTCAAAGATGAAGGAATTCAACTTTCGGATAAATTTGACTCTGAAAAAATTGATAAAAGTAATAAAACTTATATAAAGTGGCGAGAATCGCTCTTGACCTTATTGAAAGCTTATCATAAGTTAGATGAGTTGGAAGACAAGATAATTAAAGATATTAAAAGTTATTATTCTGGAAAAAAAAGAAAATATAGTTATTTGAAGTTTATAGAAAAAATATCATTTAATGAAGATGGAATCATTGATAAAATCCAACAAGATTTGATTAAAATAAGGGAAGAGTTAATCCAAATAAATGAAGAAATATCAAAATTTTCAAAAAAAGATATACAATTATTGAATTTAGATTATGAAAGATTAAGAATTTTAAGTAGTGACAATTAGTCATGAAATGTCCTTCTTGTAATATTGAAATGGAGCAATTAGTAGATAATATTTTTCAATGTCCTAAATGTAGGAAAATTATTAAAGAAAAGACTAAAAAAGAAGAAGAAATTGCTAAAGAAGAGGAAGAAGGCGAAATAAAAGATGGTGAATATTTTCATTCTAACTATAGCTTGAATAAACAATATGAAATATGTGAAAAAGGCATTATCGTAGATAAATCTCAATATTATACCTTGGCAGTCCTCGTATGCCATAGCCCATATATAAAGGATGAAAAATATGTCAGGATTTCGTGGTGGAAGGGATATCAACACATGGGAATGTTCAAAATATATGAAAAAGATGTCTTGATTAATACTATTAGGGCATTGGAAAAAATTGATGAATCTTTTGATGAACAATGGAACTGGATTGGAAAATACGGAAAAAAAGAACCTAAAACCAAGGAACAATTAGAAAAAGAAAAAAAATTAGATATAATAAAATATAGAATTTTAGAACATCAAACTTGCCCCAAGTGTCAAAGAAAAATGGAAAAAATGAAATCACATTATGAATGCCAATATTGTGGCGAAATAGTTATTTTAGAAGGTTACAAACAGTTGATCTTTAACGTACCTGCAAGAGAATTAGATTTACGGTTTCAATCTAACTTTCCAATAAATTTTTACTTGCCAGTTTCAGGAATTACTATTAAATGGTTAATGGGAGAATGGAAAGCTTTAGCCGTGATTTATTCTAAGGATAATCCTAACAAAAAGTGGTTGAGATTTTATTGGTGGACGCGTGATCTGAGCACAATCCTAAAAACTGGACAAAGAGTAATGAGTGAATCGTCCCAAATGGGTTGGTCCCTTCAAAAAGGAGTTTCATCTCCAAATATTTATGATAAAAAGTTAGTTAAAGAATTAATCTCAGCGTTAAAAAAAATTGCTAAAGAAATAGGATGGGATTTTAAAGAATAGTTATTTGGTGTTGAATGATGGCAGAACAAAATGATAAAACTTGGAAGGAACTATTAGAATTATTCGAGAAAGGTCTTGATAAAACAATTGAATTGCTCCAAAAGCGTGATGTTGAGAGCATTCCAGGGGCAAAAGAAGCGCTCATTCAGAGATTAAAGGATATGAAAACTCATTTTCCTAAAAATAATGGAGAAATCTTTATAAAAGCGATAAATGATCAGATTCAAAATGCTTTCTTCCCAAATACTAGAAATTTTGCTGAGGCTTTTAAGAAGATACTTAAATCCAGAACCCATGAGCAAGATTTTATAATCAATGAGTTATTAAATGGATTTGTTACTTCTAAAGCTAAAGCTATTGCAGCTGGAACTCAAGTACCAATAATTGATCGGATGGTTGAGGCATTTAGCAATAGAAATGATTTCCATATAGTAGACCATCAATTTTATGCCATGTTTGGTGATCCTAATAAACCAAGACACTATATTAAAAAACAATTAGAAAAATTGGTTGATATGTTTGGATTGGTCTCAAAAGAACTAGTTGTAGAAAAAGATGTTCGAAGAAGTGAAAAAAAAATTTATACATTTTATACCTTTCCAGATGAAATTATTGAAATATTAAAAGAAGAATACTTAGTGATCGATGAAGATTTAGGATATGCTTATGTGTCTGAAAAATTTGACAGAAATGTTTTTATTTGTATGTTCTTAGCAAATGTTGCCGTGAATCGGGATGACTTGGATAAAATTGGCGGTTCTTACACTATTAACGGCATATCTGCAATATTCGCCTTGATATTATTGTTGAGTTTCATGCCAAAATTGAGAGTTGATGAAACAAGCCCTATTTTAAATGATCCTAACTTTGACGAGAAAAAAATGAGCATTATTCCCAAATCTTGGATGATGAAACAAGTACTTGAATACTTATTCGAACCTTTAATTAAGATAGTCGCTTATAGGTTAGGAGGGGGATTATGGCTTTCTAAAGTCATAGATTCGGAAGTAAATAAAAAAATAATGAATCAAGTGCGATTCTTGATAAAAGATGTTAATAAATGGATTCTTGGTGAACTAGTAAGAGTAGAGATACCAATATTCGTGACTATAGGTAATATATTAACAACCGTGTTAATTAGTGAAGAAGAAGAAGGTTAAAGAAATAATTCTTTTTACAATAATCCCTTATTTTTAACAATAATTATTAGGACATTAAGCCCTAATTTTTAAAAAAAGTAAGATTATTTTATGTTTAGAAAGAGTAATCATTCATGATATTTGGTAAAGAGCTAAAGAAATCAACGATAATAGATCTTTAATTCAAAATAAAATGTATTTAAATTATTCTGATTTTAAAAAACATTGAATTCAGAAAGATAATGAAGAAATACGAAAAATTTTTTAGAAATGATGAATTAGGTTTCTCATCTCGTTTTAAAAGGCTTAAAAAAATTAATAAATTTAAGAGATATGGAATTCATATTCAAATAATTCTTAACATTTTTGGATTCAATTTAAAAAATAAATTAAACAATCGATCATGAGTTATAAAAAAAAATCCATTACGACAGTTAAACCTGGAAGGAAAAGAGAGCGATGGACAGATATATTACCTCGATATCTAACATTTATTAGCCACATGCTACCAATATTGAAAGAAACCAGAAGAATAATCATCGAATTAGATGCTGATCTCTTGTTAGATCCAGAAGTATTGGATAAAATAAGGCAAGAGGAAGAAAAAAGAAATATAAGGAAAGTTAGAGCATTATCAGAATTTTCTGCAATGTACAGAACAAATATTTATGAAATAATTAAGGATTTCATAATAAAATACAGGACTGAAATTCCCATAATTGATATTAAGGATTATATTGTTGATTTTTTAAGAGAAGCGATTGAAGCGCTAAACATTTTGAGAAATCTGACTAATCCTGATGAGATTAATTTAGAAGAAACATATTTGTATAACTTATGCAAATTCATAGAAGAACGCTTATTTCCGAGGGGAAGGGATCTAAAAACAATATATAACAAATTATTAGAATACACCCCCCAGTTTTACGAGTGCCAGCGACATTTATTACAACCCCATACTTATTACCGGGAAAAATTAGAAAGTCAAAATGCTTTTGAAATTCCTGGCATAACACCAAAAGTATATCAGATAATAAATAACATAACGTCGCTATTCAATCTTGATCCAAATTTTGGTGATTTCCCTGAAAGAGATAATTCTGAGATTCCAATGATTTTAAAAAATGATATTTTTTTACCTTATATCGATTCTATTGCTAATGCTGAAGAAGAATCCATTGAAAAAATTGCAGAAAGAATTGGGCTTAGAGTTATAGATGATCTGTTTTTAGCCCCTACTAATGCTTTTGTCGATATTTTAATTGAAAATAACTATTTGAGAGAAAATATTCAACCCGATGGAAAAATACGGTACATTCCTCAATTCAGTAATGAAACGTTAATCTTGCACTATTTGGCTTATGCATCCCTCAGAAGAGGTTTTTTATCGAAAGAATTAATTAACTGGATAGCAATGAATTTTGCCTTTTTAATTTACATGGGCATATTGAGATGGAAATTATCGGATGAGAATATTTTTTATCCTTTATTCAAAGATCTTCAAACAAATGAAAAAGTACTTCCTTATCTAATGAAACTATTGTGTTTTCCAAATTATTTAAGCCTAGATAAAATGAAGATAAGAGATTCTCCTCAATATAGAAAGGAGATTTTTAATTTTATTGGAGCTCAAATTGATAATTTAAAGGATTTAATAAATGAGATTGCTAGTTATTGTGAAAAAATTGAAAATATGAGGAAAAATAGGTAAAAATAAATAAAGAGTTGATATAAAATTAGTTCAAAAAAAGAGAATAAAACACAAAAAAAAACTTTTACTGAAGATGTAATTAAAGAAAGATTGGGCAAGTATGGAGCAGTGTATTTTCCCAACGATATTAAAGAAAATGTAGAAGATATCTTGGGAAATGAGACAAAAAAAGAATTATTAGATGACTTTTTTAAAGCTTTAAAAAAATATGAACAATTTTCTGAACAACTTAAAGAGACTAAACTAACTCCAAATCTGACGGTTCTATTATATGGACCTCCAGGAACTGGAAAAACTTCTTTAACTATGGGATTTGCCAAAAAATATAAGATTCCAATCTGTATTATAGAGTCTGATAGATTAGTGTCTCCTTTATTAGGTGATACAATTAAAAATATAAGAGGAGTTGTGGAATTAGCTGCAGAAATATCAAAAGAAATTGGTGCTTTTATATTATTTTTCGATGAGATTGATGCAATAGGATCTGAAAGATCTAACATACATGAAGTGGGAGAAATTAAAAGAGCTGTTATTTCATTCTTACAAGTAATAGATAGAGTAAATTATGAAGGAATGCCATTAGCAATATTTGGTGCCACAAATCACCAACACCAGTTAGATTCAGCTATATGGAGAAGATTCACGTTTCACTTCAAATTTGACTTTCCAGATTATAAACTTAGAAAAGCAATCATTGAACATTTTGTTAATGAAGTAAAAAAAGCTAAAATTGGAATTGATGATGCAATTTTCAAAAATCTAGACTCAGAATATAATAAAATCAACAAGATACAAAAAGAATTATCGGTAAAACTTGGACATAATGTATCCGAATTTGAGGATAATTTATTATGGAAGGAAGTTGATCGCAATTCTACAGAAAAAGGTTTATTAAGGTTAACACACGGCTATTCTGGTTCAGATATTGAAAGAGGTACTAAAGTTGCCCTATTAAAAGCCCTCAATACTGGAATTTTTACTTATGAACTTTTTTATAATGCATTGGAATTAGTAGGTGGTACTGCGATCCATGTAGAACGCCAAGATTTACTTGGAACACCAATTGATTATCAAAGAAAAAAGAATAAACCCTTTAAGACTCAAGAAAATGATCTATCCGGTCCCCCTGAAATTTAATATAATTTATTATAATGAAATTTTTAATTAAGGCGAATTAATCCTGAGTAATTCTAAAATATTTAAAATTGAAAAGTTTAAGGTTCTTAATGAGTCAATTGAATTATTGCAAGATAAGATAGGAACCATTAATGCATTTAAAGCTAGAATCATTAAACCATTTGAAAATAGTGATTTTGATATAGAAAATCAGGATTTAAATGAAAATGTGCTTGATTTAATAAGTAAAATAGAAATCATATCTGAGAAGTTAATAAACATTTCTCAACAAAATCTAAATCTCCTGCTTTTTGTTCAAGATAATTTAATTGAAAATTATAAACAACGACTTAAAGAATCGTTAAAAATCCAGTGGCTTAATAAAGAAAACATTAAAAATCTAGGCAATTCACTAATAGGTTCAAAAAAAATCAGCACGGTTAAATATTTGATAACGAGAGTGCAATCATTAACAACACAAGAATGGCTGAATTTAATAGAATCTTTAAAATATAATTCCCAATTCCAAGGACTTCTAAAAAATTTAAAGAGGTTCTATCAATCTAATCTTTTAAAAAAGTTGAATGAACAACTTGAGAAATTTCCTAAAGATTTTGAAACCTCTTTAAAAGAAAAGTTTAAAGAAGAATTCCTTGAAAACCCCAATTTAACAGTTAGTAGTTTTATTAAGAAATATTCAACTAAAGCAATAAAAAATAAAGTAAAAATTAGTCAAACCTCTCAACAAAATCTAAAAAAGAGAGAAGAACTTAAAAAACTGAAAGAAAATCAAAAGGATTATGGCATTGATTTTGAAGAATATTTCCAATTATCTGAAGAAGAATTCGAGATAAAAAAAAGGAGAGCATTTAGAAAAAAACTGCCTGAAATTGATAAATCAAAAATTGATTCCCATAAAAAATTAGAAATAAGTGAAGATATATCAGAAAAGATAAAAAAATTCAAGTTACAATACGATAAGAAATTTGGTAAAAAGTTCATTTACGAAGATAAGGATGAAAAAGATCCAATTGAAATCATAAGAGAAAGAAAAAGAAAAAAGGAGATTGAATTTGAAAAATATAAAAAACGATTCGAAAAACAAAAAGAAGATTAACATGCTTGCTAAAGGTGATTTTAGATTTCAGTAAAAGAATTCAAGTTAAAAATTGGAAACAAGGAAATAGAAATAAAAGACGATATTACACTAATACACGCCACTCTCGACAAGGAAACCCTTGAATCTTTAAGGGACATTCAATATCAAAAATTAATTTCTAATCCTGAAAAGGTGGCTTTAAACGATTATATTAATTACTTAAAATATTTATCCAAAAATGGGAAATTACACCTTGAAAGATCATTAGAATTATTTGATTTTATTAAAAACCTAATGAGAACCTATGATATAAATTTAAAATTGTTAGAAGAATATATTTCACAACTGGATTCCATTTTCAATTTTCTAAATATCCTGAAACTCCTAAATCGTAAAAAAAAATTAATACATGAATTAGAATTATCCAAACTTCATGAAAAATCAAGCAAGATTAGAGCTATTTCAGACTTAATTAAGAAATTAAATGAAGAAATAAAAAAAGAGAAAGATAATCTCTCTTTCTTGAAAGAAGATTATTTTAAATTCAAAAATCAAAAGGCTCAATTGGAAAATCGACTTCAGGAGTTTCAATCTTTAGTTAAAGAATTAACCAATAAAAAAAAGAGATGTTTTGCAGAAATAAACAAAATAACCATGTTAATGAGTGAAAAAGCATCAATTGAAATGCCGACAAAAAATGAAAAAGATCTTGGGATTGATTTAAACTTAACAAATTCTGAAAAAATAAGGGCGCTTCAAATCAAGGCAAAAGAATATAATTATGAAATTAATAAAGCTAAAAAAAAAATAGAAGAAATCAGGAGTAAAGTAAGCAGAATTGAACCTCAATATGAAAATTTAAGTGAAGATTATAACAAAATTTTAGAAAAAATTGATGCTTACAAGAAAAATTTGTTAGAAAAGGAAGTGGAATTAAACAATCTCTTAAAAGAAATTGAATCTCCAGGAATCTCAAAAAAAAGTAATGTCCAATATCAAATGCCCCGCCCGCCTCGCTTGATAACGGCTGAAATCCAGCAAATTGACGAACAACTTAAGACACTTTCTCATCAATCTGAGATTAATGAAGAATTTTTAATTGATTCGTTAAATAATATTTTTAAAGTAATTTCAAAATTTCAGGAAAAAATTGCTAAAATAGAGTCATACCAAAAAGAGTTGAGCAAGTTTCTTAAGGGCTTTGCTTCTGTTTTCGATTCTTTTAGGAATTTAGACCTTAACATCATGAAATTGGAGAGTATTTTAAATCGATTTCTTGAAGAAATAAACATGAAAACAGAAATCAACCCCCCTTTAAGTCACGATATTCGAGATTTTTCAATAATAATAAAATTTTTGAGAAAAAGAAAAGAGAAATTAAAATTTAACGAATTGACGACTCCAGAGAAGATATATTTTCTAATTTCAATGCATGTTGCCATGCAAGTTCTTTTAGAGAGAAAAAATATCATATTTTCTAATGTATATTTATCAAAACAATTCAATAAAAAGGGTTCAATTTACAGAACAATAAAAAAAATAATTTCTGTTTTCAAGAACGCAAAATTATTACAATATCATAAACTAATATTTATTATAGTGAATTTAGAATTTGATGATTCAATTCAACAAGCAAAAATTGTTAAAATGTAAAGGAGCGGATTTTACTTGAGTGAAGAAAATGAATTTAATGAAAATGTAAGAAAAATTTCTAGATTAATTTTAACTAGCCCACAAAAACTAATTAGGGAAGAAGATCTAAGAAATATGATAAAGGATCATGATTTTAATCAGATAATTGGTAAAGTTTATCACGATCTAAAGCAAGTCGGTTTTGAATTAATAAAAACAAAATTTCAAGATGAAACATATTATATTTTAACAACTGAAGGTAAAGATGACGAGATCACACCTACTCAGTATGGAATATTGGCAATCTTAATCGCTCTTACCAATGAACTTGGAGAAAATCTTAATTTGGCGTATATGAAAGATTTATTTGTAGATTTATGGGAAATTGATATTAAACCTTTAGTAAAAGATAATTACCTGCAAATAGATGAAAATCTTGGAATCTTGCGGGTTAGTCCCTTAGGAAAAGCACTATTGAAGGAAATCGCTAAAAATTTAACCTTAAAGAATTTATTATCTTCTTTTAATTTGGATGATAACTCAGCTCAAAAATAAAAAAAATATAATAATCTACTTTAAGCTTCGCCTATGTCTATTTTGAACTGTTCATAAATCTTCTTGACACGTTCTGCAGAGGGCCCAGCTCCTCTAACGCCATTTTCATCAACTATGACCTTTCCATTCAAAATGTTGATGATGTTTTGCTCTTCGATATAATTTACATGCCTCTCTGGAAAGACTTTAGCAATCCTTTCAGCTAATTTTTTCATGGGAAATGGTTCTTCTTCCAAGCTCATGTATTTATAATGCGTGCTTCTGATCAATATTTTCGCAAAAGATTTATTTTTCTCGTTTTTAGCATCAATCAAGATCAAGTCTGAATCCTCTGAAACTCCTTTTAATAATCCTACGAAAAATTTCTCATCATCTACGTAAACTTTAACAATTTTATTTAATAATAATGTAAGTTCAGTATTATATTGTCTTAGACTCATTTTGTATCAATTTTCTTTTTAATTAATATAGATAAATTTACTTTTGCTTTTATTCTTAATTTAACAAATGAAAATTTTAACGATCTCGATCATGCAAACATTGTTTTAATCAAATCATCAATATTGGTTCCAATTTTAGCACTCACGGGAAAAACTTGAATATTCGGATTTATTTGTTTCGCATCATTTATCATCGATTCCAAATTTATATCTAAAATGTCTAACAAGTCAATTTTATTTATAACTGCAATATCCGATAATTTAAATAATAATGGGTGCTTTAAAACTACCCATTCTCCTTCTGTAACCGATACAACAACAACTCTTTTATCAACGCCCAATATGAAATCTGAAGGACATATCAAATTGCCTACATTTTCAATAAAAACGATATCAAATTTTGACAAATCGAGATTTTTTATTACTCGTGAAATATGGTATGCATTAAGGGCACATTCTCTTCCTGTATTTATTTGAATTGTTTTCACACCATGAGCGCCAATTCTATTAGCATCAATTCTACTTGTGACGTCACCATTTATCACTAAAATCCTCTTCTTGCCTTCAATTTTATCTATAATTGCTTCTAAAAGGGAAGTTTTACCAGCGCCTATAGCCCCCACTATATCGAATGTTTTAATATCATATTTAGAGAACGCTTCTTTATTTTGTTCTGCTAAGAATTCGTTATGTTCAATTAAATTTTCGTTTAAATCGATAACTTTTAAGTTTTTTTCAGGCTGCATTTTGATTTTTCAATTTTTTAAAATCATAAATATTTGAAAGAAATTAATCATCTTAAATATTTTTTCTGATTTTAAGAGGTAAAATAAAGAATTATTTTTGCCTAATGAAAGGATTAATACCTTCTACTTTTAAAAAGCAAGTATGAGGATAAAACTCCAGCTAAATCAGGTAAGTAAAATAGAACATAATAGGGATAATAAAAAAGCATTAAAAATCCTGGTAAAAGCCTTAATAATATGAGTATCAATAATAGATTCTTCCCTTTCATTCTTATAGGTAGAAAAAAAATGAGTGCAGTTATGTCTTGATTTTTATTTGGCAAGATCAAGCAAGTAAACATTCCATAAAATGCGCCCCAAATAAAACCGGTGTAAAAAACATAAATCTCAAGAGGATATATTATGGATAAAATAATTCTAAGTAGTATAAATAGCAATTCAGCTGAAAATCCACTAAGAAAGAATATCTTGAGCAAGAACCGGGTTCCATATCGTAATTCGATTCGAAGTGAAATGAAATATAAGAAAAACAATAAAAACATGAAAAAGATAAGCCCTAATAAATCGCTGCTTGGATTTAAAAATAGCGATGTTAGAATTGTTTGAAAAGTATAATCCCTAATAAGCCCATTAAGACTAAAAAAAACATATTTTCTAAGATTAGAACTACCTAAAATAAAACCAAATGTAGATACGATTATAGATAATATAAGAATTGTAAGAGTTCCTTTTAATGGCGATTTTCTTAAACGTTTTAGCAACTTTCTTTCTTTAGGAATTTTTTGTTGTCTTTTAATATATTTTTTTAATTCTTTAGGAATTTGATAATCTTCCTCTTGAATGTTAATTTTTTCAGGCTTTAAATTATCTTTGCTCTTAGAAACCTTTATTTTAGGCTTTTTCATGATTTCTTCTTTTAAATTAAAGGAACAATTATGATTCTCAGGTAACCGGTGTTTTTGACAAAAAGTACCTCCACAATACTTGCATTTAAATGGCAAATATCCAATCTCTTCATTACAATAATCACAGTGAGACATCGAATCACCACATTTCTCAATCTTCTTTAATTGTTTGAGAATTATATTTTAATATACATTAGTTTTAAGTAATTTTATCTTTTTTAAAATTATTATTTTTATATTACGGGGGTAAGTATGGATTTGAATCTACAGGAGCGTTAATACTCATTAAATTTATGACCAGCAATGCTAGTAAAGAAATCATCAAAATTAAGTAAACTTTTTTGTTCCACTTCCAAATATTTTGACCATCAAGTATGCCTACTGGGATCATGTTAAAGGCGCCTAATATGAAGTTAAAGTATGCCCCATAACTTATGAAAAAATTCAAAGGAAAAGTTGTTTTAGGTAAGAGATAAGATATTAACAATAAAATTATCCCATAAATCAAATTTATGAACGGTCCTGCAGCTTTACAAAGCCCTGTTTGCTTGCTAACCTTATCCAATCCTATAATAACAACTGCTCCAGGTAATGCTAAAGATGGAAGAGCCAACCCGCTTGAAAACAAGCTCATCATGCTACTTAATAATCCTATTATTGTAATTATCATCCCAAAAGTCAATAATCGAAATTTGCTCTGAAATCCAAAATGAATGGCAACTTGTCTGTGCCCCAGTTCATGAAATAAAAAGGCAGTTAAATAGAAACTAGCTAATAAAAAAATTGTCCATCCGAATCCCATTGAAATTAAGTTAGAATTATAAAATGAAATGAGTCCGATTATAAAAATTAAAGCACCCCCAATTATAAAATGAATTAATTCTGATTTATGTGGTAATAATATGCCCTTAAATGTAATGCCGGAATTTGGATCAAAAGCATTCTCAGGTATGTTTTTTTCTTGGCGATACCAAGTATAGGTGCCATCTGTCGTACCACGAATAACATTCGAATTATTGAAATGATCATTTGAAGGTACTACATTTTGATCTTGGAATAATGCACCACTCTGATAAATTGGATTATTAGCTGAATCCTTAATGAAATCACAGTTATGTTCAATAGGATCAAGGTGGTAAGCACAATAAGAATGACCACAACTCTCGCATTTATAAACTGTTTCTACATCATTACCACAATGATAACAAATGGGCATTCCTTATATACCTTAAAAAAATTTTTCTTACTTGGTTAGAATCTTATTATAGATAAAATAGTTTCCATTAATAATATTATCTGTTAATTATTTTTATTAATGGAATTCAAATAAGAAGTAAGAGAATAAATTACAACTTTCTAAAAAAATTCAATAACTTCTAATTTAAAATTATTAATGAATAAAGATTATCATTCCATGATAAAATAATTAAACTTTAAACTATTTTAAAATATATCAAAAATTAAACATTAGAACGGTTGATTAACACGGGAAAGACTGTTGTTTATTGTCCTGTTTGTGAGAGAGAAGTTGTTTTGACTCGCAAGAATTTTGATCATATTTATCACGAAATTTTGTGTTTCATGGTAATTCTTACATGTGGTTTGGGTTTTTTTGTTTATTTAGCATTAAAATACAGCAAGAAAAAAGATAGATGTCCTAATTGTGAAACTCAATTTGATCTTAAGAGCCTTCCAAATGTTATTATAAAAGAAGAAACAAAAGTATCATCAACAAATTAAATTATTTTTACTTTCATTTTCTTCTTACATCTGGGGCATATCAGATCTCTTTCTGAAAGCTCTTTTTTTATTATTTTTTTCGTGTACTTGCATTTAGAATTCGTACAAGTCAAGATCCTCTTCACTAATTTCCTAGATGTTGGAGCTTCGGCCTTGCTTTCTTGTTCCAATACTTTAACATCTTTTTTTTTCTCTTTCTTTTCTGGTTCGCTTTTCAGTGGAGGTTTCTTACCTTTCTCCTTTTTTTCTTCGTTGGGTTTTAGCCACTTATCTAAACTCATTTTTCATTATCCATTATATTGAATTTTAATCTGCTTTCATTAATAAAATTAGTTCATAAGTTATTTAACTGCAATAAAAAAATATTCTCAAATTAAATTTTTCACTTAAATAAAAATTAAAAAATAATAAAAAAGTTTTTTCAGTTAATTATTAATTTAATAGATTTGCTCTTTTCCTTCAATTAAGCGTCTTCTTAATGCGATTATCGATTCTTTACTTAGCATTTCATTGGACACTTCTTCAGCAATTTTTCTAACTCTATCAAAATTCACGTTATCAGATGGAATCAACTCAATTGAATTAACCCAAGGATCAGTAATGGGCCTACCAATTTGAGATAAGAGTTTAACGTGAGCCTCAATTATGTCACCTTCTCCTCTCTGATAGATCTCACTTGCCATTTTGCTGGCTAAAATATTATAAATCTTTCCAACATGATTAATCGGGTTCTTTCCACAGACAGCTTCTAGACTCATTGGTCGGCATGGTGTTATTAATCCATTTGACCTGTTACCGCGACCGACTTCTCCATCATCTCCACTTTCAGCAGAAGTACCTGTTATTGTGAGATATAAGATTCCTTTTTCCATGTTGTCAGCTACATTAACTTCGCACTTAACATCTCTTTCTGGAATTACTTTTGTTGCTAAATCTAAAACACTCTCTCTTATTTGGTTGGTATAACTTAAGTATTCATCTGCATCTTTAATATATTTGCTAACCATGGCTGCAGCAATGGTAATTCCAATTTCATTTCCAGTTCTTTTGACCATTACTTTAACATCTTCTCCTGAAGCCTTACATTTATCCTTGAATTTATCTGAATTAATGAGCTTTTCTGCTTCCAAAGCGATTATTTCCGCATCGGATAATGGAGCATAGCCAACTCCAAAACTTGTATCATTTGCCAATGGTACTTCCTCTTCATGATTGGAAGATTCGAAAACGCCGGTTAAATCAATTGATCCAGGTCTTACAGCATAATCAAATTGCACGTGGTTATCCAAATCTAAGTTTCTAAAAATTTCTCCCATTATTTGTCTCGAAGTTTCTAAACATATTGTAGCAATAGGAATGTATTCCAATTTACTTTTTTGCCCATTACATTCTGTTAAAATCTGATTAATTGCTCTCCCAACAATCAAGAAATATTGAGGTTGGATTATTTGGCCTCCTAAAAATTCTGGTTTAGCCACACCTCCAACTATTACAGCTTTATCCACGTTATGATGGTATATCCTTCCAAATTTTTCAAGATAATACGCGCATAATGCCCTTGAACAAGCATCAGCTACAGCATCACACACGGTATCTGGATGACCAATGCCCTTTCTTTCACAAATTTCTGGGAATTCACTTTTCTCTATAGGTAAGAAGTTTGCTTTAGTAATTTTTAACATTGTTTGTTTTACCAAAAGTTTTATTTTAAAACAATTTATATAAATAATTTTTTAAATTAATAATGTATTTTAATAATTGTTATAAAAAAAATTCATTTAATGCATGTAACATGCACTTAAACTATAGTAAATAAAATTTTCTAATATTAATAATAAGCTGAAAGATGGCAATCTTACCAGAATTATCCGACATAAAATCATTAAGAAAATCTTTAAACTTGAGTCAAAAAGAATTGGGAAGAATTTTGAATATTCCTCAATCTACAATATCAAGAATAGAAAATAGAACAATAGACCCTCCTTATTCTAAATTTAAAAAGATTTATGAATATTTAGAGAAAGAAAGACTTAAAAGAAAGCAAACAGAAACTATTGCAGCAGATATTATGACAACAAAAATTTATAGCGTTCATTCAGATTCAACAATAAAAGATGCTGTAGAATTAATGAATAAGTATAACATTTCACAAATTCCAATATTTGATAATAGCGGACAAAATATAGGCAGTCTAACTGCTAAAAAAATACAAAAACTCATCATAGAAAACCCAGAATTAATTAATGCTAATGTCAAAATAATAAAAGAATTGGCATTTCCAGAAGTTGACAAAAATTGGAGCGTTAAGGATATTTCAAACCTTTTAGTGAATTATTCTGCTGTTTTAGTAAAGGATGGCGATGAGTTCATTGGCATCATAACAGACTCAGACTTTCTTAAGTTAACCTCAAAATAAAGCAATGGAGCTTAAAAAATTATTTAATTTTTTATTAAAAAATATTTAAATTAACAAGGTTTAAATTTTAAAAAAAATTTTAAAAAATTTTAAATTATATTATATAAGATAGATGATCGAAAAAGTAATACAGGCAATTAATGAGCTGTTAAAAAAGGCTAATTTTGAAACTTTTGTTTTAGAGAATTTTTCTACTCAAAAGACTAAATTTTGTTTTGACTTGCTAGTAAAGAAAGATAACTCGATCTTCAGCGTTAAAGTTTTTCATAATATTGATAACTTGAATCCTAGCATTATCAATGACATAAAAACGCTTTCCATTTTGTTGCAATCAAAACCATTATTGATAGGAATTAGAAATCGATATGAGAAATTACAAGAAAACACCATATACATGCGAGAAGGACTCCCTTTCTTTTCCTTGAAAACATTAGAAAATATTGTAAAGTATAGCCAATTTCCGTACATTCTAGCAAGAAGGGGCGGTGGCGTGATATTTTTAAATGGTTCAATGATGAAAACTCTACGAGAGTCGAAATTTCTCTCGAGAAAAGAACTTTCAGAAAAATTAGGAGTTACCAAAAGGACGATATGTGCTTATGAAAATGACTCGATGAGACCATCAGAAAAAATTGCCATGAAATTGTTTGAAATTTTTGGAGAAAGTTCAATCTTTAGAAAGATGAACCCATTTGATTGGAAAATCAAATTCAATATGGAAGAAAGCAATAAATTAGAAGAATCGGAGTTAACGCCATTTGAGTCCCATATTCAGGAAGTAATGAATGATATCGGCATTTCTACCTATTGGTATGATTGGGGGCCAATCCCCTTCAAGCTCTCGTTATACACCCGATTAAACGATTCAAGTGATATCTTTCCTATGTTTTCTGGAATCTCTGAGCGCCAAAAGAAATTAATTGAGTTAAACTTAAAATGTTTAAGAATGTTCACGGAGTTATTCAACAAGCATTCGATTTTCATCGTAAATAACAACATTAAAATTTCAGAAAACCTTAAGAATGACCAGATTCCAATTGTTAAAGTAAAAGAATTAGAAAAAGTTGATGATGAGGAGGAATTCGTTGAACTCGTTCAAGGAACGCAATCTAATGAATAAAATAATTTGTGGAATCGACGAGGCTGGCAAAATATAACTCAGTTCGATTTATGTGTTAAAAGGCCCCGTCTTAGGTCCAATGGTCATATGTGGTGTTTGTTTTTCTGAAAATAACTTAAAGGACCTAACTGATATTGGAGTAAGAGATTCTAAAAAATTAAGTTCAAAAAAGCGAGAATTTCTTGCAGAAAAAATAAAAGAAAAATGCTTGTCTTATAAAACAGTAATTTTATCTGCCAAAACAATTGATGAAAGACAAAAAAAGGGTCAAAATATGATCACGCTAGAACAGCGAGAAATTGCTCGAATAATTGATGCATTACGGCCAGATATCGTTTATGTAGATGCCGCAGATGTTAATGAAAAAAGATTTGGTTTAGGAATAAAGAAACTTACAAAATTTACTGATTATAAAATCATTTCTAAACATGGGGCAGATCAATCATTTCCAGTGGTTTCTGCGGCTTCTATAATTGCAAAAACAACTAGAGATGAGATAATTGAAAAACTTTCCAAGAAATATGGGTTCATTGGATCAGGCTATCCTTCTGATAAAAAAACAATTGAATTCATTAGAAATTATCTCCTGAAATATAAACGTCCTCCGCCAATAGCTAGAAAATCGTGGGACACAACAAAAAAACTCGTCAATGAGTTAATAAAAAATAAAAAAATTACCGATTTTTTAAAATAAACCTTGTATTTTACTTCCTGATTAATAACATTATATGATTTGCGGCATATTTGTGAATATTATAACTTTCTATAATTTCGAGCCCATGATTTTTAATTAACTTTTTCTCTTGTTCGTATATTCTTGAGGTTTTTATTGTGCTATCAATTGATTGAGACTTAATTGCTAATATGATAAAATCTTTTTCTTTTAAGTAATAATCACTATTTTTAATAGCAATTTCGGCTTGATTTGGTTGAGCAACATCCTGATAAATCAGATCAATTTCTGTAAAAATTGCATTATTAAAACTTTCTGGAAAATTAGCATCGCCTAATATTGGAATTACATTATGCCTATTAATTGTATTTTGAATTAATTGTCTAATGCTACGTTCAGCAAATTCAACTCCATAGATTATCCCATTTATTGCGATATCAGATAAATGTGAAACTGTTGTCCCAGAAGCAGCTCCTAAATAAAGACAAGTTAGGTTTTCTGAAAAAATGTTTAATAATGGGTTTTCCAAGATCATTGCCGCTAATTTACTATGAAATGGGTCCCACTCTCTATATTCAACACCTTTATGAGTTATCAATTTTTCACCATATACTTTGAATCCAGGTACTAAATTTATTGTATAGAGTCTTAAATTTTCCATTGGTCCTGAGATGAATACATTCGTGTATTTTGGATGGGGTCTAATTTCTATATCGTTCACAGTACAATTTTCACCTCATTTTTTCCTTTTACCCTTTTTACGGATTTTTTTATCTCTAACATGAGTTTTCTTTTTTTTTGGTGATTTAGGATATTTCTTTTCTAATTCTTTTATCTTTTCTTCAATTTCAAGTATTAAATCATCAGCAATTACTTCTCCACCAAAAAAATCAACTTTTGCACAGATTCCAATTTTACCTGCAATTAAGCGAGATATTTTTCCTCTTAACCATGGCTTGCTACCACGAATTCTATTCCATTGAAAAATTAGACCATGCTTGGGCAATTTTCCTCCCGATCTTAGAAATCGAAATAATGCTTTCTCTGCCCCCAGTAATTGGATTCGGGAGGCAGGCATGAAAGCTAATCTCTTCAATCCTCCGGCTTTTTCGATTAATTTAGCACCTACCAAGGGTCCTACTAATGTTTTAATGTTAGGAGCAAATTTATCCATTAGTTTTTCTAAATATTCTTCCAATTTTGTTCTAAAATCCTCTAATGATAAGATTTGCTTAGCAAGTTCTTGAGTGTAATTTAAATTTAATTCTGAGCCCATTGAATTTTTAGCTAATTCGCTGTATATTCTAGCTTGTTTTTCATCTAACTCAATATTTTCTAACAATCTTTTAAGAGTGAAATTTCTTCTATGACCTAATAGTGATACCATTTTTGCAAGCCTAATGTTGTCATCAATTATCTTATCTGTTAATTCTGGAAAATGTAAGCCATACCATTCTTTTAACTTGCTTGAAAAAAGATTAATCGACTTTTTCGTATAATCTATTGTCTCTATGACTTGCATTATCTGAATATCTAAAGCTGCACCAGCTTCACTAACTTTAGATTTAATCAATCGCTCCTGAACTGTCTTGTACCATTTTTTAATCTCGTCTCTGGATTTTACCAAACCAATTTTATTTAGTTGATTTTCTAAATTAAATCTAAAGAGTCGAAATTCTGGTACATCTTTTTCATAATATACTTTTTTTTTAAAATCTTGATGCATTAGGTTCGCTAATTTCTTGTTGTCAACCGTGAACTCATCGAAACCAGATTCATGTAATTCATTTAAGAAAGTTTTGAAATCCTCATTTAAGATTCCATTATCTAAATTTTCGAAAAAATTAACGATTCTATCTATATCTTCACTAAAGAATACGAAATTAACAATATTTTCGCTTTCATCAATTGCAAAAACTCCTAATAAAGTATCAATCAAGAAACACTTCATGTCTCTAAAAATTTTTATAAATTTCTTAAGTAATAATAATAATATTTAATTAATGCTTGAAGTTAATATTTCTGGATTAAATTTAAAATCTCCTCTAATTTTAGCGTCCGGTATTCTTGGCGTATCTAATTCACTTTTCAAGAGGATATTTGATGCTGGCGCTGGAGCCATAACAACCAAATCAATTGGGCCAAATCCAAGAAAAGGGTTCAGAAATCCATCCATTATTGAAATCTATCCGGATACTTTCCTTAATTCTGTAGGATTAGGTAATCCTGGAATTGATTACTTTATTAAAGAGATTAAAAAGACTAAAAATCAAGGCATCACGTTAATTGTAAGTGTTTTTGGAGATTCTATCGAAACATATGCAGATGTTGCCTTGAAAGCTGCCAATGCTGGTGCAGATGCTTTAGAACTGAATATCTCTTGTCCTCATTCTAAAGTATCCTCTATAGGAGCTGATAAAAATCTGACCTTTAAATTAGTCAAAAAGCTTAAAGAAATTATAAAAATTCCCCTATTTATTAAGTTAAATCCTAATGTCACTAATATATGTGAAATTGCATTAGAAGCAGAAAGAGCCAGTGCTGATGCTGTAGTTGCCATCAATACGGTCGAAGCAATGATAATTGATATACATGCAAGAAGACCGATTCTTTCTCATGGTAGTGGTGGTTTGTCGGGAAGAGCAATTCATCCAATTGCTATTAAAAAGGTATTTGATTTATACAAGGTTTTAAAAATACCCATAATAGGATGTGGTGGAATTTTTGAGTGGAAGGATGCTATTGAATTCTTTTTAGCAGGAGCTTCAGCAGTACAAATTGGTAGCGCTCTATCGCGTGGAATTGATATTATTACTAAAATTAATGAAGGAATTGAAAATTTCTTAAAAACAAACAAGTTTAAGTCGATAAATGAAATTAAAGGATTGTCTCACGAATATGAGCTCCAGGAGGTCCCAGAATATGAATGAAAAGCCCCTTACTATGGTAAAAATATTGAAAATTATCAATGAATGCGAGCAAGTTAAATCATTTCATTTGCAAACTAAAAAAATGCAAGAAAAATTAAAATCGTTGCCAAAACCAGGACAATTCATCATGGTTTGGGTTCCAGGTGTAGATGAGATCCCAATGTCTCTCTCTGGATGCGATGATAAAGGTAATTGGACCATCATGGTTAAAAATGTGGGAGAGTGTACAAAAGCACTCCATGGATTAAAAATTGGAGATCTTTTGGGTGTTAGAGGACCATTTGGAAATTATTTTTCTATTTCAACAAGTAGATCGATATTAAATGTTCTTGTAGGAGGAGGCACAGGAGTTGCCCCTTTAAGATTTTTAGCAAGAACGCTTAAAGATAATGAGTGCGATTTTATAATGATTGAAGGAGCTAAAACCAAATCTAAAATTATAAACATTGATGAATTTAAAGATCTCTCTCATTCAATAATTTATTGCACGGAAGATGGAAGTTTTGGATTTAAAGGTACTACTGTTGATGCATTTAGGAATTTACTTGATAAAGAAGAATTTAGTGATAAAAAAGCAGTTAGAGTTTATACATGTGGACCAGAAAAGATGATGCACGAGATATTTATTGAATGTAAAAAACGAAATCTCCAACTTCAAGCTAGTTTAGAAAGAATAATGAGATGTGGGCTTGGTTTATGTGGATTATGCGTTTTAGATCCACTTGGTCTCTTAGTATGTAAAGATGGCCCCATTTTTGACTCAGAAACACTTAAAAAATTAACTGATTTTGGAAGATTTAAGATGGATTTTACTGGGAAAAAAGTTTCTCTTTAATAATTTTTTCTTTATAGAATATGATTTTAATGATGATTTAATAAACTGGAAAGAATTAATTAGTTATGATTTTACATGGAAAAGTTTAACACGAAAGATTCGTTAAATTATTCTGGTCTTAATATATTGAATTAAGATCATGTTTATTTTCTTATCAAAAACATATTACTAACAATAGTTTGGAAAAGAATGGATATTTCAGAAACAGAAAGAGCTGACAAAGAAAGAACAATTGCACGAGCAATTATTAAATATATTTTAGATAATCCCAATATTCCAAGGAAAAGGATAACTTCATTAAAGAGCCATTTTTCGAAGAAATTTAATTATGATGGAGTAATAAAGAACGCAACCATTTTAAATCATTCTACTCAAGAAGAAAAGATTCTCATTTCCAATATTTTGAAAAGACGCTATACACGCACGATCTCAGGCGTTTCAGTCATAGCTATAATGACAAAACCTTTACCATGTCCAGGAAAATGCGTGTATTGCCCTGGGGAAAATTCTCAACCCGATAAAAAAGTAGCTCAATCATATACAGGGCGAGAACCAGCCGCCATGAGATCGATTCATAATGATTATGATCCTTTTAAGCAGGTTAGGAGTAGAATAGAAGACTTGGAAGCAATTGGTCATCGAGTAGATAAAATCGAATTAATCATTATGGGAGGGACTTTTTTATCCTTAAACCCGTCCTATCAAGAAAATTTCATAAAAGGTGCTTACGAAGGAATTCTTAATCTTAAAACAAATAGTTTGGAAGAAGCTAAAGGATTAGCAGAACATTCAAAACGGAGATTGATTGGTTTAACAATTGAAACGAGACCAGATTATTGTAAAGAACTTCACGTTGATAGGATGTTACATTATGGGACAACACGGGTTGAAATTGGAATACAAACCGTTTTTGATGAGATATATAAATTGGTTAATCGAGGTCATACTACAAGAGATAGCATTGAAGCAATAAGAATCGCAAAAGATGCTGGTTTAAAGATCAATGCGCACATGATGCCAAATTTGCCCGGTGCTGATTATCAGAAAGATATTGAAGCTTTTAAGATTCTTTTTCAAGATCCTAATTATCGACCGGATATGTTAAAAATTTATCCTTGTCTCGTTATCCAAGGTACAAAGCTTTATGATTGGTGGATTGAAGGCAAGTATGAGCCTTATTCACTTGAACAATTAGTTAATTTGATTGCAGAAATAAAGCAAGATATTCCTTCTTACGTGAGAATTCAGAGAATAATGCGAGATATTCCAGCTCCATTAATAAGTGCTGGTTGTAATAAAAGTAATTTAAGACAATTAGTTCAAGAGAGATTAAAAGAATTAAATAAGAAATGTAACTGCATACGATGTAGAGAAATAGGATTTCTCAAGGAATCAAACTTGATCAAAAATGATTTCATGAATGATATTGAACTTAAAAGGATTGATTATGATGCATCTTTAGGAAAGGAAATTTTCTTATCATGCGAATTGTCTAATAAAAATTATTTAATGGGATATTTACGTTTGAGGAAACCTTCTCCATTTGCTCATAGACCAGAATTAAACGATGGAAAAACCTTGATCATTCGAGAAATAAGAGTTGTTGGAGAATTAGTTCCAACCAAGGATAAACCTCGAGGTGTTTTACAAGTACAACACCGTGGAATTGGTAAAATGTTGATGGAAAATGCGGAAAAAATTTCAAGAGAAGAATTTAACGCTAAAAAATTGGCTGTCATAAGCGGCATTGGAGCGAGAACTTGGTTTTATGAATTGGGCTATAAATTAGATGGTCCTTATGTTTCAAAATTACTATGAAATATATGTTATTACACTATCTTTAAAATTTTTAATCGCAAATCAAATTTTTAATAACAATTAATATTATATTTTATCTCTTTTTATTACCTTATTAGATTACTATTGTTGATAATCAATAATTATTATCTGATAGGGGATTTAAATGGTATTTAAAACTTTAGAAGAATCCGTTAGAGATACTCCTTTTCTTTCAATAAAGGTGCCTCTTTCTTATACTGAAGCATTAAAAAATTCTCATGGGAAACCCATGATAATTAGACAAGCTGAAGGTTTAAAAAAAGTCCTAGAAAATTTGCCCATAATCATCAGGCATGATGAATTAATTGTAGGCACGTTTGATGAAAAAATTCCAGTAGCAATTCCAAGAATGGAGGGGAGTGGTTTTAGAATCCTAAATGAACTTGAAAAGCTCCCCAATAGATCTTTAAATCCAATAATCGTTAATGAAGAAGATATAAAAATAATTAGAGATAAATTTGTTAAATTTTATGAGAATTTCAAAATTGACACTTATGCTACAGAAATTGCTCCAAAAAAGGTATTTGAATTGAATTATAGTGGTTCTGCATATGTAGCAACTGAAATAGGAGGTATTGCCCATGCAGTAATAGATTACCCGAGATTATTATCAATGGGCTTAAATAAATATATGGAACTCTCTATTAAAAATATTAAAAAATACAAGCAAATGCTAGTTTCTGATATTAAAGCAGATGAAAAAGTAGCGTTTTATAAAGCAATAAGAATAATATGTAAAGCTTTAATTGATTATGCAAATAAATATGCCGATGAAGCCGAAAAATTAGCAAGTATGGAAAAGAATCCAAAAAGAAAAGAAGAATTGCTCTCAATTGCAGCAACATGCCGGCAAGTTCCCGCAGATCCCCCCAGAAATTTACAAGAGGCAGTTCAATTCTTATGGTTCATCCATATGGCTTTACATATAGAAAATTTCGAACACGGGATTTCATTTGGCAGAATAGACCAATATCTATTGCCTTATTATGATGGAAATAAAGATAAAGCGCTAAGATTATTTAAGAATTTAATACTTAAAACGAATGAAATTATTGCTTTATATGATGGCATCGCAACTCAATATTTTGGAGGAATGGCAACTACTCAAAACATACTAATAAGCGGTGTTGATGATAAAGGGAATGATGTCACCAATGAATTAACTTACATATTTTTAAAAGCTATTGATGAAGCTGCTGTCCCTAGTCCTAATTTGGTGGTGCGCGTTCATAAAAACACTCCATCTAAAATTTTTCAAGAAATCGCAAGAATCTTATCAAGAGGCAAAAATGTTATTGGAATTTATAATGATGATCTCGTGATTGAAAGCTTGATAAGATGTGGAGTTTCTCCGAATGAAGCTCATGATTATGGAATCGTGGGTTGTGTTGGCTTATCGACCACGGGAACTTCTTTTGATAATACTGGTGCAATATTTTTAAACTTGGCTAAAGCCTTGGAACTAGCATTAGGAACCGACACATCCGTGGTAAGTAAATACATAGAAAATAATCCAGCAGCCGTAGATTTTTCCTCAATGGATGAATTATTAGAAATGTTTCTTAAAAAATTAAAAGACCTAATGAAAATGGCGACCTTGGCTGCAAATGCATACCAACAAGCTCATAAAAAACTTAAACCTACTCCATTAATGTCATTATGCATAAGGGATTGTTTTGAGAAAGGACAAGATGTTAATGAAGGCCCAGCAAAATATAATTTTTCTGGAATCCACGTGACAGGATTTTCTGATGTTGTGGATTCTCTTGCCGCCATTGATTGGGCAGTCTTTAAAGAAAAGAAGATTACATTAAAAGATTTAATTAATGCATTGAAGAAAAATTTCAGAGGAAATAAAGAAATTTATAATTATCTCGTGTATAAATGTCCAAAGTATGGAAATGATGATGAAAGAGCCGATATCTATGCTAAAAAAGTCATTGAAATATTATATGAGTCTGTTGAAGGATTAAAATCGTCTAGAGGCGGAAATTATAGAGTTGGAATACATGCAATGACTACTCACGTTGGATTTGGATTGTTTACTGGTGCCTTACCATCGGGAAGAAAAAAGGGAAAACCTCTCACTAGAGATATCGCACCAGGATTTACTGGGGAAAAAGGATTAACAGCGGCCTTAAATAGCATTTCCAAATTTGATCACTCCTTATTATGCAATGGAGTCGCTTGCACGATAAACATAAATCCTGAAATTCCAAAAATGGAAGATGGAAAGATCTTCGAGTCAATTTTGAGGACTTACGTGAAATTGAAAGGTTCTCACATTCAGTTTAACTCCATATCGCTTGACATGCTAAAAGAAGCTCAAGAAAATCCCGATAAACACAAGGATTTAATGGTTCGAGTTTCTGGTTATTCTGCTAGATTTATCGACCTTCCTAAGGCCGTACAAGATGATATTATAGCAAGATATTGCTATTCTAGAGTTTAAATTAAAAATCATTTTTTTTTATAAAACCTATGACTAAGAATAAAAAAGGTTTAATTTTTAATATTCAACGGTTTGTACTTCACGATGGGCCCGGAATTAGAACAACTATCTTCTTTAAGGGCTGCTCGCTCTCATGCCTGTGGTGCCATAATCCAGAAAGTATTAATCCTTTTCCTGAGTTATTATTTAGAAAAGATCGCTGTAACACTTGCGGAGATTGTATGCTCTCATGTCCAAAAGAAGCTATAGTTTTAACAAATTCAAATGTTAAAATCCTTAATGATAAGTGTAATACATGCGGTTCTTGTTTACCTTCTTGCAATACTAGAGCTTTAGAAATTGCAGGCGAATTTTACACAGTGGAACAAGTAATGGATGAAATATTGCGAGATATGGCTTTCTACGAACAATCAAACGGAGGTATAACAATATCTGGAGGAGAACCATTAATGCAACTTGAATTCTTGCATGATTTGGTTCAAAGAGCAAAAAATGAAAATTTACACGTGTGTTTAGATACATCTGGTTATTCAAAATGGAGTAATATCAAAAAGATCTTGAAATACATTGATATTTTCTTATATGATGTAAAAACTCTGAATGAAGAAAGACATTTAAAACTAACAGGCGTGTCCAACAAGATAATATTAGATAATCTTAATAATTTACTAAAAGAGGGTGCCCAAATCATAATAAGAACTCCAATCATTTTGGGTTATAATTTTTTAAATCTTGAAAAAGAGGTTCATGATCATTTAATCAACCTAATTCAAAGTGGATTTAATGACTTTGAATTAATCCCGTATCATCGTTTTGGAGAAGTTAAATACGAATTTTTAAGAAGGAAATATGATCTTAAAGTTTTGCCTGTCGATATTGATAAATTAAACATACTTGTGGAATCGCTGAAGAAAGAATATTCAATTAATGTGAAAATAAGTACTCCCATTATTACCTAAATTTTAATCCTTTAATTCTAAATAAAAATTCTTTCATCAAAGTTAAATTATTTCTAATCTTTATTTTAACAAGTATTTAATCGTCAACATGAAATTACCTTAAATTTTAATTAATTGAATAAAAAACTTGTTTTTACCATGACCCAGTTTGATTACGAAAAAATAGGTTTAATTTGCGGGTTAGAGATCCACCAACAACTTGATACTAAAACAAAACTATTTTGTCGATGTCCTAGCAAGCTTCAAGGAACTAGAAAACCAGATTTTACCGTTAAGAGATACATGCGCCCAGTTTTAGGTGAAATGGGAACGTTTGATGAAGCAATGCTTACAGAATATGAAAAAGAAATGGAAATTGTTTATGAATGTTATGATGATGTAATTTGTACTTATGAGTTGGATGATACGCCTCCTTTTGAATGTAATGACGAAGCTAGAGAAATAGCCATCATGATAGCCCTATTGTTAAATGCAAATATCATTGAAGAAATGCACGTGTGCAGGAAAAATTATCTTGATGGATCTGTACCGTGTGGATTTCAAAGAACAATGATATTAGCAAAAGATGGCCACATTACATTAGAAAATGGAAAGAAAATTGGAATTGATTTGATTTGCTTGGAAGAAGAATCTGCAAGAAAAATCAAGACGGAAGAAAAAACATATTTTTATCGCCTTGACAGATTGGGCATTCCTCTTGTTGAAATCACAACTAAACCTGATATAAGAGATCCAAACGAATGTAGAGAAACTGCTGAAAGATTAGGATTATTACTTTGGTCAACTAAAGTAAAAAAAGTACTTGGATCAATTAGACAAGACATAAATGTAAGTATAAAGGGTGGAACGAGAGTAGAAATAAAAGGCGTGCAAAAACTTGATTGGATTCCTAACTTGATAAACCATGAGATCTCACGTCAACTAAAACTAATCGAAATAAAAAATGAACTAGAAAAAAGAAATTTATCCGTTAAAGATATAGATAATAAGCCAGTAGATTTAACCAGCATCATTGATGTTTCAAGAAAAAACTTCATAGCAAAAGGAGTAAAAGCTGGAAAATTACTATATGGAATTAATTTCAAGGGATTTAAGGGAATTTTTGGAAAAGAATTAATGGAAAACTATAGATTCGGTACAGAAGTGAGTAGTAAGGTAAAATCCATTTCTGGATTGAAAGGACTCATTCATTCCGATGAAGAACTCCAAAAATACGATTTTACTTCCGAAGAAATAGAAGAAATAAAGAAAAAATTAAGATTTAAAGAAAATGATTGTTTTGTTTTAGTATTGGGATCAAAGAAAGAAGTCCTTAAAGCAATAGATGTAATCATTAAAAGAGTAAAACAAGCTTTTGAGGGAGTGCCACCAGAAACTAGAAGAGCATTAGAATCGGGAAATTCCGATTTTTTGAGAGAATTGCATGGTGGTGCTCGATTATATCCAGATACAGATTCTATTGCCATAATAAACGAAGAGAAAATGATACAAGATTTAAAGAAAAGGCTTCCTAAGTATCCTTGGGATGTAATTAATGACTATTCTAAAAAATATAAGGTAGAAAAACGCTTGATTAAAGAACTAATTTTTAGTGGAAAATTATCTCTTTTTGAAAAATTATTAAAGACATTCCCTGATAATCCTGTGATTATCATAACTACTTTAATAGAAACCACGCGCTCTTTAAGCAGGTTTGGCAAAAATATTGAAAACATATCAGAAAAAGATTATCAACAGATATTTAAAAAATTAAAAGAGAAAAAAATTAGTAAGGAAGCGATTGAACGATTAATGATGTTAAAATCGGACAATCCGCATTTAACAATTGATCAAATAATC
>Ga0190334_1000050_pt1 | contig 53995 bp, 48 predicted proteins | sample 48720478_MG_FD_161270 | JGI IMG/M metagenome (GOLD analysis project Ga0190334, IMG submission 161270) | Hydrothermal vent sediment bacterial communities from Southern Trench, Guaymas Basin, Mexico - 4872-04-7-8_MG | ecosystem: Environmental > Aquatic > Marine > Hydrothermal vents > Sediment ... | reverse complement strand
GATACCTTAATATTTTTTGATGAGATACAGGAATGTGAAAGAGCATTGCTATCATTAAGATATTTTTACGAAGAAATGCCTGAATTGGATGTAGTATCCGCAGGCTCACTTCTTGAATTTATTATTGAAAAAACAGGTCTACCTGTGGGAAGGATTCAAAATCTCTATCTCTATCCAATGTCATTTTTAGAATTCCTTGTTGCAAAAGAAAAAGATGCTATTATAGATGCAATAATCAACGGTGAGATTGACAATGCAATACATAATTTGATTGTTGAGGAAATAAACGAATATTTAACAATCGGAGGAATGCCGGAGGCCATAAAAACTTGGATTGAAACTGAAGATATAAAAGAGGTAAAGCTCGTTCATAATTCAATAATTGATACTTACAAACAGGATTTCAGCAAATATTCAAAAAACAATCAAGTTGAATTTGTTGAGAAAGTTTTTTCAAAGGTCCCTTACTTTGTAGGAAAAAAGTTCGTCTATTCAAATATCGAAGATTCATCAAAAATTTACAAAATAAAAAATGCCTTTGAGCTTTTAAAAAAGGCTATGGTTATAACCCCAATCTATCACTCTTCCTCAAATGGTATTCCTCTTGAAACAGAAGCAAAGTACAAGATTTTCAAAACAATTTTTCTTGATTTCGGGCTTATGCAAACGATTCTCGGGGAGAATACAGGTTTATTTATTCTAAATCAGGAGCCTCGAGTGATAAACAAGGGAAGTATTATTGAAGCTTTTATAGGACAGGAGATTTTATCCTATTCCACCCCTTATTTAAGAAAAAAACTTTTTTACTGGGTCAGAGAAAAAAGAGGTTCCAATGCAGAAGTTGATTATGTTGAAGTTTTAAAGGGAAAAGTTATCCCCATTGAGATAAAATCCGGTAAAAAGAGATATGGAAGAAGTATAAATATATTTCTCAATGAAAAAAATTCTCCTTATGGCATAATTTTTTACAATGGCTTGCCTATAATGAAGAAGAGGACAAAATTATTTCCTCTATATTTCACCATTAAAATATTCGGAAAAGATAGAGTTGTTGAACTTTAGATTTACATAAAGCGAAATTTAAAGAGCCTCCAAATTAAAAAAATTTTAAAGACAAACGATTGAGAGTGACAAGTTTATGCTTCATAATTGTTGAAGATAAAATTGCTTTAATTGATATTAAGTATTTTGAAATATTTATCAACTCAAATTACTTTCAATAAACTTCCCATAAAGTTTTAAGTATTTTTGCGTCATTATTTTGTATGTAAAATTTTTCAAAAATCTTTCGTAAGCTTTTTCTGATAATTCTTCCATTTTTTCAGAATTTTCAAGAGCAAATATGATTTTATCAGCGATTGATTGAGGACTTTTGTTATCAGCGAGAAAAGCTGTGTTTTCCACCAACTCAGGAATACCCCCTGCTTTTGTTGCAATTATGGGAATTTTAAGAGCCATCGCATCCATTATGGATGAACATAATCCCTCAAGATGGGATGTAATAATAAAAAAATCTCCTGCTTTTAAAAATTCAGCTATATTTTCAACAAAACCATGAAATATTACATTTTCAAGTTTTTCCTCTTTTTTATAATTTAAAATTTTTTCCTTTAAATTTCCATCACCCGCAATGTGAACTTCAGGGGTAATTCCTCTGTCTTTTAATATTTTAAGAGCTTTTAAAAGATATATATGTCCCTTGTGATCAACAAGAGCTGCCACATTTATAAAAACAGGGGGCTTTCCAAAAGAAAACTTTTTTCTGCATGTTTTTTTATCCGAATCTGTTTTAAGCTCTTCAGGGTCAATTCCATCATATATAAGCTCCGTTTTATCTATTCCGCTCCTCTTTAATATTTCGTTAATTTTTTTTGAAACACCAACTATAATATCTGCTTTTCTATACTTAATCTTTGAAAGAAAGCTTTTAAGTTCAAAATCAACTCTTCTTGTTGCAATCGTAGGTAGTTTTGTAAAAATTGAAAGAGAGAGTGACCTTGAATCGTGAAAATGAATAATATCCGGCTTTATTTTTTTTAAAATAGAGAAATATTTAAAAAAACCATAGTGAAATTCAAACCTGTATCTCCATTTATATGTATAAACACCTACTGCATTTAATTTTTTCTCCAATTTATCACTTGATACAATGGCAAATTGTTTTATACCCTCTTCCGAAAGTCCTTTTGCAAGATAGTAAAGCTGACGTTGGCCACCCCTCCATTCATTTCCGGCATCAACATGAAGTATTTTCATTTCTCTCAATTTCCCATAAAAAAAGGTATTTTAAAAAGACATAGTAAGATGTTAAAACCGAGATAACAAAACCCCTAAAACCATCCAGAAAACCTAATTTCAAAAAATAGTGCTTTATGAAGCCGAAAAGAGGATTAAAAAGTAGTTTGAGAAAAGAGAATTTTTTCCCTTCGGTTTTCATTCTTTTCGCGTACAAGCATGAATATTTTTTAATTCTTTCTATGTGATCACCAATATTTTTGTAAGAATAGTGAAGAACATCACCTTTAAGTTTTTTTGCCTTGCCATTAAATTCAAAGCCCTCGTGAACATACTTGCCGTAAAAACTCCCGTACCTTTTTTTAAAAAGTCTTACTTTTGTATCAGGATACCATCCCGAATGATTAATAAATTTCCCAAGATAAAAAGTTTTTCTATTTATTAAAAATCCATCTATACCATGAGTTTCTCTTTCTTTTACGGACAAAATATTTTCTTTTAACTTATCTGACAATCTCTCATCCGCATCAAGTACAAAAACCCAATCTTTTGAAGCTTTTGAAATTGCCAAATTCTTCTGTGTTGAATAATCTTTCCACTCATTAAAAATTACTTTTGCCCCCAAACTCTTTGCAATTTCAACAGTTTTATCATCAGAACCGCAGTCAACTATGATTATTTCATCAGCAATCTGTTTTATGTTTCTTATCAATTTTTCAATATTATCTTCTTCATTTAAAGTAATTATGCAAAAGCTTATCTCCATTATTTTGACCAAAAAGGCATTGTGTTTTTACCTTTGTACGTTAATCTTTTGACCCTCAACCCTCTATAATCCATTACATAAATCTGAGGAGAACCTCCAATCGTTGAGGAAAATACTATGTGCCTTCCATCAGGACTCCAGCTTGGATTTTCATTTCTTCCTCTTGATGTTAGCTTTGTATATGCCCTTGTTCTGAAATTATACTTATAAATGTCAAACCTACCTTCAATTCTTGAAACAAAGAGCAAATTTTCACCATCAGGGCTCCATGAAGGTGAATCATTATAAGTGCCTTCAAAGGTTATTCTTCTTATATTTGTACCATCCTTATTTATAACATAAATCTGAGGAGAGCCGCTTCTGTCTGAAGTAAGAGCAACCTCTGTTCCAGAAGGTGAAAGATCAGGAGATGAATCCACCCACCTGTTAAATGTTACCCTTTTCTGATTGTCCCCATTTTCATCTGCAATATAGATTTCTGCATTCCCCTGTCTTGATGAGGTAAAGATAAAATATCTTCCGTCAAAACTCCATCTTCCTCCATAATTCACACCACCCTTTGATACTCTTTTAAGCCTTCCCTCATAAAGGTATTGTATATAGAGATCAGGCCTTCCGCTTCTGTAAGAGGTATAGGCAACTTTTGTCTTATCAGGAGAAATAGAAGGGAGAATATCTATGTATTTATTGTAGGTAAGTCTTGTTTTATTGTATCCATCATAATCCATCATATAGATTTCTTTGTTTCCATCCCTTGTTGATACAAAAACAATTTTAGATGAAAAAACCGGTTTTTCCCCAAAGTTAATCATCATTTGATCAGCAGCTTTGTGCGCAATAAGCCTCTCACTTCCCTTTTTCCCTCTGAAAGCCTTACCAAAAATCATTCTTTGAGTTTTAACATCATAAACTTTCATTCCGTAAACTATCTCCCCTTCGTCATCTTTTGAGACTTCTGTTACTACTAAAATCTTAGCCCCTATTGACTCCCAATCTTTAAAGTAAATTCTATCAGGGTTTAATGGTCTTATATAAAAATAAAATCCATCAGGCACCCTACTAAAAACAAGCGAAAAATCAAGATCAGATTTAAAAACACCTATTATATAATTCCCCATCTTTATTGCTTCCGTGTCCTGAGTCTTAAAAACTGGCTTTGGGACAGCAACACTTATGGCAGGAACACCTTTTTTTATTGTAATTCCTATTTTCCCTTGAGCAAAAAGTGAAGAAAAGGATAAAATAAGTGCAAAGCTTAAAATTATAATTGTTAAAATTTTTCTCATTTTTATCTCCATCTATTTTTTACCTCCGTAAACAAATTGGATAAATACGGTAAGGTCTTTTCCTTCGTAAGTAGTGGGAAGAGGAGGAAGGGGCAGTGAATACTTAACAGCTCTTAAAGCTGAAGTGTCAAGTGAATTTATACCGGAGCTCTTTTCCACCTTTAAGTCAACAACTCTTCCGTTTTTTAAAATTCTAAAACTTATTACTACAAGATATTTATCCTTTGATCTTATTCCCATCGCACCTGTAACCCAATTTGATGAAATTCTGTTTTTAATTAACTCTATATAATATGCATATGGGAAAGTCCCTAAAAGAGGGCTACCTCCACTGCCCTCTCCAAGACCGAAACCAACGCCAGTTATATTTTCTGAGCTTTTTTTAGCCTCCTTTTCATAATTTTTAAACACTTCTTCAAGCGGAGATCTTATTATCTTTTTTTTCTTTGGTCTTTTCTTTCTAATTTTAGTTTTTCTTCTTTCTTTCACTTTTTTTACAGGTTTTGAATATGTAAGGCTTGATTTCTTTTTTACAGTTTCTCTTTCTGCTTTAAGCTCTTTCATTGAAGTCTTTTTAACAGAAGGCTTTACCACTTTTTTCATAGATTTACTGACTTGTTTCGGCTGAAATTTCTTAATCCCTCCTCCGCCACCACCTCCGAAATTTACCATATCAACATAATAAATTGTCTTCTTTTTTGAAGAGGATGAAAATGGTTTTTTAACTATTATTCCGAATATTAAAGTGTGAAAAATTATTGAAACAGCAATGGAAAGTTTAAATGCTTTATCCCCATTGGAAGAGCTTCTCATCTTTTTCTCTTTTTAGGTTTAACAACAATTCCCACCTTCTCTATTCCCGCTTTCTTTATCACATCAAGCACATAAACAACATATCCGTAAGGTACTGTTGAATCAGCTTCAAGAAAAACTACCTTTTTCTTTCTATTTGAAAAGATACTCATAAGAGTGTCTTTTAGCAAATTTATGTTAACATTTGTCTTATTAACATAGATATATTTATCTTTTGTAATTGAAACAACAACATCATTAATTTTTTTAATCTCTTTTGCTTCAGCTTGAGGTAAATTAACTTTCATACCGGATTTCATCATCGGAGCAGTTATCATAAAAATAATCAAAAGGACTAACATAACATCCACCAATGGTGTCACATTTATAGTGGACATAGCCTTTTCTTTTACCTCTGTTTTAAACCCTAATTTCCTCATGATTTAATACTTTATTTTACCGAATGTGTTTTCAATCTCTAAGATAAAATTCTCCGAAAGTGATGATACATCCTGAATCTTTCTTAACAAATAATTGTACGCAATAACAGCAGGTATTGCTGCAAAAAGCCCTGCCGCAGTATTTATCAAAGCCTCGGATATTCCGGGGGCAACCGTTGCAAGATCAGCAGAACCCTCAAGACCTATTTGTCTGAAAGCATCCATTATCCCCCAAACTGTTCCGAAAAGACCTATAAAAGGTGTAACAGATGCCGTAGTTGCAAGAAAACTTACTTTGCTTTCAAGAGCTTCAATTCCTTCATTCATCTTTAAAACCATTGCTCTTTCAAGTGATTCAAGATTAAGATAGTATGATCTTGTTTCATCTTTCCTCTTTAATTTAACCTGATTTGAAGCTTCTTCATAAGCAGCTCTATATATCTCTGCAACTGTCAAATTCGGGTATCTTGTCGCTATCTTAAATTTTTCCTGCACACTTTTTGCTGTTTCAAGTCTCTTAAGAAATTTCTTCGATTTTCGTAATACAGAGTTAACCTGTTTCCACTTGTAAAAAATAACAGCCCAGCTAACTATTGAAAAAAACACAAGGCTTATAAGAACAAGTTTTCCAACAATACCAATATTTGAAAAAAAATCCCAAACACTAAAACTTTCGCTCGCTTTTACTGCATTTTCAATTAGAAATAACATTAAGATAAAATAACAAAATACACCTAATATGTCAATTATAAGTGAGTTCCGTAAAATTATAAAATGCATTTATTGCCTAAAACATAAGTTATTATCAAATCTTCAATTGACTACAAACTTTTTCTTTGCTAATATCAAACTTCACATAATTGATTTAGTATTGGAGGTAAAATGAATTTTACCATCTTTGATTATTTCATTGTTACCGCATATATTATTTTGATTTTTTATTCCGGCTCCTTTGTAAAAAAATATGTCGGGAATATGGCTGATTTTTTAGTGGCAAACAGATCAATGGGGTTTCACCTTGGTCTTGTATCTCTTTTAAGCAGTGAAATAGGAATCATTACATATATGTATCTTTCAGAAGCCGGATACAAAAACGGATTCGTTGCTCTTATGATTGGAATTCCATTTTTTATAGTTTTTGTTTTCTTGGGAAAAACAGGTTTTATAGTAAAACCCCTTATGGATATGAAAATAATGACTTTACCCGAGCTTTTCCAAAAAAGATTTGGAAGAGGAATAAGGTTTTTGTCAGCACTTTTAATGGCAATAGGAGGTATTATTAATTTCGGAGTTTTTCCCGGAATTGAAGCCAATTTTATAAATACAATAACAGGAATACCACATAAGTATGTATTCTTCACAATGGTGGTAATGCTCACAATAGTTTTAATTTACACTGCCCTGGGCGGGATGGTATCAGTTATTATCACTAATTACATTCAATTTATACTTTTAAGCCTTGGAATGGTTTTCATCGCTATTGTTGGGGTAGTAAACATGGGATGGGGAAATATAGTGGCCTCTGTTTCAAAAAATTTCGGAGAAAAGGGATTTAATCCATTTATAGGCGATTTCGGCTGGAATTTTATAGTGTGGCAGCTCCTTTTCCAGCTTTCTGTGCTCGCTGTTGCCCCATTTATTACAATGAGAATCTTTAGTGCTAAAGATACAAAAACTGGAAGAAAGATATTCACATGGTCAAGTATAATGTTTCTTGCAAGAGCTGTAATTCCTGTTTTTTGGGGAATCTTAGCTCTTTCATATTTTACTCTTAATCCGGGAAAACCATCTAATCCTATGGATGCTGTACCTCTTATGATTTTAAATATAACGCCAAAAGGGATATTGGGCTTGGTCTTTGCATCCCTTCTTGCAGCATCAATGTCCACATACGCAAGTTATCTTCTTTCGTGGAGCTCCGTTATTTCACAGGATATAATCGGAGTCGTTGCTAATAAATTGAGAGGTGGTAAAGATTTACCAAATAAAACTCAAATGATTATAAGTAGGGGTACAATGCTTGCTGTTATGATCTTTATTGTTTGGTGGTCATTCTTTTATCATTTTCAAGGTCTGGTTTTCTTCTACTTAATGCTTTCAGGAAACCTTTACCTTGCCGGCACACTCGTTTCCGCAATAGGAGGGATCTACTTTGAAAAGAAAAAATTTGGGCTTTTTAGAGCAAGGAGTGGAGGCGCTTATTTTGCGTTCATTCTCGGAGCAATGGTCGTTGCATGGTATTTCTTTCCTCAGGGTTTCAGAAATCTTTTTCCCGATTTTATAAAAAATCTTTATCCCTCTGATCCAATTAAAAGCGGTAGTGTCTTGGGATACTGGAGCTATATAATAGCAGCAGGAGGTATGATAGTTGGATCATTCTTACATAATTTGTTGCAACCCATTAAAAACGAAAGGGAGATGTAAAATGAAAGGATATACAATTTTTTGGGAACTTCTTCTTATATTCTCAATTTCAACCTTTACAATTATGTCTATAATAATTATCTTCAAAGGACTTGAAGAATTAAAGGATGTTTTCAGACAACTAAAAAAGAACTTAGAAAAAAAGTAGTTGCTATTTTGTTTTTTCTTTCTCTTTCTTAATCTCTACCTTCTCTTTTATATCTGCAATTTCTTCAACAATTAACTCATCAGAATTTTTATCATAAGAAACATAAACTTTCTTAAAATTATCATCACTTAACAATTTTTTATTTGCAATTTTTAACAAAAGCTCATTTTGAATAACCCTTAAAATCTCTCTTGCTCCATACTCTTTTGAAAAGCCCTTTTCCGCCAAATATTCCAGAACTGTCGGATCAGTTTCAATTTTAATCTTATTTTTCATCTTTTTGTTAAATTCTTCTATTTTAAGAGCAACTATTTTCTTAGCATCTGAAATATCAAGGGAATTAAAGTACAAAATTTCATCTACCCTATTTAAAAACTCAGGTTTAAAAAACCTTTTTATTTCTGCATTAAGCTCTGCTTTTGTAACATTAGACTTTTTACCGTTTTCATCAAACCCAACATTAATTTTCGAAAATAGAGAGGTTCCTACATTTGAAGTCATAATTATTATGGAATTATCAAAATAAGCTTTATTTCCCCTTGCATCCGTTAAAACTCCAGAATCAAACACCTGTAAAAAAATATTTATAAGCTGGGGATGTGCCTTTTCTATCTCATCAAGCAAAATCACTCTGTAAGGATCTTTTTTCATTTCATCGGTTAACTGATTCTGATCATAGTATCCAACATAACCGGGAGCAGCACCAATTAATCTTGAAAAAGTGAACTCTTCCATATATTCTGACATATCAAATCTAAGTAGTTTATTCTCATCTCCATAAAGCTCTTTTGCTAATCTTTTTGCAAGCTCTGTTTTCCCAACTCCGGTCGGACCTATGAAGAGGAAAACACCGTCAGGTCTATCAGGGTTAAGCTTAAAGCCCATTTTTGCCGGGATTATTTTTCTTACAAGCTCATCAACAACATTATCTTGTCCAACTACTGCTGATTTTAAATTAACTGCAAGATTTTTTAATCTTTCTTTCAAAGATATTGATATTGTACTTAACTCAACTCCCTTTGTTTGAGCTATTGTCTTAAGGAAATCAAGTTCTCCTACTCTATTGTCCTCTCTTTCACCTCTAAAATAGTCATAATTAACTCTTGAGCATGTTCTGTCCAGAAGCTCTATCGCTTTATCAGGAAGCATTCTCTCCCTGAAAAATTGTTTTACTAACTCAAGATGCTCTACAATCCTATCAATATCTATCTCAACATTATGATACCTTGAAAGCTCATCCGCTTTGATTTTCAAAATAATAGTAACATCTTCCATATCAAGTTCTTTAAGGTCAAGCCTCTGGAATAATCTTGTATAAACAGGAATTCTTGATATTGTCTTTATATAATCTTCATAGTTAGATGTTGCTATTATTTTTAGCTTTTTTCTTTCAAGATAAGGCTTCAAAAATGATGAAAAATCAAAGGAGGCACTTTTAGCAGAATCACTTGTTACAAGAAAATTCATATCATCTATAAAAAGAATTGCCTGTTCCTCTTCCAATCTATTAAAAATAGCCAAAAGCTTTTCTTCCAATTGGCCTCTATATTTTGTCCCTGAAAACAGAGCTCCTATATTAAGCTCATATATATTTGTTTCTTTTAAAATTTCAGGAACCTCTTCCTTAATAATTTTATGAACTATATTGTAAACAAGAGAAGTTTTCCCTACTCCAGAATCACCAAGTATTATCAATGAATTTTTCCTCATACAGCTTAAAGCTTCAAGAGCCTCCATTGTTTTATTTTCTCTTCCAATAATCACAGGTGAAAGCTCTTCTACTTTCTTTTTAAGATCAATCAATTCCCTCTCTAATTTCAGCTTCGAAGAGCCTCCTTTTTTCTTTAAAATATAATCCTGTATCTTGGTAATTTTTCTTAAGACATCTGGCTGAAAAACAAGTTTTTTTAACTTTTCAATAAGATAGCTTGCCTTTGTCTGCTGGCTGTTCTCCATGTATATCTCAATCAAGAGAAGATAGGGATAGTAAAAATCCGGACTACTTTCAAGGATTTTTTCCATAAAAGTTATAGCCTGTGAAACATTTCCCAATTTTTTATAAGATTTTCCAATTAAATATTCAAGATACTTGTTTTCTTTTTCCTGAGCTCTATAGCTAAATTTATAATTGGAGATATCTTTAATTAGAGACATATAATCTTTTTTAGTAATGTCTCTTTCTATTTTAGCAAGGTATTTAAAAGTTTTTCTAATATAAGGATTTTCATCCTCACTTAAAATACTATTTGCTTTCTCTGTTAAAAAAAAGTATTCACAGTACTCAAGAATTTTTTCTCTGATCTCTTCATTTTTAATCTCAACAATTTCATCATTTTCATCTTTGTAAGCAAAAGGAGAAAAAGTACCCTGCCATACAAAAAATTGCCTGTCTTTCAAAATCACAAATGGGAATAAATCAATAAATATACCTGTTGATAAAGAGTATATCTGCGGATGATCCTTATTTACAAGAGGTAAAAAGCTATCCCAGAGTTTTTGGTCTTTTTCATAATAAAAAAGTTTAATTTTCAAAGTTTCATATAAAAATGAAATATAAAGATTAAACACATTAAGAAAATCATTTGTTATAATTTTTAAATGCTCTTCATCCATGCTTAAAAAGACAGGCTTAACATAAGTTTTAACCTTTGTAAAAAATGAATAATAAAGCTTTCTATCATTTACCTTTGAAAAAAGAGAAGATTGAAATGTTTGAATCAAAAATTCATGAACTTTAAGATTATTGGAATCATTTAATAGAGAAAAATCCTCCTTCAAAATATCAGCTACTTCTTTATAAGAATATTGCTTTTCAATAATTTCATTTATGAAAACAAAATTAAAAAACCTAATATGATTCATAAAAGTATAGTAAAGATCCTTAAAAGTAAGATTTGCATAGTTTATACTTCCTTTCTTGTCAAATAAGAAAGGAATATTATTTAATTTTTTAGTCAAAAGATGTTTTTTAAAAATTCCCATTCTAACCTCTTATTTTAATAAATGCACCACTATACCTGATTTAAGCTTTGGCTCAAACCAAGTTGATTTCGGAGGCATAATTTTTCCTGCATCTGCCACTCTTAAAAGCTCATCTATTGAAGTCGGGTACATTGAAAATGCAATTTTAAACTTACCTGAATCAACTAACTCTTTTAAATAATTTGTCCCTCTTATACCGCCTACAAAATCAATTCTTTTATCCTTTCTTATGTTTTCAATACCAAAAATAGGAGAAATCACATTCTTTTGAAGTATTTGAACATCAAGACTTTCCACGGGATCAGATTCATCAAAAATCCCCTCTTTTACTTTAAGACAATACCATTCTCCCTCAAGATACATAACAATATTATGCTTTTTTTCAGGTGCCTGTTTATCGGTCTTTTCTATATAGAATACACTTTCTAACTTTTCCAAAAGTTCTTCTTTAGTCAAACCATTCAGATCCTTAATCAGTCTATTGTAAGCCATAATTTTCATCTGATTATCAGGGAAAATAACTGTTAAAAAGAAATTATATGGCTCTTCTCCCGTACGATTCGGATTTTCATCCCTTTTAATATTTCTAACCCTCAAAGCAGCAGCAGATCTATGATGCCCATCTGCTATGTACAAAGTAGGAATATTATAAAATCCTTTTTCTATTTTCTCAATCAATGATTTGTCATTAATTACCCAAAATATGTGTCTTACACCATCTGAGGACTGAAAATCATACTCAGGTTCATTGCTTTCAATTTGCTCCAAAATTTTATTAAGTTCCTCTCCTTCATCTTTTCTATAAACAAGAAAAACAGGTCCTGCCTGAGCATTTAAAGTTAAAATATGTTTTGTTCTATCAATTTCCTTTTCTTCTCTTGTTAGCTCGTGCTTTTTAATAATTCCCTTTTCATAATCATCTACTGAGGCTACCCCCACAAAGCCTATCTGAGAATGCTCTCCCATTATCTGTTTGTAAATGTAAAACTTTGGCTCATTATCTTGAATCATATAACCTTTTTGGATAAAATCATTAAAGTTTTCTGCGGCTTTTTTGTAAACTTTCTCATCATATAAATTAATTCCCCTTTCCAGATCAACCTCAGGCTTTACAACATGAAGAAAACTATAAGGATTATCCCTGACAAGCTCCCTCGCTTCCTCTGAAGAGAGAACATCATAAGGTGGAGAAGCTATTTTCTCCACCAATTCTTTTTTGGGTCTTAATCCTTTAAATGCTCTTATTATACTCATTATTATACCTCCGAAAATTATTATTCCAATTAATTGTATCAATATTATGATATTCATTCAAGATGATTTTTATGTTATTGAAAATTTTTACTTTCAATGCAAAAAATCGTAATAATCGGAACTTTTTTAAAGAATTTTCGTTTAACTATTATAACTTAAAAAGGAGGTATAGTATGAAAAAAACTAAAAAATTCATTCTTATTTTAATACTTCTCGCTATAATTCCTATGTTTATGTTTTCAGAAACAATAAATGGCGATGAAATTATTAAAAAAATTAATGAAGGGAAAGAAGTTATGATAGAAAACTTTGATATTCGCGGAGATATTGATTTTAGGAAGATTAAGGATTTCACTTTAAAGAAGAAAATCAATGGAATTTTTAAAAGTGAAAAAGAGTACACATATCATATTAAAGTTCCTGTTATTTTAAAAAATTGTAGAATCTACGGTAAAGTCATCGGATACTTTTACGATGATTACACTAAAACACTATATAAAACAAATTTTTATGAAATAGTTGAATTTAAAGGAACAATCTTCTATTCAGAGGTTTACTTCAAATATACGGAGTTTTTTAAGGACTCAGATTTCTCAAAATCAGTATTTAAAAGTGAGGCTCTTTTTAAATATGCCAAATTTGATGGAAATAGTAATTTCTCCTCAAATAAATTTGAAAATGAGGCAAATTTCAAATATGCAAAATTCAAAAACATCTTGGTTGACTTTAAAAAATCTAAATTTTTCAGGGAAGCTAATTTCAAATATACAAAATTTAATTATAAAGCAGATTTTTCGGATTCCTATTTTTCAAGAGTAGCAAATTTTAAGTTTGCAAGTTTTTTTGATCTCGCTATTTTTAAAGCCTCCACTTTTGAAGGGGAGCCTAATTTTAAATATTGTAAATTTAACGAATATGCTGATTTCAGTAATTCTAAATTTAAGAAAGAAGCAAATTTTAAATATACGAAATTTTACAATGGTTTAAGTTTTGAAAATACCATCTTTGAAAAAGGAGCTAACTTCAAATATACTAAATTCACTTCACCTTTTAATAAAAAAGGTATTAGGATTAACGGTGAAATTAATCTCAAATATGCACAATTTAACGGTAAAAGCTTAAATTGTTATTTTTTCACTCAAAACAATTAAGTTTTTCCTACAAATTCCGAAAATAAAACATGAATACTGTAAGTGATATAGCTAATGTAGCATCTTATGTCTCTGCTCAAAAAATGAGTAAAACAAAGCAAGAAGTTGAAATCTCTATCTTCAAAAAAAATATGGATCTTCAGGAAGAGCAAGCTGCTCAATTAATAGAACTATTGAAGGAGGCTGCTCCCCACCTTGGACAAAATGTTAATATAAAAACTTAGAGGCTTAGCCCACTTAAATAAAAAAAGGGAGTTTCCTTTCGGAAACTCCCTTTTTATTTTCAACAATTAACTATTTATTCTTCGTCAAATACCTTCTTGAACTTCTTGTAGAACTCGTGTTTCTCTTTTCTGAACTCTATTGCCTGTTTGTAAAGCTCATCAGCTATGTCAGGAAACTGTCTCTTGAGAGCTGTATATCTAACCTCATTCATAAGAAATTCCATCATATCAACTTTTGGATCCTTTGATTCATAGATAAATGGATTTTTACCCTGCTCTTTTAATTTGGGATTGTATCTGTAAAGAGGCCAGTATCCAGACTGTACAGCTTTTTTCTCCTCATCAACTGTAAATCTCATATCAAACCCATGTGCAATACACGGCGCATAAGCTATTATCAAAGAAGGTCCTTTGTAAGATTCAGCTTCTACAAAAGCCTTTACTGTCTGAGCCGGATTCGCCCCCAATGCCACAGATGCAACATAGATATAACCATAACTCATACTAATTAAACCCAAGTCCTTTTTAGGTGTTCTTTTACCCGCTGTTGCAAATTTAGCTGTTGCTGCAAATTGAGTAGCTTTTGAAGATTGTCCTCCAGTATTTGAATATACCTCGGTATCAAGTACCAATACATTTATATTTTTATTTGCTGCCAAAACATGATCAAGTCCGCCGTATCCTATGTCATAAGCCCAACCATCACCACCAATACTCCACACTGATCTATCAACAATATAATCCTGAAGCTCAATTACTTTTCTTAAAACAGGTTCTTGCTCTTTTGTCGCTTTTTTAACTTCCTCCTTTAAAAGCTCTTTTGTTTTTCTTGCCGCATTCTGAGCTTCCATATCCGTCTGTTCCCAGAGCTCTAAATTTTTCTTTAAAGCATCACCTAAGGCGTCGCTTATTCCCATTGTAAGAAGTCTTTCCATATTTGTTTTAAGCTGTTTTCTGTTTGAATCAATCGCAAGCCTCATACCAAAACCATACTCAGCATTATCTTCAAAAAGTGAATTTGCCCATGCAGGCCCCTGACCTAATTTATTCTTAGTGTAAGGAATTGTCGGGAAGGTACCACCGTAAATTGAAGAACAACCGGTGGCATTGGCAATAACCATTCTTTCACCAAAAAGTTGTGTTGCAAGCTTTATGTAAGGTGTTTCACCGCAACCAGCACATGCTCCTGAAAATTCAAAAAGAGGAGTTTTAAACTGAGAGCCAATGTAAGTATTAAGTGAAACTCCGTCTAAAATATCAGGTTGTTCTTCAAAAAATCTTTCATTATCATTTTCACCTGCCTTTCTCTCATCTTCTATCGGACTAAATACTAAGGCTTTTTCCTTTGTCGGACAAACTTCAACACAATCGCCACATCCGGTACAATCCTCTATGTAAACCTGAATTCTGTACTGAAGATTTCTATCATTCTTAGTTCTTGACTTTATGGTCTTAAATGATGAAGGAGCATCTTTTAGAGCTTCAGAATCAATCTGTTTTACTCTAATTGCAGCATGCGGACAAACAAGTGCACATAAATTACACTGAATACAATTCTCAGGAATCCACTTGGGAACCTCAGGTGCAATTCCTCGTTTTTCAAGTGCAGCTGTTCCTGTAGGTACTACTCCATCAAAAGACATATGAGACACTGGAATCTCATCACCTTTAAGATGCATAACCTTTTCAATTATATTCTTTGCGAAATCATCCGCATCTTCAGGTATAAGTCTTTTAGGTTCATAATACTTGTCAACTTCATCCAAGGAAGAAGGTACTTTAACTTCTGCGAGTCCATCACTTGCTCTGTCAACAGCTTCCCAATTCATCTTAACTATTTTCTCACCCTTCCTTGCAAAGGTTTTTTCTATGTAATCCTTAATAAGCGTTATTGCCTCTTCTTCAGGCAAGACTCCGGAAATTTTAAAGAATGCAGCCTGCATCACTGTGTTAATCCTTCCTCCGAGTCCAACCTCTTTTGCAATCTTAAGGGCATTTATATTGTAAAACTTAATTTTCTTTTTGATTATTGTTTCCTGCATATCCCTTGTAAGATGATAGAAAACCTCATCATTATCCCAAAGAGAGTTTAAAAGAAAGACCCCACCTTCTTTCAATGGGCCTAAAATATCATATCTTCCGATGTATTCTGGTTTATGAAGGGCTACAAAGTCAGCCTTTGTAATAAGATAGGGAGACTGAATCTTATTTTTACCGAATCTCAAATAAGAAATTGTAATCCCTCCCGATTTTTTACTATCATATGAAAAGTATCCCTGTGCATACATATCAGTATTATCACCGATTATCTTAATTGAGTTTTTGTTAGCACCAACTGTTCCATCAGAACCGTATCCCCAGAAAATAGCTCTGAATGCACCTTCGGGCTCTGTATCAAGCTCTTCATTAATAGGAATTGACTTATGTGTAACATCATCATTGATCCCTACCGTAAATCCATGAAAGGCTTCACCATCAAGATGATCATAGACAGCTTTTACCATTGAAGGAGTAAACTCTTTTGAGCTTAATCCGTATCTCCCGCCTATAACCATAATATCAGTTCCTTTAAGAGCTGCTACCACATCAAGATATAAGGGCTCTCCTATTGAACCGGGCTCTTTTGTCCTGTCAAGAACAGCAATTTTCTTAACTGTTTTAGGTAAAACTTTAAGGAAATGCTTGATTGAGAAAGGTCTGAAAAGTCTTATCTTTATCTGCCCTACCTTTTCCCCTCTTTTAACGAGATAGTTTACTGTTTCCTCTATTGTGTCCGCACTTGATCCCATTGATATTATAATTTTTTCAGCTTCCGGATGTCCAAAGTATTCAAAAATATGATACTCTCTTCCGAATTTTTCAGCAAACTTTTTCATATATTTTTCAACTATTTCTGGAACTGCTTCATAATACTTGTTTACAGTTTCTCTTCCTTGAAAATAAACATCAGGATTTTGAGCTCCAACTTTTGCAAATGGTTTGTCAGGATTAAGTGCTCTTGCTCTGAACTCTTCAACATACTTCATATCAAGAAGGTCTGCCATGTCTTTATAATCAATAACTTCTACCTTCTGAATTTCATGGGATGTCCTGAACCCGTCAAAAAAGTGTAAGAATGGTACCTTTGCTTCAAGGGTTGATAAATGTGCTATAACAGCAATATCCATAGCTTCTTGAACCGATGAGGAAGGCATTAGTGCAAAACCTGTATTTCTAACAGACATTACATCAGCATGATCTCCGAAAATAGATAATGACTGTGCTGCAAGAGATCTTGCAGACACATGGAAAACGGTTGGTAACATTTCACCTGCAATTTTGTGCATATTTGGAATCATCAAAAGCAATCCCTGCGATGCTGTAAATGTTGTTGTAAGAGCACCGGCTGAAAGGGATCCGTGAACAGCACCTGATGCTCCTCCTTCCGACTGCATTTCAATAACCTCAACAGTCTCTCCGAAAATATTTTTTCTTCCGAAAGAGGCCCAAGAATCCGCCAATTCTCCCATTGGAGAGGAAGGTGTAATGGGGTAAATCGCAGCTACTTCGCTGAAAGCATACCCCACATGGGCAGCTGCTGTGTTTCCATCAATTGTTGACATTTTTTTGCTCATTATAAAGCCTCCTAACTTTATATAAAATTATAGTTAAAATTTTAACACATACCCCTGTTTTAGTCAATTAAAAACCTTTTATTTACAAAGCTACTTGATTGTTCCCTTATCTTTTTTCAGAAGAGTACTTTGTCTTTATTCTTTCTTTGATAAAAGTTAATAATTTTCCGCTTAAATCATGAGAATACTCCCATACCATTATACCACCGAGCCTATTGCTCTTCACATAATCAATTTTAATTTTTATAGACTCTTCATTATCATAAGATATCCAAATATCACCATTGTAAAGGAAAGAAGCTTTTGCACTCTCATCCCAGTATTTCTTTAACACAATTGCATTTTCTAATGATAGAATATCCTGATATCCTATTCCTTCCGGATAGAGAATACCTTGGAACTTTTGATACAAGCCATTATTTTTATTTACAACTCCATTCCAAACTTTTCCGAAAAAGGGAATTCCCACAACTATTTTCCTCGGATCAAAACCTTTTGAAAGATAATAATTTACAGCTTTATCAACACATATATCATCTTCTTGATAAGAACTTCTAAATAAATTTGAATGATGTCCGGTTGTCTTTGACCATTCACCATAGAAGTCATAGGTCATTAAATTCACATAATCAACTATTTGTGAAATTTTGCGAGGCTCTACCCAATCAAGATAAGGATAAAAAGCACCGCCTGCAAAACTCAATGTTAATTTTTTATTTAATCTTTTTTCCGTATCATCAAGTGCACTTCTAAGCTTCCTCATTAAAAGAGTAAAATTTGTCTTATCGGAAGGTCTTGCTTTAATTATACCATTAGCACCATTTACAGGATATTCCCAGTCAATATCAACTCCATCAAATCCATACTCTTCAACCCATTCCATTACATTATTAACAAAAGCATTTCTCGAATTCTCATAATAGGCAACATCCGAAAATCCATCAACTCCCCAACCTCCTATTGACAGATTGACTTTTAATGACGGATATTTTCTTTTTAATTCTGCTATTTGATCAAATAAATCAAAAAAGCCATCTTTCCATTCAGTACTACTTATAAAAATTTCAGAACCATTTCTTATTTCAGCAAAAGCAATATTTAAGTCTGTTAATAGCTCTCCGTTTATATCATCAGCTTTCCAGAAAACTCTTTTCCCATTTTCTTTTCTAAGTTCCCATGTACGGATATAGGAAATAATTTTCAATTTATAATTATAATTTTTTTCTGTTCTCACTTTTTTACAATTTACTAAAAATAATACTACCCCAATAAACAAAAAAATAAGTATAGATTTTTTCATAAACTTCATTATTACATTTTAACAAGAGGATCCTCAGGGATATCTTCCACAAAAACCCCTATCTTTCTGAATTTTTCATATCTTTCATTCAAAAGAGTTATTAGATCTCTTGATAAAAGCTCTTTAATAGTTTCTAAAAGCTTGCTCTTTAATCTTTTAGCCATTCCTTCATGATTTGCATGGGCTCCTTCCCCCGGCTCTTCTATAATATCATCAATTACTCTAAACTTTAGAAGATCGTTTGCTGTTAATTTTAATGACTCCGCAGCATCCTCGGATTTTGTTGCATTTTTCCAGAGAATAGCAGCGCAACCTTCAGGTGAAATGACAGAATAAATTGTGTTAGATAGCATATACACTCTATCAGCCACGCCTAAAGCCAATGCCCCACCAGAGCCTCCCTCACCTGTTATAACAGAAACAATAGGAACCTTTAATCCGGACATCTTGTAAAGGTTATAAGCAATTGCCTCTGCTTGTCCCCTTTCTTCAGCCCCGATACCGGGATAAGCACCCGGAGTATCAATTAAATTTATAATCGGTCTTCCAAACCTTTCAGCCTGCTCCATAAGTCTAAGCGCTTTTCTATAACCTTCAGGATGCGCCATCCCAAAGTGCCTTTTTAAATTATCTTTAGTGTTTCTTCCTTTCTGATGACCGATAATTGTTACAGGAATATCATTTAAAAAACCTATTCCTCCAATTATCGCTTGATCATCAGCAAATCTTCTATCACCGTGAAGTTCCATAAAGTTTCTTACCATTAACCTTATATAGTCCATAGTAGTAGGGCGTTTTGGATGTCTCGCCAATCTTACTATATCAATAGGTCTAACTTCAGCATTGAGTCTTTCCAACTCCTGAATTTTAGTACTCATTTCCTCAATTAAAGGTTCTATCTTATTTATCTCTTTTTTATTACCTTTTAAGATGCGCTCCTTTAATTTCTTTACCTTATCCTTCAAATTTTTTATTTCTCTCTCTATGTCTTTATTCATTGCATTTCTCCTCTTATATTTTCATAGGGCCTTACACTGTGAATTTCGAGAAGATTTGTCAACACAGCTTTTAAATTTTTTCGTGGAATTACCATATCAAGCATTCCATGTTCAAGTAAAAACTCGGATTTCTGAAAGCCTTTCGGAAGCTTTTGACCAATTGTCTGCTGAATAACCCTTGGACCGGCAAACCCTATAAGAGCATCGGGTTCAGCTATTATAATATCCCCGAGCATTGCAAAAGATGCTGTCACACCACCTGTAGTAGGATCTGCCAAGACTGTAAAAAGCGGCAATCCCCTATCATTAAGTCTTTTAACGGCAGCTGAGGTCTTTGCCATTTGCATAAGTGAATAAATACCCTCCTGCATTCTCGCTCCTCCAGAAGATATAATTAACACAGCCGGCAAATAGTTTTCATACGAATACTCAAGCATTCTCGTTATTTTTTCTCCAACAACAGAACCCATAGAAGCCATGATAAATCGAGGATCCATAACACCAAAAGTCGTGGGAAATCCTCCGATTTTACATTCCCCTGTTACAACAGCTTCTTTTAAACCAGTAGTATTCATTGACTTTTCAAGCTTTTCTTTGTATTTAGGAAAAGCTAATGGATCCAAACTTTTAATATCCTTATCAAACTCTTTGAAACTTCCTTTGTCACACAACATCTTGATTCTCTTTGGGGCATCAAGCCTAAAATGATAACCACACTTAGAACAAACATATGCAGAATGTTTTAAAAATGAGATAAAGTGAGTCGTCTTACATCTTGGACATTTTATAAATAGTTTTGACATTAGTAAACTCCTTATTCATTGTAAAATTTATCCACAAAGTGGGTGGTATACTGACCACTTAAAAATGTAGGGTTTTTAAATACTTCTATATGAAATGGAATAGTTGTTTTAATCCCTTCAACAAAAAATTCAGATAAAGCTCTTTTCATTCTACTAATTGCCTCTTTTCGAGTTTTGCCCCAAACAATAAGTTTTGCAACCATAGAATCATAATAAGATGGTATCGTATAACCGGGATAAACTCCGGAGTCAACTCTTATCCCCGGTCCTCCGGGCACAATAAACTGAGTTATCTTTCCAGGATTGGGAGCAAAATTATTGGAAGGATCCTCAGCATTAATTCTGCATTCAATACAATGGCCATATTTTTTTATATCTTCCTGTTTAAGCTCAAGAAGTTTTCTTTCTGCAATTTTTATCTGCTCTTTTATAAGATCCACACCTGTTATCTCCTCTGTAATCGGATGCTCAACCTGAATTCTTGTATTCATTTCAATAAAATAAAACTCTTTTGTTTCAATATTGAAAAGAAACTCAACAGTTCCGGCTGAATCATAATTTGCTGCCTTAGCAGCTCTAACTGCTGCTTCCCCCATTTTACTTCTCAACTTATCATCTAAAATTGAAGCGGGAGCTTCTTCGATTAATTTTTGATGCCGCCTCTGAACAGAGCAATCCCTTTCAAAAAGGTGAATAACATTCCCGTACTTATCCGCTAAAATCTGAATCTCTATATGCTTCGGACTTGCTATGTACTTTTCTATATAAACACTTGCATCACCGAAAGCCTGTAAAGCTTCTGTTGCCGCAAAGTTAAAAGCATTCTCGAGATCTTCCTCTCTGTAAACAATTCTCATACCTCTACCTCCACCTCCAGCAGAAGCTTTGATTATTACAGGAAGACCTATTTCTCTTACAACTTCAAGAGCTTTCTCATATGTTTTTATAATTCCATCTGACCCAGGGACCACAGGTACACCTGCTTCTTTCACAATCTTTTTAGCGGTAGCTTTATCACCCAATTTTCTTATTGCAAGAGGATTTGGACCGACAAATTTAATATTTAAAGCCCTACAAGCTTCTGCAAAAGCTGCATTTTCAGCAAGAAAACCATATCCTGGATGAATAGCATCAGCTTTAAGAGTAATTGCCGCAGATAATATATTTTGATAATAGAGATAACTTTCTGTAGCAGGGGGGGGACCTATACACACTGCTTGATCCGCAATCTTAACAGCAAGAGAATCTTTATCAGCTTCTGAGTAAACAACGGCTGTTTTTATGCCCAACTCCTTTGCGGCTCTTATTATCCTAACCGCAATTTCTCCTCTGTTAGCTATTAAAAGTTTGGAAATCATCTTACTCCGTTGGTTCTATTTTGAAGAGGACCTGTCCGAATTCCACAGGTTTTGCATTTTCAACACAGATTTCCTTTACTATTCCTTCAACATCAGTTTCAATTTCATTCATATTTTTCATAGCTTCAAGAATACAAAGGGTTTGTCCAACTTTAACTTTATCTCCAACTTCAACAAAGGGATCAGCATCAGGAGCTGGTGCTCTGTAAAAAGTGCCTACAATAGGAGCTTTGATTTCATGGTATTTTTTCTCTTCTTTTCTCTCTTCAATGTTTTCCTTCTCCTCTTTATTCTCACTTTCCGCTTTTTCAACTACTTGATTAACTGAATTCATAGGTTCTACCACTCTCTCAACTGTTTGAACAACCGTATTACTACCCATTTTTATTTCAATCTCCGCTCTTCCTTCTTTAAGACTTATCTCAGACACTCCATTTTCTTTCATAATTCTAATTAGCTCCTCAATATCAATGTTTCTGAATCTCATTCTTTCCTCCATTACTATTATTTTCTTCCAATAAATAATTTGTTAACTCCTCATAATCTTTAGCTTCCTCTACACCCGCTTTAACTCCTTTTGAATAATACTCTCGGGCTTTTTTTATTTCTCCAACCCCTCGGTAAAGATGTCCCAATTCAAGAAAAAAATCCCCTTTCTCTTTTCCTTCACTAATTTCTCTTTCCATATACTCTATAGCACTCCAATAATCAAACTTTTCTATCAATTTTCTTACCTTTTTCATTTTTATAATCTCCTATATATTTGGATCAACAAACCCTAATCTTAAAAAGGTCATCCACAAAATTTTCAAATCAAGCTTTAAAGTCCAGTTCTCTATATAATAAAGATCGTATTTAACTCTATCATCTATTGAAGTATTTCCCCTTAAACCATGCACCTGAGCCCATCCTGTCATTCCAGCCTTAACTTTATGTCTTAACATATAATGGGGGAGCTCTTTTTTAAATTTTTCCACAAAGACAGGCCTTTCCGGCCTGGGGCCCACAAGGCTCATCTCTCCTTTTAGAACATTTATAAGCTGAGGTAGCTCATCTATGCTATACTTTCTTAAAAATCTTCCGATTTTTGTAATTCTTGGATCATCGCTTGTCGGGGACCAAACAGGTCCTCTATCCTTTTCAGCATCTTTAACCATTGTTCTAAACTTTATTATTTTAAAAACCTTTCCATCTATTCCTACTCTTTCCTGTAAATAAAAAACTGGTCCTTCAGAAGTTATTTTAATTAAAACAGCTACAACACCTAATACTGGTAAAAGGAATATTAATCCTATAAAAGAAAGAGATAAATCGAGTACTCTTTTACTTACAGCTTTCCACCCTTTTAAAGGAATATCATTAAGATTAATAATTGGAATATCCTCGATGTGTTGAAGTTCAGCTTTTATTGAAAGCAAATGAATAATATCTGGAACAATTTTAATTTCAGCTAAATTTTTGTTAGCAATTCTAATAAGTTCAATTATCCGATCATAATCCTTGAGAGGTATTGTAATAAAAACATCTTTTACATTATAATTTACTATTATATCCTCAAGATCTTCATAATTCCCTATAATAGAAATTCCTCTAAAATCTTCGTCGCTCTTATTTTCATCTATAAACCCAATTATGTCTATTCCCCAATCTTTATATTTTAATAGTCTTCCACTAAGTTTTTTTCCAGTTTCATTAAAACCTATAATTAAACCCTTTCGCCTGTTTTTTGGATTTTGATAGGATTTTTTTAATACAAACCTGAAAAATCTTTCGGTTGCTGAAAGGCAAATAATTCCGAATACAAAATAAATAAGTAAAAATTTATGAGATATTTCATAACCAATAAAATTATAGCTTCTTAAATAGCTAAAAAAAGCCAAAGCTATGAATACTGTGGAAAAATAATTAAAGAAAACTTCGTAAAGTGTATCTAAAACTCCCTTTTTAAGTTTAAACTTAAAAAAACCTTGAAGATAGAGGATAAATTCATGAATAAGAAAAGCAACAATGAAAAACAAAATATATTGATGAATACTAGGAACTCCCTTTGGTGCGGGAATAAAATTGAACCTTATATAAAAAGACAAAAACATAGAGATAGGAATAACTAATATTGTTGCTATAAAAAGGTATGATATGTATAATCTCTCTCTAATCTTAGTCACTTTTCCTATCTCTCATTACTCTCTCTATAAAGAGAGAAAACTTTTCTCTGAAGTTTTTCTTGGAAAACCTCAGAGAATTTTTTCTAATTAATTCACTATTAAACCTTTTATTTAGGAATTTGTCAATAGCTAACAAAAGAGCCTCTTCTGTCTGCCTATCAAAAAACAATCCTGTTTCCTCATCTACAATAGTCTCAAGAGCTCCGCCTTTTCCATAAGCAATGACAGGGGTACCACAAGCCTGAGCTTCCACCGGGATTATTCCAAAATCTTCTTCTGCTGGAAAAATAAGAGCCCTAGATTCTGAATAAAGAATTTTAAGCTCAGAATTATTTACCCTCCCTAAAAACTCAATATTATCTTTTGCAATTTTCTTCAACTTTTTAAAATCAGGCCCATCGCCAACAACTTTTAAAGGTAACCCATTTTTATTAAAGGTTTTAATAGCAAGGTCAACTCTCTTGTAAGGTACCATTGCAGACACAAGCAAAAAATAGTCTTTTTTTTCAACTTTTTCATCACATAAAAAAAAGTCAGTATCAACCGGAGGGTATATTACTTCTGAGTTTCTTCTATAATACCTCTCTATTCTCCTTCTTACATTCTCACTGTTAGCAATAAAATAATCCACTCTATCAGAAGAAACCCTATCCCATATTCTTAGATAACTCGCTACCGTACTGTAAAAAATTCTTTTTAATCCCCTTTTATTGCCAAAGTAGGTATGATAGTGATCCCATATATATCTCATCGGAGTGTGAGAATAAGAGATATGAACAGCTCCTACTGGAGGAATAACCCCCTTTGCAACAGCATGTGAGGAGCTTATTATTAAGTTAAAGTCTTTAAGATTGAAGGATTCTATGGCAGAGGGAAAGAAAGGAAGGTAATTTCTGTACTTTTTTAAGCCAAAAGGTAAATGTTGAATGAAAGAAGTATTAATATTCTGCTTTTCCACAATCTCGGATTGGCTCTCTTTTTTATGAACAAGTGTATATATTTCGAGTTTATCATATTGAAGTTTTTTCTCGATTACAGAGAGGATCTCTTCTAGAACCTTTTCTCCCCCTCTTATACCCACCAACCAATCGTGAATAACAGCTATTCGCAAACTCATAAATTCACAGTCTTTTTTCTCTCTACCTCTTTATACAATCTTAAAAAATTAAGCCCAAGAATCTTTTTTATCTCTATTTCACTAAATCCGGCTCTTAACATTTCTACCACAAGATCGGGAAGTTTTGTAATATCTTCAAGCCCTTGTGGAGCTGAGTTTCCAATTCCTTCAAAATCAGACCCAATACCAACATGATCAATTCCTACAAGATTTTTTATGTATTTAATATGTTTAATAACTATACTTAAATCAGGCTTAATTGAAGAGTACTCCTTTTTCTGCATCTCTTTCAATTCTCTCATTTTTTCTTCATATTCTTTCCCTTTATTCGGGTACTTTTTATCCAAATCCTTTTTTATTTCTTTGTACTTTTTGCTAATCTTCTGATACTTATCTTTAAGAGTTCCATCAAGGTAGAATGACGCAAAATTCACATCTACTAATCCGCCTTTTTCTGCAATTGCTTTTATTAATCTATCTGTTAAATTTCTCGGATGCTCTGCAAGTACTCTTACGCACGAATGAGAAGCAATTATAGGAGCAGATGATATTTCAAGTATATCTTCAACAGCTTTATCAGAAAGATGAGAAACATCTATTATCATACCCACCTTATTCATTCTTCTTATTATCTCTTTTCCCAATGGGCTAATTCCTGCCCATTTTTCTTTGTCTGTTGATGAATCGCTCAAATAATTGGTTGACATGTGAGTTAAAGATGCCATTCTTATTCCAAGCTTGTAAAATATATCAACATACTCCGGAGAATGAAAAACAGAGCTGTTTTCAAGGCTAAAAGTTATGGCTATCTTTCCACTTTCAACTATTTTCTTTATACCATTACTTGAATAAGCAATTTCACCTATATTTTCATTTTTATAAATTTCCCTCAAAGTTGCAGCCATTACTTTTAAAGCATAAACCTCAGGACTCTTTTCATCAAGTTTATTTGGGATCCAGATAGCAAAAACAGGAGCATTTAATCCACCTTCAAGCATTCTTGGAAAATCAATTTGTCCCTCGTTTCTTCTTATAGTAATGCTCTTTCCTCTGTAAACTATTGTAGGCGTATCTTCATGAGTATCAGCTACTATACTCTCCCTAATAATCTTAATAGCTTTTTTCTTTAAATCCTTATTCTGTTCGGGAAAAAGAAGAGAAGTAGCAAAAAACAAAATCAAAACTACTTTCACACCCTTATTCATAATTCCTCCGTAAATTTATATAAATGAATATATTAATTAGATTTTATCAGATAGTCAAGGAATCAAAATTATCGCTCTATTTTGATAATTTATCAAGTTTTTCCGGTATCAACAATATGGACTTAATAATATCAATTAGGAGAAAGTTAAAAACAAAAGAAAGATAAGCAAAAAACGGTAATAAACCAAAAACTAAAAGTGATACCATATCTTTAAAGACTCTTGCCCAACTAACAGCCATCTCGACTTTGTTGCCAAAAATACCTATCGCATTTACTATCATTGAAATAATTATAAAAAATATTCCTACCCCATAGATAAAAGGGACAAGCTTAACAGCAAGTTTTATAAAAAACCCCAATATTCCAATAGCTTCTTCACCAGCTGAATTTTTTTTCACACTCTTAATCGAGACAAGTTTCGGATTAAAAGAAATTAGAGAAATAAGAGAAAAAACTATCAATATTCCCAAACCTTTAAGAAATGGCATAAATTCAGGAAGCTTTATTGCTAAATAAAGATTCATAAAAAAGTACACAATGCCTGCTATTATTGAAAAAATAGCCAAAGCATCTGCAAACCCATTTGAAGTCATATATGTTTCATTGCTAGTTATTAAATTTTCATTGATTGAATTAAATTTTGAGGAAATATATTGAATGATTAAAAATGCTATAGCAAACCCTATTGAATAAAGAAAACTTGAAAAAGATTCCAACCTTATTGATGAAATCATTCCTATTAAAATAACAAGCACAGCACCAACATAAAGACCATAATCTCCTAATAGAGTTAACCATTTCTTTAAAAATTCGAATAAATTTAAACTCAAAACCTTCTTAAGTGCATTAAAAATTCTTTCTAAAAATCTTTGAAGTAAAAAACCTCCTTTTCCTTCCATCTTATCCTCCTTCAAATTTAATATATTAAATATTACCTACCTCTTAACTCTTATCCTTGTTCCATGTTCAACAGAAAGAAGAATTTCCTCAGGAGAAATATCAGGTGGAAAGTAGACACCGCTTACTCTTGCATGGTTAAAAGAAGCTCCTTCAAGCAATGCTTCAGATAAATCCACTCCTCTTAAATCAGCAAGTTTTAAGTAAGAATTCTTAAGGTTTGCTCTTTTTAAATTTGCCCCTCTTAAATCAAGACCTCTTAAATTGCAGTTTTCAAGATCTACTCTTCCGCCAAGTTTTTCAATTTCTTTGTTAAATTCATCAATCTTCCCTTCTCTTAAAAAAATATGATACTTATTTTTTCTGAGCTCCATTTTTCCCTCCAAAAAAATTTAACATAAATAAATAATAATTGTCAACTATTGATTTTTAGAGAGTAAATTGATATTACTTTTCGTTGTTTGAGTTTATAAGAGTAATTTGTTTTTTTACAAAAGAGACTATCATTAAAATAATAAGATAGATAAAAAACATCATAATACCTGATACCCTAAAACCTACGAGTCCTTCTTTTTCGATTTTTACCATAGAACTAACCCCAAAAATAAAATAGAGATTTCCAGCCATAAAGAGAATCATAAAGAGAAGGCATGACCAAAAATTGACTTTAACTATAGAATAAGCCCACTTTTTGTTCCTAAGAATACAAATAGAAAAAACAACAAGCAACAAAGCAGTAATTATTAAAAACACAACGACTAGCCGTAAAAGACTTAACTCTCTCTGAATTGTTTCTGTAATCCCAAAATTTTGTCCAAATTTGTTTATCTGACCAACAAATATAAGCCCATATCCTCCCACAATTAAATATAAAAAGGAGATGGCAAAATAAGCTAATGCAATTCTTGAATCTTTTTCTTTCCTAACATAACTCATTTAAAATCCTTTTACTTAATTTTTATATTAAATTTAACCCATTAAAAAAAATAACTCTTTAATACTCAACTACTTTTCCTAAATAAAAAGATACCAGAAAAAGAAAATAAATTCAAAAAATATATATTTTTTAATATAAAAGATATTATCAATAAATAGAAAACTCTTTTTAAATTTTTTTTCTAAGTAAAATGTTTCTTACCCCTTTTTGCTAAGTTCAGAAATCATTTTAATCAAAAGATTCCTATTATTTGGATCAATGTCAAGAAAGCGAAAAGCTATAAGTCTTTTGTGATAAAGGTGCTGAATTCTTACAACTTTTGCTTTCCTTATATTTAATTTTTCTCTTCCTTTTATTATTTCAAAGTTTTCAATAAGCTCATCAACATACATTCTTCTCAAAGGAAAATTCGGCTCAAAGCTTAAACCTCCTTTTGAAATATCCAACAAAATACCTGATTCATCCTTGTGCTCACCTTCTTTAAACCTTATTATTATATTATCCTCTCTAAAAATCTTTATCCTTTTGCTATTTCTAAAATCCCGTTCCTGAGTTATCTTTGGAAAATCTCTTTTGTTTAGAATCTCTTCCAATTTTTTTCTTGTCTTTCTTACCTCAAGCATGTATTTTAAAATCACCAAAAAAAGAAGCAACAAAATCACACCTATAACAAAGAGAACCACAGAAGGATTTTTTCCTTTTGAAAAAGTTGACGACAGTGATTTTAAAAAAGAATCCACCTCAGAGCCAGGTGGTTCGGAAATCAAAAAAAATAGATTTACAATCATCCTCTTATAAGAATAATCTCTTTTTGAGGAGGGGAGAGAAATTCTACTCCATCCTTTTTAACTCTCACTATATCTTCTACTGTCACGATCCCATAACCTTCGACAGGGATTCGAGGCTCTATAGTAAAGAGCATATTCTCTTCTATTGGAAGATAAGGTAAATTTCCATATCTTTCCCAGGCAGGAGCAAGAAGAGCTGCTCCATCATGAGCATTCCTTCCCACCTGATGTCCCAAAGCATGAGGATACTCAGGGTAACCATTTCTTACTATGTGCTCTCTTGCCACACTATCAATATCTATTCCCTTTACTCCAACCTTTAATGCCTCAGCAGCTTTTTCAACAGATTCAATTAAAACTTTAAAAGCTTTTTTAACAGGCTGTGGTGCATTATCCTCATCATCTTTTAGAATATACCAAGTTCTTTGTAAATCGCTCACATATCCATTGAGCTTTATTCCAAAATCCATATTAACAACTTCACCCTTTTTGATCTTTTTATTAGTAGGCCCTGAATGAGCCCCTCCTGTTTGAGGACCTGCAAAAACAGCCGGACACATCACTTCTTCCCAAGCATAACCAAATCCTCTCTCTTTTACTTTTGATTTAACAAATTCAGCCACATCTTTTTCTGAAATTCCCTCTTTTAAAAATTCTGTCACCTCATCAAAAATTTTTAATGTCTCATCTATCGCATTTTTAACTAGTTTTATCTCTGTCTCTGTTTTTCTCCCTAAAAGAGATGATATAAGTTTTTCAGAAGAAACTACACTTTTTTCAAATCCTGCTTCTTTTATAGCTTCCATAAGATTGAGATACATTCCATGTGTCAAGCCATCGGCAATAGGAGAATCTTTTGAATAATTAATTAAAATAGAATCAGGAGAAATTTTCTGTAAATATTTTATAAAAGGCTCTTTAAATGATTTTATGTAAGGTATAACTTCATAAACGCCCTTTCTTTCTATCGCTTCAGCATCAAGAGAACCTACTATTGCTATCTTGTATCCTCCTTTAGTTATAATTATTGCCGATTTCCAAGTAAGATTATCCTCAAATATATAATCTAAAATAGGATCTGGGGTAACACTTCTTTCGCGTGCGAAAGTAATCCACATATCATAATCATACTCTTTAAGAAGAGAAATTGCTTGGTCAGTTTTTTCAATAATAATTGTATCTCCCATTTTTATTTCTCCTCTTTTACCTTCTTTGAATCCCAATAAACATAAACCGAAAGAAGTATAAACATCACAAGAGAAAGCCATTCCCCTATAGGCTTGTTTGCAATTCCTGTTTTTATAGAATCCTCAAGATTCACATATTTTAAGAGTGCACTTACAATCCCAATCAAAGCACCGCCAGCAATAAATCCCGAAGCAATTAAAGTTCCTTTGCTGTGTCTTTTAGCTGCAAGTTCTTTGTTATCAGTGGATTTTTTAACAAGATAAGCAACAAAGCCTCCTAACATTATCGGAGTATTAAGTTCAAGAGGAATATACATACCCAGAGCAAATGCAAGAGGTGGGATCCCTATAAGTTCCATTATAATTGCAAAAATAATTCCTATTATATAAAGCATCCATGGAGCAGAAGAGCTTTTTTCCATAAGAGGTTTAATAACTGCTGCCATTGCATTCGCCTGAGGCGCTGGAAGAGGTTCTGTATTTTCAAAATTTGTCTTAAATGTTTCAAAATTCGTTTTATAAGTGTTTATATCTTTACTATCAAGCAATGTATCCATACCCTTTAAAATTGGCCGAGGTGCTGAATTGCTCTCAAGAGTATGTTTAAGTTCTTTTAATTTATTTTTTAAAGCAGAAAGATTACTTTCAGTAATCTCAATCTTTTTAATATTCTCCATTATTTTCAAGGTTTTTTCTGTTTTTATCGGAGAGAATCCATATGTTTGATTTAAAAGAAGGATAACAAGACCAACCGAAAGAGAAGCTACAAGAATTCCTAAAAACTTAAATCTTTCCTGATTCCAAGGGGTTGCTCCAAGCCAATAACCTATTTTAAGGTCAGTTATAAATCCACCGGCAACCGAAAGAGCAGTACAAACGACACCACCAATCAAAAGACCGGCCATCATACCATAAGGTCCCTTTAAACCTGCAGCAGCAAGAATAATACTTGAAAGAATTAATGTCATCAATGTCATACCTGACACAGGGTTCGTTCCCACTATAGCTATTGCCCTTGCGGCAACAGAGGTGAAAAGAAAACTTATTATTATAACTGTTGCAAAAGAGATAAGACTCATGGTTGTGGGAGCTTGAACTGATTTAAGAATAAAGTATCTGAAAAAGAGGAAAATTAGGAGGGACATTATTATTATTCCCATAACTATTGTCGTCATTTTAAGATCTTTATCCGTTCTCAAATCCTCTTTGTTTTCTTCGTGTTTAGTGAAGATTCCTTTTATCCCCATTCCAAATGCCTGATATATTACTTTTGAAGATTTAAGGATCCCTATTATACCCGCAGCAGCAATAGCTCCTATTCCTATGTGCCTTACATAGGTAGAAAAAATAAGCTCAGGAGAAAGTCCCGCTATTTTATCCCCTCCGAAAAAGTTAACAAGAGGAATAAATACCCACCATGAAACAAATGAACCGGCAGCTATAATAGTACCGTATTTTAAGCCTACTATATAACCAAGTCCAAAAACAGCTGCAAGGACATCAAGCTTGAATACCATCTTTGCTTTATTAGCAAGCTGTTGTCCCCACCCAAAAACTCTTGTGGTAAAAACTTCTTTAAAAAGTCCCAATGAGTAAACAGCAAAATCGTAAAGACCTCCTACTATCATACTTTTAACAAGAACAGAAGCCTGCTCTCCTCCCTTTTCACCGGCGACCAATACTTCTGTTGTAGCTGTTGCTTCAGGAAAGGGAAATTCTCCATGCATCTCTGAGACAAAGTATTTTCTAAATGGGATTAAAAACAAGACTCCTATGAAACCACCGAAAAGTGAAACAATAAATATTTTAAAAAGGTCAATTCCAATTGTTTTATCAAGTTTTAAAATAAAAATTGCCGGTAAAGTAAAAATTGCCCCGGCAACTATAACCCCTGAAGCAGCACCTATTGACTGTATAATAACATTCTCCAAAATTGTGCTCTTTCTTTTAAACAAAGGCCCTATTCCAACAGCAAGAATTGCAATAGGAATAGCAGCTTCAAAAACCTGAGCTACTTTCAAGCCTAGGAATGCTGCTGCTGCAGAAAAGACAAAAGCCATTATAACACCCAAAAGAACTGATCTAAGGGTTATCTCCGGAATAATCTGCTCAGGTCTTATATAAGGGATGTATTTTTCATCCTTTTCAAGCGGTCTGTAAGCATTTTCCGGAAGTCCCTTTACTTTTCCTCCTGTTTCCATTTATCCCCTCCTATTTATTTCCTCTTTTTGTAAATGTTTCAAGCACATAATTGTTTATTTTTACTTTGTACTCTTCCATAAGTTTTTGGAGATAGCTTAAAAGAAATGAGTTCTTTTTTGTTTCAATAAGCTTTTTCATTGTCTCGTCTTTTTCCTTCTTAAAATCCACCATAGTTTTAAGATTCTTTTCTAGGACCTTTACAATAAGATACCCTTTCTCTGTAAAAAAAGGAGAAGAGATATCATTTAAAGGAGCTGAAAATACATACTTTTCAACGCTCTTTATATACCCTATCCCATTAATAAAAGCATTGTGTTTAACATTAACACTATCTTTGAAAGTGAGAAATGGAAGTGTTGTATCAACTTGTTCTCCATTTTTTATTTTTTTATAAATCTCATCAGCTATTTTTTTCGCAGACTGTTTTTTAAGAAAATCCATATAAGCTTCTTTTACTTTATCGCTTATTTCATCATACTTTGCCTGTCTCTCCTTTATTATATTTTTTAATTGAGCTACAACAACTCCCTTAAAAGTAAAAACAGGTTTTGTGCTTTTCCCTGCTCTATTAAGCTTAAAAACAGCTTTTGCAACAGCACCCGTAGGATCAATATTTGGAATTGTATCATTTGAAGTCATCTCTTTAGCTTCCAAAACTTTATAACCTTTCTTTTTAGCAAATTTTTCTATATCTTTTTTACCCAGCTTTTTGTAGAAGTTTTCCGCATCCTTTAAAATCAACTCCTGAGCTTTTTGAAATTTAAGATATGATTTTATTCTTTCCTTTACTTCCTCAAAAGAAGAAACCTTTTCCGGTTCAAGTTTATCCAAGAAAACGATGGAATAGCCCTTATCACTCTTAATGATTGGTGAAACAGAATTTTCATTTAATTTTTGTATTTCATCCTTCTCCTCTGGAGAAACAAAATATCTCCACTCAAAGGCTCCCCAATCTCCACCATCTTTTGCCTTTTTATCTTCAGAATACTTTTTTGCCACTTCTGAAAAATCCTTACCAGATTTTAATTCTTTTAAAGCTTCACTGATTTTTTTATCAGCATCAGCAGATTTCTTAACAAATATTCTCTTAATATGTCTTTTCTCCGGAACTTTAAATCTTTCAATATTTTCATCATAATAATTTTTTAAATCTCTTTCTGTTAAAATTACCTTTTTTACATACTCATCAGTGGAAAATAGTACATACTCAAAGGTCCTTTTCTCAGGTATTTTAAATTCACTCTTATGCTTTGAAAAATAATCTTTAAGCTCTTTCTCATTTATATCGGTTTTCACCGGGACATCTGAAAATTTTACAAAATAATACGAAATATTTGCTGATTCATTTTCATTTTTAAACTCTTCAAAAGCCTCTTGCGGAGTAGCAGTAATTCCAGCAGTAAGAAATTTTTGAAGTTTATTTATAATAATTTCTTTCCTCAATGAATCTTCAAATTGTGGGATTGTCATGTGAAAGTAAGCAAGAGTGCTTCTATACCTTTCATATCCGACGAAACTTCCATCTTTGTTTTTAAACACAGGATAACTCAATATTTTATCTCTCACCTCATCATCGGTAGCTCTTATACCCAACTCCTCTGCTTTCATTGTTAAAACTGTTTCCTGAATCATCTGTTGAAGAACAGTCTGAGGAAATTGAGGATTATTTATGTATACCCTTGCCTTCTCTCCATATTTTCTTTTCATCATATCCTCTCTTTCCAAGAGAGTCCTCTTAAAATCAGTTGTTAATATTCTATGTTTTTTTACCCAAGCAATGGTATCCATATTGACATTGGGTCCCAATCTACCGGCACCCCAGTCAACAAAGATAAAGAATACGAATGAAAAAACCACAAGCCACAGGAAGATACTTAAGGATTTCAAATTCTTTCTCATACTTTTCAGCATAAAAAACCTCCGTAATAGTTGATAAGTATTTATAAAACAAAATACAAATTAAATCAAGTGTTTAGGCTTTTGTTTCTGCCAGCTTCTTCAGTAAGAATTGCCTTTCTAAAATTCTCTACTCTATTATTTTATAAATAAAGAATCTTTTTCTTCCCCCTCTTAAAACTCCAATTCTCAATTCTGTTAAGCTATAAAATGAATTTAAAAAATAAAGGGCATCCTCCACTGTTGTGAGTTTTTTACCATTAACACTAACAATAATATCTCCATCTCTTATACCAAGTTTGTTAATAAGGCCTCTCTTATTTATAAAGTCAATTTTAAACCCTTCAATCTTTCCATCTTTAAAATAAGGAGTAGCTCTTGCTGAGTATAAAATTTTATCTAAGTTCCGAAGATACTCTTTTACTTTTTTCCTTTTCAAACTATATATTATTGTCGAATTTTTTTTAACCCCATGATTCTTACTTATTTCTTTTTTTTGAGATAGAACTGGTTTTGTTATTCCATAAAAATAAAGCCAAATAAAATTATCTCCCTCTCTCACCTCTACTTTATTTTCATACACTCTTAAAAGCTTATAATTCCTATAACTCTCACCCTCTTTGATAAAAATAAATTGATTATCAATTTTAAAGAGAGCTGAAGAAAAACTATCCCCTTTTACGATTCCGTACAGTTCCGCATTGGAAGTTTTTGTCTCCGACCTTACTGAAAAAAACAGAAAAAGCATAAAGAGCAGAAAAAAAATCTCTCTTTTTCCCAATTTTAAAATGAATAGGTAAGCTCTAATTTAATACCATGAGGAGAGACATATGGATTTACCATAAGATGTCTGTTTCTATCTCTTTTGATAATAAACTTTGCTATGGTATGCCCTAAAACAGCTCCTAAAAATACATCGGATAACCAGTGTGCCTGTTCAGTCACTCTTGAAAGCCCTGCCAAAGTTGCAAGTGTGTATGAAAGGACAGGGATATATGGTTTGTTTTTGTATTCTTCAGCAATTACCGTAGCCATCCCCCAAACAGTTATAGTATGCCCTGAGGGGAAAGCATCGTATTTCGTAAACCCTTCATTATATCTTTTAAAGAAAGCTGACGGTCCGTACCAGTGATCCACCCCATCAGTTGCACCCGGTCTTGACCGTCCTGAAAGATGTTTTCCCACTTGAACAACAATCCCAGTGTGAACCAAAACCTCAAGACCAAGCTTTGCTGTCTCCTTCGCTCTTTCATTTTTAAAAGCAAGTCCTCCCAAATAAAAAGCCCCCGATACAAAAATAGAGGACCAGCCATCACCAAGCTTGGTAATTTGAGGACTTAAATTCTGGACCCATTTGTTATTATCCTTAAAATCCTGAAATTTGGCATAAATATTCTCATCATTTGCAATAATAATAAGAGTAGTTGTTATAACAGGTACCCAAAATAGCAAATCTTTTGCTTTAAGATGAGCAGGTGAAGTCCAAATTGCTATTTCATCATCTAAAATGTCTTTAAAAATATTCGATTTTTCAGGCTTATTTCTTACATCCGCTCTTAAAAAAGACACCATAATAAAAATGATAAACAATAATATAATAATTGAGGATTTACTTTTTTCTTTCAACTTTTTGTCCCTTCCTGATCTTTTTCTTTTTCGGTGTTTTTGTGAGTGCTACTTTTAATACATCGTCAACAGTGTCAACAAAGACAAACTCAAGTTTTTTCTTAACATAATTGGGAATTTCATCAAGATCTTTTTCATTGTAAGATGGCAATATGATTTTCTTTATGCCGGCCCTTAAAGCTGCAAGAACCTTTGACTTTATACCGCCAACAGGTAGTACTCTACCCTGTAAGGTTATTTCTCCAGTCATAGCAACTTCTTTTCTCACTGAAATTTTTGTCAACAAAGAAACAATGGCTGTAAATATTGTAACTCCAGCAGAAGGGCCATCTTTTGGTATTGCACCTTCAGGAACATGAATATGAAGATCTCTTCCTTTAAAACAATCTTCACTTAATCCAAATTTTTCAGCATTGGATTTTAGGTAAGAAAGAGCAGCTGTTGCAGATTCTTTCATTACATTTCCAAGAGAACCTGTTAAAATAAGAGCTCCTTTTCCCTTCATTGAAATTGCTTCTATAAATAAAATATCACCACCCGAAGGAGTCCAAGCAAGACCTGTAGCAACACCGATTTTATCCTCTTTTAAAAGCTGATCTCTGAATATCCTTGGTTTTCCAAGATATTTTTCAATACTTTTATCAGTAACTCTAAACTTTTTTCTCCCTTTCTCTGCAATATGTTTAGCTATCTTTCTGCAAACACTTCCTACATTTCTTTCAAGATTCCTTACTCCTGCTTCTCTTGTATATTCATTTATTATTCTTAAAATAGCAGAATCCGAGAATTTAACATCGCTCTTTTTAAGACCATTTTCTTTTATCTGTCGTGGTATTAAAAATTTCTTTGCAATCTGTAATTTTTCCTCATCAGTGTATCCCGGCAGATAGATGGTTTCCATTCTATCCCTGAAAGCCGGTTGAATAGGATCAAGAAGATTGGCTGTTGCTATAAACAATACATTGGATAAATCAAATGGAACACCCAAATAATTGTCCATAAATGAATGGTTTTGTTCCGGATCAAGGACTTCAAGTAAAGCCGAGGAAGGATCTCCTCTAAAATCAGCTCCTATTTTATCAACCTCATCCAACATAAATACCGGATTGTTAGAACCAGCCTGTTTAATCCCTTGAATTATTCTTCCGGGCAAAGCCCCCACATAGGTTCTTCTGTGACCTCTTATTTCCGCTTCATCGTGAACACCACCTAAGGAAGTTCTTACAAACTTTCTTCCCATTGCCCTCGCAATGGATCTTCCCAAAGAAGTTTTACCCACTCCCGGAGGTCCTACAAAGCATAGAATAGGTCCCTTTAATTTTTTTGAAAGCTTTCTAACTGCTAAAAATTCGAGGATTCTATCTTTTACCTTTTCAAGATCATAATGATCTTCATTTAATATTTTCTTTGCCTTCTTAAGATTTAAATTATCCTTTGTAGATTTGCTCCATGGTAAAGAAAGCATCCAATCAAGGTAATTTCTAATAACATTACTTTCCGCAGATTCAGGATGCATTTTTTCAAGGCGGGAAAGCTGTCTTTCAACTTCTTCACGGGCTTTTTCAGGAAGCTTTGCTTTCTCTATCTTCTCTTTATAAGATTTTATCTCCTCTTCAAGTTCACTTGATTCTCCTAGCTGCTCTTTAATTGCTTTTAACTGTTGTCTTAAAAAATATTCCTTTTGTAAATTATCTATTTCCTCTTTCGCTTTATTTGAAATCTCTCTCTGAACTTGCAATATCTGAATCTCTTTTAAAATAAGCTCATAAACCTTTTTTAACCTTTCAAAACTATCTTCTGTTTCCAGAAGAGCTTGAGCATCATTTATTTCTAGGGAAAGATATGCAACTATATTATCAGCAAGTTTGCCCATTTCTTCAATATCCTGAATGTAAAAAACAAGTTCTGGAGGTAGTTGTTTTCCAAGCTCAACAAATTTTTCAAATGAGCTTTTTACATTCCTTTTTAGAGCCTTTATCTCAAGAGTTTCCTCCGCAACATCTTTATCCTCTATGACCTCTATCTTAGCTTTAGCAAAAGGATATCCCGCACTAAGCCCCTTTACTTTTGCCCTTTTTAACCCTTGAATAAAAAGCCTTATATCTCCACTTGAAAGTTTGAGCATTCTCAGAATTACAGCAACCGTACCAACCTCGTAAACATCCTCAACAGTAGGATCTTCTATTTTTGCATCCTTTTGAGTTAAAAGCAGAACCATTCTGTTTTTCGAAAGAGCTTCATCAACAGCATTTTTTGATTTTTCTCTCCCAACATGAAGAGGCAAAGCCATATATGGGAATACTACTAAATCTCTTATAAAAATAACCGGAATATCTTCTGGAATATCTTCTTTTTTATCCTTATCCGATATATTTCCTTCACTATTAATTTCCACTTCTTTATCTCTATCATCTTTTAATAATTTGTCATCTTCACTCATACTTACCTCCTACGATATTTTTTTCTTATATTGACAATATGTTTCCTATTACAAAATAAGATTATCATTTCTCCAAATCTCCTTATTTTTTCCTTTTACTTTTAACTTTCTACTTTCAACTACTTTACTTACCATTTCCTAACCTATCTCCACCTTTATTTTTCTTTTAACCTTCTTCAGTTTGATTTCCAAAACACCATCAATAAATTCAGCCGATATTTTATCAGAGTCTATTGGTATATTAAAGGCTATTTCCCTAAAAAATCTTCCAAATTCCCTCTCAATTCTGTAAAACACTGAACCCTCTCCCTCCTTACTCTTTTTTTTGATACCCTCTATCTTTAAATTTCTGTCCTCAAAAATTATCTTAATATCTCTCTTTTTTACACCGGGTAAATCAATTCTCACTATTACAAAATCCTTCTCTTCACTAATATCCATGGGGGGATAAATTGTACCTACTTCTCTTTTTAAAACTTTTTCAAAAATAAAGGGATCATTCCCTTTTTTCACCCCATTTTATCCTCCAAAATCTATATTTTCTTTAGTTTATCAAGTTCTTTCTCAAATTCCTCTATATCTCTAAAATCTCTGTAAACCGAGGCAAATCTCACATAAGCCACTTTATCCAATTTTCTAAGTTCTTCCATAATTATTTCACCTATGAAAATACTTTTAACTTCTCTTTTTCCACTTTCAAATATCTCTTTTTCTATTTTATCAACAATTCTTTCGATATCCCCCGCCGAAACAGGTCTTTTTTGACAGGCTCTCATTATTCCCCTTATTATCTTTTCCCTGTCAAACTGCTCTCTTTCTCCATTCTTCTTTATTACCAATATAGGTTTTTCCTCAATTCTCTCATAAGTGGTAAATCTTGCACCACATGACAAACATTCTCTCCTTCTTCTAATTTCAAGCCCATTTTTAATCTCCCGGGTATCTATAACTCTTACATTATCGCTATTGCAATAAGGACACTTCATTTTACCTTTTCCTCATATTTTTTATATCCTTTTATATTCAAAACCCATGCCCCCTCTCTTATAAGAAATGGAAGAGCTAAAAACAATGTCACTACAATAAGAGAAAAATGCATCAAAATTGTCGCAGCAGCTGCGATATTTTTATCCATAAGATAAAAACCAGTTAGAGCCATCTGTGAAAGTGCTTCAAATCCTCCTACCATTCCTGGGGTCGGAATTGATGCTCCTATAAGAAGAGCGACTATATAAGGGATAATCGCAATAAAGTTAACTTTTAAACCAAAATCAATCAATGCTATCCAGTATCCTGTAGAAATTAGAAACCAAATCACCAATGAATTTATTATAATCAGGATTTTCCTTTTATTCTCAAAAAGTGCGATTAATCCCTCTATAAATCTCTCTCCCGCATGAATAGCTCCTCCTCTAAATTTAGAAGGAAGTAACTTATTACACATATTCTCCCAAAACACAAAAACTCTCTTTTTAAAAAGATATATTAGAAAAATAAGTAGCATTAAACTGATGAAAGATACAAAGGCAATTACACTTCCTTTGGATAAAAACTCCATGGAGCCTTTTGTGGGATTCAAATCTTTGAAAGCAAAGCCTCTGAAAACATAAAAAAAACCCGCAAAAAAAACCATTGCTCCCAAATCAAGAATTCTTTCTATAATAACAGTGCTAAAAATAAAACTACTGCTTACTCCAGTTTTCTTCCCCAATATAACAGCTCTTGCTAACTCTCCTACCCTTGCAGGAATCGTATAATTTATGGCAAATCCAAGAACATTTGCAGAAAAGACATCTATGAGCTTCATACTTTCACCTTTTCCTCCAATAATCTGTTTCCATCTAAGAGAGCGGAAAAAATAGATAAAAGGATAAACCACAAATATAAAGAAAAGGAATCTGAGCTTTGTATGAAACATGTAGTATTTAGCCTTTTCAATATCAAGGCTCTTGACAAAAAGCCACAAAAAGAAAACAATGAGAGCAATCATTATTAAAGTTCTGATTATGTTTTTCATAGTCAATAAAAATATCATTATTGATGTTATAAGTCAATCTTACCCATAAATATCAGTGTAATACAAAGAGCTAAAAGCCACAAAGTTATTAAAATCCAACTATCTGCTCGACTGAGGACTTTTTAGAGCATAAACCTCAAATAATTAAAACCTAAATGTATATTGAAGTTTTACCTGAACTTTTCTATACACAACATAACACTTATCAAGAATATCTCCCCATCCCTGATTAAAAACCAAAAACAAATCATTACCCTCTTTTATGATCCATCTTAATCTTGAATTAATCCCTATGCTTTTTGAAAGATCATCATACTGCACATAGTTTTGAAAGTAGAGTTTCGGTGAAAAATAGATATCAAATTTCATTCTTATAACCTGAACATCAAAATCACCCTCTTTTAATCTCACATAATTCCCCTCTCTCAGAAGCTCAAGATGGATTTTGCTTCCTATTTTCAATTTAATTCCTGTTTCAAGTGTTAATGACTTTCCAGTATAATATTCTCCAAATTTGGCTGAGAGATCAAAAACCCACGGTCTCTTTTTTGAAGTGTTTAATTCAAATCTAAATCTGTTCATTGTATAATCACCGGGAGGAATAATTATTCCTTCATGAATCTCAAAGGGGAAATCAAGAAAATCATAGTCAGGCACATAATTAAACTCGATATACTCTCCCGATTGTAATTTTACATTTAAAGGGGCAGTAAATAAATGCCAGGCAATAGTTTTTCCTTCCAAATTCGTCGTGACCCCGCCTCTGAACTCAAAGAAAAATTGTCTTATGAGTTTACCGTTAATTCTGGAATTGTATGATAAGTCAAAGTGATAATTTTTTATTCCCCTTCTTCTCACAAAACCAAGGGCAGGATAAAAATTTTCCCTTATTGTAAAAAAGCTAAAATAATTATCCACTGTATCATTTGGAAAATCTATTGAGATTCCGTATGCCGAATCATTCCCAATATCACTTGAAAAACTTTTTACATAATAACCAACAATAAAAAGATTTTTGTCTTTTAAAAATTTTGATGTTCCGTATTTGAAGTCTACCCCTATCACAGAGTTCTTGGAATTTCCTTCGGGGTTTCCCGAAGTATAAATAAAACCAACTGTAGATTCATTCAAAATATTTTTTGATACCCTTGCTACCGTGAAATTTTTTCCGGGTAAATCTTCATCAAGAAAGCCTATATTATAATCACCTGCTCTACCTGTAATTTTAGCACCTGCTAAAATTGGAATTTATTCTCCCTCAATCAAACCAATCCTTCTTGAATGAAAAGGTAAAAAAGAAAACGGGTTAGCCCCATTAAAAGAAAAAATATCACTCCCTTCAAGAAAAAACCCTCTCTTTTCGGGAAAAAACAAGGGGAATCTTGTAAGATTTATCCTTCTTTCGTCAACCTCCGTTTCAGCAAAATCAGTATTATAAGTAAGAGATGCTTTTAGAGCAGGGGTTATATTACAAAAAATATCAATTCCTCCGTCATAGTTAAACTCGCTCGGTGAGTGAATACATATCTTTTTTTTGTTCCCCTACAAGTCCGTAGGGTCTCACATCAAGGCCTTTTCCCTGTTTAACTCCTTTTATTCCTCTCAAATACCCGGCCTCTGCAACTTTTGTAAAATATACCTGATGAAAAGGAGAAGCCCACCGATCTTCCTCTATTTTCCTCTTTATTTTTCTTCTTATATTAAATCCCCACTGATTGATTTTCCTATTAAAAGTCAAAGTTTTAAACGGAATTGCTATTTCAGCATACCATCCATTACTTCCTTTTCTCGCTGAAGCATACCATATTCCATCCCATGCTCTGTAAATTCTTTCGGAATTATTTACAATAAGGCCATCAAATTTCGCTCCGTTCGGATTAATTGCAAAAACATAAGCATTTCTTCTATCATTAAAAGGATCGAGCAAAATCATAATATGATCATCATTACAAGGCATAAAATCTCTCTTCATACTATAGGCAATAATTTTTTCAGGTTCCCTATCAAAGGATTTTATCCCGGAGTAAAAATAATCATCATTGTAAAATACATAAACTTCCGTATGCTCACTTTCTGGTGAGTTCTCAACTGGCTCTTGTTGATATAGGTTTGAAATTTTACCAGCTTCTGTCCAGACAGATTCATCCAGATGCCCGTCAATTTTCAGAGATTTTTTAATATAAGGAATTTTTAATTGAGAATATTCATAAGCAGCATAAGTAAAAAACACAGTACTCAAAAGTAAAACAAAAATTAAAACTTTTTTTATCATTCTCTCCTTCAATAGCAAAAGAAAGACTTTTAGAAAAACTCATTTTATTTTAAAATCAACTTATTTCAAAATTGATTAATAAAATACGAAAGTACGACTCTTGAGTTGCAAATTATTATATTATAAAATTCAAATTAATTTTAAATCAAATCTCCAATAAATCCCCTGCTTTCAAAGCTTTACTATTCATTTCTTCCAAAATAATAGTAATTCCTCTATCTCCTGTGCAATGTAGAGGATAAATAGTTTTTATATTAATCTCTTCCAGCCTTCTCACCCTTTCTTTTATTTTTTCATCCGATAGAGGATAAAAGTGAAAACCTCCCATAATGTAAAGTGGTTTTTTAAATTTCAAATAAGTCAGTTCAGCAAAATTTTCAACCTTTGGATGGGAGCATCCCAAAAATAAAAAGGAAAACTCATCTCTATTGTAAACTAAAGCTTGCTCAGGGAAACTTTCTTTTAACTCAGGAGTTATATAAAATTCATCGGAAATCTTCCTCCAATCGTTTCCCCTATAAACATGTCCGTTTCTTTGCTCTATCTCAAACGCAAATTTTTTACTAAAACTTTCTCCCACATAAAAATCATAATCTCTATTATTTAAGAGAGAAAATATTCCACCTGTGTGATCCCAATGGCCATGAGAAATTACAACCTCAGAAAAATCAGATGGTTTTATTCCAAATTTATCAAGATTGTACAATAAATCCTCCCCGCTACAACCTGTATCAAATAAAATATTCTTATCTTTTCCCCTTATAAAAAGTGAAAGCCCCCACCCTTTTCTGAACTCTTCGTTTGCTCTATTGTCAAAAACAATAAATACTTTCATTATTGTTTTAAATATTCTCTCGTTAGCTCTTCTTTTATATAATTAAAAGCTTCATCAACATCATCAAAAAATCTAAAAAGATTCAAATCTTCGGCACTTATAGTCCTCCACCTAACAAGTGCATCAAAATCTATTATCTCATCCCAATATTCCTTGCCAAAGAGCAATATCGGTATGTGTTTTTCCAATTTTTTTGTTTGAATAAGAGTTAAAAGCTCAAAAAATTCGTCCATTGTTCCAAAACCACCGGGAAAAACTATTATTGCTTTTGCAAGATAAACAAACCAGAATTTACGCATAAAAAAATAGTGAAATTCAAAAGCAAGCTCCCTTGTGATATAAGGGTTGGGCATTTGTTCAAAAGGAAGGCTTATATTAAGCCCAATTGAAACGCCTCCAGCCTCTGTCGCTCCCTTGTTGGCAGCTTCCATAATTCCCGGTCCACCGCCGGAGCAAACAATAAATCTATGCTCACTATTGTGAATCTCTTTCGACCAACGGGTAATCTTTTTTGCAAGCTCCTTTGCTGCTTCATAATATTTTGAAAAAACAAGATCTTTTCTTGCCTCGTCAAGCAATTTCTTAATTCTCTCGGTTTTCCTCTTTTTTTCCAAAACTTCAAGATTTTCTAAAGCCTCTTTTTCTGAAATTATACGGGCTGAGCCAAAAAACACTATAGTATCTTTTACATTAAATTTCTCAAACCTTGTCTCAGGTTCTATATACTCCGCAAGAATCCTAAGAACCCTTGCTTCCCTGCTTGCTAAAAACTCTTCGTTTTTATATGCCTTTTTAGGTTTTTCCACTTTTCTTTTCCTCAATTTTAGTTTTCCGGATATGAAAAATCATCATATATGGTTTCAAGTCTAAGTTTATGCTTTGCTTCTTCTTGTGCAAGCGATTCAAAAAGGTGCTTCACATTTTCATCATCAGAAGATTTTGCCAAATCAGTGTAGAGCTTAAAAGCAGCCTTTTCTTTTTTTATAGCAATCAAAAGGGCATCCTGGTAAGTCATCTCATCCGAAGCAACAAATAATTTTAAAATTTCTTTCAAGGTTTCATTTTTAACCTTTTTCGATTCTTTATTGAAAAAATTACTTGCTTCATACTCCCTTTTAATTACAAAATCCAACTTTCCTTCAATTGAATTAAATTCATCGTTCATTAAAGTTTACTCCTTAAAAATAAGTTTTAATTTTATCACTTTTCAAATTATCCGGCAATGAATCAAAAAATTTTTAAAAAATTAAATACTGCTTGACATTATTTAAAAATATTTTTATCCTTATTATGATGAGGATTAAAATACAAATCTCAAGTGATAATGGATTCTTTGTTCCATTTAAAAGAGCATATGAAGTGTCATTTTTTATAAGGGAAATTCTAAAAAACACAGGAATTGAAGAGCCTTATTTTAATTTTTCTCCATTCAGATCAATGAATAGAGAAATCTCAGACGAGGGTATTCTTTTAAGAAATCCAATTGTTTTGTATATAACTTCACCAATAGAAAATTACATAAAGATAATTGAAGATTTTTTTAAAAATAATCAAAAAATATCTCTCTTTGAGACTGAACTCACTATTGAAAAAACTGTTATCTTCCCTCCATTTGAAGCAGATAATGAAATAAATAAATTTAAGTGTCTTTCTCCAATAACAGTTTACAAAAAATACATTACAAAAGAGAAAGAGGAAAAAGAGATTTTTTTAAACCCACATGACAGCGAATTTTACAATTTAATTAGAACAAATCTAATTGAAAAATTCAGAAGGATATATGGCAAACTTCCTCAAAAATCACATCTCTATATCCAATTTGATAAAAATTACCTTATTAAAAAAAGGAAAATTTCAAAATTAGTTGAAATTAAGGGGAAAAAATACAAAGCATGGCTATCACCATTCACCATGTCCGGAAATAAGGAAATAATCCAAATCGCATATGATTGGGGAATTGGTCAGCTTAATAGCTACGGTTTTGGTATGATTGAGGTGGTAAGGTAAGAGTTATTTAAAAAACTTCCAAAAAACAAATTGATGATATTGATATAGTGGTCAAATTATGGTATATTAACAGACTTTTTGCGGGGCGTGGCGCAGCCTGGATAGCGCACCTGCCTTGGGAGCAGGGGGTCGGTGGTTCAAATCCACTCGCCCCGAGAAAAAAAAGTAGATGCGCCCGTAGCTCAACAGGATAGAGCATTGGATTTCTAATCCAAATGTTGGGGGTTCGAGTCCCTCCGGGCGCGTACTTATTTTTTAGGGGTAAAGGAATTAATTCTAAACATTAAAAAATTACAGTTTAAAACTTCCTGAAAGAATACCTTTTATTTCATATTCAAAGAGATCTTCCTGATGAGCTTCACCTACCCCCTCAGGAGTTCCTGTCATAATAATATCATTTTCATTCAAACCAAAAAACTCAACAATTTTTTTAATTATTGTTAAAGGTTTAAAAAGCATATGGCTGCTCGATGATGATTGCTTTAATTTGCCATTTATTTTCAAAGAAAATTCAATGTTCTCAAAATCAATATAATCGGGGATTGACTCAAATTCGCTGAAAAGCGCTCCTCCGTCAAAAGCTTTTGCCTTTTCCCATGGTAAACCTTTCTCTTTGAGTTTTTTTTGAAGAGTTCGCATTGTAAAATCAATTCCGAATCCTATCCCTTTAAAGACCGACGCGTCTATTCTATCCCCATATTTAACACTTTTGCCCACTAAAAAAGAAATTTCTCCTTCATAATGTATCGGATAATCATATCTTTTAAATTCAGGCTTTCCTATGGATGAATTTGGCTTTATAAAGAGGACTATATCGTCCGGTATTTCATTATTAAGCTCTCTAATATGTTTTACATAATTTCTACCAACGCAAACGATTTTTGAAGGACAGACCTTTTCTTTTTCAAAAATAACATAATTTTGCATTCCTCTTACCTGTTTTTAAAAGAATACTATGGATACCAAAATAAAGGATGTTATAAGGAAAGGTAGAGAATATTTCATTATATATCCAAAAAAGCTTGGCATCTCAATATTGTTTTCTTCTGCTATTGATTTTACCATAAAGTTAGGAGCATTTCCTATGTATGTATTGGCTCCCATAAAAACAGCTCCGGCTGAAATTGCTTCCAAAACAGTGGGATTATGAGAGATAAGATAATGTGCAGCCTGAGCTTCTGTCAAAGGGGTAAAGTGAGGTAAAACAAAATTACCCAAAGCAGAATTAAAAAATGTAAGATAAGTGGGCGCATTGTCAAGAAAGCTCGATAGTATTCCCGTTGCCCAAAAATAGTGAACAGGATCTTTAACAGCTCTCATCAAAAATGCCAAAGCACCTCTTTCTCCGGCTTTTAAAATTGCAATTGCAGGAATAATAGTAATAAAAATACCCGCGAAAAGATAGGCAACTTCAAGAATGGGATCCCAGGTAAACTCATTCCCTTCTCTAATCTCTTTCTTTGTAAAATAAAGGGAAAGAAGTCCCATTATAATCAAAATACCATTTCTTACCAAATTCTCTATTTCAACAGGTATTCCCAAAACATTCACTTTACCCGGATGCCAGACACCGCTCAAAAGAACTCCACCGATAATTCCCAAAAGAAAGATTATATTAACAAGTCCAACAACCTTTATAGGCTCTTTCTCCTCATCATCTCCGTGTGCTTTTACTTCATCGGTTTCTTTTCTGTAATAATAGGTATCAAGAATAAAAAACATTATTAAAAGGATCAAAGATACAAATCCCATGTGAGGAAATATGTTAAATGTCCAGAAGAAAGGAACACCGTGTAAAAATCCTAAAAACAGAGGAGGATCTCCCAATGGAGTTAATGAACCTCCTATATTTGCCACAAGGAATATGAAAAACGCTATTACATGTGTTTTATGCTTCCTGTGTTTGTTTGCTCTGATAACAGGTCTAATTAAAAGCATTGCAGAACCTGTTGTTCCTATCCATGAAGAAAGAAAAGTTCCTATTATTAACATTAAAAGGTTTACCGCTGGGGTTCCCTTTAAAGAGCCTTTAACAAGAATTCCTCCGGCCACAGTAAAAAGAGACCAAAGGAGTATAATAAATGGTATGTAATCCAACAATATTATATGTAAAGTCTCATGAACAGCTTCATGAGGATAATAAATATAAAAAGGTATAAAAAGCAAAAGCGCCCAAAATGCGGCGACCTTTCCAAAATGATGATGCCAGAAGTGCGGAGCAATAAGAGGGAAAATTGCTATGGAGAGCAAAATACCAGCAAAAGGAATTGCTGACCAAAGAGGCAATTTTTCACCCAAAAGCTCCTCTTCGTCCCCGTGAGCAACTTTATCTTTGTGAGTATTTGCAGCAAAAATTGGCATTGCTAATGAAAAAATAACCACAAAAAGGAAAAACATCAAGAAAACCTTTTTCATATCTTTTCTCCTTTATTTTTCTACCTTATAAAAGCAATATATAATAATATTAGCTTTAAAAAAAGTCAACACTCATATTTGTACTTTCTAAGTAACGACGGAACATTTTTTAACTAACTTCGTTATAGTGTTATTAAATAAGGAGGTTGATAATGAGAAAGAGAATCACATTTGTAACATTAGTTTTATTTCTAAGTTCTCTAATCTTTCCTTACACCTATGAAAAAGGATTCCATAAAGAGTTAAAAATCGGGAATCTTACGAATATTTACTTAAAGAATGTAAATGGAAAGATATTGATAAACTCTCAAGAGGATGAAAAAATTTCAATTTTTGCTACTATTAAAGCAAATTCAAAGGAAAAGCTTGATCTGGTAAATATAAAGGTGTTCAAATCCGATAAAGCTCTTGAAATAAAACCATATTTTCCCAAAAATTCTAATGTTTCAATAAACTTTATCTTAAAAATTCCGCCAAATTTGGCTTCAAAAATCACTTCAGTAAACGGGAGTATAATAAGTGATGCTAATTTAAAAAGATTTATCTTCACAACTGTAAATGGGAAAATACTTGTTACCAATCATTATGGAGCTGGAAAAGTTTCAACTGTAAATGGTAGTATCAAGCTTTATTTAGGCGAACTTAAGGATAACCTCTCGGTAAAAACAGTTAATGGTTCAATATCAGTTTACATAAAAAACACAAAAAACTTAAGCTTAAAAGCAAGCACAGTAAATGGATCGGTTAAAATTGATCACCCGGACCTTATAATAACCTACAAAAAAAGATTATTCCCATTCTCATCTTTCTCAACAATAAAAGCAGCAGGGAAAGAACCAGAATTTCATATATCTCTTTCCACTGTTAATGGCTCTATAAGAGTTTTACCCTATTAACTTCATATATATAACTCCAATGCCTCTGGGACACTACTGCTCGGAGGCATTCTTTTATTTTCTCTCGTAAATTATCTTTCCATCCAAAATAGTAATATCTACCTTTGTCTTAAGGATTTTATGATAAGGGGAAGATGTTATATCATTGGAAAGCACAATAATATCCGCAAGCATACCGGGAACAATTTTTCCTTTTATATTTTCCTCAAACGTTGTATAAGCCCCTTCAACTGTATAATTGTATATTGCCTGAAAAAGTGAAATCTTTTCATCAGGAATCCAACCTCCTATCGGCTCGCCCTCAAAATTTGCCCTCATAACCGATGCATAAAGTCCAATCATGGGATTTAAGGGAACAATAGGCCAATCAGTTCCGAAGGCAACATGAACCCCTTTTTTGATAAATGAATTCCATGCATAAGCTCCCTTGCTTCTCTCCTTTCCCAATCTTTTCTCAGCCCACTTGTAATCATAAAGCATATGAGATGGTTGCATAGAAGCAATCACATTCCATTTTTTATAATCATCCATATCAGAAAGTCTTACGGTTTGAGAGTGCTCAATTCTGTTTCTCAAATCTTTCCTTCCCGAAGAAATTTCAGCAGCTTCAAAAGCCTTCAAAGCCATCCAGACAGCATAATCTCCTATCGCATGAAATCCTACCTGCAAGCCTGCTTTATTAAATTCAATTGTTTTTCTGAAAAGTTCATTCAAATCCATAGTAAACATACCGGAAGTGGCAGGATCATCCGCATAAGGGAAAAACATCTTTGCTGTCCTTGCTCCCAAAGTTCCGTCCATAAAACCCTTTATAAGGCCAAATCTTAAATATTTTGAATTGTATCTTTCTATTCCTCTTTTAACCTTTAAATTATATTTAACGCTTTTATAAAAATCTCCCCAAAAACTAACTCTTAAGGTTAGTTTTCCCCTTTTGTAAAGATACTTATAAACTTCAAGAGCAAGAAGAGAGGAGTTATCTTGTATAGAGGTTACCCCGTATTTCTTTGCCTCATCAAGAGCCTTTAAAATATACTTTTCAGCAGTTTTAAAATCCATCTCAGGTATTACTTTGTAAACAAGCTCAGCCGCATTTTCCTTTAAGATACCTGTAGGCTCTCCATTTCTATCTTTTACTATCTCTCCTCCTTTGGGAGATTTTGTGTTTTTATTTATTCCAGCTATCTCCAAAGCCTTTGAATTCACCCACAAAATATGCCCGCATACTCTTTTAAAAGCAATGGGATTATTAGGAGCAATTTTATCCAAAAATTCCTTTGTCGGAAATTTTTTCCCTTTAAAAAAATACTGATCCCAGCCTCTCCCCTCAATCCATTCACCGGCTCTTGCACTTTTCAACCTCTCTTTTAAAAGAGCAGCTATTTCATCCTCATTTTTATTGTTCAAATCAAGAGTAAAAAGGCTTTTTGCTCCGGATAAAAAATGAAGATGAGAATCATTAAAACCTGGTAAAGCAAGCCTACCTTTCAAATTTATCAGTTTAGTTCTCTTTGTTTTTAATTTTAAGATTTCCTCATCAGAACCTATCGCAATTACTTTGTTTCTTCGTATTGCCACAGCTTCCACATAGGGAAGGTTTGGATTCATCGTCATTATTTTTCCATGATACAGAATCATATCAGCTCTTTGTGAAACCATAAAAAGTGATAAAAAGGCGAGAAAAACATTCATTTCACACTCTCCATATTATTTTTTATTATATTATTGATTATTTCATAAAAAATTTCTCCTTCAAGTTTGTCCTTATCATAAACCTTAATTTTAAACTCTCTTTTTTTTGAAAAATTCTCTCCTCTTATTAAAACCTTCAAATTTACAACCCCTTCAAAAGGTAAGTAAACCTTAAACTCCTTTTTCTTGGAGTTTTTGTATTCCAAATTCTCTTTACCCTCAAAAACTGTTTTTACAGTTGTTTTTACCTTTTCAATGTTATAAATCTTCAAAGTAAGCCTAAGAGTATCACCTTTAAAGTATTCATTTTTGTCTGTATCGCACCACACACCGATTTTAGGATAAAGCTTTACTACTGAGAAATAGTGTTCCTTTGATTTTAACCCCCACAAAATCACTCTATCACTTTTAATAATAGGCCTACCCTTTAATTTAACTCTTGTTTTCCCTTCCTTTAATTCACTCTTCTTATAATAAAAGAAATAATACTTATCCGGAGAAAACACAAAAAAGCCCTTTCTTACTTGATAAATAAAGAAAGACTCAGGAGAAATACTTCTCCAGTAAATTAGGTCCCCTCCTCTCTTATAAACATTTAAAAATCCATTTTGAAAAATCACAACAAGATATTTACCATCAAATATATAATCAATAATTTCAAGGTTTGGAGCTCTTCTTTTCCATTTCTTTTTACCATTAATAAAAAACATAAGTATCCCTTTGTTCTTTTTCAAAGAATAATTTCTCGTTTTTTTAACTTTTCCACCTCTTTCTGTCTTCAAAAACTTCTTTAATTTATTGGGCTCAAGGGAGCCAATTTTAAATTCCCAATAATGAATAACATCATTTTCCCTTATTGAAAATACAAGAGAATCCTCATTCTCGTACATTTTAAAAGCGCTCTCCTCACTCTTTAAAGGTATTGAAGACATTATTTCTGGAACAAGGGGATAAACAAGTTCAGTGTTTTCAGAAAAAATAAGAGAGAAAGAAAAGAGTAAGAAAAAAATAAAGCTAAAAAGTTTAAACTTCATTAGAGATTATAAAACACAATTGTTCTTTTCGTCAAAACCAAATATCTTTTTGAACTCTCCTCTTAAGAAATAAAAAAATAAGCGCGATAAGTCCTATCAAATACTCCCAAACCTGAGTAATTGTATGAATAATAAATCCCACTATAAATGGATTTTTTAATTTTATCCTGAGAATAGTAAAAACATACTTGAAAGCCAACTCCCATGTTCCGAAGCCCGCAAGCCCCTGAACAGGGAGAATAGAGGAAAGCTCCGTAGCAGATATTCCAAAGCTAAAAATTGCAATTTTTTCGATAGCAAAAGTCGTATTTGTTAATGAAACAAAAAGTATAAAAAGAGAAAAATATTTAAAAGCTCTTATAAATATACTCAAAAAGAATAGTTCCAACCTCTCCATTAAAGAATTATGCTTCTCAAAATACATTTCAATCTCGATTAAAGCTACTTTTATTTTCTTAAATTTATTAATAAATTTTATATGGGATATGATACTTAAAATGTTCCCGGAAAAAAAGATAAAAAAAAGTGAAAGTGTAAAAATAAAAAGAACTGCCCAAAAAAGTCCTCCTCTGTTATCAAAAGAGCTAAGATAAAGCAAAGCAAATGATAGCAAAACCGACAAAGAGAGTAAATCATAAAACATTGAAACTATAAAACTTGCTCCGCCTTCTTCAATATTAACTCCCTCTTTATTCGTAAAATATGTGTAAAACAGAAGGGATGCAGTTCTTGCAGGTAATAAATCGACGGAAAAATTTCTAACAAGTGTGATTAAAAAAAGGTCAAAAAAGCCTAGTTTTTTCTCCAATAAAATCCAGTATCTAATAGTCCTTAAAATAGTTCCTACAAGTGATAGAATAAAAAACAGGAACAAATATTCTATTTTTAAAAGATTTTTGTACTCTCTGATACTTTCCAATGAAGTTTTTTTAAGAAAAATATAAAAAATTAAAGCTGTAAGAATAAAAGGAAAAATATATTTTAAATATTTAAAAAATCTCTTATTCACTACTTTCCCCAGTAAGGCATCATATCCTTTGCGGGAGATGAGGTTATCTGCCAGATTTTGCCGGTAGCAATCTCTATTATTTTTATATCATAATTTCCAGATTTTAATTTGGGCCCGCTTGCATAAACAATAAATCTATCATCAGGTGAAAAAGCAGGGCAATAATCATGTTTTTCAGAATCAAAGGTAAGTCTTTTCGGTGAAAATCTTTCAAAAGGTGTTAAAATAATATCACCTTTATGATCAAATTTATGAGAAACCCAGGCTATATACTTTCCGGAGTGAGAAAATCTTGCCCGGCATCCTCCATAACCTTCGGAGAGTTTTTTCATTTCCTTACTTTTCAAATTCATAATATAAACATTCCAACCGATAAACCTGTTGGAAGTCATAAGAAGAAAATTATCATCCGGCGATACAGAAGGGAGTGCATTTCTTCCTCTGAAATTAGTGATTTTAGCAATTTTTTTTGAATTAATATCATACTTGAAGATTTGCTCCCGACCATTTACTTTTCTTGAAAAGAAAATATATTTTCCATCATAGGTCCAAAAAGGATATCTGTCTTCTGAGGGAGAGTCAAATAATTTTTTTATTTTTTTTGTTTTAAGATTCAGGATATAAAGTTCGAACCTTCCTGTTCTATTTGATTCAAAAACCACCTTGTCCGCATCAGGAGAAAAAACAGGATAGCCATCAAAAGCTTTGTTAAAGGTAAGTTGTTTTACTCCATTTCTATCTATTAAAAAAATATCCTCATTTCCTTTTCTATCGGACTGGAAGACTATTTTCCCCAAAAAAATAGAAGGGAGCTTTTCCTTTTGTGAAGGGGGCAAACCTTTTATATAGGGTACAATTGCTCTGTAAATAAATTTTGCCATTCTGTAATAACCATCCTTTGAGGGATGTATCCCCGGCAAAAGCTCTTTTTTCTTTAGAAAATATGAGTAAACATCTATGAGACCAAGTTTATTCTTCTTTGAAATGTTTTTTATAATCGGGACAATTTCTTCTCTTATTCTCTTTTTTGAGCTTTCATTAAAGGTTTTTATATCAATATTGAAAATTGGAGGGGGAGTCATCAAAAAAATCAGAATTCTTTTTTTTCTCTCTCTTTTATACCTCTTTATCTTTTTTATTATATTTTTCATATTTTCAAGAAATTTTCTCCTCCCTGTTCTGTCCGAATCAATCCTGACATCATTTGTACCAAGCATAATAAGAACTATGTAAGGATCGGATTTTTTAAGTATATTAGACTTTCTCAAAAAAGAAAGATACTCCCCCGAAGTATTTCCCGGTCTTGCAGCTGAAATCACATCAACATTAATGCCATTTTCTTTAAAAAGAGCCCTAAGATATTTAGGATAACTTCCAAAAGAACTCTCCGTTATACTATCCCCCATACACAATATCTTAATGCTCTCACCTCTACTCACTCGATACTGTTTTATCACAAAGCCTGCTGCAACAACAACTACCAAAAAAGCTACTAAAATAATCGCTTTTTTCTTCATATTAATTTAATAGCACAGTTAAAAAAGATTTACAATCAGAAAGTCTAAAAAAGGATTCCATACC